>Ga0080064_1001527_pt1 | contig 46024 bp, 43 predicted proteins | sample Subgrocontami54m_FD_69260 | JGI IMG/M metagenome (GOLD analysis project Ga0080064, IMG submission 69260) | Subsurface groundwater microbial communities from S. Glens Falls, New York, USA - GMW46 contaminated, 5.4 m (SPADES assembly) (version 2) ...
TGGATACATTTGGCTGCACGGCTAACGCGAATTCAGAGGTGGCCGTGACAGGCTTCTTCGACTCGTTGGCCGATTCGGGAGGCCGCTGCTGCGGTGGCATCGAGGCGGGGATTGTTGCCGCGGCTTTGGCCACGGCAGATCCGGACAGATCCTTTTTCCAATCGATTTTTTCCTGACTCTTCATTCGGATGATGCTCGTTGCGGGCTCATAATAAAAAGAGAATTTCTGCGCTTTCCCGTCTTTACCCACGTAGGAGATTTCGTACAAACTTCGCGTCTTTTCACGGTCCTCCTTCACTTGGAGAACCGAGGATGTTGTGAACATTCCATCCCCGATAGCAAAAACCACGGCGTCTTTCTTTAGTTCGAAATAGCGATCTGCGTATTTTGGCGCAGCGGTGATCCAAACTCCCACAACTTGATCTGGAATGGTCTTATTAGTGGCACTGCACCCGAATAGACAAACAGAGACAGCGAGAAGTGCCCAAATTCTTCCTGCGTTCATTCGCTTTGCTCCGGCCCACCTAGAAGTCAGACGCCAGCCCGAGATACCCGCCATCGCTGGCGAGGACGACGTCGTCCTGGCTATTGGCAGCCGTCAGAGACGGGGTGCTTGTCCCATCCGGTCCCAGGCTATACAGATCGAAGACTATATTGAGCGGAACCCCGAACCGGTCCGTCCGCTCACTCCCAGCTGCGCCAGCGGCCGAGAGATTTAGATATTGGTAGGGATGCTTCCAGGGGTCGAGAAGGGTATCGCGCCCGATATCCGCCAGGGTGTTCGGCAGCGCTCCCCTTTGAATTTGATACTGGAAGATATCTTTTTCCAGGGCATTCAGCTCGCCAGCAGTACGAGACACTTTTGCCAAATATAGGGAGCTGGTTAGGCTGGGGACCGCTATGGTGACAATAATCAGTATTATGGTCATCACGATGAGTAACTCGATCAGCGAGAAGCCCCGGCTAGCCTTTTTCCGTTTCAAGGAGTCGCAAAAAAACACCGCCAAGAGTTCCGTCGCACATCGAGGAATATTCGCACGAATCTTAGACTGGTACATCGTTAAATCTAACCTCCCCGTTTGATATTCCCCTGCGACGCTTTCCGGCGCTTTGGCCCAATCTGCGATACAAATCCCTGCGATACATTGAGGCCGCTGCGCCTACCGCGAAATGCAGAACAGTATATAGGGTATCTCAAGTTCTACATTTTGAAAATGAAGGAGTTTCTCTCTGGATACAATGTGTAACTGGGAAGATTCATTCCAATCCATTTGATTTTGTTGGTTGTTCTCATCCCGCGGCTGATTCCGGGCGAGGGCAGCCTGAGGCGTATCCGCAACGAAGGCGCGAACATCGGAATCAGCAGCGCGCCGCACGAGAATCGCCGCGGCATCCAAGAATCAGGCATGCTTCCCTCCTGTGTAGTTATGCAGCCCACAAAAAACCGGCTTTCAGGGTAGTATGCATTCAAATCGGCGGTCAACAGATCAATTTGCGGTTGCGGATGGAAGGCCCTTGATCTTCCCGCCGCTCGCCGCTATCATAGAGCCAGCACCGAGGTATTATTTCCGTGGGTAGTTTAGGTTTTCCAGAGTTAGTCGCCATATTCGTGATTGCTCTGCTGGTGTTTGGCCCCAAGCGCCTGCCGGAGCTGGGCCGGTCATTGGGCAAGGGTCTGGCGGAGTTTAAGCGGGCCACCAGCGGATTGAAAGAATCGATTGAACGCGAGATCCATAACGCGGGTAACGAAATTTCCGCCGAGAATCGCCCGAAACCTCCCGAGACGGGCAAAGACCTCGATGGCCACCAATCCTGACCTGGGAGAAGAAACCCTGCTCCCAGATAGCTCCCCTGTGTCGAATTCCGATCCCGGCTCTCCCGCTCCCAACCCGGAACCTAGCGGCGCCGAAGCCCAATCTAATTCCGTCGATTCAGCCTTGGACGATGCGCCTTTTTCTTATGGCTTAGGCAGCAGCGGCGAGCCACCGCCTCCCACGGGAGGCGACGGCGGTGGCGCGGGTGGGGGCGGTGAGGGTGGCGGGGGCGAGGAACCCGAACCTCCCGAGATGGCCCGCATGTCTTTTTTCGACCATCTCGAGGAGTTGCGCACCAGGATTTTCCGTATCCTCATCGCGATCGCCGTGGGAATGGGGATCTGCTGGACGTATGCGGACAACATCTACGCCGGTCTCGCCCGGCCGATCACCAGCGTTCTCCTCGAGCTGAAGATGGATCCCCAGCTCGTCTACAACAACCCGACAGGCCCCTTCAATCTTTACATCAAGCTGGCAATGCTGTCGGGTGTTTTCCTGGCATCCCCGTACATCGTTTATCAGGTCTGGAAATTTATTTCGCCGGGGCTGTACAGCCACGAAAAAAAATACGCTCTGCCGTTCATAGTGTTCTGTTCCTCTCTGTTTATTTCCGGCGGCGCATTCGCTTACTATTTCGCCTTTCCGGCGGCGCTCCGTTTTCTGCTCGGTTTTGGGCACCAGTTCCGTCCCCTCATCACGATCGATGAATACTTCAGTCTGGCCAGCACCATCATTCTCGGCCTGGCGATTGTCTTCGAGCTGCCGGTCCTGGTCCTGTTCCTGACCGTGCTGCGGATTGTGACGCCGGGATTTTTGTTGCGAAACTTCCGCTACGCATTCCTGATTATTGTGATCATCGCCGCGGCGATCACGCCCACCAGCGACGTTGTGAACATGATGATCTTCGCCGCGCCGCTGATGGGGCTGTACTTCCTGGGTGTCGGATTGTCCTACATCGTCATGTACGCACGGCGGAAGCGGAAGGAGCAGCAGTCGTGATGCCGCAAAAGGGGAAACCCAAGGGCCGCCGCACGAAGACCTGGGTAGCTCTAGCGGTGGTCGTGGCGGGCGTGGTTGTGATCTGGTTCCTGGCCTTGCTCGTGACCGGTCCGGCGCTTTCGCTGGCGGGCGGTTCGGCGCTCGGCAAGGCCGCGCTCGACCGCGTGAATGAACTGGTGGCGCTGGGGCCGCGCCCGGTAGGGTCGGAAGCGCATCGGAAGATGGAGCGCATCATAATCGATCAGTTGAAAGCCGCCGGCGTTTCGGTCGACGAAGACCGCTTTACCACCGATACGCCCGACGGTCCCGTGGCGATGAACAACATCAGCGGCCGGATTCCGGGCCGGGGCGGGCCGTCGGCGCGCACCATCATTCTGGCGACCCACTACGACACCAAGATCGAGACAAAGTTTCAATTCGTGGGAGCGAACGATGGCGGCTCGGGGACGGGCTTGCTGCTGGCGCTCGCGCCGCTCATCGCCAAGCGCGGCTTCGTTCACAACGTCTGGCTGGTTTTTCTGGACGGAGAAGAGGCCTTCCACGAGTGGACCGCCACCGATTCGGTTTACGGCAGCCGTCATCTGGCGGCCCAATTACAGTCGAACGGCGGCGTCCCGAAAATCGGCGCGTTTATTCTGCTCGATATGATCGGAGACAAAAACCTCGGCATCCTGCGCGACTCAAACTCCACGCCGTGGCTGCGGGACGTGGTCTGGAAAGTAGCCGGGCGGCTGGGATATTCGAAGTATTTTCTGAGCACCGGCACGGCCATGGAGGACGACCACGTTCCCTTGCTTCAGGCCGGAGTCCCCTCCGTCGACCTCATCGACTTCGACTACGGTCCCGACCAGTCCTACTGGCATACCGCAAAGGACACAGCCGACAAGCTCAGCGCGCAAAGCCTCGGGATCGTCGGCGAAGTGGCGCTGGAAACGATTGCCGAGCTGGACCGGCAATAGCGCCTGCCGTAAATATATACAATTCCCCAATCATGATCGCCTCTCTTTTTCAAGGTACCAGCGTTATAGCCACGGTGTTGCTCTGGGCTGGTCCCCGGAAGACAGACACGTTGGCGGTCCCGAGTGCCGATTCAGAAGGAATCTGCGCATTGATCTGGAGCGGAGAGACGTATAAGAGTGGAGCATCCCGGCCGCTCACGGTCACCCGGGTGGGGCTGCAAGTCAATTGCGTTGGCCGCGGCAGCGTGTCGGCGCTGCACGTACTGACGGCCAAATTTGTTCCGTATATTTCTACAATGGCCCCCGGCTTGATCCCGGCCCCGCGGTCCGCCGCATTCACCACACCGCCAGGATTGATAGCAGGCGGACCCAGTGGGCCGAGGGCGCCTTCCGGTCCATAGCCTAAAGCAACCGGGCTATTGTTTCGAGCAGCCGGCCACCAGAGGGCATGATCCAAGCCGGGATAACGGGAGGCGCCGATTCGCGCCTGAGTGGAAGGCAGTAACAAATACTTTTCGAGCGCCTTGGCTCCTTCTATATTTGCTTGTGGAAATTTCTCCGGTTTCACCACAACGGTTACCATCATCCGGTTTAGCAAAGAGTCGTTCACGAGCAAGGCGCGCAAATTTACGTGAGTTTCCTCCTGGTACAAAAGGAAAGGCACAAGGCCCCAAATCGTGTAAGCGCCTCTTTGCGCCGCAGCCGCCACGGCGGCCGTTTCGCGCAACCCCATGTCAACGTACCAGCCCTCTTTGGATGGACGTCCGGCAGCTTCCCAAAGTGTGTCCTCGTTGTATTTTGGAATGCCACTATTATCGCTTACGAAGGGAGACTTGCTCTGGGCAATCCGGCGAAAACCCTCTACGGCATCCGAGAGACCGAAGATGTGCGCCGGATCGCTGGGGGGGCCGATGATGACGTTCTGATTGCCAAAAACGAATCGTGGCCACAGACCTAAGCCATCCGCCATGAAACCCTCCACGTCCGCGTGCCCATAGTGCGAGATGACCAGGTCGGCCTGGCCGTTTCGGGCCCGAACGTATACGTCTTCCCCCGAATAGACTTCGACCCGAAGCCCCGTCTGCCTCTCGAACTCCGGCAGAATGTCGCGCAGCAGTCCGCTCTCTGCCGGAGTATTGACGACCGCCAGACGGACCACGTTACTCTGCGCGGCGATTTCCTGAACACCCACGCAAGCGCAATACAGCCCAGCCAACAGAACTGTCATTGCGAGGATTTCAACTTTTCGAGTCATGGGCCTCTCCTTCCGGTTCTTGCGCCCACTGGACGACGACCGTCCGCAGACCCTCACTTTTGCCAGTCCCGCCAGCAGGTAAGTGGACGCAGTATCTCACATCTCTCCCGTCGGAGGGAACTTTTTGACAAGCTGAAAATATGGCTTGCAGCCGGTGGCCACGGTGAGCGTTTTTCTCGCCGAGGGCTTTTCTCCGGTATCCTATGCCGTGGTTTCTTACTGAATCACGATGCTGACTGCCGGCCCGGCGATCCAGGCGGCGCTGACTTGAATCGTGGTCGTGCCTTTTGCCGCATCGGAAGGAACCCGGAAGTTCACCTGGTAGCCGTCCACCGTGCCGGGGAAGCCGACAGCGGCTGTCACTTCGGCTGACTTTCCGTTCACCGTCACATCGACGGGTGAGTTGACTACGGACGCGGGACTCGCCGGAAATGGCTTGCCGGGATCGACGCCGGGCTTCGTCGGGCCGAGGCCGGTGACGAAGAGCGACAAAATCTCACCCGCCGCCGCTGGCTTGGACGCGGTGACGAGCGAGAAGTCGCTGGAGTGGGTCACGGCCGGTCCGCTGGCCGTTACGACAATCTCCGGAGTGGAGAGCGGGATTACGACCAAAAGCTCTCGGTTCCTCCCTCCTCCATTTTTGCGCCGGTTCGCGGGATCCTCCGCCATCGATGCCGTGCGCTGGGGAACATCATTTGGGCCTGTACCGCCCCCCTGCTGTCCCCGCGCTCCGAGAAATGCTCCGGTGCCGCCCACAATCGTCTGATTGCCTTGCACCTGCCCCAAAGGCGACCCGGGAGGAGGGGTACCGGGTCCGCCGAATCCCGCGGTCATAATCGTTCCGATTGGGTTCCCATCGGCGGTTTGGATTTCATAGATAATCTCGATCAAGGCCTGCCGCGCGATATCAGCGACTGCCTGCCCCGGCCCAGCAGTGGCTGTCGGCGTCGTGTTAATCCTTCGGGTGCGACTGATAAATGTACCCTTGGCAGGCTGGCCGTTGACGGCCACGATGTCTGCTATGGTTACAGCGGACTGAAATTCAAACGGGGCAGCGGCGGGTGTAACATTGGGATTCGTTGCAAATTTTGAAACATCGAAGATATCCTCGACATATTGCACACGGTTTTCCGTGTCGATCTGCAGGATCGACCGCGGCGTCGCCTGCGCTACGGCCAGAGTGCAATATACCGCCACCAACAGAACTGTCGTTGCGATTACTCTTGCTTTCCCCGCCATATGTTGCTCCTTTCGCGTTGCTCATTTGAATTTGAATTCAGACTGAAACAACCTCCGCCAGTGCGGACAGGTTTGCAGAGAGTATCTCACAAGCGGATGGGTTTAGAATGATCAAATTGCCGAGCCGAACCACTCGATGGCGAAGCCCGCTTCGCCGACGTGTATTGACCGTCATCATGATGAGCGTTAGTATAGAGAACATGACCAATGCGAAACGAATCACGGCCAACCTTCCGAAAGATTTGTTGGAGGAAGCCATGAAGACCACGGACAAGGGGATTACGGAAACTCTGGTGGAAGGACTGCGGCTAGTGCGCAGACAAAGCGCCTACGAGAAGGCCATGGCCCTGCGCGGTAAAATCAAGCTAGACATAGACCTGGAGACTTCCCGTGAGCGGCATCGTCGTTGATACTTCTGTTTGGATTGACTTCTTTGCCGGGCGCCCGACGCCTTTGCTCAAAGAAGCACTGGCGTTTGGACCTGTGGTGTTACCTCCGCTCGTTGTTGCTGAGCTAGTCAGCGGCGCACATCGGACACGGGAAAGATCGGCAATCGCGGACCTTTTGGCGGAACTTCCCCTCCACGACACACCTGTAGAGCACTGGATACGCGTAGGAAATTTGCGGCGGAGTTTGCGGAGCAGGGGGCTTTCTGTTTCGACACCCGACGCACATGTCGCTCAATGCGCGCTCGACCGGGACGCGATGCTGCTTTCGCGCGATGCGGTATTCACAAGCATCGCCCGGTACGTCCCGCTCCGGGTCCGTTCCTCCTGAGAGCGCCACTCCACAAGTACCCTCGCCGTTACACCTATTGGATATTGATTGTCACCCCCGGCCCGGCAATCCACGCCGCGCTCACTTGAATTGTGGCCGTTCCTTTTGCTGAATCCGAAGGAACGCGGAAATTAACCTGATAGCCATCCACCGCGCCGGGAAAGCCAACAGCGGCTGTCACCTCGACTGACTTCCCATTCACCGTCACGTCAACCGGCGAATTCACCACGGCCGGAGGACTCGCGGGAAACGGCTTGCCGGGGTCCACGCCGGGCTTCGTCGGCCCGAGGCCGGTGACAAACATGGACAGTAACTCGCCCTCCGCGGCTGGCTTTGATGCTGTAACGAGCGAAAAGTCGCTGGAGTGCGTTACCGCCGGGCCAGCGGCAGTGGTAACAATTTGCGGCACGGACATTGGAATCACCTGGAGCACGAACCGGACCCGTCCTCCTCCATTGCGGCGGCGGTTCGCGGGATCCTCCGTTATCGAAGCTTGCCGTTGGGCGATAGTCTGTGGGGTCACCGCCTGGCCCCACTGTCCGCGCGCCCCGACAAAAGCTCCCGTACCGCCCGTAATCGCGAAACTTCCTTGCGTTATCGCCAAAGGCGCCCCAGGCGCAGGGGAGCCAGGGCCGGGTCCGTAAGTCACGATGGTCCCGATCGGGCTACCGTCGCTTTTCAAGAAATCAAATGTTGCCGCGACTAATCCATTCCGCACAGTGTCCGCGATTGCCTGACCGGGATTGGGGGCCGTAGCGAGCACAACCCTTTGAAAATTGCGAGTCAGCGTTCCCTTGGCAGGCTGGCCATTGACAGCCACAATGTCCCCGATTTCTAGCGACAGATTAAAGTTTTTTGGCTGGACTACGATTGTCACGCCGGGATCGGTTGCAAACTTAGAAGGATCGGAGGTGTCTGCCACGTACTGCACGTAGTTTTCCACGTCCACTTCCAGGATGGTCGGGGGCGCCACTTGCCCGTAACCCCAACTGCAATACGCCGCCACCAACAGAACTGCCATTACGATTACTCTAGCTTTCCCCGCCATGTGTTGCTCCTTTCTCGTTGCTCATTTGAATTGGAATTCAGCCGGAATCAGCCTCCGCCGGAAGGCAAATTTCCGCACAGCATATCACATTTCCGATGAGTGGGCCGATTTTTCAGGTTGCCGGAATCGTGGTGTGCCACGTGTGCAATTGAAAGTGGAAGTCATCGGAGCGGAATCTTTCAGCCCCGGATGGGGCGGCAGATACTAGCCCACGGCGTGAGCCGTGGGACCGGTGACCCCAACAATGGACCAGCCCCGGAGGGGCGACAGATTTCCTTTTGATGTTCTGTCGCTCCTCCGGGGCTTATCTCCTCCTGCGCGGTAAACCCATGGCTCACGCCATAATGCCCCCGGTATCCGGGGGACCCCCGAGGCTAGAATCTGTCGCTCCTACGGAGCTAAAGGGCGGGAGTCCATCCGACTCCCACTTTCAATTGCACCCGTTATGGCACGCCGCCGACTTGCACGCTGACTGGGCCGTGCGATAATAACTTGATGAGCCATAGCAACGGCGGGCATTGTCCTCCCATCCTTGTCGAGCTTCCCGGAACCTCGTATTCCATCGTGATCGAAGACGGGCTGCTGGCTAACGTGGGCAAGAGGCTGGAGCCCCTGATCGCAGGACGGAAAATCTTTATCCTCTCCGATACGAAGGTTTGGAAACTGTGGGGAAAGAAGCTCCTGCGGGCGCTCCGGCCCCAGCGGCCGCCGGTGATTCTGATTCCGCCCGGAGAGCGCCACAAGCGAATGGCGACGGTCGAGAAAATCACCGGCCAGCTTGCCGCTCAGGGCGCCGAGCGGTCGAGCGTTCTGCTTGTTTTTGGCGGAGGCGTGGTCGGTGACATGGGCGGTTTCGCCGCTTCCGTTTACTTGCGTGGGATCGACTACGTGCAGATTCCCACCACCCTGCTCGCACAGGTTGATAGCGCGATCGGCGGCAAAACCGGCGTCAATCTGGCCATTGGAAAAAACCTCGTCGGGACCTTCTACCAGCCCAGGATGGTTCTGTCGGACCCTCGCGTGTTGAGCACCCTCCCGGAGCGCGAGTTGCGCGCCGGACTTTTCGAGGCCATCAAATGCGCTGTAATCGGCGACCCGGCTTTGTTCGAATTTCTGCGGACCGCCCGCGCCGATGTCCTCAAGGGACGGCCAGACGCTCTGGAGCAGGTGATTCGCGCGTCGGCTGCGCTCAAGGCGCGCGTGGTCAGCGCGGATGAAAAAGAGGGAGACCTGCGTCGCATCCTGAATTTCGGCCACACAGTGGGACACGCGCTGGAGGCGGCGACGAATTATCGCCGCTTTCTGCATGGCGAAGCGGTGGCGTGGGGGATGCTGGCCGCCGTGCGGCTGGCGCGCGACTACGGTCTGGCATCTTCCGAGGCAAACCGAATCGATGAATTGATTCGCTCTTACGGTCCCGTTCCGCCACTCGGCAGAACGCTCGATCGCGAATCCGTCTGCCGCCACATGGCCGCCGATAAGAAGGTGCGCGACGGTAAGGTTCACTTCGTTCTGCCCAGCCGGATCGGCGAAGTAAAGATCGTAACGGGAATCACGAACCGGCAAGTGTTCGATGCGCTGGAACTCTTGATGCGGTCGAATCCCTTTCGCGCATCGCTTTGTGACCCTTGGGACGCCGCGTGAACAAGGAACCTCATAATCTTCTCTCATCGGATCGCGATACCTTGCCCGGCACCCGGCCTCCCGGCGCCATGGATGAAGCTGCCGCTTCCCGCCACGTCCGCAAGCTCTTTGGAGATGTCGCGGGTCGCTACGACCTGCTGAACCATCTGCTCTCGATGAACGCCGACCGCTACTGGCGATGGGCGGTGGCTCGCGAGTTCCGCCACCTGCTGGGGAGGCCGTCGGCGCGGGTGCTCGACCTTTGCTGCGGCACGGCGGACCTGAGCCTGGCGCTGGCGCGGCAGGGAACGGCCCCGGTCTTCGCCAGCGATTTTTCTCATCCCATGCTCGCGCTCGCTCGGGAAAAAATCGCGGGCGCGAAGCTTTCCGGGCACTCGCTCCCTCCCGTAGTGAGCGAAGCCGACGCATTACAGATGCCTTTCCCCGACCGAACCTTCGACCTGATCACCTGCGCCTTCGGCTTCCGTAATCTGGCCAACTACCGGGCCGGTCTCGAAGAAATGTTGCGGCTCCTTCGGCCGGGAGGCGAGGCCGGAATCCTGGAGTTTTCCGAGCCCAGCGGGATGCTGGCGCCGCTCTATTCGTTCTATTTCCATCGCATCCTTCCCGCCATTGGAGACCGGCTGACCGGGGTGAGCGGCGCTTATCGCTACCTGGCGAATTCCGTGGACCGGTTTCCGGGCCGCGAGAAATTCATGGAGATGATGCAGGCGGCGGGTTTCCGGGGAGTGCGCGTCAGGAAACTGTCGGGAGGAATTGCGCTGCTCTACATAGGCCAGAGGCCGTTTCCATGAGGCTGGAAAGCAGTGGCCAGTGACAAGTGACGAGCGACAAGCGAAGAGAAGTCGCTTTTGCCGCGCTTCGCGGGGGTGGTGTTCTGTTCGTCGTGAGTTACTCTTCACTGTATCTGAACGGGTAGTGTCTCAGTTTGAGCGGAGGCGACGACTTCGGCGTAGGTACAGGCTTTCTAGCCTGTCCCTACCCTGAAACTGCGCCACTACCTCGCTTGTCTACCGCCAGCCTTCCGGGAATTTTTCCTTCCACGTGGTGGCGCCGGCGGGTGGTAAACCAATCTCGGCGCCGAACGCGGTAGTCAGGTGGACGGACTTTCCTCCGACCGCTGTCATGAGGACCGAGATCGAAGGGATCTGCTCCTCCGGGACCGTCAGGATGTCTTTATCGAGCACTACGAAATCGGCGAACTTGCCGGGCTCGAGCGTGCCCATCACCTTCTCCCGCAGCATGTAGTAAGCGCCCCAGCGCGTGAGCGCCTTGAGCTGGATGATGCGGTCGGTCCGCTCGCCGGGGCCGTAGACCTTCTGGTCGCGGTCGTTGTAGCGGGTCATCCCTTTCAGCAGGAAGAAAAGAATCTTGTGGGGCAGGGGGCGGTCGATCTCGAAGCCGGTCATTACGCCGCCTTCGGTCATGCTCTTGCGCGGCGAGACCCAACTGGTGTACTCGACGCCGTAAATCTTGGCCATGAGCGACGTTCCAGTCATGTTGGGGACCACGCTCGGCGGCTCCCAGAGCAGGTTGTTGTTTTCGCTTGCCATCATGCCGAGCCGCTTGATGCGGGGAATCTGCGCCGGGCGCGGCGCGCCGGCTCCGTGATCGAAGGAGTGGCGCTTGGCGCGAATCTCCTCCGGCGTGAAGCCCGCCTCCTTGCTAGCCTCTTCGATGGCGTCCATCAGATTGTCGATGTCCTTGTCGCCGCCGGTGTGGATGGTCGCAATGCGCAGCCCGGCCTTGATGACCTCTTCCACGCGCTTTCTGCCGGGGGAGCCGGGATCGAGGTTGCATCCCTCGCGCCGTCCAGGCAGGTCCTCTTTATTATTTTTCCAATCGGCTCGTTCGGGGACGGTCATGCAGTTTCCGCCGTTGCCTCCAAAGGCCCCGATCATCCAGAGGTGCTCGGTGCCGGTTCCCATGTTGCTCGCAAGAATCCGCAGCGTTTCCGTGTCCCACGACGGTCCGGGATACCCCCAGGCGAAGCGCGTGGGCATCTCGCCATGATCGTCGAGATAGTGCAGCGCCGCGAGATTGTGATACGCGTAGGGAGACGACGCAAACGCGGTGGCGCCGTAGCTCGCCCACACCTCCAGCTCCGACTTCAGCACCTGGGACAGCAGCGGGAGCTTGCCCTTGAACATGGCGTCCGGCTCCATGGGACGGCTGAAGCCCCCGCCGTATTTCAGAAAATCTTGAATGGCCCCGCCGCCGCCGTCCTCGCCGATCACGGAAAGGTTGGGATGGACCGACTTCAGTTCGTCAATCGCCTTCTGGTTGACGAAGGAGGTGATGAATCCGTTGCGAACCTTGACGGGATTGTTGGGCGCCAACTGATCGAGCCACGCCTTGCTGACGCTCTTCGCGAAAAGCTGCGACATCTCGGTGGCGTAGTCGTAGTCCGGTCCGTAATTAAAACTCAAAAAAATCCATTGGCCGGGCTTGGCTTTGTGCAGCGCCTCCTGCATCATCGGCTCGAACTTCGCGAGCTGCTCCTTGGGAGGGATGTTCGGCATCCACATGTGGATCACCGGATCGCCGTTGGGCATGACGTGGGTCATGGCGCGCGGCTCCTGAAAGGCCCAGTCGGTGGGATGCTCGTGCGTGATGATGAAGCTCGGCATCACGGTGCGTCCCTTCAGGTCGATGGATTTGGTCGGAGGGCCGGCTAGGGCTCGCATGTCCGCATTGGTCCCGGTGGCGAGAATGCGTCCGTCGCGGATCGCCATGGCCTCGACGATGGTGCCCACCTTCGACTCAAACGACGCATCGTCCATGGTGACGATCTTCCCGTTGTAAAGGACCATTTGCGGATAGCCCAATCGCGCCGCCACGTCCGCCCGCTGCGCCCACGCCGAATGACAGACGAAAGCCAGCGCCACGGTTAGAATGAGATTGTTCTTCATTGTTTTCGTCTCCCCGGACGCTCAGGCGCGGCCTGATTTTGAACGTCGCCTGCAACTCTTCGTTAGGCTGCGCCACTTGATTCCTTGGGCCAAGCTACGCCGCTTTTCGCTCCTTAGGCTCCGGTACCTCAACGTAAGTGAATAACAAATCCCGAAATTCGGGATTCTCTAAATGCCTCAGAACCGCTTGTGCCTCAGGCGCCTTTTGGCCAGCGTCTTGATACGCTTCGAGGTTGGCCTGAATAGCTTCACAGGCCGCTCGCTTTGCCGCTTCGATGCTCTCTCCGTAGGTCACGATCGCTAAATCGGGCGCCTGCACGGCAAACCCCGCCTCCGTTTGCTCCAGCATGATCAGAAATCGCATCACTTGACCTCCAGCCTGATTTTCTTCACTGTATCAACGGCTCGCCCCACTGGTACATCCTTCTGCGGATGTACGATGGTAACGATAAACCGGCTTTCCGGGTGTTTAAAGTTGTGATGGTCTCCCTTCACACCGACCCGTCTCCACCCAAATTCTTCGGCCAGCTTGATCTTAACATCCGGAACGGTATTCATGCCCACTGTCTTGCAATTTTCCCATTGCCCTCGCACGGCAAATTCTACACACTAAGAACAGGGTACTTCTCCTCCCGGAGTGGTTCGCGGTACGAAATGGGTGACGTAGAACGATACTGGACGTGAAACAATTCCCGTGCGTTGGCAAGGAGCGGGTGGAGGGAAATTGGTGCGCGATGAAGAAAAAGGTCTCCCCCCGGATTTATTGTATTCCTGCGACTGAAGCGCCGGTCGTGGCGGTGTTTCGGCGCGGGCCGACCAATTGGTCCCACGTCGGTCGCTGGGATCTCGCATCGAGACGATACGAACCCGGCGCTTGGCTGGGTGGGCGAATTTTTCCGCGCCGGTCCGATCTCTCGCCCGACGGTCGCCTGCTTTGCTACTTCGCCCACAAACCCAGTGCCACTTGGGAGAATGGCGAAGCGTACGTTGCCGTTTCCAAGCTCCCCTGGCTGACGGCGCTCCACGCTTTCGCCACCTGCGGAACGTGGACGCGCGGTTACTACTTTACGCGGGACGGCGGATCCGACAACCTCAAGGATGCAAAGCTTCCGATCCCGTGGGGCTTGCGCTCCATTCCAGCTCATCAATTCGCCAACGAGCGGCGCCGCGGCTGGGAAGAAGCACCGGACTCTCCCGTACGCGCCCCCGACGACGCCTGGGATCAGCATCGCAACGCCCGCATGCGGAAACGCCAACCCGGAGGCAAGCGAGTGCTCAGCGTGGAAAGTCTGGGCTGGGCGGGCGGCGAGTTCGGAGTCGGCCAGGCGGTGGACGGACTGCGCGTTCGCTACTCGCTGGAATCCGATGGCGATCTCGAGTTGCTGGATGACCTCCAATGGGCGGACTGGGATCAAGAGGGACAACTGCTGGCCGCCACCCGAACCGGAAAGCTTCAAGTGCGGAGTCTGGATGCCGATCGTCCCGAGATCATATTCGAAGAGGATCTTTCTGTTCTCGATCCGAACCCCACCCCAGCGCCCCTCTGGGCCCAGCGTTGGTAGCTGTACAATTTTCCCATTGCCTCCGCACGGCAAATGCTACACACTAACAAGAGCGTATTTCTCCCCCGGAGCGAATAGCGGGACGAATTGCGGACCCAACTTGGAACAAGCCCGTGCGATTGTAAGGAACGGGCGGAGGTAAAGCGACATGAAGCGAATTTTCATCGGTGGGATGGTCACATTGGTATTCACCGCGGCCACGGCTTTCGGGGCTGACGCGGTTGCAATCTTTCCGGTGAAGGACATCCATGCGGGCATGAAGGGAGTCGCTTACTCCGTCTTCGAGGGGACGGAGCCGGAAGCTGTTCCGGTGGATTTCGTTGGGGTGTTGAAGAATGCGTGGGGGCCCCGCCAGGACATCATCCTGGCCAAGGTGCGCGGACGGTTCGAGAAAACCGGGGTGGCCGCGGGAATGAGCGGCAGCCCGGTGTATATTGACGGGAAATGGGTCGGCGCCATCTCGCTGCGCATCGGAGTGTTTCCGAACGACGCTCTGGCCGGGATCACGCCGGCCGAGTATATGATGGAGATCGCGGAAACGGACACCAGCCAGCCGGTGAACGCGCTTGCTCCGTTGATTGAACCACCAACGCAAAAGTCTTCTCTTGTCGCCACGGGGAACGTCAGCGGTCCAGGCGATACCGCGCCGGCCAGCGAGCGCATGATGGCCGCTCTCTCCGGCCTTTTGCCGCCGGCTCTGCGAGCGGCCCCGCCGGCGAATAATTTCGCTACACCGATCGAAACGCCGCTCACGTTCGGCGGGTTTGCGCGTCCCGTGCTCGATTTCTTCGCGCCCTTGTTCGACCGGATTGGCGTGGTGGCCGTCCAGGGTGGCTCGGACCCGGATGCAGGGGCGATGGCTTCGCCGGAAGAATTGAAATCGGCGCTGCCGCCCGGCTCGGCTATTTCCGGGATGCTTGCCAGCGGCGATCTATCGCTCGCCGGCACGGGAACCGTCAGCTATAACGACGGCCGCCGGGTTCTGGCCTTCGGCCATCCATTCTTTGGCCTGGGTCCGGTGGAAATGCCCATGACCAAGGCGGAGATCATCACCACGCTTGGTTCCAGCTTTTCTCCGTTCAAGATCGCCAATTCGACGCAGGTGGTCGGCTCGCTGGTTCAGGACCGCCACTCGGGCATCATGGGAGTGCTCGGAAAGCAGGCGCGCATGATTCCCGTCACCGTTGCGGTGCACGGCGAAGGGCAATCGCACACGTATCATTACCAGGTTTTCGAGAACCAGCAGTGGACGCCGCTGATCATGATGATCGCGTTTTTCAACACGCTGTTTCAAAGCAACGTGGTCTCGGCCCACACCAGCTTCAAGCTGAACGGAGCGATCCACATCAACGGCTTTCCAGACCTGGAGCTCCAGACCATGAGCGCGACGCCGCCCGAGTCCGCGCTTCCCGCCGGATTCATGGTTTCCACCTGGCTGAGCCAGCGGTTCGCGCAAATCTTTTCGAACCGGTTTGAAAAGCCGGATGTCTCTTCGGTGAACCTGGACGTGGAGTTGATTCCGGAGTTGCGCTCCGCGGCCATCGAAAACGTATGGAGCGGGACGGGCGAAGTGCATCCTGGAGACGAGGTGCCGGTGAAGATCACGCTGCGTCCCTATCGAGGAGAAAAGATCACCAAAGACGCTACGGTGAAGATCCCCGGCAGCGCGGCAAAGGGAACGTTGCGGCTCCTTTTCAGCGACGCGGAAACCGCCAGCCAGCAGAGCCAGGAGCGGATGGCCATGCAGCAGAACCGCGTCGGCGACTTGCGCGACATGATCCAGAACTTGAACCGCGAGAAAAGTAATGAAGAGGTCTACGTAACGCTGCTGGCTCCCGCGCCCTCGGCCCTTTACAGCGATAAGCTCCTGCCCAGCATTCCATCCACCATCGCGAACGTGATGGATTCAGCCCGGGCCGCGAACCGCCTTACGCTGGTCAATGAAACCGCCATCGGCCAGTTTTCCATCCCCTTGGACATGGTCGTGACCGGAGGGCAGAGCCTCAATCTCACCGTGAATTAAATGGAGTTTCCAATTGATTAAGATCACGCCGCTGTTGCTCCTGGCAGCGCTTGTCACTGTGTTTGCACAGGCCGAATCGACCCGATTTTTGGACCAGAGCAGCTACGCGAGCCTCGCCAAAGGAAAGCTCGAAGGTCTGTCGCTATCGAGCGACGGCACGTTTCGCTTGGGACCGCGATTTGACCTCGTCAAGGAAACCGATTCCGCGTACCTGTGGGCCGTGGTGGAAGACTCCAAGAAAAATCTCTACCTGGGAGGAGGCAGCCCCGGCCGCGTCTATAAGATTCCGCCCACGGGCGAGCCGACGGTATTTTTTGAAACGCAGGAGATCGAGATACACGCGCTCGCCGTCGACCGCCAGGGACGGCTCTATGCTGCCTCGGCGCCCGACGGAAAAATCTACCGCCTCGCTCCGGACGGAACCTCGTCGGTCTTCTACGACCCGCAAACCAAATACATCTGGGACCTCGTCTTCGACAGCAAGGACAATCTTTACGTCGCGACGGGCGACAAGGGGCAAATCTTTCGCGTCACTCCGAACGGCGAGGGAAAAGTTTTCTTCTCGAGCGAAGAGACGCATATCCGCTCGCTGATCGTGGACCAGCACGACACTTTGTTTGCCGGAACCGATGCCAGCGGAATGATCCTGCGCATCCAGCCTGACGGCACATCGTTTGTGCTCTACGAAAGTCCCAAGAAAGAAGTGACCGCGCTGTTGCTGGGTCCGGAGGGCGAGCTATACGCCGCCGCCGTGGGAGACAAAGTCGTCGCGCCGGGCCAGCCTGCCCCGGTGGTTGTGCAACCGGCGCCTGGACAAGTCGTCCCACAGCCACCCAGGATTCCTCCTTCGATGTTTACGGTGAACCTGGCAGGCGGCAGCGAGGTCTACCGCATCACGCCGGACGGCTCCACGCAGAAAATATGGGCGTCGCGAAACGACATCGTGTATTCGCTCGCGCTGAACGGAGCGGGCCGCCTGCTGGTCGGAACCGGGAACGACGGGAAAATTTATCAAATGGAGCCGGGCGGCCTGTACACGGCTCTGGTGGATTCGCCTTCGTCGCAAGTGACGGCGCTCGTGGCCTCGGGTGGCGAGGTAGTGGCGGCCACCAGCAATGTGGGACGGCTCTACCGCATGCGCGCGGAGTTCGCGAGTCAGGGCAGCTTCACCTCCGACGTGTTTGACGCCGGAAGAGCTTCGCTTTGGGGACGGCTCAACTGGAAACAGGAACTGCCCGCCGACACCAAGATTCGGTTCGAGACGCGCTCGGGCAATTCCTCGAATCCGCTCCTGAACTGGAGCGCGTGGAAGGAAGCCGCCATGGCGGGGACGGAAGCGGTCTCGGCCAGCCCTCGCGGGAGATTTTTCCAGTGGAAGGCGGTGCTGGCGTCGTCGCGGAAAGATCAGACCGCACAATTTGGTTCGCTGCGCGCGGCCTATCTACCCAACAACGTTCCGCCCGTGATCGACGACGTGCAGCCGACTCCGCCGGGATATCGCTTCCAGCAGAATTCGTTTGCAATGCAACCTCAGCCAAAGACGCTCACGTTGCAACCGCTTGGATCGGCCAGCGTCAACCCGGTTCAGCCGGTTCGCATGCCGCAGTCCGTGACGATGACCGCCGACAAAGGCTTCGTCGGCATGCGCTGGTGGGCCTATGACGATAACGACGATACGCTTACCTATAGCCTCTCTATTCGCGGCGAAGGTGAAAAGGATTGGAAGCTGCTGAAAGAGGGAATCCCGGACTTGTTCTACGCCTGGAATTCGGGGAACTGGCCCGACGGCACGTACGTCGTCAAGGTGGTGGCTTCGGATAGTCCGTCGAATCCGCCGAACGAGGCGCTCTCGGCCTCGCGCGAAAGCCCTCCGTTCGAGATCGACAACACGCCGCCCGAAATCCGCGACTTGAAAACCACGCCCGATGGCAAACACCTCCAGATCACCTTCCGCGCCGCCGACCGCATGAGCACGATCCAAAGCGCCGAGTATTCCATCGACGGCGGCGAGTGGAAAAACGCCCTGCCCACGGGCCGCGTCTCCGATTCGCGGGAACTTCAATACCAAATTCAGACAGCCGAAGTCAGCGCAGGCGAGCACACCGTGGTGGTGCGGGTCAGCGACCGGTTTCAAAATGAGGTGGTGGCGAAGACGGTGGTGAACGCGGCGCAGAGTTCGGCACGCTGAGGTAGCCACGGGATGCTCTTCATGCCGTGGGCGCGTTCCGACGGGTTCACAAACCCACTTGATGAATATCGAACCGCGGGATGGCGCATTGACTGTGACTATGATGAGACTTATTTCCACAATCACAGTGTAATTGATGTCAAATTCTCTTAAGCTATTCGAGCGGGTAAAGCGGGTAGCAGGTTTTCGTGCCGTGGGTTTTTAAATGCCCGAAACATGCCCATGGGAAACCGATGACACCCGGGACGTTTCCATCGGCCAGAATTCCCCCTTACAAAAACCAAACGCGGTTCCGCATGTCCTCCGCCGATTCGGACTTCAGCAGATTCAGAAGCAGCCGGATTTGCTGCTTGACCGTGTACCGCTGACGGGGCACGACGATGATCCCCGCATGTTCCGTCCCCCGCTCAAGGAATTCACCGTGGAGCTTGCAGAAATCCGAGACATTGAACGTATAGATGGCTCTGCCGTTGGCCGCTGCCCACTCTAATTGGGAGCTGTCATCCTTGCCTTGCAGCCCAGCCTCTGCCACGGTGCGAACATCGGCCCCGCGAGCGCGCAGAGCAACAACCAGGGCACGCGCCATGGTGTCCTCATCCAGGTATAGCGAGAGTTTCACTGTGACGTTCGGCTGTCGGAGTCACCGGCGAGGCGCAGAAAATCCGCCGTTTCCGCTTCGAGTTCGCGGTCAATCTCGTCGCGGTTGGCATGATAATAGGAAAGGGCCGCATAGATTTGGGCCAGGCTGATATGCGGATATTGCTCGGCGATCTCTTCCGGGGTCAAGCCCTGCTGATAACAGGTCACCATCTGATGGACGGTTACGCGGGTGCCGTCAATCCGCATGCGCCCGCCGCAAACGTCCGGCGAGCGGCTCAACAATGTATCAATTGCAGTCCTCATACCTGAATTCCATTGTAGCGCAACGGCGCAATAGGGAGTATCCCGGCTGCCATTTCAGTAACGGTTCCATGACGGAGCACGTTCCGATGATTGCACAAACCCCACGGCGAGAAAAGGCGCTCGCCGTGGCTACCACTGCAAATCAGCTCAACCCCTACTGATTCACCACCTGTTCGACGCGGGGCTGGTGGCGCTCGTCGTATTTGCCGAAGATCATTTTACCGGCAGTGGTTTGCAGGACGCTGGTAACGGAAATATCGATGGTCTTCGAGATCATCTTCCGCGCGTTATCGACCACCACCATGGTGCCGTCGTCGAGATAGGCGACGCCCTGGTTATACTCCTTGCCTTCCTTGAGGATGAAGACGCGCATGATCTCGCCCGGCAGCACGATGGGCTTCAGCGAGTTGGCCAGTTCGTTGATGTTCAGCACCTCGACGCCCTGGAGCTGCGCGACCTTGTTGAGGTTGAAATCGTTGGTGACGATCTTGCCCTCATAGGCCTTGGCCAGCTCGATCAGCTTCATATCAACCTCGCGGACCGCCGGGAAATCATCGTCGACGATCTGCACGTTGAGGTTGGCCATCTTCTGGATTTTTTGCAGGATGTCCAATCCGCGGCGTCCGCGGTTGCGCTTGAGCGAGTCCGCCGAATCGGCCACTTGTTGCAGCTCCCGCAGGACGAATTGCGGGATCACCAGCGCGCCGTCCATGAATCCTGTGGCGCAGATATCGCTGATGCGCCCGTCGATGATGACGCTGGTATCGAGAATCTTATGGATCTGCTTGCCTTGCTTCTCACCCCCAAAAATCCCACCCAGCGCCGCCAGGTTCAACATATCCCCCTTGGACGCGCCCGTCACCAAGCCCACATAAGCCATCAGCAGCAGGATCATAATTTGAAGGAACGAAACAGTGTTTTTCGGCAAGACCGACAGACTCAGAACCAGGCTGATCAGATATGCGCCGAAAATTCCAAGAACCGAGCCGATCGCGGCGCCGATCAGACGCCTGAGACTGGTTTGCCGGAGACGCATCTCGAATAAAAGGATTGCAAATCCCATCCCCAGACCCGCCAGCGTGGCCACGCCTTTTTCCAGCCCGAACGGCTGCATGAAGTAACAAGCGATTGTAAGAACGAGCAAGAGCACCGCGCGCACAATGATCCAGTCGAGCATGACAGGTTACTTCCTTTCCTATGATAAGAAACACCGCTCCCAGAAGGCTGTTATCAAACCACGGCATGAAGTTACAATCCTCCGGGAAAAGATGAGAACCTCTTGCCCGCAAACCTATTTCCATCAGGCTGATGGCAAAAGTAAGAATGAAACACCCCCAATCGGAAAAGCCAGCCCCCGAGGCACACACCCCTTAACGGGGATGAGTGTAACATAGCGCCGCGACGCTGCAAATGTAAAGCTGAGGAGGGGAAATGCGACAGAGAGCGAAGAGCGGGAATGATCCCGTTCCGAGCCGCGACCGGGAGGGGAGCGGTTTTCTATGAGTTTGGTAGCGTCTCTACCGCTCCCTCCCGGTCGCGGCTCGGATCTCCGTGCAGGGAGGGGAGTTGTGGCGGAATTTCGTCAAGGAAGGTAGCGGCGCTGCACCCGCTTATTGATCCCCGTGAGAATCTCGTAGGGAATGGTGCCGCAGCTCTTGGCCAGTTCGCGCGCCGTGATGGAGCATTTGCCTTCCCGCCCGATGAGCGTCACTTCGTCGCCGACGGAGGGCGGCGGAATATCGGTGACATCCACCAGCGTGAGGTCCATGCTGATGTTTCCGACGATGGGAGCGAATTGCCCGTGCACGATCACCTTCCCGCGTCCCGAGAGCCGCCGGTCGACCCCATCGGCGTATCCGGCGGGAATGATGGCGATGCGCGAGACGCGGGGCGTGACGTAACGCCCGCCATAGCCCAGCGCGATTCCGGCTCCCACCTGCTTCACCGAGATCACTCGCGTCTTGAAGGTGAGAATCTCTCGCACGGGAAGCGAGCGGCAAATGGACGCGGACGATCCTTCGGGGATCCGCACCGGCATTTGGTAGCCGTAAAGAAGCAGTCCCGGCCGCACCATATTGCCCCACGCCTCGGGCCGGCTGACGACGGCGGCGCTGTTGGCCTGGTGCGAATAGCGCGGACGGACCCCGGCGCGGGCCAGCGCCTCTTCCACACGGCGGAACCGCTCCGCCTGGTCCTCGGTCTCGTGGGTCGTGAAATCCTCGGCGGCGGCGAACTGCGCAAACAGGCCGTCCAACTCGACGTGCGTCATCCCGCCATAGGTCTTGAGAAACGATTCGACTTCCTGCCAGTGAATCCCGAGCCGCCCCATCCCGGTGTTGACCTTGAGGTGAAACCGAATTCGCCGCCCGGTCGTGCTGCCCAACTCTTCGAGCGCCGCCAGTTGGTCTTCCGAGTAAACCGCCGGAGTCAGATCGAAATCCGCCAGCGCGCTCTGCTCGCCTTCCCAGAAGCCCGTCAGCAGCAGGACCGGCTGCGTAATGCCCAGCCGCCGCAGCTCGATCCCTTCGTCCGCCGAGGTCACGCCGAACCAGTCGACGCCCAGCCGTCCGAGCGTCGTCGAGACCTGCGCCAGCCCGTGCCCATAGGCATCGGCCTTCACGATCGCCATGATGGCCCGCTCGGGGCCGAGGTGCTCCCGAATGATGCGGTAGTTTTCCGCAAGCTGCGACAGCGAAATTTCAACCCAGGTTGGACGCGTGGACATAGGTGTTAGGGAATAGGGAACAGGTTACAGAATCCGAGCCGCGACCGGGAGGGAGCGGTTTCTTGGTAAACCGCGATGCAACCGCTCCCTCCCGGTCGCGGCTCGGATTGCCGGCGAACCGGCTCCCAGGCTACATTTTTTCCCACTCGCTCTTTTCAATTCCTGCCTGCCGCAGAATCCGCGTGAGATACCCGGTTCCGATATCGCCCCTGTGCGGGTTTGGGAGTACCAACGTGCGGTCGCCTCTGACCATGAACTGGTGCCTTCCACCGGAGCAGGGGCCGTCGAAACCAAGTTCCCTGGCGTAGCGGATCAACTCTTTCCGGTTGATGGGACCGAGGCGCGGCATCAGATGGCTTCTTTTACGGCTAGCTCAATGCCATCGATCACAGGCAATGAAAGGTTTCGGGAGAGACGCAGCAATATCCATTCTTCCAGAACTTCCGCCAGTTCTTCGCGGCAGTCTTCCAACTGGTCCGCATTAGCGTAGACGCCTTCGAAGCCGGGAATCTCTCCGTAGTATGTGCCGTCATCGGGAAGAATTTCATACTTGGCCCGCCGCAGGGCCGATTGAATATAGTTCCTCAGCATGTTGCAACCTCGCACCTTTGCTAATCGATATTATCCGATGAAACGGCTTCGGGAATCCAGAAGAGATTCAAGGCTGCGTCAAATTCGGAGGCCGAGGAGCCGCAAGATTTGAGTGCCGAGGCGAGCGCGCGCGAAAGCCAATTTGAAGCCAAAGCCAAAAGTGGAAGTGACTGGAAACAGGCAACTTGCGGGCGCGAACCCAATTGTTTTTACTGTTTATCACGCGCGCTTTGTTGCGCCGCTCGGGCGCGCCGCTGCCGCGGGGCGGTCCCCGCTTCTCACAATCCGCTGCTGGTTACACTTATGGGACTTTGACGCAGCCGTGCAGGAGAGATTACGCCGCCGTTCTGATCGCCATTCCGTTGTGATAGACTGATCTCAGTTCAAGCCGCCACGGAGTAGCATGATGACGATTCATCTCAAGCCGGAAACCGAGGAGTTGATCCAGCGGGAGGTTCAGCGCGGCTCCTGCGAGTCCGTCGAGGAATACGTGGAGAGAGCCGTCCGGCTCCTTCACGAAGAAGAAGAGTTGCTGGCTCGGGAAAAGGACGCCATCGGCGCGCAGATTGCCAGTGGTCTGGCGCAACTCGACCGGGGAGAGGGGGTTCCCGGCGACGTGGCGCGCTCGCGCCTCCAGCAACGCAAAGCAACCTTCCTGGCCGAACAACCCCGTTCATGAGCAATTTCGTTCTCTCCCCCGACGCGGACGAGGACGTGTTTCAGATCTGGGCCTACCTGTTCCGGAGAGCCGGTCTCGAGATAGCCAACCGCATCGAATCCGAGCTTTACGATAAATTTGAGGCGCTGGCCAAAATGCCCAGTCAGGGACATCGTCGACCCGACCTCACGCAGGCGCCGGTGCTCTTTTTCGCACTCTATCAATACCTGATCGTCTACCGCGCGAAAACCCCGCTCGAGATCGTCCGAGTGATCCACGGCAGGCGCAACGTGGAACGCATCTTGAAAACGACCTAGCCACGGTTCCGCTCTGCGGGATGCCGTGGGTTCGTAACGTGGAACGAACCCGGAACGTGCCCGCCTGCGACATTCCGAATTTCCCTCACCGCAAATTCTGGAATTGCTCCATGCTAATACCGAGTTGGCGCAGAATTTTGAAAAACAAAGGCGGGCCGATTTCTCGCCCGCCGTGCAAAGGAATCGTCGTCGCACGGCCGTCGGGATGGTTCCAACGTTCGTGGCTGCGGGTCTGCCGCATCTTGCTGAAGCCGAGTTCCCGGGCCGCTTTTTGCAGTTCGCGAGCCGTGGCGCTAGGCATGCACGATTTCCGTAGTGTCCGCCGGGAGCGGCGTGCCTTTTTCCCGGTATTCCACTTCGATCATGCCGAAAACCTGGCGCAACTCGGCCAGCGCTTCTTCCCGTGTCGGCATCAGGGCGTAGCAACCGGGGATGGCCGGGATCTCCGCCACGCACGCCCCGTCTTCCTGCCGGTATAGCACGATCTTGTAGTCTTCGAAATTCATTGCAGTTCCCTGAAGCCTTTTCGCCGTCCTTCGCCTATTATAGCCGTTTCCCAATTGGTCGCGCAGGGACCGCTCCCTCTCGGTCGCGGCTCGGATTCGGTTCACAAAATGAGATAGCCACGGCACGTTTTTTGTGCCGTGGGTTCGTAACCTGGAACGATCCCGGAACGTTTACAACAGCTTCAAAAAATCGTCTACGGTCATGCCGGCGTTTCGGATCAGCGCGCGGAGCGTTCCAACGGAAAGTTCTTGGTGTTGGGGAATCGAAAGATTCACTCGAACGCCGGCCTTGACCAGAACCAAATGGCTTCCCACTTGACCCAATGCCTGCCACCCCGCCTTCTGGAACGCCTTGGCCGCGTCCTTGCCGGAAATATTCGCAAGCCGGGACATTGGATTAGACGGAAACCACGATCTCGGGCTGGCGGCGCTCCGCGGGAATGGCCGCAACCGCCTTCCGGTCTTCGGCCCACAGCCAGGCAGTGATTGCTTCCTTGATGTTCTCCAGGGCTTCTTTCTGGTTCTTCCCTTGAGAGACGCATCCGGGCAAAGCCGGACACTCGGCGACAATCCAGCCGTCTTCGGCTTCGGTGAGCGTTACGTGAAAGACCATTTCATCTCTCTTCCTGGATAAAGAACGACCCTTTGCTCGACTTCCATCCTAACAATTGACAGCGCCTGTAAGCAAGGTAGAGGTAGTCGTGGTTCGGATTCGCTTGTGGTTCGCTCCCGCTCTCCCGCCCTGCGGGATCGCGGCTCTGATTTACTCCCCTTCCCCAAACGCCTCGGGCGGATTGCGGAACGAGGTGTACTGCGAAAGGAAGACCAGATCGACACTTCCCGTCGGGCCGTTGCGCTGCTTGGCTATGATGATCTCCGCCCGCCCACGGTTGGCATCCGTCGGTGCTGACATTTCCTCGCGATAGAGCATTGCGACGAGGTCTGCGTCCTGCTCGATCTGGCCGCTTTCGCGAAGATCGGAGAGGCGCGGCTTGCCGCCGCGCGTTTCCGGCGCGCGGCTCAACTGCGAGACGGCGATGAGCGGGACGTTCAGCTCCTTGGCCAGTCCCTTGAGGCCACGCGAAATCGCGGAGATTTCCTGCGTGCGGTTCTCTTCCTTGGCGCGCCCGCCCATCAACTGCAAGTAATCGACGATGAGCAGTCCCAGACCATGCTCCGATTTCAAGCGCCGCGCCTTGGCGCGCATTTCCGTCACGGTCAGGCCCGGCGTGTCGTCGATGTAGATGGGCGCTTCGGACAGGCGGCCCAGGCCTTGCGCCATCTTCACCCAATCGTCGCGGGTCGCAAAGCCGGTCTGCAAGCGGTGCGAATCGACATCGGCCTCGGAGCAAAGCAGGCGCAGCACCAGCGCCTCGCGCGACATTTCCAGGCTGAACAGCCCGATCACGTCCTTGCGATGCACGGCCGCCCAGCGGGCGATATCGAGCGCGAAACTGGTTTTCCCTACCGACGGCCGCGCCGCGATGATGATGAGGTCGGAGGGCTGCAAGCCCCGCGTCATGTCGTCGAAGACGCGAAAGCCGGTCTCAAGGCCGGTCACGCGTTTGCCCCGGTCGTGCAGCGCGTCAATCGACTGGAAGCTGGTCTGGAAGATATCGTGAAAGCTGAGGAAGCCGCCGCGAATGCGCTGCTCGCCGACGGAGAGGACCTGCGCCTCGGCTTCGTCGAGAATCTCCTCGGCCTCGCCGGCCCCTTCGACGCAGCGGCTGACGATGGAATCGGAGACTTGAATCAGGCGGCGCAGCAGAGATTTGTCCTTGACGATTTTGGTGTAGTGCTCGATGTTCGCCAGGCGCGGCAGGCCGTCGGTGAGCGAGGAGATGTAGCTCGGGCCGCCGACAGCCTCGAGTTCGTTGTTGCGCATCAGCTCTTCGCTGAGCGTGACGAGATCGACGGCGCGGGAGCGCTCCGCCATGTCGTTCATGCGGAGGAAAATGCGGCGGTGGCTGTCGAGGGAAAAGTCGTCGGGACGAAGCTGCGCGGCGGCTTGATTGTAAGCGGAGTTATCGAGGAGGATGGCGCCCAGGACGCTGCGTTCCGCTTCCACGTTCGAGGGCATGCCCTTGACCATCCCATTCACGAGGGTGGAATCGCCTGCCGCCATCGGGAAAATCTCCGAGCCGTTATGCCTGTTCCTGTTCCTGAACCACGTGGACGGTGACGGTCGCGATCACGTCTTTATAGAGGCGCACGGGGACTTGGAACTCGCCGATCTGTTTGATGGGGTCGTCGAGCGAGATCTTCCGCCGGTCTACCTCGTAGCCCTTATGGTGCAGCGCTTCGGCCACGTCGGAGGAGGTGACGGAGCCAAAGAGCGTTCCGGTTTCGCCGGCCTTGCGCGCGATGGTGACGGGGGCCTGGGCGATCAACGCCGCCAGTTGCTCGGCCTCGGATTTCTCGTGGACCTCACGCTTCACCGCGGCGGCCTTTTCCTGCGCCACCACTTTCTTGTTGCCTTCCGACACCGACATGGCCAGCTTGCGAGGCAGCAGGAAATTGCGGGCGTAGCCGTCGCTGACGCGGACTACTTCTCCGCGCCGTCCCAGGTTCGAAACATCTTGCCGAAGTATTAGTTCCATCTTGATTCCATTGTCGTGGTAGCCACGGCATGTTATTCATGCCGTGGGCACGTTCTGAAGGATTTTCAAACCCACGGCACTAAAGGCGTGCCGTGGCTACCCACGCCGTTACAATTCCGACGCAAAGGGCAGAAAGGCGATGTTGCGGGCGCGCTTGATGGCGCGCATCAGGAGTTTCTGATGCGGCGCGCAGACGCCCGAGATCCGTAGCGGCAGTATCTTCCCGCGCTCCGGGACGAACTGCGACAGCATCCTGGTGTCCTTGTAGTCGATGTGATCGATCTTCTCGACGCAGAATTTACATACCTTCTTGCGCCGGAAGTATTGCCGCTTCCCGCCTCCGCCTTCGCGCGGCGGACCCGTGGGCCTTCTTTGTTGAAATGCCATGAGAATTCCTTCTTTAGTTCGTGTCAGAGCCGCGACCGCAAGGGAGCGGGAGCAGCCCGAAATTTTGTTGGTTGACGCTCCCGCTCCCTAACGGTCGCGGCTCTGACGGATTGCGAGCGCTTAGGCGCTGGCTGCGGCCGGCTCCCCGCCAGGGGCGGCTCCGGAATCGGGCGCCGCTGCCGGTGCCGGCTTCGATCCCGGTCTTGGCTTCTTGCGCGCCAGCTTTTTCGCCCGGATTGCGTGGAGTTTTTCGAGCCGCTTCATCTCCTCGTCGACGCGGACGGTCAGGTGCTTGATCACCGGCTCGGCCACCCGCAAGCGGCGCTCGAACTCCTTTACGGTTGCGACCTCGCAGTCGACCGAAAACAGCACGTACTGCCCGTCGCGGTAACGGCCGATCATGTAGGCCAGGCGGCGCAGTCCCATTTTGTCGATCTTCCGGATGGTTCCGCCGCCGGTGGTTACGATGCCCTCCATCTGCGAGAGGAACTTGTCGAATTCCTCCTCGGGAAAGTCGGGCTTGAGAATGAAAATGATTTCGTAGGTTCGCATTGGTATCCTAACTTTTTTCTCCGGCCGAATCGGGGGCCAAAGCTGGGCCGGCGCCGGTAGCCCGTTTGTTAAATTGATTCATGGCGCGGGCCGTGCCATCCCGCAGGATGGTTTCGACGGCTTCCGCGGCCCGGTCCACGATTTCTTCCATCTCCCGCCTCCGGGACTTTCCAATGGGCGAGAGCAGATATTCGACTGTATCGGCGACCGAGCGGTCCGGCGCAATCCCGATCCGCAGCCGCGCGAATTCTTGCGATCCGATCGAGCCGATGATGGATTCGATCCCGTGATGGCCTCCCGCACCGCCCTTATGGCGGATGCGAATCGCGCCCCACGGCAGGTCCAGATCATCGTAGACGACCAGCAGTTCGTCCGGCCCGCAATTTTCTTTCGTCAGCCACTCTTTCACCGCCGCACCGCTCAGGTTCATGAACGTTTGCGGTTGAATGAGCCAGAATTCATTGTCACCGGAAAGAAGCCGTCCGCAAAGCGATTTCGACTGCTTGCGAGTGAGGTGGACCGAATGCCGCTCGGCCAGCCTGTCGACCACGCGAAAACCAAGGTTGTGAGGAGAGAAGTCATATTCCGCGCCCGGATTGCCGAGCCCCACAATGAGTTTCACTGGCGCCATGCGATTCGGAGCCGCGACGGTGGGGGAAGGGAAGTAGGGACAAACTTCGTCGGTTAATGCTCCCGCTCCATTACTTTCGCGGCTCGGATTACTCCTACTTCTTCTCCTTTTTCTCGGACTTCTTCTCTTTCTCGGGTTTCTCGGGTTCGGCGGCCTCGGCTCCTTCTTCCACAGCCTTGCCCTTCTTGATCACTTCGGGCTCGGCAGGAGCTTCGGCGGCCACTTCGGCAGCCGGGGCCACCTCTTCGGCCTTCGGCGAGACGACGTGGCAGATCACCGCATGATGGTCGCCCAGAAGCACGACCTTATCTCCCACGATCTTCTGGAGGTCGGCCAGACGGACCGGCTCTCCGAGGAGCAGCTCGTCCACGGCAACGGCGATCTGATCGGGAATATCGGCCGGCAAGCACTCGACCTCCACCTCGCGCGTGACCACTTCCAGGATTCCGCCCTGCGTCTTGACGCCTTTGGCCTCGCCCGTAGTGATGATTGGCACGGAGACGCGGAGCCTCTTGTCCATGGCGATGCGCTTCAGGTCCACGTGCAGCAGCCTGCCCTTCACCGGCTCCACCTGCGACTCCACGATCATCGCGGGGCTGGATTCCCCGCCTTTGAGGTTGAGGTCGAAAATGGTGTTGTGTCCCGCCTGCGAGTGCAGCGCCGCGATCAGTTGCTTTGGGTCGAGCGTCAGCGCCATGTTCTCGGCGCCGGCTCCGTATAAGACGCCGGGAACTCGTCCCGCCATCCGCACGCGCCGCGCGGCGTTCTTGCCGCGATCCGTTCTGACTTCCCCTTCAATCTTCGGTCTTTCCATAATTCCTCTTTGTAAGTAGCGACAGGCATTCCGGCCCGTCGCGGTGGAGGCAGGAATGCCCGCACCCGCCCCGTCAAATAAACAGAGAGCTGACGGAGGTCTCTTCGTGAATGGACTGTATGCCGCGGGCCAGCAGATCGGCGATGCTCAAGACTTCAATGCGCCCGCATTTTCTGGCCTCTTCCGAGAGCGGAATCGAGTTGGTGACCACCACCTTGACGATGGCCGACTTGCAGATCCGCTCGACCGCCTGTCCGGAAAGCACCGGATGCGTGCAGCAGGCATAAACGCGGGCGGCTCCGTGCTTCAGCAGCGCCTCGGAAGTCTTCACCAGCGTGCCGGCCGTGTCGATAATATCGTCGATGACCAGCGCGGGGCGTCCCTCGACGTCGCCGATGACGTGCATGACCTCGCTCACGTCCACGTCCACGCGGCGCTTGTCGACGATGGCGAGCGAGCTGTTCATCTTCTTCGCGAAAAACCGGGCCCGCTCCACGCCCCCGGCATCGGGCGCCACGACGATCAGGTTCGAAAGATTCGCCTTCTGGAAATAATCGACCAGCACCGGCGCCGCAAACAAATGGTCGACCGGAACGTTGAAAAAGCCCTGGATCTGCGGCGTGTGCAAATCCATGGTGAGTACGCGGTGGGCCCCGGCGGCCATCACCAAGTCGGCGACGAGCTTGGACGAGATCGGCACGCGCGGGCGATCCTTGCGGTCCTGACGCGAGTAGCCGTAGTAGGCGATCACCGGCGTAATGCGCCGCGCCGAAGCCCGCTTCAACGCGTCGGTCATCAGCAACAGCTCCATCAGGTGGGTGTCCACGGGATGGCAGGTGGGCTGCACAACGAAAACGTCGGCTCCCCGCACGTTCTCCAAAATCTGGAGGTGGACTTCGCCGTCGCTGAACCGCGAGACGCTGCTCTGCCCCAGCGGAATGCCCAGGCAGGCGCAAATCTCCTTCGCCAGTTCCGGGTTGGCGGTGCCGCAAAATAGCCTAAGGTGGTCTCGATCCATAGTCGATTCGGGGCCGCCGGGGACCCCCGCAGTTGCTTGAACTTCGCTCCGCAGATTTTCGCCGGGACGCGCTCCAAGAGGCCGTTGAACCCTATTCCTAACTGCAACCTCAAGCGCAATGAATCAGGATTGAACCAACGCTCCAGGGAAGCCAATATTTTATGCGATGCGGCGGGGAAATGCAAGAGAGCGGGGGGCGACGAGGGTGGTGCAGTAGTTTCCGCCAAGCCGACTGTGCGGTCGTTGAGAGGATTAGCAAACGAAACGGCGTTTCGGGCGATCTGTCCGGCTAATCAATTGACACGGAGCGCCGGCGAACTTATAGTAAAATCAGTTTCCAGACGACCCCAGGGAGTAACGGCGCATGACCGGAATTCAGTTCGTAACCGATGAGAAGGGCCGCAAGGTCGCCGTTCAAATCGATCTGAAAAGATACGGCGCGAGGTTAGAGGATTTTTGGGATGGGCTGATTTCGGAATCGCGCCGCAAGGAAAAGGGGATACCGCTCGAAAAGATCAAAGCGGACCTTGTAAAGCGCGGTCGGCTGCGTGAGTAATTATTTTGTTGAGGTAAAGCCTTCCGCACGGAAGGAACTCGAAGCGTTACCGGATAACCTGGTGGCTCGTGTCGTCCCCAAAATAGACTCTCTGAGCCAAGTGCCACGGCCCGCAGGATGCAAAAAGCTGAAAGGTTATAAAGATCAGTGGCGCATCCGCGTCGGCGACTGGCGCGTGGTATATATTATCGACGACTCGGCGAAGCTCATCAGTATCACGCGGATTGCACATCGACGCGAGGTATACGATCGATGACCGACGGGCGAGTTGGTCCGTGGAAAATGCGTCGAGCGCTGCGAGAGAAGTCGAACGTGGTTGTGTTTGACGCGAGAGTCGCGGAAGTCTTTCCGACCTATCTGCTAAATCTAACGAACGATGGAGTTCAGTGGCGAACGAAGCGAGTCCGCTTCAACGACAGGTTAGGCCGCCCGCCGTGTCGGCTGGGGCGACGCTGTCCGTCAGTTTTCAGGACACACGAACCCATCTGCCTTGGAGCTTCGCATGAACATCCTCTTGCCCTCGATGAATGCAACGTAATCGGTGAGGAAATCCCGAAAGGTCTCCGTGAAGATCCCGATATGCCCCTGGATGAGTTTACTGCTAGAGTATGCGACGACAATGGGTCTGAAGGGAGTGGCACGAGAATCCAGCGGCTTCAACTCAGCGCCGCCGAGGACCGTACGACCGGTGAAGTCCGTGCCTAGTACCTGGCTGGGAGTGAGATAGTTGTCAGGCGTGAGGGTATTCGCGGCTGTTGATAGCTCGAGCGTGTGAGTGCGCTGTGGCTCGTATTCGCCAAGCGCGGTTCGCCAAAGCGCACGTTGCGTAGTATCTCGAAATGGCGGTCGGAAGAGGTGATTCAGGGACCTTGCGATAGGAAACCACAACTGACGCGCGGAATCGTCCTCACCAGAAACTACTACAAGAGTAGGGGTCTGACAGAAGTCGTAGGTAAGTTGCGTGCTCAGGCGGTGGAGGCGGTCGAATTGATATGCCTCCAAGGCGGGGTTCAACAGAACAGTGATGTCGCCGATACCGCGGAGAGGTTTTGAAAGCGAGGCTGGTTCTGAAGATTGCGAGCCCGAGTCACCAGAAAGGCGAGATGTGGCGTCGATCAGCTGACGCTCGAGCGTCTCAGATACCGACTTGAATAGCGCCTGCCCCCCGAGACTATGGCCAGTGGTAACAAGACCCATGAATGGACTGGGACCGGACGCACGCTGATTGCGTTTCACGTACAGCTTGTCGAGACGGGCCAAGAACTCTCTGAGATCGCCGCTCCCGACGCGTTCTGCTGCGGCCTTTCGTGGCCACACGGTAAGGTAGTCGAGGAGCCCGGGCAGCGACCGACCGCGCCAACCGATATATATGCCTATGACGCTGATTGCCTTCTGATCCGTCAGAATTTTGCGCGACTCAGCATATGGGGGGCAGTCGAGAAGCGAGGTGAGTTTCTTGAGGGTTTTCTTGAAACCCTTCAGATTGGAGTCCCCGGGACGGGCGTTGTGGTGCCAGCCATGGATGTAGAGCAGGACGACGGTGTTCCCTCCCTTGGTTTTAGAGGTAATTTCGTCGAGAACAGTTTCTGCTCCAGTGGGATCCCAGAACGTGCCATAGTCGTCGATTTGAAGAATATGGAGGCCGAAAGAGACATTGGAGAGCGGCTGTGTCGGGAAGGGTTTGTAGCCGTATGGGAAAGTCGCGAGCACAACGAGAACTACCAACACCGCGACAAGTGTAAAGCAGATTCCGGAAATGAGGCTTGGTAGAGGCATACGTTCCTCCAATCGGTACGAGTGAAACGCTCCGGTTCAGCGGTCATGGTTAGATAGATGAGAAAACGGTTGACGTCGACTTCAGCCAGCTCGCGCGGATGAGTGGGGGCGTGAAATAGGATGAACCGGCGAATCCAATGGACGTGGGCTGGTTCAGTGCGCCGGCCGTAATGCCGGGTCCGCAGAACTTCCACCATGCGGTCATAGAGCCTCGGGATCGGCTCGCCAGGGACCAGTCCCAACGGCCGACGATCCACGGCGGAGTTGTTCATGACGCCTATTGCCTCCCAGAAACCCTCACGCTGCCGACGAGAATCGCACAATTAGACCTCCACTCAATATGCAAGTCAAGGGCGAAGTACACTGGGTAGAGTTGGCTGAAATCAACAACTTTGGGATGGTCCCACACCCAGACGATCCCGAAATGGCGTTCTGGGAAATAGCCGCCCCAATTGCCGCGTTACGAGCATGTCGGAAACTGACCCCACACCCGCCCGTGCCGGCCGTTTCGCAAGCAATGGACCAAAGAGGGTTTGCACGATTCGAAACAAAGATGGATTTCCGACGAATGGGAGGTCCGGAAAGCTTTTTACCGCAGAGGACGCAGAGGACACGGAGGAAGAAAGACGGCATGTTCTCCGTGTCCTGAGCGGTGAGTGTTTATTCCTTCAAGTTCCCGACGACCTCCTAGAACGCCAGCCGCAGCGCGAACTGAATCTGGCGCGAGCTTTGTGCCGTGGAGGTGATTTGCGCCGCGTTCGGCTTCAGGACGCCGCTGCGGTCGAAGATACTGAGACTCGGCACGCCAAAATTGGGCCGGTTGAAGAGGTTGAAGAATTCGGCGCGGAACTCGAGCTTGGTGCTCTCTCCCAGGCGCGGCAGCGATGTGATCTTGATCAGGGACCAGTCGAAGCTCGCGATTCCGGGGCTGATCAGGGTATTGCGCCCGACATTGCCCTGGAAGTACCCGATGGGGTTGCAGGCGGCGGTGAGGCAGTTCGCCGGATAGGTGAACTGATTGGTGTCGTAATACTGATTCGGGTTTTGCGAATGGACGGGGTTCAATTTGCCGTTCGGAATCAGGTTGAGCGTGTTGCCATCAACAAAGGTGGCCTGGTAAGTGACGCCGCCGATGCTGGCCCGCGGCGTGTCCGCCACCAGGCTGACCGGGAAGCCGCTGTTCAAGCGAACCACGCCGCTCATGCTCCAGCCGCCCAGGATGGTACCGGCCGGGCCGCCGAGTTTCGCGCCGGGAAGTTCATAGACGTAATTCACATAGAGACTCTGGCGGACATCGAAGGCGGAAAGGGCGTGCGGTTTGGCGGTTTGATAATCGCGCCGGTCGGCCGAACCGAAGTCGCTGCTGCCGGTCCAGGTCGAGCTGTCGTCGGTGGATTTGCCGTAGGTGTAGGAGGTCTGGATCTGGAAGGCGTGGCTGAAGCGCTTGGTCAGATTCAGGCGGACCGCGTTATAGGCCGAGTTTCCATCCGTCATGCGCCACCGCATACGGTCCCAGTTGGGGTTTTGCAGCGCCTGGATGGGCTGGTAGAGCACGATGAAGCGGTTGCCGTTGATGGTGACAGCGGGCGTGGAGTTGAGTAGCAGGTTGCCGCGAACCAGATGCGTTCCTCGCGAGCCGGAATAGCCCGCTGCGAGCGTGGTGTCGGGAGCAATCTGATGTTCCACGTCGAAGCTCCACTTATAGATGGCCGGCTGGTGGACGTTCCACTCGAAGGCGTCGATCTGGGGCTTGGAGCCGATGTTCCGGACCAAGAGATCCCTTTGGGTGGTGTAGGCGTTCGGGAAATCAATGGTCACCGGGGCGGGCAAGGGACAATTCACCGAGGGGCAGTTGCTCAGGTTGGATTGGATCATCCCGGCGACGGCGTAAAACGGCAGCACGCGGACGCCGGAGGTGGTGATGGAGCTGAACATGAGCAGGTCGTGGAACAATCCCGCGCCGCCTCGGAAAGAGGTTTTGCCACTCTTGAACGGGGACCATGCGAATCCGACCCGTGGAGCGAAATTCTTGAGCGATGGATTCTTCCAGAGCGGGTCGCCCACATCGGTTTGGGTGGGCAGAAGCGTATAAAAACGAGAGGGGCTGATGTCCCTGATGGTAGCCACCTTACCGTTGATTTCCGTGGGGACGGTGGTGAATTCGTAGCGCAGGCCGAGGTTCAGAGTGAGGCTGGGCCGCAGCTTGAGGTCGTCCTGGAAATACAAGCCGAACAGGCTCTGCCTCCAGCCGCGGATGTTGTCGGAGCCGGGCTGGGTGAAGTTCGCCGTGGCGGGACGGTTGTTCAGGAAGTCGTTCAAGGAGCTGAAGGAAAACCCGCCCGAGGGATAGAAGTCGGAGCGCTGATTGACCTGGAAGCGCTCGAACTGCCCGCCGAACTTTAGCGAGTGTTGGCCCTTGGTGTAATAAAAATCCTCATGGAACTGAAAGGTGTTCTGGATGTGAATCTGTGGAGTGGAAGAGTCACCGCCCCAGGTAGCGAGCTGGCCGGTGCCGGTGACGGAGAAATTTCCCGGCTCGTCGGTCACATTGGTAAAGCTGAATTTCGGGAGCGTAAAACCGGACAGCACGGTATCGACGTCGGCGAGGTTCGTGCGCGTGAAGGAGAGATTCGATCGACCCAGCAGAGCGGGGGAGAAGATGTGCCCCTCTTCCAACGTGAGGAAGCGGCTGGAGGTGCTGATGGTGGCGCCGGTGTTGAATCCCCCCTCGCCGGGCCGGAACTGATCGGCATGGTCGTAGGTGAACCGGCCAAAGAAGGAGTCGGAGTCGCTGACGCGGGTATCCATGCGCGCGGTCCAATAGTTCTGCGTGGTGGGCTGGGTGAGCGCGTCGGAGTACTGGCCGGTGCCGTCGGAGCGGTCAAACGAGCCGTTCGGCTGCAAAACATTGGGCAAGGGGTACGAGTCCACAAAGGGCTTGGTGACCGGAGAGATCGTCCCGCGACGGACGGCAAACCCCGGAACGTTGATCGTCCGCGTTTTTGCGAGGCGCTGGCGCAGTCCTTCATAGCTGCCAAAGAAGAAGGTGCGGTCCTTGATGACCGGGCCACCCAGCGAGCCGCCGAACTGATTGCGTTTGAAAGCGGCCTTGACGCCGCCGTTGAAGGCGTTGTCTTCCCATTTGGCGGCATCCAGCTTGTCGTTGCGGAGGAATTCGAAGAGCGAGCCGTGAAAATCGTTGGTGCCCGACTTGGTGATGGCGCTGATCACGCCGCCCGAGTGCCGGCCGTATTCGGCGTCGTAGGCGTTGGTGATGACGCGAAACTCACGGACCGTTTCCACGCCCGCGAGCGTCTCGGCGGCGCTGCCGGCGCTGCCTTCGGCGTCGTTAATGTCGGTGCCATCGAGCAGGAAAAGGTTGGTGTTGTAACGGGTCCCGGAGATGGATAGTTTTTTTCCGAAGCCCTTGCTGGTGCTGCTCGAACCGGCCTCGGCCAGGACCGCGCCGCTTTGCAGCGGGACCAGCTCGATGAAGCTGCGCGAGTTGAGAGGAATGTCGTGCATCTGCTTGGGGTCCACCAACCCGCTGACCGTGGCCGTGGAGGTTTCAATCAGGGGAGCTTCGCCGGTGACCGTCACTTTTTCGGATACATCGCCCACCTTCAGGGAAAAGTCCACTACCGCGACCTGGCCCACGCTCAGAGTGATGCCTCTGCGAACTCCCGTTTGAAAGCCCGCCAGCTCCGTTTGCAGCTCATAGTTGCCGACGGGCAACGCGGAAAGACGGTATTCTCCGTTGCTCCCCGTGACGGCGGTCCGGACCACCCCCGTATCCACATTGGTAGCCTTTACCGAGGCGCCGACCAGCACGGCCTCGCTCTGGTCTTTCACCGTGCCGGAAATGTTTCCGGTGGTCATTTGAGCGCGCAGAGAAATCCCGGAAATCAGGACGAAGAAAAACAAGACGGAAAAAGCTTTCCCGAACGACGATGTCGATGATTTCGGCGATGATTTCGACGAGGATTTCGACGAGGATTTCGATGATCTCTGGGATGCCTTGGCAGGAAACATAGAGTTCACTCCCTTCAAACCGGACGTGCCGGCCCGGCTCGGATTAGATTGTTGAAAACCAGCACTAGACTCGGGAACAAGCTCAAATGCGAAAGCATGCTTGTTCTTCAAGGTCCTGGTATGAGATTACCACAGGTGCCGGGAGATGGAGCGGGGAAATGCGAGGGCGCGCCAGTGGCGGGTATCCGTGGTTGCATCGCTTTAATCCCGAAGTTGCCTCATTTAGCCCATTGTGAAACCAGATCGCTTGCTAGGGTGCAATTAGAAGTGAGAGTCAGCTATCTCAAATGAAAAGCAGATCCCTCGTCGAAGACTCCTCGGGATGACATCGTCCTTTAAGATTTCAGGATGATGTCATCCTGACGACCAACGGGAGGAAGGATCTGCTTTTTCTGCCGGGTGTGACTCTCACTTCCAGACCATTTATTGAATTGGTGTATAGCACGTCTGGAGTCAACCCCTCGCGGGGTTGGACTGTTTATTTCGTTGCCAACCGTAGGTTAAAACCTACGGCTAATCACGGTTGGCCCCTGCGGGGCCCGGCTACATTGCTATACACCAACGATGAAAACGGTCTAATTACACCTCGCTTGATAATATGAATTGAAACGGTGCGCCTGACGATGGTATGATTCGCACATAACAGTGTAACAGGCGGGTTATCAAAAAAATCGCCATACAAAGATTCGAATTCAGTGGGAATTTGGAGGGACTTTTCATGTTGTCAAAAAGCGGTTTCGGCGGTATTTTGCGCGGAAGCGGACTTGTTTTTGTATTCGCCGCGGCGTGGGCAGTGTTTGGGAGCCATGCCATGGCACAGGTTACGGCGTCGATTACCGGCAACGTCAAGGATGCCTCCGGCGCGATCGTGCCGGGAGCCTCCCTGACGATCAAGAATAAGGAAAGCGGTTTCACGCGCTCCGTGGAAAGCGACTCCAATGGCGGCTACAACGCCCAGTCCCTTCCGGTCGGAAGCTATGAAATCACGGTGGAGAAAGAGGGTTTCAAGCAACAGATACGCAGCGGCATCACGCTTTCGGTCTCGCAGCAGGCCATCATCAATCTGGTGCTCGAGGTCGGAAACGTCGAGCAGCAAGTTACCGTAACGGCCGAAGCTCCTCTTGTGAATACGAGTCTCAGTCCCACCTCCGGACTGGTGACCGAAACCCAGGTGAAGGACTTGCCCTTGAACGGCCGCAGCTTCGATCAGCTTCTGACGCTCAACGTAGGAACGACCAATTACAGCGCTAATACCACTCACAATGCCTTCTCCGTGGCCGGCCGGCGGCCCGAAGCGAACCGGTTCCTGATTAACGGCGTGGACTACGTCGGATCGGACCAAACCAGCCAGACGGTGACTCCCAACAGCGTCAGCGGCCAAGTGCTGGGAGTGGATGCCGTGCGCGAGTTCAACGTCGTCCAACCCCCCTATGGCGCCGAGTTCGGCAAGCGAGGCGGTGGTCAGGTGAACATCGTGGCTTCGTCGGGAACCAACAGCTTGCATGGAAGCGCGTTCGAGTTTCTGAGGAACAGCAAACTCGATGCCCGGAACTACTTCGACTTTCCGGTGGGGACGACGATCCCTCCATTCAAGCGGAACCAGTTCGGAGGCTCGCTTGGCGGGCCGCTGAAGAAGGATAAGATGTTCCTATTCGGAAATTACGAAGGCTTTCGGCAGCGGCTGGGGTTGAGCATCGTGGAGACGGTTCCGAACAGGTTTGTCCGTCAAGGACTGTTGCCGGACGCCTCGGGCGCCTATGTCACGGTTCCCAATCTGAAGACGGGCATGCTTCGTTTCTTCTCCCTCTGGGAACAGCCGAACGGTCCGGATTTGTTTACGCCGGCCGGGCTGCCAACGGGAGTGGCGGTGGTTTACGCCAATCCGGTTGAAGCCATTCGGGAAGACTTTGGCTTGGCCCGCTTCGACTACAACGCCTCCTCGAAGGACTCCCTCTCCTTCACTTTTCTCAACGACAACGGCGAACGCAACACACCGAATGCCAATACGCAGTTCCTGACGCGAAGCAGGTCGGTGGGCCGCTTGATCAGCTTGCAGGAAACGCGGATCTTCTCCCCCAGCCTGCTGAATGTCGTGACGCTTGGGTTTAGCCGCGCCTGGACGCCGCAGCGGGCGTTGCCGCTCATTCCGATCGATCCGAGCCTGGAGTTTATCCGGGGATCGGGCACGGGCACGATCACGCTGGGAGGAGTCATCACCGGCGGCGGCGCGACGGCGATCACCAGCGCAGGAACCAGCACCGTGCCTCTGAACTCCGCCCGAAACCATTTCACTTGGGCCGACGATCTGCACTACTCCAAAGGCAGCCACTCTCTCAGTTTTGGGTTTTGGGCCCAGCGCATTCGGCAGTCCTTGAGCGGAGCACCGGCGGCGCAGGGGGGCTCGGTGAGCTATGCGAACTTGACGGCGATGCTTCAGGATAATCCGACCCAGATGATTGCGGTCCAGAATCCGAGCGCCCATTACTATGGCTCGACGGAGTTGGCCTGGTACGTGGAGGACGATTTCAAATTCAATTCGAACTTGACCTTTCGTTTAGGGCTTCGGGACGAAATGACGTCCGGCTGGAACGAGGCTCACGGACGGTGTGCCAATTACCGGTTCGACGGTGCTGGGATCCTCAAGACCGACCCGGTTGTGGGAACCCCATGCTTGGCTGAAAACAACGCCCATTCGCTGTGGCAGCCGCGCGTCGGCGTGGCTTGGGACCCCACGGGAACCGGCACGTGGGCGGTGCGCGCCGGTTTTGGAATCTATAACGACCTGCAGGACAGTCTGGCTCACCGGCTCAATGCCAATCCGCCCTCCAATGCGCGGATTTCGCTGACGGCGCCGCTGCTTTCCTTCATTCCTCTTCCCGCGGCGCAGCCTGCGCCTAGTTGCAGCCCGACCCAGGGCTTGCCTTGCTCGCTGTTCATGGTCGGCGGAGTGGAGCCCACCATGCATACGCCCACGATTCAGCAATGGAGCCTAACGGTAGAGCGGCAGCTCACGAAAAGCCTCATGCTGCAACTAGGCTATATCGGATCGCAGTCCTACCATCTTTCGAACAGCATGGATGCGAATGAAGCGCCCCCCGTGAGATGCGAGAACGCCGCCGGGTGCCCCAGCGGCGGGCTACTGGGTTCCGTGGGCATCGCTCCGCAAGGCGCTATGTACCAGCCCCCCCGCCCCCCCCGGACGCCCACGAACTCCCAGCTTCCCAATCCATTTCTGGTCAATACTTTTTCGTGGTGGTACAGCAACGTCAGCAGCTATGAGGCCGCGACCCTCTCGCTGGTGAGCCGGGCCAGCCATGGACTTACGTTCAAGACGAATTATACCTTTGGCAAGATTATGGATTTGAACTCCGCCATCAGCGGTTCCAACGGAACCAACGAACCCATGACGATTCTGGATCGTTTTAACCTGGGCCTCAACAAAGGGGTAGCCGCTTACAATATCCGCCACCAGTTCAATACCAACTTTACGTTTGAGCTGCCGTTTGGCAGCGGACAGCGCTGGGCGAGCGGAGCGACGGGAGTAAAAGACAAACTGATAGGCGGGTGGCAGTGGAATGCCATCTTCACGGCTCAGAGCGGGTTTCCCTTCACGCCTCAGATTGGAACAAACAGGTCTGGGACGGGCGATACCTTCAATCCCGACGTGCCCAATGTGAATGCAAGCTTCACGGGTCCGGTGGTCTTGGGGACCGATGGATTCAGGAAAACGGGCCGGTATTACAATCCAGCCGCGTTCCTGTTGCCCGCCGCCGGAACCTACGGGAATGTCTCGCGCGGATCGCTGATCGGGCCGGGCATGTTGAATATCGACACCTCGCTGTTCAAGACTATGAGGATCGGCGACAAATGGAGTTTGCGGTTCCAGGCGGAGGCTTTCAATATTCTGAACCATGCAAACTTCAAGAGCCCGAACGCGGTGGTATTCTCCGGCGCCGCGTATAGCACTACAGCCGGTCTGATTACGGGCGCTGCAACGTCGCGCCAAATTCAGTTCGCTCTGAAGTTGACTTTCTAGCGGCAACTACCGAATACGGGCCGGAAAACGGCCGGATTTCGCCAGGCGGGTTTTGGTTCTCAGCCAGAACCCGCCTGAATTTTTTCCAGTCACTGTGAAAACCGGGCATTGAAAAGACCCCCAAAATGGGTAGTGGGTCAGTTTGAATTAGCTATTTTTGGCGGACTGTGCGTGTAACGCCGCGAGGGCCGGGGTCTTGAACAAACCGTCTTACGAATGTGTGAATTAATACTGGCGTTCCGCCACTGGTTGTAGGAGCACTCCATGTGTCCGCAAGAACGTTCTTTGCCCCATAGAAGCACACGTGATAGGCTGAGTAGCTAACCTCTGGATGAGCACCCTCAATATGCTTCTTGAGAGGCCACCCTTTCCACAATTCACTCCGCAGATGTGCACGTACTTCCATGCCCAAGACGGACTGCCCCTTTTTTTCGACGCGCCATTTTAATTTTCCCCCTTGCATACGAATATTATTGGCGTACAACCATATCATGCCTAGACGCTCAAGCAAGCCAAAAGACCACGATCTTGTGACCATCGCCCGCTCGGTCGTGGAGCAATCCATCGGCGAGAAACTGACCGGAGAGCCATTGGACAAAGAATCGGAGAAGGATCCGCACGCGGTTGCGCTCGGTCGAATGGGCGGTCAAAAAGGCGGGAAGGCTAGAGCCGAAAAGCTCTCAGTTTCGAAGCGGAAAGCGATTGCGAGAAGAGCTGCTAAGGTGCGCTGGAGCCGTTGAAAAGGCCAGGTTGTGGACTGTTCAATTCCTTGCGTGGGTAAAATAGACCTACAATTATCCAGTTCTCTGGATATTTATGCACGGTGCCAACAAAGAAATGTGTATCGTTCTTCTCGATCATTTCCGTTTCGTACCTTTCCAAAAATTTAGCCTTCCATCCATCCCCATACTTATTTTTCCAACTCCGCCAAGACTGCCCCATTTCCCAATCAGTGCAACTGAGTGTATGCCCGGAACAGCCCTCGTGATCGCAAGTAAATTCATATTTGAAGGCATACGGGACCTTCTCCAATTCCGCGACCGGGCTTTTCCTGAAAAAATCTGTTTGGCGTAATTTGTTTAATTGGTCCTGGGTCCAAGTTGTATTCTTTTCCGGCTCCATTATTAGCTTCTTAATGATCTTGGGCTTAAAGATGCCGAGCGTAGGAAATTCCTTTTCGTCGCGTTCTCTCTTAAGGCAACAAAGGCAGTGTTTTTTCAGCGGGAGAACAATACGTTTTCGCGCTTCCCAATTGTCGGCTACGGATAGCGGCGCAGACAGTATTCGAATGGAATCCTCAATGAGGCGGAAACTCTCGGGACGCTTATCATCCCTAGGTTTTATAACCGAAACGCTGACCCATTGGTACTTTTTGAAACGCTGATCCGGCGAGAGAAAACGATAAGGAATAGGGAAAAGACGAACCCAATCTCCCTGCTCCGTGATTGCTGCGGTACAGGATACCTCAACGCCCTTTTGGGCAGGGACTGGGTAGGTTCGGACGACGATTAAAACTTTCTTTGTTTCGGCGACCGCCATGTCAGAGGTCGAAGCTAGTTAGTCCTAACTTTTCCAAGGCCAATGATAAACGGTGTCGATGGCATTCTTTTGGATCAATTTCGACACACATCAGCGCGACGGGGTGTTCAAGACTATTTAGAAACCGATGCAAGTTCCGGCCTATATATCCTGGTATGACATTTTCGTCATACCACTCCCAAATAACATCGCGTGTACCGGCATCAATGGCTTTTGCCCGAATATCTCTTGGCACTCCGAGTTCCGGCAGATGAATGTATTCCAGTCCCTTTTCTTCAATAGCGCGCTTGAGATTGTTTTTGCTCAGTTCTGGCCGATACATGCTGACGGGATGCTGCCGAATATCTACGAGCGTGCGGACTCCGTTGGCAATTAACGAGTCCAAAAGATCATTTAATTTCCGGCCAGTATAGCCGACGGTAAAAAAATCAGCGTCCTTCAAAGAGCGGGCTTCGTTCCATTGAGCCTTGTTTTCGGCTTGCTGCTTTGCTGGGGCGCTTGGAAGGTTCAGGCGGTTTTGCTGTGGCATCGACTTGAGTATAACCGATCTTCCAATGTATGATGCCATGTTTGTCCCGCTCTCTTTGAAGTCCGATTCCCTGTTCCATTTTATGGACCCACTGGTTATTTGGGAATTTCTGCGGCAACTTCGCAGCGGTTCGAATCTCAGTCCAAGTTGACGATCCTCCAGCATCCTTGATTGCCTTGTCGATCTTCGAACTGAATTCTTCATATGTCATTTTCAACTCCTTGGGACGATCCCAATAAGGGCTTTTGCATTTTGGGCAGACCTTCGGCTCATTGTCGGGTTGGGGAATCCATTCGTGGCCGCAGCGATCACAGCGGCAACCCATGACTGTTATAGGGACTCTGGCCAAAATTTCCTCCTTGAAATATCTTACGTCTGGAGTATTATACTCCAAAGTATATTACTCTAAAATATATTACTTTGGAAGTAAGAAAGAGCTTGGCAAATAATCATAAATAATCTGACCATATCCAAACGTGCTCAGGTCGTTCGGCCCTGGTTGAAGGAAACTCCATCCGTTCAACTTTGAGGATGACGGGCGTTTCCATCTCATGGCGGAAACTTACCCGCTAACGGCGGCCCCCCGCAAAATCTAAGGTTGACCCGCGTGCGCGGCTGGCATAGAATTTTAATCGACGACAAAGTTCCCGGTCAAAGCATCATGCGCGGAAGTCGGACCGCTACATACCGCTTCACCGAACGGGCCTGAGGCCCGCCGGATCGCAGTCTTGGAATAGGGAGATCCCCATGACAGACGGTAAAGATATTATCGAGGCTCCATCGCCCGTCAATTCCTCCCCGAATGCATCGGAAGAGAAGGCGCCCGACGCGGGCCCGCAGAAGGCGCGGCCCACGCTGACGCGGCGCGACTTTTTGATCAAGACCAACGCCGGAGCGGTTGCAGTCGGCGTTGCGACGGGCGCCGGATTCGCGTCGAGCCTGGTTGCGCAAACCCCAGCGCCCGCCAAGCCCAAGCCGCCCGCGGTCACCTCGGCGCCGGTGAAAACGCGGCGCGTGACGCTCGACATCGACGGCAAAAAGCAGGACGTCAACGTGGATGTGCGCGAGAGCCTTTGGGAAACGATGAACTATCAGTTGGGGCTGTCCAACTCGAATCTGGGATGCGACCGCGCGCAGTGCGGCGCCTGCACCGTGCTGGTCGATGGCAAAGCCGTCAACTCGTGCTCGCTGCTGACGGCGCGGTATGGACGCGGGCAGAAGATCCTGACGGTGGCGGGGATCGTTTCGGGGCCGGGACCGCAGGGGCTCCACCCCATCCAGCGGGCGTTCTGGCTCGATGGCGGATTCCAGTGCGGCATCTGCACGCGCGGATTCATCATGGCCGCCTACGCGCTGCTTCAGACGAATAAAAACCCGAGCACCGAACAGATCAAAGAAGCACTCTCGGGCAACATCTGCCGCTGCGGCGAGTACACCAAGATCCTGACCGCGGTGAAAAAGGCGGCCGCCGAGATGCGCGGGGAGAAGGTCGTATACGCCGCGCCGCTGATCGCCGTCGAAGAACTGGTTTCCTCGGCCGCGCCCGTGGCGGGAGCCGCGTCGAAACAGTTTGAGTTTGTCACGGCGCTGGGGACGATCGAAGTGTACGACGAGCTGGCGACGGAGCTGAAGCAGAAGCCTGGCATCCTGGGCGTCTCCGGCTCCGAGCGCACGGTCACGCCGACGTGGGATCCCACCAAGCTCGACGAAGCCAAGGTGCGCCAGATCCTCGCCGAGAGCGGACATCCCGTGAAGCCGTAGGTGAATCAAGTCAAGCCCTAAGGGAATTCAACGCCGAGTCTGACGCCGAGGCGAAAGAGCGAGGCGAAAGAGGAGGAACGACATGATTGAGAAAGTCGATGCCCTGCGCGTCGTTCAAGACCCGAAGTATGCAGCCAGCCTGACCGATGCTCACTGGCGCGCCCTGATCAACGACCCGACGTGGCATGAGCTGGTCGGCGAGTATCACGAGATGACCGCCCCGGTGCTGGCTCTTTATGCGGCGCAGCTCGGCGTGCCGGTTGCGCGGGCCGTGCTTCCGGAAGAGCGCCCGGACGTCGCAGGCCCCGCGTCGGGCGATCAGTTCCAGGTGGTCGGCAAGAAAGTTCCGCGCCTGCACGGACTCGGCGTCGTCACGAGCCTCGGCCAATACACCGAAAACATGCGCATGAACGGGATGCTCTACACCCGCACGCTGCGCAGCAAGTATCCCCACGCCAAGATCAAAAGCGTCAACACGAAAAAGGCAGAGGCATTGCCCGGCGTGGTAGCGGTGCTGCATCGCGGGAACCTCCCGGCCGCGTATCGCGACGTGAAGCTGGGCAGCGGCCCGCCGGACCGGTATCTCTTCAACGAAGAAATCTTCGAGGTCGGCGCGCCCATCGCCGTGGTCGCGGCCGAAAGCGAGCACATCGCCGATCACGCAGCCCACCTGATCGAAGTGGACTACGACGTTTTGCCGCCCATGATGGACATGATGGAGGGCGCGCGGCCGGGCGCCGTCAAGCAGTGGGACAACAAGGAAAACGGAACCATCATCGCCGTGACGCCGCCCTTGGTCCGCGGCAACCCGGACGGGGTGCGCGCCGACACCACGGTGGACGCGGTTCTCACCAAGCCCACCGAGCAGCACATGGCGCTCGAGCTGACCAACTCGCTGATGTATTGGGACCAGGACCGCCTGATCGTCTACTACACCAACCAACACGCGCACGGCGTCCGCGCGGGCCTGTCGCAGGCGTTGAAGATTCCCGCCAACCGCATCCGCGTCATCCAGAACGGCTACATGGGCTCCGGTTACGGCTACCGCTCGAACGCCGACCTGGCGGAGATACATACCGCGATTCTCGCCAAGATCACCGGGCGTCCCGTGAAGACCATTTACACCCGCGAGGAAGACTTCGTAACGCGCACGCACCGTCCGGAATTCCGCAACGAGATGAAGCTGGGAGTCAATCGCGACGGCGCGATCCAGTTCGGCCAGTTCCGCGTCTACTCCAACGTCGGAGCGCAGCGCGCCGGCTCGGCCAACGGTTCGTGGTTCAACATGCAGAATCTGTATAAGATTCCGAACCTGAAGCTCGAGGCCATCGACGTTTTCACCAACAGCTACAAATCCGGCCCGTACCGCTGCGTCCGCCATCCGAACGGCACCTTCGCGCTCGAACTGGTGATGGAGCGCGCCGCCGCCGACATCGGGATGGACCCGGTCGAGTTCCGGCTCAAGAACCTCAACGAGGAAGGCAATCCGGAAACGAAGAAGCCGTTCAGCAACCCCGGCATCCGCGATTGCATCAACGGTGCCGCGACCCGCATCGGATGGAAGCAGAAGTGGCATTCGCCCCGCGGGGAGGGGGATGGGCCCCGTGGCTTCCCCCGCAACGGGGGGGGCGGCCCCCCGCGCGCCCCCGGCGCGGGGACGCAACCGCCCCCCC
>Ga0080064_1001529_pt1 | contig 45994 bp, 28 predicted proteins | sample Subgrocontami54m_FD_69260 | JGI IMG/M metagenome (GOLD analysis project Ga0080064, IMG submission 69260) | Subsurface groundwater microbial communities from S. Glens Falls, New York, USA - GMW46 contaminated, 5.4 m (SPADES assembly) (version 2) ...
CGTTGCTTTCGGTTCAAGGAATCCCGAGGGGCCTTCAAGAATGCTCTCTGTATACTGCACCGTCTTGAAATCCCTTCTAAACACAGCGTCAGGGTCGAATGCGCAGGAATGGAGGGACGACCTCCGTGTCGTCCTAGGCCCGGACGGAGCCGGGCCCTCCAAACATGCGCAAGAACTTCTGACGTCCTGTATAACAAGAGGGGTGCCCGACTTGTCCGCCGTAGCCGTGGCGAAGGTGGAAGGACGGCGTGGGTTGCTCCGCACAGCCACTACGCTCGCCCTCGCCCTCGGCGCCGCCGCAGCCATCGCCCAACCGCTCCCGCACACCGCAGCACTCACGCAACAAGGCGATCTCTCCGCGCAGATGATCGCCGGCATCGATCGGTTCCTCGAAGCTGAAACGCAACGCGTCGCCAGCCGGCGCGAACAATACTGGCACGCCGACCTGAGTGGCGATCGCGCCGCGTACGAGAAATCCATCGAACCAAATCGGCAGCGGTTCGCGCGCATGATCGGGTTGATCGACCAGCGCGTGGCGGATCCCGAGGTCGAGTTCATCGCGACCACCGCCCAGCCGGCGAAACTCGCCGAGACCGAGGCGTTCACCGCGTACGCCGTGCGCTGGCCGGCGCTCGAGGGCGTCTACGGCGAGGGTCTGCTGCTGCAGCCAAAACGTGCGGTCACTGCGCGGATCGTCGCGCTGCCGGATGCGGATCAGATTCCCGAGGAGCTGGCGGGACTCGTGGCCGGCTCGTCACCGGAAAAGCAGTACGCTCGCCGGCTGGCCGAGGCCGGCTGCCAGGTGCTGGTGCCGACACTCGTGAGCCGCGCCGACACCTTTTCCGGCAACGACGTCGCGCAGGCGTACACGAATCATCCGCACCGGGAATGGATTTTCCGGCAATCGTTCGTGCTCGGCCGCCACGTGATCGGCTACGAGGTGCAGAAGGTGCTCGCCGCCGTCGACTGGTTCGAGCGGCAGAACCGCGAGACCCACGTGCGGATCGGCGTCGCCGGCTGGGCGGAAGGCGGCTTGATCGCGTTCTACAGCGCCGCGGTCGACCCGCGAATCGATGCGGCGCTGGTCAGCGGTTACTTCGGCCCGCGCGAGCGATTGTGGCAGGAGCCAATCTACCGGAACCTGTTCGGCGTGCTCCGCGAGTTCGGCGACGCGAATATCGCGCGGCTCGTCGCGCCGCGTGCCCTAGTGATTGAGCACGCACCGTCGCCGAAGGTCGATGGCCCGCCACCGGAAAGACCGAAACGCACCGGCGCGGCGCCGGGAAAAATCGCGCCGCTCGCGTTCGCCGCCGTGCAGTCGGAGGTCGCCCGCGCCATGCAGAGCACCGGGCCATTCGCGTCGGCGATCACGCTGTCACCGGAAAATGGCGACGCACCCATCGGCCCGATGGCGGCAGGCACGTTGCAAATGTTTCTGCGGAGCCTGACACGCCAGTCCGTCCCCTGGAGCCGGGGCGCCCCCGCCCCGGGCGACGCGGAGACGGCGCCGCGACCTCAGGACATCGCCGACCGCCAGCGCCGGCAGGTCCGCGACATGGAACGGTTCACGCAACGCCAGCTGCAACTGGCGACAAACGCCCGTGACGAATTCCTCTGGAGCAAAGTGAAGCCGACAACGCCGGACGCGTGGCACGCGGCCATGCAGCCGTATCGGCGGATCGTGTGGGACGAGATGATCGGCCATTACGAGCCCGGCCCGCTGCCGCTGAACCCGCGCACGCGCGTGCTGATGGAGCGGCCGACCTTCACCGGCTACGAGGTCGTGATCGATGTGCTCCCCGACGTATACGCGTGGGGATACCTGCTCCTGCCGAAAGGCATGCCGCCCGGCGAACGGCGGCCGGTGGTCGTCACGCAGCACGGCGTCGGCGGGTTGCCCGATTCGGTCGTGACGGAAGACAAAAACTCGCGCACGTACGCGACGTACCAGGCCTTCGCGGTGCGGCTGGCCGAGCGCGGCTTCATCGTGTTCGCACCGCACAACCCGTATCGCGGCGACGATGCATCACGCGTGCTGCAGCGGAAGGCGCAGCCACTCGGCAAAACGATCTTCGCGCTCATCCTCGCGCAGCATGAGCGGATCCTGGACTTCCTCGCCACGTTGCCGAACGTCGATCCGAAACGCATCGGGTTCTACGGCCTCTCGTACGGCGGCCAGTCGGCGATCCGGCTGCCGATTCTGCTCGATCGCTACGCGCTCTCGGTGTGCTCCGGCGATTTCAACGAGTGGACGTGGAAGAACGCGTCGACGGATTTTTCCAAGAGCTATATGTACAACAACGCGTACGAGCGGCCCGAGTTTCGGATGGGGCTCACGTTCGGTTACGCGGAAATGGTGGCGTTGCTCGCGCCGCGGCCGTTCATGGTCGAGCGCGGTCACAACGACGCCGTCGGCATCGACGAATGGGTCGCGTACGAATACGCGAAGGTCCGCCGGCTTTACGACAAACTCGGCATCGGCGACCGCACGGCGATCGAGTTCTTCAACGGCCCGCACACGATTCATGGCGAAGGCACGTTTGCTTTTCTGCACAAGCACCTGCAATGGCCGGAGCCGCGGCGATGACACGGCTTGGGCGCGCCGCTTGCCGTCACTCGCCGCGTCCGGCTCAATCGCGGACCGCGCGGGCGGCCTTGGCACTCGCATCGTCCGTTCCGGCATGCCCGATGGTCTGCAAGGTGACCTTGAGAATCTCGATCCCGCGTTGTTCTGACTGCCGCAGCGAGGTCGAGGGACCGGTGTTTTGATACAGGAATGCCACCGTGTTCCAGGTGACGATTGCCTGATACGGCAGCAGTTGCTTCCACATCGCGTGTCCGGCCGCGACCCGCCGCACGCCCCGCGGATCGCTCAGCGCCGTGAGCGCCTGGGCCAGGTTCTGGCTGAGCGCCCGCCGTTCAGGATTGGTGAAAAGGATCGGGTCGATGACGTACGGTCCGGTCACCTTGTGGTTGGGGAGCGAGAGAAAGTGAAATTCCACGAGGGCGAGTGGTGGATTCTCCGCGAGATAATCCCACACCACGCGCGTTTCGTGGAAGGTCTCGCCTTTCTTCGCCGCGGCCTCGAAGCCGATGAACACCATCTTCCCGTTCGGATTGGTGTTCGCATATCCGTGAGCCACGCCATCCGGATTGGGCATCGGCAGAAACACGAGTTGGTAGTTCGCCCGCAGCTTCACCAATTCCGGATCGGCGGCGGCCGCCCTCGCCATCGCGAGAATGGCCCACGCCGACGGTTCACCGGGCTGGGCGGTCGCGGCAAAAACGAGCGTTGGCTTTCCGTCAGCGCCGAGCTCGAGGCTCCACATCTCCCGTCCTTCCTCGGAAATTCCGATCCGGCGCATCCGCGCATCGCCCGACGAACGGGCAATTGCCTCGAGTTCCCGCTGCAGCGCGCTGAAAGGAAAGGACGGAATGGTCGACAGCACCTTGCGTTCGTGCGGACCGAACGAAAGCGTGAGCCGGACGCAATCCGGACGATCGGCCTGATCGGCGGCCGCGACTTCCGTCCATGCCACCGATTGCGGCGCACGCAGCAGGTACGGCCGGCGCAGGTAATAATCGAACCGGCCCTTGGGCCCGCCCAACATCCACTCGGGAATGATGACATCGACCGTCAACCGACGGGCGGTGGACGACTCGTTCGCAATCTCGCAGCAAACCACATAGCTGCTGATCGGGCCGGTGACTTGAACTTGAACCGGAATCGCATCTTCCCGCGGTGCAATCGCCACGTGGTTCTCACCGACCTGGAGGATGCGGCCGGCGTTGCCGCATTCGATCTCCGATGAGAGGCTCCAGCCGCCCACGGACAAGGATGCCGCCCGGAGCGGCATCGGAACCATGGTTCCGAGCGTCGCGAAACCGCAGAGCAGGCAGACGCACACCGATGCCAGCCAACCACCGGTGGGCGAAAGGGTCTCATCGCAGGATTTCATGCAATTGTTCACCACCGCCGGATCGGTCGCGGACTCACCAACGCGCTCATTTGCGGGATGTCGAATTCCTCCAGCAGCCCAAAGCAGAACTGTTCCGGCCGCCGGTCCACGGTGAGATCCTGCGTGATCACTTCCTTCAGCGTCGACATGGCGCCGCGCTGCTCGAGGGCGGCGATGGCCTGCGGCTCGAGCGCCGCCGCGACGAGCGCGAACAGGCTCGAACGTGGTCCCGCCGAGACAACAGTTACCGGCCCGATTCCGCGGTCCGAATGCAGCCATCGCGCGGCCGCCGCGACCTGGCCAGCCTGGATGCCGAGTGGCCGCTCGCCCACTGATGCCACGAGGATCGCAAACAGCCCGGCGAATTTCGGGAGCCGCGACTCGCCGAAATAGAAGGGATCGATCGCCACGACGCGCCGGCCGCCGGCGAGCAATTCGCCGATCTGCGCGCCGAGGCTGACGCGACCCTCGTCGGCCACCACGAGGACGGTCGAGCGGGCGTTCGGGGGCGAGATCTCCACCACGGGGACGGTCCAGTCGTTGTCCATCCGCAGCCGCCACCGCGCGACTTCGAACCCGCCCTCGGACGCCATTTCCACGCGCTCCGCGTTCACCTGATAACGCGGTGCGTGCACCACCTGTTGCAAGCGCTCGCGACCCGGCTGGCCCGACCGCGGCAGCGCGGCGCTCAGTCGCACCGCGAGCGCATGGAAGTCGAGATTGTCGGACGGCAATGGCACCTCGAGTTGCTCGGCGGTCCGGAGCTCGCCCGTCACGGGAATCTCGGCGACGGCGACGTCCTCCCGGCCGCCGAAGAAGTGATCGCGCAACATGCGGTAGAACGCCTCGCGATTGTCCGGTCCGTAGTTGTGCCCCGGATCGAAGTTCACGTGGTGGCGAAACTTGTCCGCCTTGCCATACAGTTGGAACACCGGCCGCGCGGCGTTGACCAGCGGCGCCAGCGAGTTGTCCGCGCGAAAGCAGCATGTATCGAGCGCATTATAGGTCAGCAGCGTCGGCCGCGGCGCCATCAGGGCGGTCAGATGCGTGTAATCGGCAACCGCGGCGAGATCCGACGGTGTCTGCTCGGGATCGCCAAGGTCCAGCGCGGGAAACTGGGTCCGCGTGACAAAGCTGGAGTAACCGGCCACCGGGTTCGCCAGCCGGACGCGTGTATCCAGCGAACTGATAAATATGGTCTGCCAGCCGCCGCCGGAAAGCCCGGTCACCGCGACCCGTTCCGGGTCGGCATACGGCAATGACAGCAGCAAATCGAGCGACCGTTTCAGGGAAAGGTAGAAGACCGCGATGCCGCTCGTCCCGCAGAGATCGAGCTGGTTGAGGCGATAGTGGCTCAGGCTGGGGGCATTCATCTGACCGCGCCCGATCCACTCCGGATTGAGCGCCGGGATGCCGCGCTTCGCGAGGTTGATGCACCGTTCCTGGATGTAACCGGTGAACTTTCCCGTCTTCTCGTGCCCGTTCACGTTCAACACCACGGGCACGCGGCCGGTCACCTTGGCCGGTTCGTAGAGCAGCGCGGGAATCCAGAACCCCGGGATCGCCTCGAACCGCAGCTTGCGAATGCGATACCCGTCTCCCTCGATCGTCCCGTCGAGCCACTCGGTGCGGGTTCGGGCGGCCTGCCATCGTTTCGCCTCGCCGCGCAGGATGACGTCGTCGAGCACCCGGCGGCGAAGCGCATCGGCCGCGCGCTGCCATTCCGCGGCCGTGGAGGCGGGGGACCACGGCGCGACGCGCGTCGCGCTGAAGACCTGCACCTCGACCGTCGGGACGTTCTGCCCCAGAATCGGCTTGGCGAGGATCGCGTCGACTTCGGCCGCGGCGCCGAGCGTGGCCGCGCCGAGCAAGGCGGTGACAGCAAGGGTGAGTTTCATCGTATGGAAATCAGTGCACAAGGAATTGACTCAATCGAGGCTTGGCGCGAGCGCGCGCAACCGAGCCAGCGGCAGAAAACGGGAGCGCGCCTCCTCCAGGTACTTTGCCCAGAAGTATGGCACCACGCCGTCCTCCCGATGCTGCTCGACAAATTGCCGCTGCTGCTCGAGCGCATCGATCGCCGCCTGGACGCGCGCCTTCCGGCTCGCGCGCTCCCCGGCCGACCCGGCCGCATCCGGCTTGAAATCGACGCGCCGAGCCGCCCGGACGGCGTTGACCGTGAGTTCCGTGTAGCGGAGCCCGGCACGGAAGAATTCAATTCGGCGGCGCACCGGATCCGTTTCAGCGAGTTTCGTGGCCGCGGCAAGATCGTCCGCCGAGCGCTGCAGCAGTTCCGGGGTGAACAGGTCGGGCAGCCGGGTTTGCTCGAGGCTCGAGCAATTGATGTCCGTGCCGTCGGCGGTCGCTGCGCTCCACGACGACTGCATCCGCTCCTGAAACCGCCGCACCGCGGTTCCGGCCCGGCCGAACGCCTTTTCGTAGAAATCGCTCAGGATTTCCTTTTCATCGAGCGACGAATTCCAAAGCAGCTTCCCGGCAACATAGTAGTTGATGCCGTTGGTCGCGAAGTCGTCGCCGCACTGGGTTTCATACAAATCATACCCGTGCTGCTTCAGAAAGCGGATCGAGTCGGCGATATACGGCACAATCAGCCGATGGAACCCCGGCCAGGAGCCGTTGATGTAGTATTCGTAGATGGCGACATGGCGCGAGCCGGCCTTGGACCAGCCGGCGGCGATGGCCTCGTGCTCGCGCCGGATCTTCGGATTCGCGTGCTTGTAGGCGCCCCACAGGCAGTACTCCGGCACAACCTGAGGGTCCACCCGGACCGTCTGCGGCGGCAGAATGTAATGCATATAGGCCATCGCCATGACGAACTTCGCGGGATGCCGGAGCTGCACCAGTTTCGAGACTTGATTGGCGTAGGTGAACACGCGGTCCGTCACCGATCGCCGGGCTGCCGCCGCCGACGCCTTGCTCGCTTTCCCGCCGCCCGCGGCCGCGCCCTCCAGCAGTGCGGTCTCCTCCGTTTCCTGGCCGGCCAAGGCGGCGGCACCGGCGACTTTCGCATCCAGGGCGCGACAGCGCTCGCATTCGCAATATCCGGAACTGTCGTTCAGGGTGATGTGGACGGCATCGTAATCGGGATTCCGATCGAAGAAGTCGCAGACCCACGCCGCGACCGTCTTGATCACGTCCGGATTCGTCGTGCAGATCTGCGAGCCGTGCTTGAAATCGTAGTTGGGCCCGGGCACATCGCGCCGGCCATTGATCAAGGCAAAGTACTCGGGGTGGCTCGTCGTATATTTCGCCGGCGGGAAAATCTCACCCAGCGAGTGGCCACCGTAGATCTTCCAGCCGCCCCATTTGTTGCGGCGCTCCCATCGCCGCACCTCGCGCTGGTGCTCGGGGGTGACGCCGAGCACAAGTTCGCGTCCCGCCATGTCGGTCGGACCCGACGTCGCGCCCCACACCGCTCCACCCGGCCCGCGATGGCGCCATTTGAAGTCGGGTTGCTGAACCACTCGCAACGGTCCGACGGCGATATCCTTCATTTCCGGAATCACCTCGCCGAGTTCCCCCGGCCAGAACCAGCGCACGCCGAGGTGTTCCTCGAGAAACGTATAGACGGCAAACTCAGTGCCGTCGTCGTCCGCGCCCCGCATGCGCAGGTTGCCGTCGCGGGTATCGATGCAAAACGCCTCGGGACCGAGGTGCTCGAGCCCATCGCGTCCGCCGGCCCTCCCGACGAGAATGCGCGCGCCAGGCGCCTGCCCTGCCGGCGTGATGATCGGAAACATCGCGCCAGTGATCTTGCGGAGGCAGGCCTGCAGCTCCGCCGCCGCCCCGCGCTCGGCCGCCGATCCGTCCGCCGCCACGACAATGCTCGCCGTGGGCCGGCCATTGGCGGCCAAGCGAACGCGCTCTGCGGTCTGCGCCGTTGCGGCCGTCGCGAGCGCCCAACCGACCGCGCAGAGAGTTCGGGGGTTCAAGGAATCGAACATCAGAAGCTTCCTTTGATGCCGGCGCTCAACTGCGCGCCATAGTCGGCGCTTTGGTAGACCTTCGCGTGCCAGGCGGTTTGCGAGCCCTTTCGCAGCAATACATTTCGCGCATCGAACACATTGCGGGCATACAGGAAGAGCGACATGCGCTTGTAGACCTGGTACTCCAGGTTCAGATCGAGTTGCACCCGGTCGTCCGTGTAGCTGTAGGCATCATTTCCATACGTTGCCGGCAGCGTCGCGCCCCTGACCTCGCTGCGCCAGTTCCATTTCGCCATGACCAGGAGCGGCCGGCGGGAGAACGTCACGCCCCAGTTCACCGTCTCCGGAATGAATCCGCTGAAGTTCGCCGCCTGCTCGCCTTCGGTTCTGACCTTGGTGCCGTTCGCGAACACCTCGACTCCGCGCAGCCACGTGCCCAGCGGAGCCAGCGAATGACGCAGGTTGAGTTCGACCCCCGTCACGCGCGCGTCGCCGCCATTGCGCGTGGTGCTCAAGGTGTAACCGACGTAACGCGCATCCAGGCCAAACTGCGCCACGTCAGCCGCCGCGGCAATCCGCGCGTCGGTCACGAAGAAATGCTGGATCTCCTTCCGGAACACTCCCCCCGTGAAGGTGCCGCCGTATTTCGTATAGTATTCGAGCGACAAGTCGTAATTGTCCGCGCTCCACGGCTTCAGGTTCGTGTTCCGAATCGTAATCGTCCCGGGGATGATATTGGGATCACTCAGTTGCTCCTCGGTCAGGTCCCGCTCGCTGATCGAGACATTCGGGATGACGTCGTCGAAGTTCGGCCGGCCGTACGTCTGCGCAAACGCCAATCGCGCCAGGAAGTTTGGCGTGATGCTATAGGTGAGATGCAGGCTCGGATAATAACCATCGTACGAGCCGCCCGCCCGGTTTCCCCGCTCCTGCCGGGTGAGCTTCACCTCCTCGAGCGACCCGGCGGCCCCCGCCGCCGGCTTCCGAATCTGCCGGCCGCTGGCGTCGTGGGCGAACGTGCCGTCGGCATTGCGCACAAACACCGCCGCCGGATCGTAAACCGGCCCCTGCCCCGTGCTCTCCGTGCCTTCCCGGCGGACGCCCGTGACGACCTTCAGCCGGTTTTCGAGGAATTGCGCCTCGGCCTGAATATAGTAGGCGGCATTCGTCTCCCGGATGAACTCGGAGTTCGTGATGGCGTAGGTCGCCGCGGCCACTTGCTGCGCCGGCGTCATCGCGAACAGATTTGGATTCGCCGCGTAGGCCCGCGACGCCGCGCCCACATTGATGAATTGCGTGTTGTGAATGCCAAATCCGTTGTCCTGATTGACGTAGAGCCGGTAGCCGAAGGGCGCAGCCGAGAGATTGCCTCCCGTCCCTTGATACGTGTACCCCAGGCTCTGCCAGCGCTCGTCGTGTCGGCGCAGCCGCCAGACCCCGCCGATCTGCAGCGCAGCCGGGAAGCGGAGAAAACCCAGCCGCCGCCGGATATCGGCCTGGCCATAGGCGACATCGTCGGTGATGTCCCGCATCTGCCGGGTCGAGGTCGTGAGATTGTAGTTATCGAGATTGTTCGGATCGACCCTCGTGTTGTCGTTGTAATAAGCCTCCACCACCGTCCTGGCATCGCCTTGCCCCATCGGCGTGTAATTCAGGAGCGACACCCGCACCGGCCTGGCCAGCGACGCGTTCAAGCTCGTGAAGATCCAGCCGGGCCCGGCGCCGCGGACGATGGCGGCCGAGCCCGAGCGGCTGAAGGTGGAGTTGATCCGCCAGTCGCCATTGTCGAAGCGATACTGCACCTTGCCCACGGTGGTCCGCTCGAACCGGTTGATGGAGTTGCCCGACAGGGTCAGCGATCCCCGCCCCGTCGCGCCGATCGCGAAGTCGGGTCCGAAGCTCAGGGGCACGCCGCCGTTCGCCACCGAGACTGTAGGGGTCGGGTTGCTGCCGGGCAGGGCGCTCCGGCTCACATTCGCGGTCTGCGCCTGCGTCTGGTTGTAGGCGAGCGACGCGGAGAGCACCGAGTTGGGCTGGACCCGCCAGTCCGCATTCACCCCGTAGGCCTGGCGCCACGTGAACCGCGGCGCATCGATGATCACGTCGCTCGTGTGAATGGGATTCGCGGGTGAGGCATTCGTGTTGGCCGCCGAACCGAGCGAGGCGTTTTGATGCAGCTGTTGCTCGTTGTAAAACCCCGTCGACATGCCGGTCAGCACGATCCCGAAATTCCGACCGAAGGGCTGCGTATATTCAAAGTCGCCGCTGGGAAGTATATTGCGGACCTTCCGATCGCCGACCGTGTATGGACTGCGCAGCTTCAGCCGGAGGGAATTCCCCGTCAGATACCCGCGGTAACGCAATTCCCGGCGCGTGCGCTCGAACGCGCTCTTGCTGATCATATTGACCGAGCCGCCGAGCTTGTCCGCGGGCGTCGAGGGCAGCGGAACCTTCACGATTTCCACGCGGGAAATGCTTTCGATCGATGTGGCGCCAAACTTGGGCGCCCGCGTCGAACCCGCGTAGTTGGAGTTGGCCACCTCCGCGCCGTCGACCGTGATGTTGCTCAGATTGTCGGGCATCCCGCGGAGCGACACCGTCTGGGCCTCCGCATCACCATAGTTCACCGCCACGCCAGGCAGGAACTTGATGAATTCGCCGACGTTGCCCTCCTGCACGTCGCCAAACGTGTCGGTCGCCACCACGTTCACGATGTTGGGCGCATAGCGCTGCTCGTTCGTCGCCAGCTCCTCGCCTTCGGTCACCCGCGAGGTGGAGACGACGAAGTCCGCGAGTTGCACCGCCTCGGAGCCGGCGCCGTAGCGCGCCGCGTTCGTCAAGTTGACGTCCTGGTCCAGGGTCTGCCCGGCCACCGTGTTCAGCGGAATCCGCTGCGGATCGAGTCCGGTGTACCGCACGTCGAGGACGAGCGCGCCGGCCGGGACATGCGGCAGCCGGTAAACGCCATATTCATCCGTGAACGTGACGATGCCCGTGCCGGCGATCGAGACCTGAGCGTTGACGAGGTAACGCCCGATCGCTGCGTTCTGCACGCGGCCCACGATGGCCGCCGACGGTGCGGCGGGCAACGCGCCGGGACGAGCGTCCTCGGCAAGCGACGCAACGGGCGCCATCCACCCGAGGGAAAAGAGCACGAGGAAATGGCCGCTGGGATACGGTTTCATCGGAATGAAGGTTCGGAGTTTGATGCCGGGAGAGAGGACCACGGCGCGGCGGCGCGGCTAATAGCCATAGGCCAGGGCGCCTCCATCCACCGCGAGATCGTGTCCGGTTATATACGTCGCCGCCGGGCTGATCAGGAACGCCACGACCGCGGCAAGTTCGGCCGGTTTGCCGAAGCGGTGGAGCGGCATCCGCGCGAGGATATTCTTCCGGCGGACTGGATCCATCACCTGCCTGGTCATGGCGGAGGGAAACCATCCCGGCGCCACTGAATTCACCAGGATGCCGTCCGGCGCCCACTCGACGGCGAGGCCTCGCATCAGGCCGAGGACGGCCGCCTTGCTCGCGCAATACGGCACCACCTCGCTGAAACCAAGGTGCGCCGCCATCGACGTGATGAAGATCAGCCGGCCCGGATGCGGCGACGCCTGCAGGAAGGGATGGGTCAGCCGCGAGAGCCGGGCGGCGGCGAGGACGTTCACCTCCTGGATGGCACGCCAGTCCGCCTCCGTGCTCCGGACGAAGGGCGCCCGCGCCGTGATGCCGGCATTGTTCACCAGGAAATCGATCCCGGCACCCTTCGTCACTCGTGCGATCAGCTCGCGCGCCGCACGTTCATCGGTGATGTCGACGGCATGATGCTCGACGCCCCGCGTCCGGTCGCGGGACTTCGGCTTGCCAGTCCGGCTGATGGCGTGGACGCGCGCTCCGAGCTTCGCCAGCAGGCGCGCAATCGCGAGGCCAAGGCCGCTCGAACCGCCGGTGACGATCCCGGTCGTGCCGCGCAACGAGAAGACCTGGTCCAAGGTCGCGTTCATCGATCGATTTTCCGCAGCGCCTCATCCTTGAACCGGAAACCCCAGCCGGGCTCGGGTGAGGGATACGCGAACCCGCCCTCGATGCGCAGAGGTCGATCGATCAACGCATCCACCCAGTCGAACGACTCGACCCCCGCGGCGTTTGGCACCGTCACCGCCAGCGCCGTGTCGTATTCCTTGTAGAAGTGCGCCAGCACCGGCAGGTGGTGCGCCCGGGCGAGCGCCGCGGAATCGAGCCAGCCCTCGACCCCACCCAACCGGAGAATATCCGGTTGCCAGAGGTCGAGCGCATTGCGGCCGGCCAGCTCGCGCAACGCGACCAGATCGAATTCCCGCTCGCCCATCGCGAGGGCGATGCCGGCATTCTGGCGCAGAGCGCAATAGCCATCGAAGTCCGAATGCGGCAACGGTTCCTCGAACCAGTGGATGTCGTAGCGCCGGATCCCGCGGGCGAGCGCGAGGGCGGCGGAGTAATCGAAACCCTGGTTCGCATCAACCATCACGCGGACGTGCGGCCCCACCGCCTCCCGCACGCGCGCGACCCGCTCCACGTCAAACCCCGGTTCGCGCGAGCCAACCTTCACTTTGACCGCCGTGAAGCCGCGCCGAGTATAGCCGGTGACCTCGGCCAGCAATTCGTCGAGCGAATACGACAGCCACCCGCCGCTCCCATAAACCGGAACCCGCTCGGCACACGAGCCAAGCAGCCGCCAAATCGGCTGCTTCAGGTGACGAGCCCATGCATCCCACATGGCCACGTTGACGATTCCCTGGGCCCAGCGCAGCAGGCCGACCTGGCCGAAATACTCGAACGACTGTTCGCACGCCGAATTGAATTCCTTCGTTGCACTCACCGCGCGCCCCATCGCCAGCTCCCGCACATCGGCGAACGCTCCGCGAATCGCGTGCGGACTGAAATGAAACGCGAGCAGACAGCCTTCGCCGACAGTCCCCGTATCCAGCGTCAGCCGCGTCACCAGGAAAGTGATCGCCGGGATGGTGTGCGTCGCGTCCGCGATCGGATGGGAAAGCGGTGATCGCGCCTCGAAAAACTCAACCGAGCTGATCCGGGGAACGCGATTGCCCGGCGGCGATTCTCGCGTCGGCGAACGGGGCATTTGCGAACGTTTTGGGAATTCCAAAGCCGACACGCAAGATATTATGCTAGGATTATGAGAAATTATTCTTTACTCACTGGAAACATTTTCGAGGATGCAGCCAATGCCTCGTTCGGCTCCTCCCACCCCCTGTACGACCACCTTCGGCACCGCTCAGGTGATCGTTCATAACTCCGAATCCTCCATGGCTGCGGCAGCCGCGCACGACGCCGCCGCGCTCATCGAGGCAGCCCAAGCCAGTCGAGGCCACGCGCGCATCATGGTGGGCACCGGCAACTCGCAACTGGCGTTGATCAGCAGCCTCACCCGACGGGGCGTGGTCGATTGGCAGCGGGTGACGGCGTTCCACATGGACGAGTATGTCGGCATCGCACCCAACCACCCCGCCAGTTTTCGAAACTGGCTGCGCGTTCGCGTTGCCGAGAAATGCCATCCCGCGGCCGTGCACTACATGGCGGGAGACGCCGTCACGATTCAGGCCGAGATTCAGCGCTACTCCGAGCTGCTCGCCGCCGGGCCACTCGACGTCGCCTTTGTCGGCTTCGGCGAAAATGGTCACATTGCGTTCAACGATCCACCCTCGGCCGATTTTTCGGACCAGGCCGTCGTGAAAGTCGTGACGCTGGATGAGGCCTGCCGCCGGCAGCAGGTGGGCGAAGGGCACTTCAAGGACGTCGCGTCGGTGCCAATGCGGGCGCTGACGGTCACCTGTTCAGCCCTGTTCGCCGCCCGCGCCTGGATCTGCTGCGTGCCGGAACGCCGCAAGGCGGCCGCGGTCCGCGCGGCGCTTGAAGGCCCCATCTCCACCGCCTGCCCCGCTTCGATCGTGCGCAGGCATCCCAACGCCCGGGTGTTTCTCGATCCCGATTCCGCCGCCTTGTTGTCGCTGCCGGCGGACCAACCCGCGTAGCCTCGAGGCATTCTCGTCATGGCGGATTAGATTCTTCGTCCCTTGTCGCAGACCGGAACCTCGCGCTCACTCGATTCATGCGGAAAAAATCGACCTTCAACGAACTCGCCAAGCTCGCCCAGGTGAGCCAGGCGACGGTCTCGCGCGTCGCCGCGGGAAGGTCCAGCGTTGATCCGGCGATCAAGGAACGGGTGCAGCGCGCCGCCGCCGAGCTGGGGATCGACCTGGAAAGGAAACGGGACGAGGCGGGCCGCCTGATCGCGTTCGTCCTGGCCAACCGGGAGGTGCTGCACAGCTTCCATTCGCACGTCCTCGTGGGGGCGCAGAGCTTCGCGGCCGAGCACGGCTGGGAACTCGTGTTTCTCGTCCACCGCTATCCGGCCAACGTATCCGCGAAGGAACTTCACCTGCCGCAGCTCCTGAACCGGCGCACGCCGGCGCGCGGCGTGATTCTCGCCGGCGTGAATTCGGTCAACCTGCTGGATGCGCTCCGGGACCGCGGCGTGCCGTTTGCGGTGCTGGGGAACAACCTGCTCGGCCAGGGTGAATCCGCACCGTGCGACCTCGTCTGGTCAAATGACATCCAGGGCGCATGCGATCAGACGCGGCATCTGCTTTCGCTCGGCCATCGGGACATCTGGTTCATCGGGAACTCGCGCTTCCCGTGGTTCAAGCGCTGCGGCCAGGGCTACGGCCGCGCGATGACCGAGGCGGGGCTGAACCCGCACGTGTGTGAAATCCACTCGGATGGCCACGAGCTTGGCTACCTCGGAGCCAAGTCGATCCTGGCGCGGCGCGAACCGGTCACCGCGATCTTCGCCGGTTCGGACGAGGCGGCCGGCGGCGTTTATCTCGCGTTGCGCGAGGCCGGGCTCGCCGTGCCGCGGGACATCAGTGTCGTCGGCTTCAATGACTCCGCCTCGACGATGCTCTATCCGGCGCTGACCAGCGTTCGCGAGTTCCCGGAGAAACTCGGCTGGCACCTCGCTGAATTCACGCTGAACCGGATCAAGCACCCGAACCTGCCGCCGCAGCAGCTCACCATTCCCACCCAACTCGTCATCCGCGATTCGGGCGCCCCACCCGCCGGCGCGGCGAAGCCGCAAACGGAGGGGACGCCCGCATTGGCGGGGACGTGACCGCTGTGAGGTTGCCGCGAGCCACCAGCCAGATCACCACGGCGGACGGCACCACGAGTGCGGCTCCGGCCGCCGCGCGAAACCGCGTGCTCATGACGACCCGGCACCTTCCTCGATTCCTTCGTCGGGCCTGCGCGGCGTTGACGGTGTCCCTGCCCGCCTTGGTCGCGGCGATCGCGCCCGGCGGCGAACCGCCTTCCGCCGGCAAGGTCGAATTTGTCGACTTCGAACGCGGCCAGCTTCCGATCATCTTGACGGTGCCTCATGGCGGTTCCGAGAAACCGCCCGCCTTCAAGGATCGTCGCGAAGGCAACACGAACAAGGACCGCAACTCGCTGGAGCTCGCCCGTGCGATCGCCGACGAGTTCGCGCGGCGCACGGGCCACGGCCCGCACCTGATCGCTAGCCTGCTGCACCGTGTGAAGCTCGACCCGAATCGCGATCTCGCCGAGGCCGCGCAAGGCGACCCCGGGGCGGAGCGCGTGTGGCGACGGTTTCAGGAGTGTGTCGACTGGGCAAAGCGGGACGCTGTGGCGGCCCACGGCTTTGCTTTCCTGGTCGATGTGCATGGGCACGGCCATCCGATTGCCAGAATCGAACTCGGCTACGCGTTGTATTCCGCCGAAATCAACCAGTCCGACGCCCAACTCGACGCGGGCGACGCCGGACGCCGCAGCTCACTCGGGCACCTGCAGGCGCGCAGCCGGCAGGGCATCGCCGCGCTGCTGCGCGGCCCCGCCAGTCTCGGCGCCTTCCTCGAACAGCAGGGGGTGGCCGTGATCCCCGCCCCCGGCACACCACGCCCGCTGCAGGACCCGTATTACTCCGGAACCTACATCCTTCGTCACCACGCTTCCGCGGAGTTTGCCCACGTGGACGGAGTCCAGCTGGAATGCCCCTTCCCCGGTATCCGTGACACGGCCGCCCACCGCGCTGCCTTCGCGCGCGCCTTTGTCAACGCGCTCGCGCAATTCCTCGAGCGACACTACGACTACAAGCTGCCCGCCGCGGCGTCGGAGCGCCGTGGCTGACGGAAAAACGACGACGCCGGAAAGGATTCGGCCGAGCTTGACCACGATGACGCAGGCGATCGCGTTGACTGGAACCGTGTCGAAGGCGTGGCTCGCGGAGCAGTTGGAAGTGCGCTTCTCCCGCGACTACTACTTTGATCCTGAAGAACGGCATCGCACGGACTCGCGTTGCAACGCCCATGTCGCCGCGACATTCCCCGATCTCGACCTGTTCTACTCCGAATCGAATCTCGGCCAGAAGGCCCACTGGCGCGATGACATGGTCCTGGTCGGCGGCATCCAGCCGAACATGCTGCTCGGGATGCTGCTGGGAGCCGAATTCAAGCCCGAGGATTGCCGCGATGCCGACATCTCGCCCGATTGTCTCGCCGGCCGGAAAGTCGACGAGTTGCCGGCGCCGGGATCCTTGGTGGACCACACTCTCGTGGCGCTGTGGCGGCGACAAATCGCGGACGTGCGCCGACTGAAACTGTGCCCGGTGCCGCCATTCTTCTGGGACGCTTCCGGTCGCGCCGCCGTCCATGGCCCGATGACCACGGCGATCAAATTTTTCGGGACCGACTTCTTCGGCGAGATGCTCGAATCGCCCGAGACCTGCGACCGAGTCATCGCCTGGCTGTGCGACTGCTACATCGTCTTGTGCCGTCATTTCGCCGAGGTCGCCGGCCTGAAGATCTCCTCGCTGCACATCGGCGAGTGCTCGGGTTGCATGGTGAACGCCGACACCCACCGCCGGTTCGCGATCGCGCCATCGGACCGCATGGCGGAGAAGTTGGCGCGCGTGCGCTTCCATTCCTGCGGAGACAGCAATCACCTGTTCCCGTCAATCCGTTCCGCCCGGCAGCTCACGGCGCTGGATCTCGGCGGCGCAAGCCGGCTCGATGCACCCCGCCGCGATTTCGGTCCCGATTTCCCGCTCGAGATTGCCCCGCTGGTCGCCGACCTGAGGGCGCCCACCGAGCGTCCGATCCTCGCGTGGTTGGAGCGCCGACTGGCCGAGAACGCCGGCGGCCCCCTGATCATCAAGTATCATCTCGAACCGGGCTACCGCATTGAAAACATCCGTGCGCTGGCCCGGCGGCTGGCGGCAGTTGACCGTGATATGACTCGCGACGATTGAAGCGGGACGGTGGACGGCGACTTCCCGTCTTCGCCCTCCGGGCTACGACGAGGCGAGCAAGTCATGGCGCGCCGAAGGCTCGGCGAAGACGGCCGGCCGCCGGCTGGCCGCGTCCGCCGGAAGAACGCGCTCCGTCGCGTTCCACTTCAAACCAACTGCACACTTCCACTACGGCCGCAGTTGCCGGAGCAACTCGATCGCCTTCGCGACGATCAACTCGCCGCCGCCCGGGGAGAACCGCGCGGAGGTCGGCTCGTATCCGCCCTCGGCGAACGCCGCTTTCGTCGGAATGTAGCCGATCGCATCGTTCGCCAGTTCCACGATGAAGGTGTGCGGAAACGGCGAGGCCTGCTGAATCTGCAGGCCCAACTCGACGAAGAGCTCGCCCGGCACGCCGACGAACGCGATGGGGCCGACGGCGATCACCTGCACTTCGGTCGCGATCGGCCGGCCCGCCAGGCCGCCTTGCGCCAGAATCCGGTTCGCGCGCACGCGCTCCAAGGTGAAATCGACGTTCGGCGGCGGAGGCGTCGCGAGGATTTTCCGCATCGCCGTGACTTCCGCTTCGCTCACCGCGGGCACGGGCAACTCGAGCGGCGCCGAGATGGCGCGGATCGTCGGCTGGTCGATCGCGGTCAATTCCGTGCAGGCCTTCAGCACAGCGGCGCCGAGCGATTCGCCGATCCGCTGCGCCTCGCCGAATCCGCGCTGCGGGCCGGGCCGGCGCACGTCCCAGTGGTTGATGTTGCCGGCCGATCCGATGGCGAAAATCGTCATCATCTCCGGTCCCTTCACGCGCCCGAGCAACCGCGCGAGATAGAACGCATAGTCGGACGAGATCCACGTGCCGCCGACGGTGTCGAGGTGCATCGCGTAGTTCACCCACGTCGCGATCGGCTGGCCGCGCTCATCCTGCGCGACGACCACGGGCACGCGGGGATTGATCGGCCCGGCCGGCTGCACGATGTTCGGATTCAGGAAGCCCGGGTTGGTCACGACCGTGCCGTCCTTCATGTGATAGCGGCGATTGTGCGCGAGGGTCGGTTCCTCGCCCACCGCAACTGAGAGCTTGGCCGGCCGCGCGTTGCCGCTGGCACTGGCCACGCAGTCGGCAATGCGCCGCGCGAGCACCGCACAAAATTCCGGCGTGGTGTTCGGTCCGGTGTGACTGTGCGTCGCGCTGATCAGCACGTGATCGCCGGGAATCCCGAGCCGCTTCTGAATCCGCGCGCGCGCATCGATCGCGGCCGAGCGCGGCAAACGCACCAGATCGCACGCCACGAGCACGACGCGCTCGTGGCCGTCGTCGAGCACCAGCGCCTTCGCGTGGAGATCGTCATGCACGCCGTCGGCGAACCGGTCGTAGAAGTAGCCCGCCATCGGCTCGTCGAGGAACGGGGTGATGACGCTCGCCGCGACGCCGACCTTCAGCGCCGTTTGCGCGTTCGCCCACGCGACCGTCGACACGAGGAAAACGACGCACCGGGAGAGCAGCCGAGGGACAGTCATGGGAAGCGTGGGTTGAAAATCAGGTTGGCGTTTCGCCGGTGACGTTCGCCGACTCCTCGAGGTTCAGCGGCGCGACCGGCGCGCGGAAGCCGCGCGTGCGCCACGCGAGGTAGACGAGCCCGAGCACGAGCCAGCCGCCACCGGCAATTTTCGCGACGTTCGACAGGTTCAGCCAAATCACGAGGCAGAACAAAAATCCGAGGACGGGCGCCAGCAAGTCGGCCACGAGCCGCCGCGGCTCACCCGATGCCCGCCGAAACCAGCATTGGCGGACGACCGCGAGGTTCACGCCCATGAACGCGAGGAACGCGCCGAAGTTCAGCAGTTCGGCGGCGTATTGGTACGGCAGGACAAGCGCGCCCCCGAGCGTCAGCACGCCGCAACCGAGAATATTCCAGGTCGGAATCCCGCGGCTCGCACTCACGTAGCCGAAAAACCGCCCGGGCAGGGTGCCGTCCCGGCCCATCCGATACAGCAATCGCGCCAGCCCCGCCTGGCCGCTCATGCCGCTGCCAACGCACGCGAGGATCAGCACGACGCCCATCGCTTGAAACAGTGCGGCGCCGCCCACGCGCTGCGTCACGTCCATGAAGGCGGTTTCCGCGTTCGGAAACGTCGTGTAATCGGGCCACGCCAGATCCGCCAGGTAAACCTCGACCAGGCTGAACCCACCGGTGAGCAGGCAGGTCAGCACGGTCGCGAGCGGCACACTGCGGCGCGGGTTCTCGACCTCCTCCGCGAGAGTGGTGACGCCGTCGAAGCCGATGTACGTCAGCGCCGCGAGCGAGGTCGCACTCGCCACCGCCGACCACTCGAACGTCGCCGGATTGTAGAACGGCCGCGTCGTGAACAGCGCCGGCCAGCCGTGCGCGGAGCCGATGAAGCGCGCCGCGAGAATGACGAACGCCGCGATCACCACGCACATCACGGCCAGCAGGATCGTGTTCGCCCGCGCCGTCGCCCGCACGCCCCGCAGGTTCAAAAGTGTCGCCACGACCGCCGTGAGAATCGCCCACACCGCATAGGGCACCGCGGGGACCAGCCGGGCCAGCGTCAACCCGCAGAAAACCACGTTGAGCAGCGGGATGACCAGGTAATCCAGGAACATCGCCCATCCGGCGCAGAATCCCAGATGCGCACCGAAGGCCCGGCCGACATAGGTGTACGCAGATCCAGCCGATGGATACAGCGCCGCCATCCGGCCATAGCTGAACGCAGTCAGGCTCATCGCCACCATCGCGAGCAGGATCGTCGTGGACACGTGGCCGCGCGACATCTGCGACGACAGCCCGAAGATTCCCACGGGCGCGATCGGCTGAATCAACACGAGCCCGTACACGACGAGATCGCGGACGCCGAGCACGCGACGCAGGCCCGGCGCGGGTGCGGATGACGGCTTATCCACCCAGGGAAATTCGCCGGCCGGTTCGCGCCGATTCATAGCAGGCGGCGAGCACCCGCTGGCTGCGCACGCCAAGCTCGGCGCTGTTCGCGGGTTCGCGTCCCTCGAGAATCGCGCGGCTGAACTCCTCGATTTCCGCGCGGTACATGTTCACCGGCGGCGGCGCGACCGGCGTTTCCTCCGTGGCGGCGGGGCGCGCTTGTTGCGCATCGTACCCACCGCCCGGCGCGCTCAGGCGCGCGACCATCGTGCCCCGCTCGCCCTGCCCGATCGTGCCGCTGGCGTGGATGCTGCCGGCGGAGCCGTACAGCTCGAGCACGTTGCGGCTGCTTTCGTCGCGGATGCAGAAAAACGTGTCGACGACGCCGAGGGCGCCGTTCGCGAACTGCAGGGTTGCGACCGCGCCGTCTTCGGCCGGATAGCTGTGCACCGCGCGCGTGGTCGTGCACGTCACCGCAACGGCCGGGCCGAGGAACATCTCGAGCAAATCGATGCAGTGGCCGCCGAGGTCCATCAGCGCCCCGCCGCCCCCTTGCGCCGGATCCTGGCGCCACGCGTCACGGATGGGCGGATACCAGCAGGAGAGCTGCGCCCGCGCGAACACCGGCCGGCCGATCCGGCCGGCCGCGACCAGCTGCCGCGCCGCCGCGTGCTGGGCATGGAACCGCATCATCAACGCGGTGCCGAGCCGCACCTTCGCCTGCCGGCACGCCGCGACCATCGCCTCGGCGTCGGCGACGTCGAGCGCGAGGGGTTTTTCGCAGAGCACGTGCTTGCCCGCGGCGGCGCAGGCGCGCACCTGCTCGAGATGCGCGGCCGGGGGCGAAGCGATGTAAACGGCATCGAGGTCGGTCGCGAGCAGCGCGGCCACGCTCGCGACCGGCTTCACGCCGAAGGTGCGCGCCACCTCGGCATTCTGGTCGGCGCTGCGATTGGACACCGCGACCAGCTCGGCGTTCGTCGCGCGGAGCAACCCCTCGGGAATCGTGCGCCGCCGCGCGATGCCGCCGGAGCCAATCACGCCCCAGCGGATGCGGCGAACCGCTGCGGATTTGTCGTCTAAACTGCGCGCCGCCTTCATCTGAAACGGAAAACGCCCCAAGGCTCCCGTTTGTCATTCTGAGCGTCAGCGAAGAATCCAGCAGCGCGTGAGCAGGCGCACCTCCGATTGGATTCTTCGCTGACGCTCAGAATGACAAACAGATGAGGGTTCATGCTAAATCTAATGAGGATCCAACGGCTCGGCACTGGTTTCCCTCTTCAGATGAATCTTGGCCGTCAAATTCATCATTCGACTTGAGCTGAGATCGCCCGTGGTCGCGTTCATTTTGCGTACGCTCGAATCACCTTCACCAGCGCCGCGGCGATCTGCTCGCAATGGTGCGGCTCGTACGTCGGGTACGCGAAGCACGTGAACGTGTGCTCCTGGTGCCAGACGGCATTCGGCACCGCGACGCGGCTGTAGTCGACGCTCGCGGCGTTCGCGTATTCCTTCGACCGAAACGGAAACTGCGACCGGCCGAACGCGCTGTGATTCCGGAACGCCGCCTCGGTATGGCACTGTGGCCAGAACACCCGCCAGCACGGCGCGCCCTCGGCGCCGGCGGCTTTGACGAACTCGGTGATCGTGCAGTTCATCCGCTCGATCTCGAGCGAGAACGCCATGACGAAGAATCCGTTCTGCCGTTCCGGCGTGTCGATCGGCGTGAATTTCACCTGCGGCAGCGGCCGCAGCGCGTCGATGATGATGTGCGCGTTCCGGCGGCGGCGCGGCATGTTCCAGGTGTCGATCCGGTCGAGCTCGGCCAGCCCGATGGCCGACTGCATTTCGGTCATCCGGTAATTCCAGCCGACCATGTTGTGGATGTACGAAAGCTTCTGCTCGAGCTCGAGCAGGTTGAGCCGGTCCTTCACGTCGTAACCGTGATCGCGAAAACTCCGCGCGGCCCACGCGAGCTCCTCGTTGTCCGTCGTGACCATCCCGCCCTCGCCGCCCGTCGTGAACGTCTTGCTCTGGCAGAAACTGCAGCCGGCGATGTCGGCCAGCGTGCCGGTCTTCCGGCCCTGGTACGAGCCGCCGAACGCCTCCGCGTTGTCCTCGATCACGAAGAGCCGGTGCTTCTTCGCGAACGCGTTCACCCGATCCATGTCGCAGACATTCCCATACAGGTGCACCGGCATGATCGCCTTGGTCCGCTCGTTCACCAGCCGCTCGGCCGACTCCAGATCGATGCAGTGGTCGTCGAGATTCACGTCGGCGAACCGCGGCACGGCGCCGGCCTGCACGACGGAAAAGCTCGTCGCGATGAACGTGTAGCTCGGCACGATCACCTCGTCGCCAGGCCCAATCCCGAGCACGGTCAGCGCGACGTGCAGCGCGGAGGTGCCGTTCGTCGTGCTGATGGCGAACTTGCTGCCCTGCCACTCCGCGAATCGTTTCTCGAATTCCATGCCCTGCCGGCCGGTCCAGTAGTTGACCTTGCCCGAGCGCAGCACCTTTTCGACCGCCGCGATGGCGTTATCATCGAAGGCGGGCCAGGGCGGTAGCTTGTCGCGCACGGCGGGCTCGCCGCCATCAATCGCGAGGCGGAGACCGGAAGCGCCGGTCGCACGCGGTGGCGCGGACGAGGCAGTCGAATTGTTCTTGAGGGTGGTTGCCATGGTGGTTGGGGGTTAGGCCGCCAGAGGCGGCGCAAATCGTGGCCCGTCCTTGTCGATAAACGGGGCGAGGCCGGACGGCCAGCTTCGGCGGCCAAGCCCAGAGTAAGGTTTGCCGTGCCTCCCAGCTACACGGTTTCCAACCGCTGATGATACTTTTCCGACGAAGCCGTCGAAATGAGCTGGCCGGGACTAGCCGCTGCCACCGCCACTGCGGACCATGAGGGGGTGGTCGTCCAGCGTACGCCGTTCGGCGGCCTCCGTCATACTTGCCTGCATCTGTCGCCGAAATTCGCGCGGGCTGATTTTCTTACGGCGCAGGAACTGCCGGTTGAAGTTGGACAGGTTCGTGAACCCGCACTCGTAGCTGATTTCGGTGATGTTCTTGTCGGTCTCGATCAGCAGCCGGCAGGCGCGTCCAATCCGCAATTCATTGAGAAACTCGGGAAAGCTCCTGCCGCTATGCACCCGGAAGAACCGGCTGAAGGCGCCTTCGCTGAGCCCGACCACGCGGGCGGCCTGGGACAGTCGGATCACCTGGCCGAGCCGCGCATTCAGAAACTGGAACACGCGGTTCATCCGCTCGGCGTCGTAGGGTTGCGCATCGAGCGCAAACGAGGCGCTCGCCAGGGGCTGGCACTCGGGCGAGCCGGCGAGCAAGTCGAGAATTCGCAGCACCTGGATGATGCCGTTCATCCCGGCCAGCCGCGGCATCTCCATCATCAGTCCGGCGGCCGAATCAAGGGTCTTGCCGGTCACGTTGAGACCACGGCTGGATCGCTTGAGCAGCCGGCGGATTGGCTCCAGCGCCGGCACGCGGATGAGTCCGTCCAGAAATCGCTCGTCGAATTGAATCAGCAACGCGTGCACGCTCTCGCGGCCGTTTTCGTTCTGCCAGATGTGCGGCAATCCCGGCCCGACCAGCACCATGTCCGGACCGGAAAGCGGCGCGACGTTGTCTCCGACCACCCGATACCCGCTGCTGCGCAGCACCAGAATCAGCTCATACTCGGGGTGAAAATGCCACGGGCAGTCGAAGCCGGCGCTCTGCACGACCTTGAACGCGAATCCCTCCTCCGGCTCGGCCATGAGCTTCTGAAAGATCGGCTTCATCCGCGGTGCAAAGGTCCTCGCACGCCGCTTCCGTAGGCAAACAGAAAAGTATCAGTGGCGGCGACCGGCCCGCGAGGGAGACCGGAGGCCGTCGCTGGATTCCTCGAGCCGCGAAACTCGTTGTGAGCTGGCCAAGTTTTCGGAGAGGCCTGGAGGTTTGGGGTCTTTGGTCCCTGGTCCCTGGTCCCTTGTCCGAGGCATAGCCTCGCTAGTTTTCCAGTTGGTGCGCCGGCAGCGCATTGAAGGCTCGGCGCTTTCTGAGGCTGACGAGGAACAGGAAGACGTCGAAGGCCCGATGGCACTCCGCTTCGCGGGCGTTCACGAACTGCTCGAGCTTCTGCCAGACGCGCGTGGCCTCGGGTAATTTCTCCTGCACTTCCAGCCCGAGCGCCTGCGCCATCTGGTCGCAGATGTCGGCATGCAGTGCGAGGTAGCTCCACGAGCGAGCCTGCACCGGATTGGCCACTGACTTGTTGCGATCGATCACCGGACGGAAATCCGCGATCGCGCGGCGGCCCTGCTCCAGGCGCTGGCTCGTTCCCGCGGGAACCGCGCGACTTTGCTCGACCCGTTGCACGGAACCAGGCGGCAAAGTTCCCTTGCCCGGCACAAACGTCGCGAGCCAGCGCGGATCGAATAGGCGGGACAAAGATTCGAGGTATCTGCGCGCCTCGGTGGCGTCTCGTCCGAACGTCGCGGTAAAATGATCCGCGGCCAACTGCTCGTAGTTCAGGTCGTGCCGCCAGAGGAATTGCGCCATGGTCGTCATCGGCCATCCGCTCGGCAGGAAGACTCGTTCCGACTGATCGCTGATCAGGCCGTTCAGTCCAACCGCCGCCAAACTCGGCATGTCTTCCGCTGCGGCGGCGGCGAGCTGCATGTAACCGGGATCATCGTACTGCGCCCACATGAACCGATAGTCGTAGATGAAGCTGTCCCCGGGGAATACCTTCTGCCATCCGGCGAGAAAATTGAGGTTTTGGCTGGGCGGAAACTTCAGTTGATTGAGGACGAAAGGCGGGATGGGCTCGCGCAATCCCGCGGGATGAAACGGTTCGAAATACGACCGCGCCAGCGTGGCAAACATCAGCAGGAAGCGGTCGGGATTGCGGATCGCTTCCTTTTCCGGCGGCCACAACAAATCAGCGTAGGCCAGGAAGACGATTCGCGCCGGGAGCTGCTGCTCCGTCAACTGCCGGTCGATTTCGTTCAGGATCATCACATACCAGTCGGCCGGTCGCGCCCGCCGGCAATCGTCGCACTCGCAGCAATGGTTCGCGCCATCCGCCAGCCAGAAATGGACGTAATCGACGTCGGGATGCTCGCCGGCGTACTTCACGACCTCACGCGCGAGCCGCGTTCGCACTTCCGCCTGCGAATAGCAGAGGTGCGTACGGCGCGGAATCCCGCGGAAGAGCTGGCGCCTGCCTTCGCAGCGGGCGATGAAACGCGTCAGGTCGCCAAAATCGCGCTGGATGGGTTCGTCCCAAAGCTCCGAGGGAATTCCGAGCACGAAGCAGGTCCAGCCGTGGCCCATCCGGTGCACGAGCAGCCCGCGTTTCTTCATTTCATCCACCGCGTAGTCCGCGAGCTCCGACGCGGATTCATCGGCCATGAGCGCGCGGCTTCGCGCCGGGTCCTGCCGTTGCGAGTACCAATTGTTGTAGTAGATGAAGCTGTTCGTGTACTCGATCATCCCGGTGTTCATCCCGACCTTGGGCAGCCAATCCACCATGTCGGTCACGTGTTCCGAGCTGCAGGCGCCCTCGATGGAGATTCCGCGGTGCCGCGCCGCGGCTTTCTCCACGACGCGCACGTCGCGTGCGAGCGGATCGGGAGTGGTGGGAAACTGCTCGTTCTCGCGGCCCGGCCGGACCCAGCGCCACCCGAGTTCTCCGAGATAACGATAGACCGCAATCAGCAGGGCGCGCGGATTACTGCCCGCGACGATTCCCTGACCCGCGTCGACCTGGATCCAAACGACGTCGTCGCGCGCCGGATCGCTCACCGCCGGCGCGGCGACCGCCGGCCAGTCCTCGAGGCAGCCCAGCCACAAGGTGTTGGGCGCCGCTTTGAACTGCCGATCGGCGATCGGCACCACCGTCGCCCCGCTCATCGCGTGCAGGCAGCGCACCAATTCATCGACGGCGAACCGCGACGTGCAATCGGCGCGCGTGCAGCCCACGCGGATGATTCGGCGATTCAGCGGCGGCAAATCGCGAGTCGGCCCCGCGGCCGGGGTCCCGGTTTGCGGGCCGGATCCCCCGGCCTGGCCCGACGCTACGATCGCGCCGCCCGTCGCGGCGAGGGAAAGGAAACATCGGCGATGCATCGGCAGCGAAGTCGATTGGGGGCAGTCGCGGCTGGAAAATCGAAGGCCGGAAACGGAGCGGAACGGCGAACGAAGGTAACAGGATGCCGCACGAACTGCTATGCACGTTGCGGCGAAATGCGATACTTTCCTGACGAAACCCTTCGGTGGTTCTCCGCGATCGCCATGCCGCGTTCATTTCGCCGTGCGTGCGCGGGGCCGCCGCTTTTGGTCGTCAGAAAAGTATCGAAATCGGGCATAAGGCGTGTAGCGACGACGAGCCGTCCGGCCTACAGTCATCCGCACTCCACGCGGCCAGCTTCGCGTGGCAACCCCAGCGATCGTCCTCCCGTTGCAGGTGCCTTTGAACGCGATTGCTCCTTTGATCGTCCCGCCCACTTCCTTCCCCCCGCTGAATCAGTGACGGCGCGCTCGCGTGGCTGGTCGCAGACCGCGGTGGCTGTTCGAAACAACCAACCTCCCGTTGCCATGAGTCTCTTCTCGCGGATGTGCGCTCCCACGATGCGCGCTGGCGTCGCCGCCTTGATGGTGGCCGCCCTCCTCCCGCCCTTGCGATCGGCGCAGCCAGCGGGTGCGGACTCGCGCGGCGTGATCACCGGCCGGGTGGCAAATGCGACCGGCGACTACTTGGAGAACGCCCAGATCACGATCGCGAACACGCCGCTCCAGGCGTTCACCGACGCGTCCGGGTCGTACCGGATTACGGATGTGCCGGGTGGCTCGGTCGTGATGCGGGTCTTCTACACCGGGCTGGGGACGCGCGAAGTGTCGCTGCAAGTGCCACCCGGAGGAACGGTCACGCAGAACGTCGAACTCGCGGCGCGCGGCGCGGATGCCGGCATCACGCGGCTCGATCCGTACACCATCTCGGCCTCGCGCGAAATGAGCGTCTCGGCTTTGGCGGTCAACGAGCAGCGGTTCGCCGCGAACATCAAGAACGTCGTCGCCGCCGATGCCTTCGGCGACATCTCGCAGGGCAACGTCGGCGAGTTCATCAAATACCTGCCGGCGATCACGGCCGACTTCGCGGATCCGAACATCATCTCCGTTTCGGTCCGCGGGCTGCCGAGCAGTGTCACGTCGGTCACGTCCGACGGCGCGCAGATGGCCAGCGCCCATACCGGCGGCTCGACCCGCGTCTTTCAATTCGATCAGGTCTCGATCAACAATCTCTCGCGGGTCGAACTGACCAAGGTGCCGACGCCGGCCGATCCCGCCGATTCGCTCGGTGGCGTGATCAACCTGATCAGCAAGAGCGCGTTCGAGCACAAGACCGCGCAGTTCAACTACCGCCTCTACCTGAACGGGCGTCAGCGCAACCTGAGCACGGCCAAGCTCCCCGACACGCTCGACCAGACCCGCTACCGCGTGCTCCCGAACGCCGACTTCACCTACACCGTGCCGGTAAACGACAAGTTCGGACTCGTCGTCTCCGGCATCAGCGCGAACAGCTTCGATGAGCGTCATGTCGCGGCGCGTGTGTACAACACCTCGCTCGCCGGCAGCGGCGCTTCGCTGCAGCGGCCGTTCATGCAGAGCTACATTCTGCAGGACGCTCCACGATTCATCTACCGCGACTCGGTCAGCTTGAAGGCGGAATGGCGCATCTCGCCCAACGGGACGCTCTCCGTCGGCGGCGAGCACAGCGGTTTTCTCGAGTATTTCGGGATGAACCAGATGACGGTGAACGCCAGTGCCAACGCGGTGCCGGTGGCCGGCGGGCAGCCGCTCAGTTTCGGGCCGGACTTCACCCGCGGCGCCGGCGGCCGCGGCGCATTGACGCTCGATGGTCAGTTCTTCGACATTCGCGGCGCGACGAATCTCGGGAATGTTCGTTACCGCTTCGACAACGGCGCCTGGCAAATCAAGGCCGGCGGCAGCCTCTCGAAATCCACGACGCGATTCGCCGATTCGGGCGACGGTCACTTCTACACCCTGACCGCCCAGCTCTCGAGCGCCGCCGGATTCGTCGGCTCGCCGTTCACCGTCAACTTGCTGGACATCGGCCACGAGGGACCGCGCACGATCGACATCCGCGACACTCTCAACCGACCCGTGGACATGACCGACCCGAAGAACTACCAGCTGGCCTCGGGCTCGTCGCTCCCGCGGGACGTCATCGATGAACTGCAGACGCTGGATCTCGGGGTGCGGCGCCGGGTCAACCAACTCGCCTTTCCCCTCGCGGTGGAGATGGGCGGTTCGCGACGCGAGCAAAAGCACGACACGCGACTCGGCAGTTCGGTCTGGACCTACAACGGGCCGGACGGCAACGCGGCGACGGTGGATCCAGGCACGCCTTATCTCACCAGGCGGATCTACGAGCGTCAGCCCGCCGGATTCGGCTACTTCAACATTCCGTGGGTTTCTCCCACCAAGGCGTATTCCGCCTGGCAGGCCGATCCGAAGCTCTTCACCCAAACCGTCGCGCAGGCCGTCGCCGCGGAGACGTTCCGGATCGGCCGCTCCGAAGCGATCAAGGAGACCGTGACTGCGGCGTACCTCGAGGCTGAAGGTCGCTTCTTCCGCAACCGGCTGCGCGCGCTCGCCGGCGTTCGCTACGAGAGAACGGTCGACACCGGCCAGGGCGCGCTCACCGAACCGACCGGGGTATATCAACGCGACGCAACCGGCGCCTTCGTCCACGACAGCCGCGGCAATCTCGTGCGCAAGCCGGAGGCCGGCGCGGCCGGCTCGCTCGAGCAGTTGCGGTTCACGCTCTTCGAACGCGGCGCCCACGCCCAGCGGTCGTACGCCGGTTATTACCCGAGCCTGCACCTCACCTACAACGCCACGAGCAATCTGCAGGTGCGCTTCGCCTATGCGCGGACGTACGGCCGCCCGAACTTCAGCCAGATCATTCCGAACGCCACGATCAACGATTTCGATGGGGCGAATGCCACCGGCGCCCTCGGCACGATCAACCTCCGCAATCCCGGACTGCGTCCGTGGACGGCCGACAATTACGATCTGTCTGTCGAGCACTACACGGAGACGGGCGGTGTCTACAGCGTCGGCGTGTACCGGAAGGAACTCGACGGCTTCTTCCAGCAGAGCATCAAGCTGGCGACGGCCGAGGACCTCGCCGCGCTGGATTTGGATCCACGCTATGTGGGATACCAGATCACGACGACCTACAATCTCGGCCGCGGCCACGTTGCCGGCGTGGAAGGCAACGCCCGGCAGTCGCTGGAACCGCTCGGTCGCTGGGGACGGCGATTCGAGGTGTTCGGCAACGCGACGTTCTTCCAGGATACCGCGAGTCAGAATGGCCGCACCATCAACGCAGGCGTCACGTTCCGGCTGAAGCCGGTGACCTTCGACACGAAAGTCAATTACCGCAGCGAGAAGCGCAACGCCGCGGTGGCCGCGCTGGGGCCCGACGCCTACGAATTCGAAGGCGCGCGAACGACGGTCGATGTCAGCCTCACCTATGCGTGGTCGAGGCGGCTCTCGTTGTTCGCGAGTTCGAGCAACGCGCTGGACGATCGGCCGAGCGCGGACCGTCGCGGATCGCAGACGCCGGAATACGCGCAGCGGTTCCGCCAGCAGCAATATGGCGCACTCTATTCGCTGGGCATTCGGGGGACGTTTTGAAGATGAACGAGTCTGTCGCGCCCAACGATCGACTGAACCTGAACGATGCAGCTCGCGCATGATTTCACTCGCAAACGACGGACGTGGAAGGGTGGACGGCGACCTCCCGTCTTCGCCCCTGCGGGCTTCGACGCGGTGGATAATTCTCGGCGCGCCGAAGGCTCGGCGAAGGCGGCCGGGCGCCGTCTGGCCGCGTCCGCCGGAAGAACGCGCTCGGAGATCGCGTTCCACCTTAACAAACGGCATGATCGCATGAGCGCACTTCGCCATCTGGGTTTCGCCGTCGCGGCGGCGAGCTGCCTGGCCGCACCGAACGAAAACGGATTCACGCCTTTGTTCGATGGCCGGACGCTGGCCGGCTGGGAGGCGCACGAGGGTTTTTCCGCTGCGCGCAAGGAATCGCCCGGGAGCAAATGGCGGGTCGAGGACGGTTGTCTCGTCGGTGCGCCGGATGCGGCGGGCCGCGGCGGTTTTCTCTGGGTGAATCGCGCCTTTCGCGATTTTGTCTTCCGGACCGAGGTCAAACTCGACTACCCGATCGACAGCGGCGTCTTCCTCCGTTGCGGCCCCACCGGTCGCAGTCATCAGGTCATGCTGGACTATCTGCCGACGACCTACATCGGCGCGATCTACGTTCCCTTCCAGGGCATGGTCGATCGTTGCCCCGAAGGCGTCCGCAGCTGGCGGGCGAACGAATGGAATGCGTTGGAAATCCGCATCGAGGGCGAACCCGCCCGGATCCGCGTGTGGTTGAATGGGAAATTGATCACGGACTTCCAGCACACGGCCGAATCGGCGCGCGGCGCTTCGGCGCGCGGCGGCATCGCCCTGCAGGTTCATCCCTACACCGGCACGGACATCCCGAATTCCGCACGCAACACCGTTCGGTACCGAAACATTCGCATCAAGGAACTGGATTCACTCACCGGCACTTAACGAATCATGTCATCTCTTTCGAACAATACACACCCCGCCCTTCGGGCCACGGCCGTTGAATTACTGACTCTCGTATAATACAGTGACAAGTGGTCACAAAGAAAACCCTGCATGATGAAGGAAGGAGAAGAGCAAGTGGCGGTGACGGCGCACGCGGCGGATGCCCTTGCGGCACTGGCTCGCGGCGGCTGCGAGGCTCGTGCCGCAGAAGTTAGCCAACTCCCGGCCCTTGATGTTTCCCCACAGCGATTCGGTGGGATTGAGTTCCGGCGCGTAGCCGGGCAGGCGTTCCACCTGAAGCCAGCGCCGCTGGGCCCGCAGATGGTTTTGCATCGCGCGGCTTTTATGCGCCGGCAAGCCATCCCAAATCAGGATGATGCGCTGGCGAGGCAACTCCCTGCGCAGATCGCACAAGAACGCGATCAACGCATCCGTATCGTAGCTATCCGGCTTCATTTGGAAAAACAAACGCGCCCTCCGGCCGTCCCAGCGGTAGGCCAAAGCCGCGCAAAGGGACATTTTCTTCCAGTTGAACGCGTGGACCAATACCGGGGTGTGTCCCCGCGGGGCCCAGGTGCGCCGCACGGAGGGGCGCTGCGAGATTCCGCTTTCGTCTTGGAAGACAATCAGGGCGCGGTGCCGCCGGGCGTTTTTTTTACGACGGGCCATCGCTGGCGCACCCATTGGCGGATCGCGGTTTCGTCGCGCTCAACCGCGCGCCGCGCAGGCCGCTGCAGCGTCCAATGCAGTGCGCGCAAAACCCGCCACACATGCCCTGGATGATAACCCACGCCCGTCTCCCGGACGATCACCTCCGCCACGCGCGGCAGCGTCCACAACTCCGTTGGAAAGCCGTGGGCGCTCGCGCCGCGCCGCAGGGCCGACTCCACTTGCGCGAGCTGCGCCCCGGACAGCCGAGGTTTGCGACCGGCGCGCCCCGCTGCCCGCAACGCGGCGCCGCCACCGTCATGCCACTGCTGATACCAGCGGCTGACGCTCTGCCGGCTCACCGCCAGCGCGTGGGCAACCTCCGCTTGGCTCTCACCGCGGGCAAAGCGCTGCGCTGCCTCTCGCCGACGCAGCTCCAGGGCCCGAAAATCTCGGCGTGGACGAACTTTGGGTGGCATGCGCTCATCTTACACCACACCCCAGAAGATGTCACTGTATTATGCGAGACTCAGTAAGACGTCATAGTTTGCCCACCCATGGTCGGTGACGCGCTCGTCGCGCCACTCGGGGCGTTCGGCCGGCCTGCCTGACTTCGGCCGGTATGCCCGCCGTCGGCGGGTTGCGCGAGCGGCGGGCAACCTTGGGCGGACGGGTGGGGCGGTTGGAGGCGAGGGGCCTCAGCCTGCACCTGCGCGGGTCCGTCCTCGCGATTCGCAACCGCGAACGACATTGCCCCGTCGTATCGGGCGTGTCTGCTTTCCGCGATGGTGCAACAATCCAACATCCGCGCTGAAATTGCCGCGTTGATCGCGCGCAAGGACGTCGCGGGGCTCAAGGCCAAGATCGAGCCGTGGCTGCCGGTGGACCTCGCGCCGAGCATCGCCGATCTTTCGGTCGAGGAGCTGGCCGCGCTGTTCCGCGCCTGTTCGCGCGATTTGGCGGCGACGACGTTCACCTATCTGCCCGTCGAAACGCAGCGGAAACTTCTGCGGACGCTCAACCAGGAACAGGCCGCCGCGCTGCTCAACGCGTTGCCGCCGGACGACCGCACGACCTTCCTGAACGAATTGCCGCTCGAGGTCGCGATGCAGCTGCTCGGCATGCTGACGCCGGACGAGCGCCAGGTCGCGCAGGCGCTGCTGGCGTATCCAGAACATAGTGTCGGCCGGATGATGACGCTGGACTTCGTCGCGGTGCGGCCGGAGTGGACGGTGGGGGAGGCGCTGACCTACATTCGCGAGCACGGTTATGATCGCGAGACGCTGAACATGGTGTACGTCGTCGACGAAGCGGGCCGGTTGCTCGACGACGTGCGGGTGCGGCGCTTCCTGCTCTCGCCGCTCGACCGCCGGGTCCGCGAGTTGTGCGACGGCAATTACACGATGCTCGCCCCGACGGATGATCGCGAGAAGGCGCTCGCGTTGTTCAAGCGTTTCGATCGCGTCGCGCTGCCGGTGGTCGACGAGGGCAAGAAGCTCATCGGCATCGTGACGGTCGACGACATGCTCGACGTGGCCGAGGCGGAGGCGACCGAGGACATCCAGAAGTTCGGCGGCAGCGAGGCGCTCGATGAGCCCTACACGACGATCTCGCTGGCGCGGATGGTGAAGAAGCGGGCGAGCTGGCTGGTGATCCTGTTCGTGGGCGAGATGCTGACGGCGACGGCCATGAGTTATTTCGAGGACGAGATCGCGCGCGCGGTCGTGCTCGCGCTCTTCGTGCCGCTGGTGATCAGTTCCGGCGGCAATGCCGGCTCGCAGGCGGCGACCCTCGTGATTCGCGCGCTGGCGCTGGGTGAATTCCGGCTGCGCGACTGGTGGCGCGTCATGCGGCGCGAATTCGCGGCGGGCACGCTGCTGGGGCTGATTCTCGGCGCGATCGGTTTTCTGCGGATCGCGATTTGGGCGCAGTTCACCAACATCTACGGCGAGCACTGGATGCTCGTGGCCTCGACGGTCGGGCTCGCACTCGTCGGCATCGTGCTGTGGGGCTCGCTTATCGGCTCGATGTTGCCGCTCATGCTGAAACGCCTGGGCCTCGACCCGGCCACCTCGAGCGCGCCCTTCGTCGCCACGCTGGTCGATGTCACCGGACTGATCATCTACTTCTCCGTCGCGTACGTGCTGCTCAGCGGAACGCTTTTGTGAACGAGAGTCGCTCGCGGGCGGCAGCTGCCGGCGGCAAACGATGGTCGTCCCGCATATGATTTTGGGAACCCCGGCGCGCGAGGGAATCGCGCGTGGCGCGCACGCGCCGGGGTGCGCGGGGTGGGTGAATGGCCCGCGCTTATGTGGGACGACCCGAGGTTGATGAAGCTTGGGCCGGACCGCAAGCTCCGCGTTCGTTGGTAAACACTGCGCATATATTGTCCTGCTGTCGCAGCGCCGCGCAGGGCAACCGATGGACGGCTCGCGCCGAAATCCCGCCGCCTGCCACGCTGACGTGGCGGAAAATTGCAGCGGAGCTCCTGCCTCCGCGTTCTCCGCGGTCGAATCAAAATCCGCGGTTGCGTGGAATCTTTCGGCCTAGTGCGGCGCGCCGGGCGCATGCGGCCCGGCTGAGAAGCCCATCGGAGAATGACGCAGCGTGTAGTGCGTGGAAGCGGCCGTCGGGCGCATGACTGGCTCCGTGTCGCCTCGCGTCGCCGGGTGGTCCGGCGACCCTAGGGGCCCCTCGTCATGATGCCGGTCGCGTGACTTTCGCCGGGTGGCTTGATGGGCCGCGAGACAAATCATCGTGCCAATTGCTGCGCATCCTAACGCCGCAAAATCGATCCACAGGTCGTATTGCTCGATGCTCATTGGCTCCATCATGGGATAACCTTTCGGATTGAACCCGCACCGGTATATGGCTCGGCGTGAGCGTCGCTGGCGTGGGGTCTTGTCGATTATCCCTACGCCGAGTGTCTGCGCCCTCAACCGCTGGCGGCTGATAATTCTGTCAGGATAACGATCGCGCGCGCGTTGTTCGAGCAACTCGACTTTTCGCGAGCCCTGGCCGCGCGCGCAACAGCTGGGCCTCGTTTCGTTTTGGTCGCCTGACTGCAGGCCGGCCTGCTCGGTGAAAGCTTGCCGTTGCCGCGGTCACACGGCCACCGTTTCGCCGATGTCTCGCGTCCAGCTGTGTGTGCTGCTGATCCTCGCTGGGTCGTCGGTGGCGGCGGCGACGGCCAACGATTGGAAGGTCGATCTCAATGCGCGAGTGCGATTCGAGTCGCGCGAGCAAACTTACACGTTCAATCGCAAGGTCAGTTCCGTGACGGACGATTCGTGGTGGGTCACGCGGTTTCGCGCGGGCTTGAAAGGCGACCTCGCCCCCGCGGTCGCGAGCTACGTGCAGTTGCAGGACTCGCGCGAATTCGGTTCGCGGCGTTCGGCGGTGCCTTTCATTTCAGGGAGCGAGGGCGATGATCCCCTCGACTTGCGACAGGCGTACGTCGAGTTCAAGGTGGCGGAGGGCGTGTGGCGGGTGGGGCGCCAGTTGCTGGTGATGGGGGAAGAGCGGTTGGTGGGCGTGTCGGATTGGAACAACTTCGCGCGGAGCTTCGACGCCGTGCGCGCGTCGTGGCCCGGCATCGGCGGTGGCCTTGATGTCTTCGTGAGTTCGGTGGTGCGGGTCCAGCCCGGCGCGCACGCCGGGTGGCATTCGAATCACTCGAGTCGTGACGATTTCTTCGCCGGCGTGTATTCGCGTTTCGCGCCGGCCACGACGCTGAAGCTGGAGCCGTACCTTCTCGGTCGGCGAGCGCGCAAGGAAGTCGTCTACAACGCGGGCGCGGCCGGTTCCTCGCGTCCGTACGACATCCCACAGGAAATCGGCACCGCGGGGCTGCGGTTGATCGGTGGACCGCCGGAGAAGCTGGGCGGCTTCGACTACGACATCGATTTCGCGCTGCAATATGGCCGCATCCGGGGACGACAGCTGGTCGGCACGACCTTCGCGTATCCCGGACCGGCTTGGCTCGATCATCGTGCGGCGGCATTCCACGGCGGCCTCGGGTACAGGGTGAAGCTCGCCTCGGCGCCGGTGCGATTTTACGCGGAGGCAAATCGCGCGAGCGGCGACCGGAATCCGACCGACGGCAGGAGCGAGTCGTTCATCAATCACTTTCCCTCCAACCACCGGTTTTACGGGAGAATGGACCTGTTTTCCTGGAAGAATCTCCGCGAGTTCGCGTTGTCCGCCGCCACGACGCTCCGTCAAACCCGGGCGCGCATCGAGCAGCACTGGTTCGCGCTCGATAACGTCAACGACACGTGGTTCCGCTCGAACGGCACGACGATGGTTCGGCCGTTGACGGCGGCGGCACGGCAGGCGGCGCGTCGCGCCGGCCGGGAAACCGACCTCGTGCTGTCGCATGCGTTCGGCCAGCGAACGACCGTCGATCTTGGTTTCAGTTATTTTGCCGCGGGACCCTACCTCGTGGCCACCGGTGGCGCGAGTGACGCGCACCTCGCGTATTTGCAGGCCACGTGGCAGTGGTAATGCGCAAAACTCGTCGCCCCGCTCGTGGCGTTCGAGGCGGGCGAGGTGGCGGGATAGGTTTCATTCGGTCGGAGCCGAAACGGCTCTGGCTCTCCGTACCTTTCGGCAAGCGGGTGCTGCACTTGGGTGACAAAACTGTCAGGTTCTTGGCCTTGAAGCAGGCCGTTTCGCCAACCGCTTTGGTGCGATAACCGGCGTCCGCAAGGCCCGGTGCCACAGCTCCCTCCCTCCCGCCCTGCATGCCCGAACCGTTTTTGCGGCTCAGCCTGTTTGTTGTCCGAAATCAGCCGGCGCCCCTTCCCGCCGCGGATTCCCCGGCAAGCAAGCGGGCGGCCGCGAACCCGTTTGGGCGTGGTAGTGGCGATGCCACCACCCGAACCGAATGAAGCCCACCTCGCCCCTGATGCTCTCTCGCCATTTGCGCTGCGGATTTCTCGCGCTCGCTCTCATCGCCGGCGGTTCGCTTTCCCTGCATGCCGCCGCGGCCGGGGCGACCGACCCTGAGCCGACTGTCGCCGCGGCGTCGATCGTGCGCGAGGATCTCGCCAAGGAACTGTCGGTGCAGGCGGAGTTGCGACCGTATCAGGAAGTCGATTTGCATTCGAAAGTCGCTGGGTACCTGCGCCGGATCGACGTGGATCTCGGTGACCGCGTGAAGGCCGGCGACCCGCTCGCCACGCTGGAGGTGCCGGAACTCCGCGAGGACCTCGTGCGGGCCCAGGCCTCGTTGCAGCGCGCCGAGGCAAACTACCAGGAGGCGCATCTCAACTTCACACGACTTTCGATGGTGAATCGCGGCCAGCCGAACCTTCTCGCGCAACAGGAAGTGGATGTGGCGCAGGCGAAGGATTCCGCCGCCGCCGCCGCGCTGGGCGAGGCCAAGGCGGATTTGGAGAAGTACCGCGCGCTGGAAAGCTATGCGCGGATCACGGCGCCTTTCGACGGCGTCATCACGAAGCGCTATGCCGATCCCGGCGCCTTGATTCAGGCCGGCACGAGTTCCAGCACGCAGGCCATGCCCCTCGTGCGGCTCTCGCAGAACGACCGGCTGCGACTCGTGTTTCCCGTCTCCGTTTCATATGCGCGGATGATCAGGGCCGGCGACGCGATCGAAATCGATTTCGGCGAGAGCAGCAAGCGCGTGCCGACGACGATCGCGCGCTTCAGCCGTCGCATCTCCACCGACACCCGCACGATGCTCGCGGAAGCCGAGGTGCCGAACCCGAACCTCGAACTGATCCCCGGCCAGTACCTGACGGTCGTGTTGAAAATCGATCGCCGATCCAAGGTGCTGACGGTGCCGGTCGAGGCAGTGGCGGGCGCAAAGCAGCCCACGGTCTACGTCATCAATGCAGAGCAGAAGATCGAGGACCGCCCGATTCAGCTGGGCATTGAGACGCCGACGAAATACGAGGTGCTTTCGGGGCTGCGCGAAGGGGACCTCGTCATGATTGGCAATCGCGCGCAGGTTCACGTTGGCCAGAAGGTCGCCACGAAACGAGTGAACCTCGGCGCGGGGCAATGACCGCGGTTCATTCGCAGGCCGAGCTCGCCGCCCTCGCGGGCATCGACAGCTGCACGCTGGCGAACGCGATCGAGAGTTTCCGCGTCCGGCTGCGGAACGAGGGTTTCGCTTCCGGTGCGGTGCACTGCCTCTTTCCCGAATTCCAGCCGGTCGTCGGCTACGCGGTCACGGTCAAGATTCGCGGCGCGTCCCCGCCGGTCACCGGCGCGCCGACCTATGTCGAGGACACCGCGTGGTGGGATTACATCCGGTCGGTGCCCGCCCCGCGCATCGTCGTGGTGCAGGATGTCAGCTCCGCCCGCGGTCGCGGCGCGCTGCTGGGTGAAGTGCACGTGAGCATCCTGCGGGCGCTGGGGTGCGTCGGCGCGGTGACGGATGGCGCCGTCCGCGATGTCGACGCGGTGCAGCAGCTCGGCTTCCAGTTTTTCGCCGCCGCCCTGTCGGTCTCGCATTCGTATGTCCATATCGTCGAGACCGGGCAGCCCGTCGAAATCGACGGCCTGAAAATCCATTCCGGCGATTTGCTGCATGGCGACCGGCACGGTGTGCAGACCGTCCCGCCGGAGATCGTGACCGGCCTGCCCGCCGTCGCGGCAAACATCCGGGCCCGCGAGCGCAAGCTGATCGCGGTGGCGCAGCAACCGGGCGTATCCGTGGAGCAACTGCGTGCGGCGGTGGCGCGGGAGGGCTCGCGATGAGCGTGGGGCGCCAGGCATGCGCCGAATTCGTCGCGGGACCGAGCGCGCAGCGCGACCGCCAGCCGCGCGTGAGCGTTTCGGCGGCAGGCATGCCACCGCCCGCGGAGAAAAGCTCTCGCTTTCCGCTCCGCCACCGGGGTGTCGCGCGACTTTCCCGCTAACGCCTGCCGCCACTGATGTCCCGCTTTTCGCTCCGCTATCCCTACCTCGTCCTGGTCCTCTGCCTGATCACCTGCGTCGTCGGCGTGACCAGTCTCGTCCGGATGCCGGTCGACCTGTTCCCCCCGATCAAGATTCCGGTGGTGGTCGTCGCCACGTTCTTCTCCGGCATGCCGCCGGAGCAGATCGAGCACGACATCACCGGCCGGTTCGAGCGGTTCTTCACGCTGGGCAGCGGCATCGATCACATCGAGTCGCGCTCGTTGCCCGGCGTCAGCCTGATCAAGGTTTACTTCCAGCCCGGGACCAACGCCGACTCGGCCGTCACCACGATCGCGAATCTCGCGATGGCGAACCTGCGGCGGCTCCCGCCCGGCACGCTGCCGCCGGTGGTGTTGAAGTTCGACGCGTCGAGCCTGCCGGTCTGCCTCATCACGCTGAAAGGCGAGGGGCTGTCCGAGGCGAAGTTGCGCGACATGGGCCAGTACAACGTGCGCAACCAGGTCGCGAACGTTCCCGGCGCCTCCGTGCCGCAGCCCTTCGGCGGAAAGTACCGGCAAATCATGGTCTACGTCGACCCGCTGAAACTCGAAGCGCACCAGCTCAGCGTGATGGACGTGGTCCGCTCGGTGAACGACTCGAACCTCATCCTGCCCGCGGGCGACGTGAAAATCGGCCCGCTCGACTACAGCCTCTACGCGAACAGCCAGATCAACACCGTCGAGGAAATCAACCGGCTGCCGTTGAAGACGGTGGGCAACGCTTCGGTGCTCGTGGCCGACGTGGGCGAGGCGAAGGATGCGGCGCAGATTCAGAACTGCGTCGTGCGGGTGGACGGTCAGCCGTCGGTCTACCTGCCCGTGCTGAAACAGGGCGGCGACGCCAACACGATTGCGGTCGTCGATGGCATCAAGGACGCGGTCGCGCACCTGCTCGATGTGCCGAAGCAGCTCGTGACGAAGGTGGTGTTCGATCAGTCGGCGTTCGTGAAGGGCGCAATCAAGAACATCGTCCTGATTGGCGTCATCGGCGTCCTGCTCACCGGCGTGATGATCCTGATTTTCTTCGGCAACCTGCGGGCGACGCTGGCGGTCTTCCTCTCGATTCCCATCTCGGTGCTGGCGGCCTTTATCGGGCTGGCGCTCGGCGGCAACTCGGTGAACACGATGCTGCTCGGCGGGCTCGCCCTCGCATTCTCCCGGATGATCAACAACTCCGTCGTCGTGCTCGACAACATCTTCCGGCACCTCGATGCGGGCGAGTCGCCCACGGTCGCGGCGGAGAAGGGCGGCGAGGAGGTCGCGATGGCCGTGCTCGCCTCGACCCTCGCCACCGCGGTCGTGTTTTTCCCGGTGGTGTTCCTGTATGGGGTAAGCAAATACCTGTTCACCGCGCTGGCGCTGGGCGTGGTCCTGTCGCTTTTCGCGTCGTACGTGGTCGCCCTGACGGTGGTGCCGCTGTTCTGTGCGAAATTCGTCCGGCCGCGCCGCGGTGCAGTCGCCTTGCGCGCCGGCGCCGGGACCGGCGCGGACACGCCTGCGCCTGCGGCGGGCCACCAGAGCCGTTTCCAGCGCGGATTCGACCGGCTGTTCACCGGCCTGCTCGACGCCTATGGCCGGCAGCTCAACCGCTCGCTCACGCGGCCCGTGACCACCGTGGTCGCGGTGCTGGGATTCTTCCTGCTCAGCCTCGGCGTGTTCCCGTTCGTCGGCGTTTCTTATTTCCCCAAAACCGATCCCGGCCAGTTCGTCGTGAACCTCGACGCGCCGACGGGCACGCGCATCGATCTTACTTCGGTCTACGCCGAGAAGATTGAAAACATCATCCGGCAGGAAGTGCCGGCCGCCGACCTCGACGTGATCGTTTCGAACATCGGCGTCACCCCGGGTTTCTCGTCGATCTACACGACCAATTCGGCGCAACACACCGCGTTCGTCCAGGCGAGCCTGAAGGCGGCGCACAGGGTCAGCAGCTACGATTACATGGGTCGCGTGCGCCGGCGCGTGCGGGCCGAGCTGCCGGAACTCAACGCCTACTTCCAGACCGGTGGCATTGTCGACGCCGTGACGAACCTCGGTTATCCCGCACCGATCGATTTGCAGGTCTCCGGCTCGAACCTCGAGGCGGCGCACGAAGTCGCCACGCACCTCGCGCAGCAAATCAAGAAGCTCGCCGGCGTGAGCGACGTGCTGGTGCCGCAAAGCGTCGATTATCCCGCGCTCCAGCTCGACATCGACCGCGCGCGCGCGAGCGAACTCGGGCTCACCTCGAAGGAGGTGGTGCAGAACGTGATCACCGCGCTCACGTCGAACCAGATGATCGCGCCGAGCTACTGGGTCGATCCCAAGAGCGGCAACGACTACCTGCTCACGGTCCAGTACCCCGAGGGCTTGATCAAGACGTTCGAGGACCTGATGTCGATTCCACTCAAGTCGCCGAGCCGTGCGGCCACCACCCGCCTCGATGCCGTGAGCAAGTTCACGCACATCCAATCGCCGACCGAAGTGGACCACTACCAGCTGCGCCGGGTGATAGACGTCTACGTGGCGCCGGCCGGCGAGGACCTCGGCCGCTTGCTGAAATCGATCAACACCCTGATTGCGCAGACGAAACTGCCGGAGGGGGTCCGCATCGACGTGCGCGGCTCGGCGCAAGGCATGCAGGTGTCGTTTCGGAGTTTCGGGCTGGGTTTGATTCTCGCGGTCGTGCTCGTCTATCTGATTCTCGTCGCGCAGTTCCAGTCGTTCATCGACCCGCTCCTGATTCTGCTCGCGGTGCCGACCGGGCTGAGCGGCGTGCTGCTCGTGCTCTTCGCCACCGGCACGACCCTGAACGTGATGTCGCTGATGGGCATCGTGATGGTCGTCGGCATCGTGGTTTCGAACAGTATTCTGATCGTGGATTCGATTCGTCAGCTGGCCGAGCACGAGACGTCGCTGAGCAAGGTGATCGCCCTGGCATGCCGCGTGCGGCTCCGGCCGGTGCTGATCACCTCGCTCGCGACCCTGATTGGGCTCGCGCCGATGGCGGCGAAATTCGGCACCGGCAGCGAGGCCTATGCGCCGCTCGCCATGGCCATCATCGGCGGACTGGCGGTGTCGTTCCTGCTCACGATTTTCATCGTGCCCGCGGCTTATCTGCTTGTGCACAAGCCGAAGCCGGTGGCGGTCGTGGTGCCTGAACCCGTGCCGGCGTGAGCAGCGATGAAGAACTCATGTCCGTGGCGGGGCCGCTTCTCCGAAGCGGCCTGGGTTTCCGCGTGATCTCGTTGATAGGTGAAACTCGCGCTGCAGCTCAGGCCGGCTCGGAGAGCCGGCCCCACCTGGCTGCAGTGTAGGGGAAATAGCGACTGCACGACCATGTCCCGCTTCGCGCTCCGCTACCCGTACCTGATCCTCGTGCTCTGCCTCGTCACGTGCGTCGTGGGCGTGACGAGCCTGCTGCGGATGCCGGTCGATTTGTTTCCACCGATCAAGATCCCGGTGGTGGTCGTCGCGACGTTCTTCTCCGGCATGCCGCCGGAGCAGATCGAGCATGACATCACCGGCCGGTTCGAGCGGTTCTTCACGCTGGGCAGCGGCATCGATCACATCGAGTCCCGTTCGCTGCCGGGTGTCTCGCTGATCAAGGTCTATTTCCAGCCGGGTACGAACGCCGATTCGGCCGTCACGACGATCGCGAATCTCGCGATGGCCAACCTGCGCCGGCTCCCGCCCGGCACGCTGCCGCCGGTGGTGTTGAAATTCGACGCGTCGAGCCTGCCAGTCTGCCTCATCACGCTGAAGGGGGAGGGCCTCAACGAGGCGAAATTGCGCGACATGGGCCAGTACACCGTGCGGAACCAGGTCGCGAACGTTCCCGGAGCCTCGGTGCCGCAGCCGTTCGGCGGTCGCTACCGGCAGATCATGGTCTACGTCGATCCGCTCAAGCTCGAGGCGCACCAGATGAGCGTGATGGACGTGGTGCGGACGGTGAACGACTCGAACCTCATCCTGCCCGCGGGCGATGTGAAGATCGGCGGCCGCGACTACAGCCTCTACGCCAACAGCCAGATCAACACGATCGACGACATCAATCGCGTGCCGCTGAAAACGACCGTCGATTCGTCCGTGATGGTCGCCGACGTCGGCGAAGCGAAGGACGCCGCGCAGATTCAATACAACATCGTCCGCGTCGACGGGCAGCCCTCGGTTTACCTGCCGGTGCTCAAGCAGGGCGGCGACGCCAACACGATCGCCGTCGTCGATGGCATCAAGCGCGCGGTGGCCAATCTCCTCGATGTGCCGAGGCAGCTCGTGACGAAGGTCGTTTTCGATCAGTCGACGTTTGTCCGCAACGCGATCGAGAACCTGATTCACGAGGGCGCCATCGGGCTCGGGCTGACCGGCGCGATGATCCTGATTTTTCTCGGCAGCCTGCGCGCGACGCTCGCGGTGTTCCTCTCGATTCCGCTCTCGGCGCTCGCGGCCTTCATCGCGCTCTCCGCCGGCGATAACACGGTGAATGCGATGATTCTCGGCGGGCTGGCGCTGGCGTTCTCCCGGCTGATCGACAACTCCGTGGTCGTCCTCGAGAATATTTTCCGGCATCTCGAAATGGGCGAGTCGCCCGAGGTCGCCGCCGAGAAGGGTGGCCGGGAAGTCGCGCTGCCCGTGCTTGCGGCGACCCTCACCACCGTCGTCGTGTTCTTCCCGGTGACGTTTCTCTATGGGGTCAGCCGGTTCCTCTTCACCGCACTGGCGCTCGCGGTCGCGCTCTCGCTGTTCGCTTCCTACGTTGTCGCCCTGACGGTGGTGCCGCTGTTCTGCGCGAAATTCATCCGGGGCGCCCACGGCGATGCCGGGCACGATGCGGATCCGAAATCGGCCGGGTGGGGGCGCCGTTTCAACGGTTGGTTCAACCGGAAATTCACCGGCATGCTCGACCGCTACGAAGGCACGCTGAAAATCGCGCTGCTGCGTCCCGTCGCGACGGTGCTCGGCATCACCGGCGTGTTCATCCTGAGCCTCGGGCTCTATCCGCTGATCGGCAAGGCCTACTTCCCCCGCACCGATCCCGCGCAGTTCGTGATCAACCTCAAGGCGCCGACGGGAACCCGGCTGGAAATCACCGACCACGTGGTCGCGCAAGTGGAGCAGATTGTCCGGGAGGTGGTGCCCGCGAAGGATCTGCGGATCGTCGTGTCGAACATCGGAGTGACCGCCGGCTTCTCCTCGATCTACACGCCGAACTCCGGTTCGCACACCGCGTTCGTGCAGGTCGGGCTGCAGCCCGGGCACAAGGTGAGCAGCTTCGATTACATGAACCGCGTGCGCGGGCGGCTCGCCCAGGATTTGCCGCACCTCTCGGCGTATTTTCAAACCGGCGGACTCGTCGATGCGGTGCTCAATCTCGGGCTGCCGGCCCCGCTCGACATCCAGGTCAGCGGCTCGGACCTCGAGGCCACGCACGAGGTGGCGGTGGCCATCGCGCAGCAAGTCACGCGGCTGAAAGGCGTGAGCGACGTGCTGGTGCCGCAGGACATCAACGCGCCGGCCCTGCAGTTGAACATCGATCGGATTCGCGCGGCGGAGCTTGGGTTGAGCGAGAAGGAGGTCGTCGGCAACCTGATCACGTCGCTCACCTCGGGCCAGATGATCGCGCCGAGCTACTGGGTCGATCCGCGGAGCGGCAACGATTACCTGCTGACCGTGCAGTATCGCGAGGGCTATGTGAAGCATCTCGGCGATCTCGCGGCGATTCCGCTGCGCGGTCCCAGGAAGGATGCACCCACGCGGCTCGATGCGGTCAGCGAGATCCGCCACATCGAATCGCCGACGGAGGTGGATCATTATCAGCTCAAACGCGTGATCGACGTCTACGTCGCGCCGTCGAAGGAGGATCTCAGCGCCGTCGCGGCGGGCGTCGACCGGATCATCGCGGAAACGAAGCTGCCGGACAACGTCCGCGTCACGGTCCGCGGCTCCGTCCAGGCGATGCAGACGTCTTTCCGCAGTTTCGGCCTCGGCCTGATCCTCTCGACGCTGCTCGTGTATTTGATCCTCGTGGCGCAGTTCGAATCGTTCGTCGATCCGCTGCTGATTCTGCTCGCCGTGCCGACGGGACTGACGGGCGTCCTGGTGATGCTGTGGGCGACCAGCACGACGCTGAACATCATGTCGCTGATGGGGGTCGTCATGATGGTCGGGATTGTCGTGTCGAACAGCATCCTGATCGTCGAATTCGCGCGCCGGTTGCGCGAAGAGGGCACTGCGCTGCGCGAGGCCGTGGTGATCGCGTGCCGGGTCCGGCTGCGGCCCGTGCTGATGACTTCGCTGGCGACGTTGATCGGTCTCATCCCGATGGCGCTCGCGCTCGGTGCCGGCAGCGAAGCGTATGCGCCGCTGGCGCGCGCGATCATCGGCGGACTCGCCGTGTCGGTGGTGCTCACGGTGTTCATCGTGCCGGCGGCGTATCTGATCACCTACCGCCACCGCGAACAACGCGCGGCCGAGCTGGCGAGCGCGCAGGCGGCGGCGGATACCCTTTCATGAAGGCACGGATTTTTCAGGTTCACGATGACAATGGGTCGCGGTGGAACGCGACCTCCGGGCGCGTTCGGGATGGTGCTCGCCAATCGACGGCGCCCGGAGATCGCCGTCCACCCGCGTGCACGGTCTACGGTTGCCTCACGGCACTCGTCGCATTTGTCCTTCTCGCGATGCCCGGCCGCGCGGCGGTGGCCGACCAGAAGCTCACCCTCGCCGCCGCGCGCGAGATGGCGCTGAAGTCCCACCCGCGCATCACGACGGCGCAGTTGCGCGCGCTGATCGCGCGGGAAGGGATGACTCAGGCCCGCGCCGGTTACTTGCCATCGATTGCCGCGAATGCGACTGCGGTCTACTCGGGCGAAGCCGTCACGCGCATCGCGTCCGGGACGCTGAGCAACTCGCAGATTTTCGACCACACCGGGGTCGGCGCGACGCTTTCGTTTCTCGTCACGGACTTCGGCCGGACGGCCGCCTTGAATGACGCGGCGAAGAGTCGCGTGCGCGCGGCGGATGCAGACGCCATCGCCACCCGCGCCCAATTGCTGCTCCAGGTCAACGCCGCGTACCTCGACGTGCTCAAGGCGCAGGCGGTGAAAGGCGTGGCCGAGAAAACGCTCGCGACGCGGCAGGCGATGTTCACGCGGACGAGCGCGCTGGCGCAAAACCAACTGCGTTCGGAACTCGACGTGCGGCTCGCCCAGGTGAGCGTCGACGAGGCGCGGCTGCTGATCGACGGGGCGGAGAAGGACGTGCAATCGGCCGTGACCACGTTGGCGAACCTGATCGGTGACGCGACGATTCCCGCCACCCGCACGCTCGAAATCCCGCCGGCGCCGGCGGAGGTCCCGGCCGATTTCGCCCCGCTCACGGCGCTCGCGTTGCAGCAGCGACCGGAGCTGGCCCGCTACCGCGCGGAAGCCGAGGCCGCCCGGTCCGCGGCCCGGGCGGCGCGCGATGCACGGCGGCCGACGATCTCCCTGCTCGCGTCGGCCGGCTACGTGCCCGTCGACCATCCGCAATTCGACACGAAGTATGCGGCGGGCGGCGGGAACCTGAACCTGCCGCTCTTCGCCGGCGGGGTGTATCGATCCCCCCCACGCGAAGCCCAGCTGCAGGCGGACGCCCCCGGCGCCCCCCCGCCGGGACCCAACCACAC
>Ga0080064_1001530_pt1 | contig 45940 bp, 42 predicted proteins | sample Subgrocontami54m_FD_69260 | JGI IMG/M metagenome (GOLD analysis project Ga0080064, IMG submission 69260) | Subsurface groundwater microbial communities from S. Glens Falls, New York, USA - GMW46 contaminated, 5.4 m (SPADES assembly) (version 2) ...
GCCAGCTTGTTCGGATCAATGATCCAAAGAATCTGTTTAAGCATCATTCACCGTCCTTTCGACGGACTAACTACCGCGTGAACCCGACCGCCTACTGGCGTCGGGTTACGCGGGGCGTTAGACGGCATTCAGAAGCGAGGGTCCCCCAGTGCCTCCGAGCGCGGCGATGACGGTTCGGTTTTGTCGACGGTGGCTGGACAAGGCAGCGCAATATGACGACCGGACCCTGGAGGGAGCTTTCGACAAGTTCTTCTCGGTGTTCGTAGCCTTCAACCGCCTGTACTCACACGTATGCATTCACTCCGGGCAGGTAATCAAGGGGGACCGGAAGCAGGCAACTGAGGCGTTTGCGAGCATAGTCGGCTCTGACCGGTTGCTCGCAACTCTCGGCGACAGCGGCGGCTCGGTGGATCTGGAGACGCTCGGTGACCTGATTGGGCCGGGCGGCTCGTTCTACTTGATTTCAGATGGGACCACTGACCAGCCGGACGTTGCGCGCAATCGAGAACTTCGTCAGCGGCTGCAGAGTTCCAGCGCTGTTACGAAGGTGAAGGCAGTGCTCGAGTATCTATACTTGGTTCGGTGCAACATGTTTCACGGCTCGAAGGACTTCGACAACCAGCAGCTCCGGATCATTCAACCGGCAACAAGGTGCTTGGAGCGGATTGTTCATGCTGGCTTGAGCTTTGTCGAGGAGAATGCCGTCTAACCCGCGGCTGAACCCGGCGGCCGCGAGCACATCGTGGGCGGCCGCGGGTTAGCCGCAATCCGATGCGGCCGCCGCTCGCGGCCTTCGGCCCGCTCGCTCGCGGCCGCATCGGGGCGGCGGCGTGGACGCCGCGTGCTGGGGCCGCTCGCGCGGCCCATCACGCGGATGCAGCCGCCGCATGCTCCGGCGAGCGAGTTCGCCATCGCCCGCGCGGCTGATCCGCCGCCCGTTGGGCCGACGGAGTGGAAGGCGGTGCGAAATGGAGATTCTCTTCAAAGTTGCCATCACCGCCGCTGTGACGTGTTTGATCTACTACCAACTCGTGTTCCTGCGGGGAGTCTGGCGGAGCCAGGTTGATCCTGGAGCGACCATCGGACGAATCATTGACACGTTCAAGCCCAAAACCGACGTCATCGCCACACGAGACCAGAACAAGATCTACCAGGTGGGAAAGGCTGTGGGCGACGTCTCTGGCGCGGTGACCGAGGAAGGCGCAACCGTCAAGTTCACCAGGATCCTGAACACGTCAGGCTTGGCCGTCAACCAACCATTCGAGTATCGGCGCCTGCGTCTCAAGATCCGCTCGATTGGAGCTCGGGCAGGCATGTACGTCAATCAGACAGATGCCGGAGCTATAACAGGGACCGATGTACTTAGCGACGTGGTGTGCGACAGGCTGCCACAGTAAACGGGCGTGGCCCAACAAGCGACTGCACCCGTCGGCCGCACGAACACTGATCGGCCGCGGGTGAGTCGCAGGCGTTGATCCAGCTCCGCATCAGGGCCTGGTAGCTCAAGCTCTTGGTACGGGCCAGCTTCTTGGCCAGCGCGATCTACCGCTCCTCAAAATGAAGGGTCACCGGCTTCTTCCGAGTCCGCTGCAGAGTGACGCGACGGGCCTTCGTCGAGACTTCGATCACGATCGGCTCCAGTTCGTTCCAGGTGTCCGCCGGGCTGTGTCTGGACCATCGCTCTACCCCCAGATCTGGATCTTGGAAGGGGACGTTATTTCCCGCAAAAGGCAATATTGACCACTGAACCCATATAGGGTACAGTCGTACTCAGAATGAGTACACGCTCGGCACACCAGAACCTATCATCCGCTCTGTTCGGCAAGACACGGCGCGCGGTGCTGGCCATATTTTATGCGCACCCAGAAGAGTCTTATTATTTGCGCCAGGTGGCGCGGGCCGCAGGTGCTGGGCAAGGATCTGTGCAGCGTGAACTGAAGCGCCTGCTCGAAGCGGGCATTATCCAGCGGCTGGAGCGGGGCCGGCAGGTGTATTACCAAGCCAACCGACAATGTCCGATCTTTAGCGAACTTCAAGGGTTGGTTGTGAAAACTGCTGGGCTGGCTGAAGTGTTGCGAATCGCACTGTCGCCATTGGCTGAGAAGATCGAATTGGCGTTCGTTTACGGCAGCCAGGCAAGTGGCAATGCGACGGCCTCAAGTGACGTTGACTTGCTGGTGGTGGGGGACGTTGATGAGATGGGGCTTCACAAGGCTGTGGGTCGTGCAGAAAGGCAACTCGGGCGGTCCGTCAATTATACGCTGCTCAGTCAGCCCGAATTCGCCCAGCGGCGGCGAGCAAAGGGCGGCTTCCTGGCGCGGGTGCTGGCCGGGGCAAAGATCCCCATCGTGGGCCCGCTTCTGCAAGGACGTCTTGATACCGACCACTTCTCGAAGAGAGGTATGCGATGACCTACGAAGAGCTGTTGAGCCGCGTCGCTGTGGACCCGCGGGTTTGCGCCGGCAAGCCGTGCATCCGGGGCACTCGCATCTATATCGCGATCATCCTGGACGGCCTAGCGGAAGGCCTCACCCCCGAGCAGATCATTGACCACTACCCGCAGCTCACGCCTGATGACATTCGCGCGGCGCTGGCCTACGCAGCAGAGCTCTCCCGGGAAAACGTCTGGAAAGTGACAACGACGCCGTGAAGCTCAAGCTCGACGAGAACCTCTCTCGTCATCTAAAATCCATCCTGCTACGGCTCGGTCACGATACGGAAACGGTTGCGGAGGAGGGGTTGCTCTCCAGGCCGGACATCGAAATCGGGCTGGCCGCGAAGAGTGCAGGGCGGGTTCTCCTTACCCTTGACCTTGAGTTCGGCGATTTGCGCAGATTCCCTCCCGGCAGTCACCCCGGGATCGTGCTCTTCCGGCCTCGGAGCTTCGGGCCTCTGAGGGTGAACGACTTCGTCGAGCAGTTTGTCCGGGAGACGAACCTCGAAGAGCTTGCCCGCTGCCTGACTATCGTGGAACCATCTCGTGTGCGGATCCGACGGCCGCCCATAGACCAGGACGCAGAACAATGGAAAGACATCCCAATGTGATGGGAGGTCTCCGTATACACCTTCGCCTTCGAGCTGGAGGTCCTGCCTGCCGCTCTGTGAAGGCGGTACTGTGGGAGCAGGACGCACGCGGCCTCGCCTGAACAGAGATCGCTCCTTTGCTCTCTGCCTTGCTTTGACCTAACCGACTTTCCCCTTGGGTTCATCGCCGGAGGATGGTAACGTAACGCCCGAAGGGGAACCCATGCGCTGCGTGATGATTCACTACAACGAGATCGGGCTCAAGGGGAAGAACCAGCCGATGTTCCTGCGGCGGCTGGAGGCGAATCTGCTGCGGGCGACCGCCGGGGCCGGCGTGCGCCGGGTGGAGCAGCGCTCGGGCCGGATGGTGCTCCACCTCTCCCGCGAGGCCGACTGGGAGGCGATCCGCGGGCGGCTCCGCACCGTCTTCGGCGTTGCCAACTTCTCCCTGGCGGAGCGGGTGGAGTTGGACATGGCCGCGTTGAAGGCGGCCGTGGGGAAAGCCCTGGAGGGCCGGACGTTCCGCTCGTTCAAGATCGCCGCCCGGCGGGCCTTCAAGCAGTTCCCGCTCACCTCCGAGGACATCAACCGGGAGCTGGGGGCCTTCGTCCAGGGCCAGACGCAGGCCGCCGTGGATCTAGAGCGGCCCAATCTCACGATTCACGTCGAGGTCTTGCCCCGCGACCTCTACTTCTCCTGTGGCAGAGAGGCGGGACCCGGGGGCCTCCCGGTGGGCGTGAGCGGTCGGGTGGTCTCGCTACTGTCGGGAGGGATTGACTCGCCGGTCGCGGCCCATCGCCTGATGAAGCGGGGCTGCCAGGTGGTCTTCGTCCACTTCCACAGCTTCCCGTTCCTGGATGCCACCTCGCGCACCAAGGCCGTGGAGCTGATGCAACTCCTGACGCGGTTCCAGTACTGGTCCCACCTGTACCTGGTCCCCTTCGGAGAGATCCAGCGGGAGGTGGTGGTGGGCGCCCCTGCCCCGCTGCGGGTGGTGCTGTACCGGCGGCTCATGGGGCGCATCGCGGAACAGATCGCCCGCCGGGAGCAGGCCAAGGCCCTGGTCACGGGTGAAAGCCTGGGCCAGGTCGCCTCCCAGACGCTGGAGAATCTGGCCGTGATCGAAGAGGCGGTGGGGATGCCCGTCCTGCGCCCCCTGATCGGCAGCGACAAGGAGGAGATCGTCCAGCAGGCCCGGGCGCTGGGGACGTACGACATCTCCATCATCCCCGACCAGGACTGCTGCCGCCTCTTTGTCCCCCGTCATCCGGCCACCTTTTCCAGCCTGGACGAGGTGCGAGCGGTGGAATCGCACCTCCCGATCGAGAAGCTGGTCCAGACGGGTCTGGATCAGATGGAGATCCAGGCATTCGAGTTCCCGGATGCACAGGGTGAGGCGGGAGGCGTAAGGCGTAAGGCGTCCAGCGGGAAGGAATAACGCGCTGGAGCCTGGAGGATTCAACGCACAGTTTCGGTCTCGAGTGCTGAGGATGCCCGGTGGAGAAACTCAAGCAAACCGTCGCCGCCGCAATTTGCGATGCCGTGGCTCGCGCGGCCGCGGCGCGCGGGTGGCCGCCCGTGGCCGTGCCGGAGGTCACCTGGGAATACCCGCCGGAGCCGTCGTTCGGCGACCTCTCCACCACCGTGAGTTTCGCCTTGGCGAAACAGGTCCGGCGGTCCCCCCGGGATGTCGCCACGGCGATCCAGCAGACGCTGGATTTGGACCCCGCCCTGGTGGCGAAGGTCGAAGTGGCCGGCCCGGGATACCTCAACGTGTTCGTGGCCAACGGCTGGTGGCAGGGGGTGATCCGGGAGGTCCTGGGGGCGGGGTCCGCCTACGGGCGGACGAGCATCGGCCAGAGCCAGCGCGTCCAGGTGGAGTTCGTGAGCGCCAACCCGACAGGGCCGCTCCACGTGGGGCACGGGCGGGGCGCCGCTTTGGGCGATGCCATCGCCAACCTTCTCGAGGCGGTGGGCTATCACGTCGAGCGCGAGTACTACATCAACGATGCCGGAAGCCAGATGCGCCTCCTGGGCGAGTCGGTCTGGGCCAGACACCTGGAGGCGAAGGGAAAACCCGTCCAGTTTCCCGAGAACGGCTACCACGGCGAGTATGTCCGGGAATTGGCGGAACGGGTGTCCGCGGTCGTTCCCGGCCTTGCCGAGGCGGAGGCGGAGCAGGCGATCCCCGCCTGTGCCGCCCAGGCGTCGCAGATCCTCCTGGGGGAAATCGAGGCGGACCTGCGCGCCTTCGGCGTCGTGTTCGACTCGTGGGTCTCGGAGCGGAGCCTGTACGATTCCGGCGAAGTGGAAGCAGCCCTGGCGACGCTACGCGCCGGGGGGTATCTCTACGAGGAGGGGAAAGCGATCGGCTTCCGTGCCAGCGACTTCGGCGACGAGAAGGATCGCATCCTGATCCGCAGCAGCGGGGAACCGACGTATTTCACCTCGGACATCGCCTACCACGCCAACAAGATCCGGCGCGGCTTCCACCGGCTCATCAACATCTGGGGGGCCGATCACGGCGGCTACATCCCGCGGGTGAAGGCGGCCATCCGGGCCCTCGACCACGACCCGGAGATCCTCCGGGTGATCCTGCTCCAGATGGTCAAGGTCCTGCGCGGCGGGGCTCCGGTCCCGATGTCGAAGCGGACGGGCGAGTTCGTGGAGCTGCGCGAGGTCGTGAACGAGGTGGGGAAGGACGCGGCCCGCTTCCTCTTCCTCACCCGGCGATCCGAGGCCCAGCTCGACTTCGACATCGAGGTGGCGAAGCGGCAGAGCATGGACAACCCGGTCTTCTACGTCCAGTACGCGCACGCCCGCGCCTGCAGCATGGCGCGCAAGGCGGCCGAGGCCGGGCTGCCGGGGCCGTATGCGGACGCCGATCTCGCCCTCCTGACCCTGCCGGAAGAGCTGGGCATCATGAAGCACCTCGCGATCTACCCGGAGATGGTGCTGCATTCGGCGCTGGCCCACGAGCCGCACCGGGTGACCACGCATCTGCAGGAGCTGGCGGCCGCCTTTCACGGCTACTTCACGAAGTACAAGGACAGCGAGGAGCGGGTGATTTCCGGCAACCACGACCTCAGCCGATCACGGCTGGCGATGGTGGCGGCCGTGCGCCAGGTGATCGCCAACGGACTCACCCTCCTGGGGGTGTCCGCGCCAGAGCGGATGTGACCAAGAAGGGTCGATTGGTCGAGCGGTCGAGTCGTCAATTCGGGGATTGAAGGAAAAAGGAAATCTGCGAAATCTGCGTAATCTGCGGATAGGTCGAGATCAGTGAAACCTGGAACGGAGTGAGCATGACCGACATGCGGAAACACCTGCAGGCGATGTTCGCCGACGTCCGGCGGTTCCTCCTGACTGAGGGCCTGACGAAACTGGGCATCGTCCAGGACAACGCCCGCGGGGACGTGACCAAGGAGTTCGACTACCTGGCCGAGGCGCGGATCATTGATTACTGCACCCGCGAGATCACCGAGCCGGTCCGGATCCTGACCGAGGAGCGGGGTGAGGTCCGCAGCAAGTCCGGCCGGGCCGCGTGGACACTAATCGTGGACCCGGTGGACGGGTCGGAAAATTTCGCCCGGGGGAACGAATTCTCCTGCGTGTCCCTGGCCCTGGCCCCCGGCGAGAGGGTCTTTGGTCCAGACGATATCCGGTTCGGCCTAGTCGGCCGCATCTTCACCGGGACGGTCTTTGAGGTAGAGAAGGGCAAGGGTGCATGGAAGAGCGGCCAGCCGGCTCGCCCCTCGACGGTCACCGAATTGTCTCAGGCCATTGTAGCCATCGACTTCAATTTCAAGGACAAGAGCGCCGTACCCCGCATCCATCGCCTGCTGGCCTCGATCAAAGATGCCCGCCGATATGCCAGCGCCGCCTACGAACTGGTCGGCGTGGCGGCCGGTGGCGCGGATGCCTATGTAGACGTTCGGGACACCCTGAGCCCGGAGAATTACCTGGCGGCCTACCTCATCGTGCGCGAAGCTGGCGGGATCATCACCGATCGCTTCGGCCAGCCGCTTGCGCCCATCCGCTCCATGACCCAGGGGCAGAGCATCGTGGCCGCCTGCACCCAAGAGCTTCATACGGCGATCCTGGAGGTGCTGGCCCAGGACGTGACGAAGGGCGCCACGCGGAAAAAAGTGACCGCGGTCCGTGCCGGAAGGCGTCCAAAAACCCGTTGACACCCCTGGGTTCCTTTGGTAGCCTGCGTCATACAAGATCGCGAGAAGAAAGGATCTGGCGCAGTGGAGGAAGCGGACTTCTCAGTCACTGTATGGCGTTGGGAATTCCGCTATCTCCTCTGTCTCCTGTCGTAAGGTTCAAGCCCCCTGCCGGGGGCTTTGTCGTTCAGGAGAGCCGGGACGTAGAGCCTAGAGCCGCGAGCCGAGAATCGAAGTTACAACAGCGACAGCGATCGGAATTCTGCAGTTAGATCTTTGATGATTGACGACAGACCCTGCAGATTGGGATCGGCGGAACCGAAGAAGACGCGGAGCCTAGTCGGATGAGCGCATACGACGTGGTGGTCCTGGGGGCGGGTCCGGGCGGCTACGTGGCGGCGCTGCGGGCGGCCCAGCTTGGGGCGACGGTCTGCCTCATTGAAAAGGGCGTGGTCGGGGGCACCTGCCTGAACCGCGGCTGCATCCCCTCCAAGGCGCTCATCCATTCGGCCGCGTTGTGGAAGCGCGCAAAGGAGGCCGCGATCTTCGGTGTCACCGCCAGCAACTGGAGCTTTGACTGGGGCAAAGCGCAGAGCCGGAAGAGCGAAATCGTCACCACCCAGGTGAAGGGCGTGCACACGCTGCTCGGCGCCGCCAAGGTCGAGGTCAAGCAGGGCGTGGGCAGCCTGGTGGATGCCAGGACGGTCCGGATCACGGCTGACGGCGCCGGGGAAACCGTCACGGGAAAGGCCATCATCATCGCCAGCGGCTCCGAGCCGGCGACCATTCCCGGGGTGCAGGTGGACGGCGAGCGGGTGCTGACCAGCACCGAGGCCCTGGAGTTGTCCGCGTTGCCCCGGACCTTCCTCATCGTGGGGGGCGGCGTCATCGGGATGGAGTTCGCCTCCATGCTGAGCAGCCTCGGGACGCAGGTGACGGTGGTGGAGATGCTGCCGCAGATCCTGGCCATGGAAGATCCGATGCTCGTCCGCGTCCTGCAGGGCGCCCTGCAGAAGCAGGGCGTGGCCTTCCACGTGAATACGAAGGTGGAGAAGGTGGAAACGACGCCCGCGGGCGTCCGCGTCCAGGTCAGCGGCGGCACGAACCTGGAGGCGGAGCGGGTCCTCATCGCCACGGGACGGGCCCTGAACAGCCGGGGGGTCGGCCTGGAGGCGGCCGGGGTGAACGTGGAGCGAGGGGCCATCCAGGTGAACGAGCGGATGGAGACCTCTGTCCCGGGGATCTTCGCCATCGGGGATGTCACCGGGATCTCCCTCCTCGCGCACGTGGCCTCGGTGCAGGGACTGGTGGCGGCCGTGAATGCGATGGGCGGACGCGCCGCCATGGATTACTCGGCCATCCCGAATTGCATCTACACCGATCCGGAGATCGCCAGCGTGGGCCTCTCCGAGCCCAAGGCCAAGGAGCAGGGGCGCGCCGTGAAGGTCGGACGCTTCAACTTCGCCGCCCTGGGCAAAGCGATGTGCATCGGAGAAACGGCGGGCATGGTCAAGGTGGTGGCGGACGCCCAGACCGACAAGGTGTTGGGCGTGGGCATTGTGGGGCCGCACGCCACCGACATCATCGCCGAGGGCGTGCTGGCGGTCCGCCACGGCCTCACGGCGGCTCAGGTGGCGGAGGTGATCCACTCCCACCCGACGCTGTCCGAGGCGATGGGCGAGGCCATGCACGATGTTCACGGCCAGGCGATCCATAAGGCGCGGCTGAGAGCCTAGAGTGGAGAGTCGCGAGCCGAGAGCCGAGAGTCGAGAGCCGACGAGAATGGAACTCTTGCAGATTGAAAAGGGAGGGATGCCGGCACCGGCCCCGCCGCAGGTGCGCCGGCTCCCGCCCTGGCTGCGCGCGAAGGCGGGCCACTGGGAGCGGGTGCACGAGATGAAGGTGCTCCTCGGCGACTCCCGGCTGCACACGGTATGCGAGGAGGCCCGCTGCCCCAACCAGGGAGAGTGCTGGACGCGGGGGACGGCCACCTTCATGCTCCTGGGAGACACCTGCACGCGGAGTTGCGGATTCTGCGCCGTGACCACGGGACGGCCCGGCCCGCCCGATCCGGAGGAGCCGCGGCACGTGGCCGAGGTGAGCCGGCGTCTCGGCCTCAGCTTCGTGGTGGTTACCTCCGTGGCCCGGGACGACCTGAAGGATGGCGGGGCGGCCCACTTCGCGGCAACAGTTCGCGCCATCCACGAACTCAATCCGGGGGCCCAGGTGGAGGTGCTGGTTCCCGACTTCAAGACGAACCGGGAGAGCATCCGCACCGTGGTGGAGAGCCAGCCGACCGTGTTCAATCACAACCTGGAGACGGTGGAGCGGCTGTCGAAGCAGGTCCGGGTGCAGGCCCGCTATCATCGCTCGCTGGAGGTCCTGCGCATCGCCAAGGAGTTGGGGCAGCCGGTCACGAAGACCGGAATCATGCTAGGGCTGGGCGAAACCGAGGCGGAAGTCCTGACGCTGATGCGGGATGCGCGCGCAGTGGGCTGCGACATCCTGACCATCGGGCAGTACCTGCAACCCACGAAGCAGCATCTGCCGGTGGTGGAATTCGTGCACCCCGACCGGTTCAAGGCCATGGAGGAGGCGGGATACGCGCTCGAGTTCAAGGCGGTGTACTCGGGACCGCTGGTCCGCAGCTCGTATCACGCGGAGCTGTCCGCCCGCAAACTGGAAACCGCGGCTTAACGCCGCGTCAAGAGCGTTCGGCGGTTCGGTGGTTCGGCAGTTCGGTTGTTCCCGTTTCCCCGAGCACCCGAACTCGCGAACGGTCGAACGACCGAACGCTTTCTCTGGGAGAGGGTGGCGATGGAAGAGTTCAAACGGATCAAGCGGCTGCCGCCCTACGTCTTCTCCATCGTGAATGAGCTGAAGGTGAAGGCGCGGGCCCGGGGGGAGGACATCATTGACTTCGGCATGGGCAATCCCGACCTGCCCACGCCCGCGCACATCGTGGACAAGGTGTGCGAGGCAGCCCGCAACCCCCGCAACCACCGCTATTCCGCCTCGAAAGGGATCACCAAGCTCCGGCACGCGATCTGCGACTGGTACCGGCGGCGTCACGGGGTAGAGCTGGACCCCGAGACCGAGGCCATCGCCACCATCGGGGCGAAGGAAGGGCTGTCCCACCTGGCCCTGGCCATCGTGGAGCCCGGGGACGTGGCCCTGGTGCCGAACCCCACGTACCCGATCCATGCCTACTCCGTCGTGATCGCCGGCGGGGACGTGCGCCATGTCCGGCTGGGCCCGGGGGAGGATTTCTTGGCGAACCTGCAGGCCGCCTTCCGGGAATCCTGGCCCCAGCCGAAGCTCCTGATCCTGAGTTTCCCCCACAACCCCACCACCGCGGTGGTGGACCCGGAATTCTTCACGAAGATCGTCGCCTTCGCCCAGGATCACGACCTGATCGTGATCCACGATTTCGCCTATGCCGACCTCACCTTCGACGGGTACCAGGCGCCCAGTTTCCTCCAGGCGCCGGGGGCGAAGGACGTGGGCGTGGAGTTCTTTACGCTCTCCAAGAGTTACAACATGCCGGGGTGGCGCGTGGGTTTCGCCGTGGGCAATCCGCGGATCATCGCCGCCCTCACCCGGATCAAGAGCTACCTGGACTACGGGATGTTCCAGCCCATCCAGATCGCCTCCATCATCGCCCTGAACGGGCCGCAGGAGTGCGTCGGGGAGATCGTGCGGACCTACGGCTTACGCCGGGACGTCCTGTGTGAGGGGCTGACGCGCGTCGGCTGGAAGATCGACAAGCCCCAGGGCACCATGTTCGTCTGGGCCAGGATCCCGGACCAGTTCCGGATGATGGGCTCCCTGGAGTTCAGCAAGTTCCTCCTGGAAAATGCCAAGGTGGCGGTGTCTCCGGGCATCGGTTTCGGACAGTACGGGGACGAGTACGTGCGGTTCGCCCTGGTGGAGAACGAGCACCGGACCCGCCAGGCGATCCAGGGCATAAAGCGGATCCTGTAAGACCTGGGCAATCGGGCAATAAGGCAACTTGGCAATCTGGCATTCAGCCAATCGAACCACCTACGGGCCCTGGTTGCCGGATCGCCCAGTTGCCCAGTCGCCAATTTGACCGAAAGGGCCGCCCGCGGGGGTGATGGGGGAGGCCGATGTTCGATAAGTTTCGGGAAGCCTGCGGCATCTTCGGGATCCTGGGCCGCCCCGAGGCGGCCAATCTCACCTATCTCGGATTGTATGCCCTCCAGCACCGGGGCCAGGAGAGCGCCGGCATCGTCGTGTCGGACGGCCAGACCCTCCACCTGGAAAAGGGCATGGGCCTGGTGGCCGACGTCTTCAGCGAGGCCCGCCTCCGGCGCCTGAAAGGCACCCTGGCCATCGGCCACGTCCGGTACTCCACCACGGGCAGCTCCCAGCTCAAGAACGCCCAGCCGATCGTGGCCAGCTACCGCCACGGCGGGGTGGCCCTGGCCCACAACGGCAACCTGGTGAACGCCCACCTGCTGAAGGCCGAGTTGGAGGCGCGGGGGTCCATCTTCAGCTCGACCACCGACAGCGAGGTCATCGTCCACCTGATCGCCCGCTCCGGCAGCGAGAACCTGGTGGAGGCCACGGCCGAGGCATTGAGCCAGGTGTCCGGCGCCTACTCGCTGGTGGTGATGAACGAGACCGAGCTGCTCGGGATCCGGGACCCCCACGGGTTCCGGCCCCTGTCCCTGGGCCGGCTGGGGGAGAACTGGGTCCTGGCCTCGGAATCCTGCGCCTTCGACCTGATCGAGGCGACCTTCGTGCGGGACGTGGAGCCGGGCGAGTTCGTCCACATCACGCGGGACGGGGTGAAATCCTATCGCCCGCTGCCCCCCAGCCTCCCCGCCCAGTGCATCTTCGAGTACATCTACTTCTCCCGCCCGGACAGCCTGCTCTACGGGCAGACCGTGGCCGGGGTGCGCAAGGCCCTGGGCCGGCAGCTGGCGCGGGAGGCGCCGGCCGAGGCGGACCTGGTGATCCCGGTGCCGGACTCGGGCCTGCCGGCCGCCCTGGGCTATGCCCAGGAGTCCGGACTTCCCTTCGACCACGGCCTGATCCGCAACCACTACGTGGGCCGGACCTTCATCGAGCCCAAGCAGGCCATCCGCCACTTCGGCGTGAAGATCAAGCTGAACCCGGTGCGCGAGATCATGGAGGGGAAACGGGTCGTGGTGGTGGACGACTCCATCGTGCGCGGGACCACCAGCCGGAAGATCGTGAGCATGCTCCGGTCGGCCGGCGCGCGCGAGGTCCACATGCGGATCAGCGCGCCCCCCACGATCTCCCCGTGCTACTACGGGATCGACACGCCCACCCGGAAGGAACTCATTGCCTCCAGCCATTCGGTGGAGGAGATCCGGCGTTACATCCGGGCCGACAGCCTGGGGTATCTCAGCATGCGGGGCCTGCTGGCGGCCGTGGGGAAGGATGCCGGGTTCTGCCACGCCTGCTTCAGCCTGCAGTACCCGGTGGCGTTCCCCATGGAGGACCTGGCCCAGATCCGCCTGTTCGACCCCTAGGCGGCGCCCGCCGGGAAGGCAGCCATGACTGTGGATCGCAAGGACCCGCACGAGCGCGCCAAGCGCCTGGCCCGGCTGATCGTGGGCGACATCGTCCTGTACAACCAGGACAAGATCGCCGAGGGGATCAAGAACGACACCCTATTCCAGGTGCTGGAGAAGGAACTCGAGGTGGGGCGGAAGTACTACGAGAAGAATGTGGACCCCGCGGTGGCCGCGCAGGCGGATTACTTCAATCTGGCGCTGGTGGACATCCTGGTGAAGGAGCGGGGGAACGTGGAGTCGAAGATCTGGTAGGGCAGTGATCCACGAGGATCGTTGCTGCGACAGTCTGAAACAGTAACGCGGCCCGGAAAATCATTCCAGGCCGCGTTCTTCTTTTTGCTCTTCGGGGTCGAGGCCCCAACCCCCAGCCCCCAACCCCCGACCCCCGCTCTCAGTACACCGGCGTGCACCAGTGGCGGTACTTGGGGTGGTTGCCCTTGACGACCTCGAAGTAGAGCTGCTGGATGCGTGCCGTGATGGGGCCCATCTTCCCGCTGCCCACCGGGCGGCGATCCACCTCGATCACCGGGGCGACCTGGGCACCGGTGCCACAGAGGAACACCTCGTCCGCCACGTACAGCTCCGTGCGGCCGACCTGGCGCTCGATCACCGTCAGGCCCAGCTCCTCCTGACACAGGGTCAGCAGGACGTCGCGGGTGATCCCCTCCAGGATGTCCTGGGCGCGGTCCGGAGTGATGAGCGTGCCGTTCCTCATCAGGAAGAGGTTCTCCGCCGAGCCCTCGGACACGAACCCGTTCTGGGTCAGGAAGAGCGCCTCGTCATAGCCCTGCTCTATCGCCTCGGTCCTGGCCAGCGCCGAGTTCACGTACCCCCCGGTCACCTTGCAGCGGGCCGGGATGGTGTTGTCGCTGATCCGCCGCCAGGAGGAGAAGCCGACCTTGATCCCTGCCGAGGTGTCGATGTAGTCCCCGAGTGGGATGGTGTAGATGGCGAATCCGGTCTCGTACCCCACCAGCTTGGGACCGAGGCCCTCGGAGCTGATGTAGGCGATGGGTCGGATGTAGGTGTCCTCCCTGGGCTGATTCCGGCGGAGGAGATCCACGGTGATGGCGCAGAGCTCTTTCACGTCGTGGTCCAGCTTGAGCTTCAGGACCTTGCAGTTGTTGACCATGCGCTCGTAGTGCTCGGGGAGCTTGAAGACGAAGAGTTGCTGCTCGGTGGCATTCCAGTAGGCGCGAATCCCCTCGAACACCCCCGACCCGTAATGCAGGGCATTCGTCCGGATGCTCACCTTGGCCTCGGAAAGCGGGATGAATTGCTTGTTGAAGTACACCGTCTGCATGCGCTCCCCCCTTGATGGCGTTCCGAACGCCCGTTCGGCATCACCCTACCCAGGGCGCGGGAAAATGTCAACGGGAAACCCCGGGTTCGGCGAGGCGGGCGTGACGCGCGTGTCTCACCGGAAGGCCGGCATGACCTCCTTCGCGAGGAGTTCCAGCTCCCGCAGGATGTGCCGGTGGGGCATCCCCGGGAAGAACAGGCGGCAGATCAGGTGGGTCATGCCGTACTGCTCGACAAACGGCCTGAGCGCCCGAATGACCTCGTCGGGACCCCCGATCAGGAAGCGGTCCATCATCAGGGCGTCCAGATCGGTGGCGATGGAGGCGTCAATGAACGGATGCTTCCACGCGCCCGCGTATTCCTTCCGGTAGGCGACCATGATGTGTCGCTCGGCCAGCTCCCGGGCGGCCTGGTTGGTGTCCGCGATGATGACATCGCGGGTGACCGGCCACTCGGTGATAGGCGCGGTGAGTCCGGCCGCGGCGCGGTTCTGCAGGAACTGCTGCTTGCCGGCCAGCAGGCGCGCCAGGTCCGCCGTGGGACCGGGCACCCAGTTGTCGCCCAGGGTCGCGGCGCGCTTCAACGCCAGCTCCCCCCACCCGCCGATCCAGACCGGCGGATGGGGCTTCGTGAGGGGCTTGGGCTCCAGTTTTCCCTCCACCGTGTAGTACTTGCCCCGGAAGGAGACGGACTTCTGGGTCCAGAGGCCCTTCATGATGGTCAGTTGCTCCACGAAGCGCGCGCCGCGCTTCTCCAGCTCGGCACCGTAGAGGGCAAACTCGTCCGGCTTGTAGCCGATGGCCACGCCCAGCACGAAGCGGCCATTCGACATGATGTCCAGGAGCGCCACGTCCTCCGCCAGCCGGACCGGGTGGTAGAAGGGGGCCACCAGGATGTCCGTGCCCAGGGTGACCCGGGAGGTGCGCGTGGCGAAGCCGGCCAGCACCGTGAGCGGCGATGGCCAGTAATGGTTCACCACGGAGTGGTGCTCTTCCATCCAGACGGAGTCGAAGCCCAGTTCCTCGCCGCGGGTGACCTCTTCGAGGGCCTCCGTGTAATATTGCCCACCCTCGATGGGGATGAAGCCGATTTTCAGCCTGGCCATGATGGGTCTGTCCTCTGATTGCTCTCTCTAATCTCGGGGAGCCGGTGTGAGGCCTTCGGGAATCCTCGCGTGTCCGATTTCCAACCGCTCACAGCTTGAACACCGTGGGGAGGATGAGGACGAGCCACGGCCAGAACGCAATGACGATCAGGTCCACGATCAGGATGAGGGTGTACGGGATCAGCGGCCGGATGGTGTCCGTCAGTTTGATCTTGGCCAAGCTGCAGATGATCACCAGGCACAGCCCGATGGGCGGCGCCACGATGGCGATCCCCACCACGGCGATCACCAGGACCCCGAAGTGCAGGGGATGCAGGCCCACCGAGAGGGCGATGGGATAGAGGATGGGGAAGAAGATGAGGATGGCCGGCAGGCCGTCCAGGATCATGCCGAACACCAGGAAGACCGCAATCGTCATGAGCAGGAAGACTGTCTTGCCCCCCTGCAACGCGCCGATGAAGTCGCCAATCATCCGCGGGACCTGGTAGGTGGCCAGGATCCAGGAGAAGCTGGTGGCGGCCCCCACCAGCAGGCAGACGACGCCCGTCATCACGGCGGTGTCCACGAAGATGCGGAAGAGATCCTTCCCCCGGATCTCTTTGTAGATGAAGACCGAGACGATGAAGGCATAGACCGTGGCCACCGCGGCCGCCTCAGTAGCCGTGAAGATTCCGGCAAAGATCCCGCCGAAGATGATGACCGGCATCATGAGGGGAATCATGCTGTCCCGGAGCGAGATGAGAACTTCCGTGAACGCCGGCCTGGCGTGCGACGCCCCCGGGAGGATCCCCCGGGATGACTGGATGTAGATGACCACCATCAGGGTCACGGCCATGAGGAACCCGGGGAGGAAGCCCCCCATGAACAGCCCGGCGATGGAGATGTTCGACACCGCGCCCAGGACCACCATGTTGAGGCAGGGCGGGATCATCATCCCCATCCCCGTGGCGGCCGCGACGATGGCGGAGGCCCGGGAGGCCGAGTATCCGGCGCGAATCATGGAGGGGAGCAGGAGCGAGCCGATGGCGGAGGCGTCGGCGATGGACGAGCCCGAGATCCCGGAGAAGAAGATCTCGGAGACCACCACCACGAAGCCCAGGCCCCCCTTGATGTGGCCCACGAGGTTCTGGGCCAATCGCACGAGCCGCTGGGAGATCCCCCCGTGCTCCATCAAGCCCCCGGCCAGGATGAACAGGGGGATGGCCAGGAAAGGGAACGTGTCGATGCCGGAGTACAGCTTCAACGTGACGGTCGAGACGGGGATGGTGCCCTGCCAGAGCAGTGTCAAGATGCAGGCGAGCGCCATAGAGAACGCCACCGGCACGTTCATGGCGATCAGGAGGACGAATCCGCCCAGGAGGATTGCGATCGCCGTCATGCCTTACGCACTCCCCCCCGGCTTTCCCTTCCAGCGTTGCACCTCGTGCTGGATAAGATAGAGGAGAATGAGGAGCCCGCTCAGGGGAATGGGCAGGAAGGCCCAGGTGTAGGACAAATTCATCGTGGAATAGATCCGCGCCCGGTTGAGGGCCAGGAGCTTCCAGCCCTCGGTGATCATGGTGAGGGCCACGACGGCCATGAGGAGGGGAACGAACAGTTCGAGCGCATGCCGAATTTTGTGGGGGAGCGCCTTCACCACCAGCTCGATGCCGAAGTGACGCAGCCGGTTGACCCCGATGGCCGCTCCCAGGAAGGCCACCCACTGGAACAGGAGCATGGCCAGGTCCTCCGACCACGCCAGCGGGGCCTTGAGCACGAAGCGATTGAAGACCTGGAAGAACACGACCACGACGAGCACCACGACGAGGACGGCGCTCAGCCATTCGACACCATTGGCGAGAACCTTCTTCACGGCGTCTTCTCTCCATCCCGCAATAAAAAGGGGGAGCGATGTCGGAGTCGCAGCATCGCCCCCCGTTTCGAACCGCCCCCGAGACCTCCTTACTTCTTCTTGGCGGCCCGGACCTGGTCCAGCAACTCCTTTCCGTATTTCTTGGTGAAGGCGTCATACACGGGCTGGACGCGCTTCTCGAAGGTGGCCTTGTCCACATCCGTGACTATCTGCACGCCCTTCTCCTTCAGCCAGCCGATCGCCTTGTTCTCGTCGGCGACATAGATATCCAGGAAATATTTCTCGGCGTCCTGCCCGGCGGCCAAGATGGCGGACTGGAGATCCTTGGGCAGGCTCTCCCACCACTTCTTGTTGGCCAGCAGGGTGCTGACCGACCAGAACTGCTCCGTCAACGAGTAGACCTTGGAGACCTCCCAGTGCTTCGAGGTGAAGAAGAGGACGGGGGAGTTTTCCGCTCCGTCCAGCACCTTCTGTTGGAGGGCCAGGTAGACCTCGCCGAATGCCAGGGGGGTCCCGATCCCCCCCATCTCGTTCATGGCCTGGATCTGAATGTCGCTGGGCTGGACCCGGATCTTCATCCCCTTCAGATCTTCCGGCTTCCGCACGGGCTTGTTGGCGTAAATGCTCCGGCCGCCGTCATCCACCCACATGACCCCGACGACGTTCTGCTTCGGGTAGATCTCGTTGACGAATTTCTTGCCCACGCCGCTGCGAATCACCCGCCACAACTCTTCCCGGCCGCTGAAGAGATAGGGGAGATCGAACACCTTGACCTCCGGGATCCACTCCCCGGCGAAGGAGGCGGGCATCTTGGCCATCTCGATACCGCCCGACTGGACGCCCAGGTACAGGTCCTTCGTCTGGCCGAGCTGGGCGCTGTGGAATACCTGGATCTCCACCCGCCCCTTGGTCCGCTCCTTCACCTTGTCGGCGAAATACAGCCAGGTTCTGGAGTGGGGATGGTCCGGCGACAGGATGTCGCCCAGCTTGGCGACGATCTGCTTCTCCTGCGCCCCCGCTGTCCCCAGGGCGACGGCCAGGACGAATATCCCGGCGAGAGCGTGCAGCAGGATCCGAGCGCATTTCTTCATGGCGGAGACCTCCTCAGGTCGAGTGTGATTATGATACGAAGCCGAGGGTGCGGCGGGACGAGCCACTCCCCACCGATCCACTCCGTACACCCACGCATGTCTTGATAGCCATGTCTGATTCGCCTGTCAACGGGAAAGTCGCGGACGCACGCTCCGTGGAAGCACTTCCCGCCTAGCGCTTGAGGTCCACACGCCGCCCCTCCTGCGCCGAGACGTAGGCGGCGTAGATGACCTCCACCGTCTCGTGGGCGAGCAGGGCGCCGGACAGCGGCTCGCGCCCCTCGCGGACGGCGTCCACGAAATCCTCCATCTCCTGCGGGTAGCCGCGCATCCAGTCCTCGTCGGGGCTGGGAAACTGCCAGCCGCCCTTGGTCTCCACCTTCTCGGTGATGTACTCGTCGCCCCAGATCTTGCCGTCCGGAGCGTAGACCACCAGGCTGGTGTTGGGGTTGATGTTCACCTGGACCACGCAGTTGGAGAGGTAGGCGGTCACCAGGTTCTTCACACCCCCCAAACTGACGTCCGTGGACAGGACCGTGGCCTTGGTCCCATCCTCGAAGGTCAGGATGGCGGCCGACCAATCCTCCACGTCCTCCCACTCGCTCACCAGCCACTTCCGGGGCTCCTTCCGGAAGGCCTCGGTCTTGGTCAACTGCGCCACGTCTCCTACCACGGACTTCACCCGGATAGGCCGTCCGAACTTCTGCCGGCCCTCGTAGTGCTTCAGGTGGATGACGGCACCGATGGGGTGCGATCCCATGCGCAGCATGGAGCCACCGCCGGAGGTGGCCCAGCGGCGGGAGTAAGCCGCGTGGGAACCGGAATGGCTCTCCTCGGCGCGGAGATCGAGGATGGTGCCGCCGCTCCTGTCCATCAGCCGCCGCAACTTGGCCACCGGGGGCGCATAGACGAAGTTCTCCGCGTAGCCCATGATCACCCGGTTTCGCCGGCAGGCCTCAAGGACCGCATCGGCATTCTTCATGGCTTCCTCGAACATGGCTTGCCGTGAAAGGGCATTCGCCTCGGTGAAGCAGCCGGTCAGCGGCTTCTCGCAGATGAAATGCTTGCCGGCGTCGGCCGCGTCAATGGCCATGGTGTGATGCAGGTTCGTCGTCAGGGGCAGATCCACCAGGTGAATGTCCTTTCGCGCCAAGAGGGCGCGATGGTCGGTGAAGACGTGGGGAATGTCGAACTTCCGCGCGAAGACCTCCGCGCTCTCCCGGGTCCGGGCGCAGACCGCGACGATCTCGCACTTGCTGCCCCGGATCTTGCTCAGCGCGTGCGCATGCAGGTCCGCAGCGAAGCGCGATCCGATGATGCCGATGCCGACGCGATCCATTCGATGATCTCCTTGCGGAAAAAACGGAGGGCTTCTGCGGCGACCATCCATACCCCTGGCGGGGGAGAGGTGTCAAGCCAGAACCATGGAAGAGGTGGCCACTCGTTCCTTGGTCACCGGAATGACACGGCCCGCGTCGGTGGACGCGGGCCGTGTCGGTGCCCCGAAGTGTCTCTCGCCGTGACTAGGGCCGGTAGTACGACCCCAGACAGAGAACGGCAAAACCTATTGTGCTGAGAGTCATCTTCACCAGGTACAGGGCCGAACCCTGCTCGGACGGGATGAACCAGGGAACGACGAGCAGGAGGCCGCCCGTCACCAGCACACCAATGGCTTGGCCTTTTTTCAGCCGCTTCTTTGGGCCGAAGCTCTCTTGTGATTTCTCCTCAGCCATCGTTTCCCTCCAGAGAGAGACGCTGCCACTGGGGCAGGCGTCCCCGGCATGAATGAAGCTCCTGCCGATCACCGTGTTGAATCAGGAGAGAAACGGCTGGCTGGGATCGTCTGGTGAGCCCGGTCCGGGGTCCGCCACGTGGAGTTGGCACCGGGGGAGAATCCGGGAGGCCTGCGGGGTCCTCATCAAGGGTCGTTGGCGGGGGATCCTGGCAGCGGGTGACACCCGGGCGCCCCGCTCCGGCTTCTTGATGGAGAGGCGGTGGAATTGCCCCCGCTTTTCCATGCGGACGTTGGGGTTCGTGGCGAGCGCTGCGAGGGGAAGATCGGGGGCCGTGGACGTGAGCGATGTGGTCTCATCCTCCAGCCAGGGAAGTGGGAGGGCGGTGATTGGCCAAGCCAGCGCCACGCAAACGGTGAGGCTCAGGATGATGCCACGCCAGGATCGGTTGCGGAGAGTTCGGCACACCATGCACAGGGCCCCCGTTGAATCTTGCCCCTTGTAACACCGGCCGGCATCCCAAGTCAAGCCAAGAAACGGCCAGGGGGACCGGCGGGGCTTCCGTGCACGCCGAGTCCGGAGGAGAAAACACACAGGGCATGGCGACGCGGTCAGGCATGGGTGTCCGGGCCGCGCCGCCTCTCCTGACGTGAAGTTACGCGGGTCCCGGGGCCGCGGCGGCGAGGGGGAAATGGCTTGACAATCCCGAGGGCGGTGGGTATTGTGACCGCACCTCTGCAGGGAGGCGGCCCGACGGCAACGAAAGGGGAGTTGGTGGAGCGTCTCACGCCGGCGAAGCGACGGGTCGGCGCCCGAGCGGAGGCCCCTGCGGTCCGGGAGAAGTTCCTGCTGTTTCGCGTCGGCGACGAAATCTACGGCATGGGACTCCGGGGGCTGCGAGAGGTCCTGCTGTCCGACGGGGTCACCTCCTTGCCCGCCCCCCCCTACCAGGTCTGCGTGGCGCTCACGTATCGCGGCCGCAAACTTCCCGTCATCCGCATGAGCGCGCTGTTCGAGGTCCCCCCGGGCGGAGCCTCCGGGACGGAACGCGTCCTGCTGACGCAGGGACGAGGGCGCCCTCTTGGGTTGCTGGTGGACGATGTCCTGGAGATGTCGGAGGTGGATCCGGCTCGCATCACGCCGCTGCCGGCCCTGGCCAGCCTCCTGGACCCGGCCTGTTTCCGCGGCGTCTTCACCCGGCAGGATCGCATCATCCTGCTGGTCAACGAGGATGGGCTGGGGGGATTCGACGAGGTGGTCCACTTCTATGCGGCCGGCACCTAAGGGCGGCGTGAGCGTCCGGGACTCAAGCGATGGCGGTGCAGGCGGAACCCATTCCTCCGGTTGTGGCAGCGGGCGAGGCATCGGTCCTCATGTTCCTCGTCGCGGGCAAGCAGCTCGCCGTGGACCTGGATCGGGTGCAGCAGATCCTGGAATACCAGCCGCCCACCCGGACGCCGCGGCGCCCGCCCACTGTCGAGGGGATCATCCGGCACAAAGGGCGCTACCTCCCCGTGGTCAGCCTGCGGCGGCGCCTGGGGGTGGAGGAGCCGGGTCCCGCCAGCTCGGCGATCCTGCTGCTGTCGGGCATCGGCCAGGATCCTCTGATGGGCTTGATGGTGGATCAGGTCCTGCGCGTGTTGTCGCTCCAGCCGGACAAGCTCCCGCCGCCTCCCCCGCGGGTCTTCGGCATCCGAGTCGAGTTCATCCGGGGCGTGGTGAACGCGGGCGGACGCCCCGTCGTCTGGCTGGATATGGTGAAGCTCTTGACGTCGGCTGAGCCCATCACCTTGCTCGCCTAGCCCGGCGGGGCGAGATACCCCGGCCGGAAGCGGCGCGCGGGTGTCCAAGGCCGAATCGAACGGACGGAAGGGCCTCGGTCGGGAGGAACGCATGGCCGCTCGGATCCTGGTCGCGGATGACAGCGTGACGATCCAGAAGGTCGTGGAGCTGACCTTCAGCAAAGAGAATTTCACGCTCGTCCAGGCGCGGAGCGGCGAGGAGGCCATCCGCAAGGCCAAGGAGGTGCGGCCGGACCTGGTGCTCCTGGACCTGGTGATGCCGGACAAGAACGGGTACGAGGTCTGTGCCGCCCTGCGGGCGGATCCCGTGCTGTCCAAGGTTCCCATCATCCTGCTTACCGGGACGTTCGACGCCTACGACAAGGAGCAGGGGGTCAAGGCAGGCGCGAATGATTTCGTCACCAAGCCGTTCGAGTCGCAGGTGCTGATCGGCAAGGTGAAGCAGCTGCTGTTCGCCAAGACGGTGGACATGGGGAGCGCCCCTGCGGGACCCGCCCCGGCGAAGGAGGCGGTTCGCCCGGCCCCCGCTGCCGCGCCGCCGCCCCCGGGGACCAGGACCCCCGCCCCGCCCGCACGAGGGGTCACACCCCCCCCGCCCCCGGCACGGGCTGCGGCGCCGTCGCCGCCCCCCGTCGCCGCCCCCCCTTCGCCCTCACATGCGGAGGCGATCCGCCCGGCCCCGACATCCCTGGACGCGGGTGCACCGCCGAGGCCCGCGCCTCCCATGATGCCGAGGGGGACCGGCGCGCCGGAGCGGCCCGCGCCACCACCACCGTCCTCCCCCCCGAGCGTCGAGCCGATATTCGATCTGCCGCCGCCGACGGAGGAAATCTCGCAGGATCGCCTGTGGCAGGCGCTGGATTCCACACCGTCTACCCTGGCGCCCGGGGGGCCGGGCGACCTGGGCGAGTTGAGCCTGGAGGACCTCTCGACCCTTCCGCTCCCACCCTCCTCGACCGATCTGCCGCCGATGGACGTGCCGTCGCTGGACCTCGAATCCCTCGACCAGGAGCTGGCAGGCGCCCCCCCCCAGGCACCCGCCCCGGCGCGCCCCGCCGAGGGAGAAGCGGCGCCGCTTCCCGAGAGCCTCTCTCTGGAGGAGCTCCTGTCACCGGGTCCGGCGGTCTCCTCCCCGCTCGCGGGTCTGGAACCCGTCGAGCTGGAAGCGACGCCGGATCAGCCGGTCTTCGACCTGACGGCCGAGATGGAGGCCCCGTCGTTGCCCCTGGTCGAAGTGGGGACGGGCGAGCCGCCGTCGCTCTCCGTCGAGGATCTCCTGCGTCCGGTGGAGGCCGCGCCGGCCGAGCCCGGCAGCGAAGGGCTTCCCGGGCTGGATCTGGAGCCGCTCCAGTGGCTCCAGCCACTGGAGGAGGTTCCCTCGTCCCAGGACCTTTCGGCCGCAGCTGCCCCGCTGGAGTTGGAGACTTTTGCCCAGACCCCGCAGGCGGAGGCGGAGACGATCACTCCCGAGACCGGCCTGGTGGAGTTGGGTCTGCCGGCGGAGCCTCCGCCGGTGCCGCCTGTCGCCCGCGCGATGGACGCGACGCTTCCGAAGATGGCGCCGGCCGCCTCCCGTGGCGCGCCCGAGGCGCTCCCACCCGAGATGGCGGCGATGCGCCAGGCGGTCACCGAGCGCGTGGCGCACGAGCTGGCCCGGGAGCTCAGCAACACACTGATCGAGCGGATCGAGCGGATCGTGTGGGAGGTGGTCCCGGATCTTGCCGAGATCCTGATCACCAAGGAGATCGAGCGGATCCGGGCCCAGGCGGAAGGCAAGCAATCCTCCTGAGTGTGGACGCCGAACAACGGGGATGCTGCCCTCCCTGCGAGGGCGGTGTCCCCGTTCTGCTTGGGAGTATGGGATGACCGACAGTCGCGACGTGCCTGTCTCCGAGGCTTCCGTATCACCCGAGTCGGGGCCGCCGACGAAGCAGGGCTACGATCCCCGCGGGGTGGAAGAGCGCTGGTACCAGTTCTGGGAGCAGCGGGGCCTGTTCCGCGCCGACGAGACCTCGGCCGCGCCGCCCTACTGCATCGTCATCCCTCCGCCCAACGTGACGGGCTCCCTGCACATGGGACACGCCCTGAACAACACCCTCCAGGATATCCTGATCCGGTGGCGCCGGATGACGGGGAACAACACGCTCTGGATGCCCGGCACGGATCACGCCGGCATCGCGACCCAGAACGTCGTGGAACGCCAGCTCCAGCAGGAGGGCCTCAGCCGGGATCAGCTCGGCCGGGAGGCGTTCATCCAGCGCGTCTGGCGCTGGAAGGACGCTTCGGGCGGGACCATCATCCGCCAGCTGAAGCGACTGGGGGCCTCCTGCGATTGGGTCCGGGAACGGTTCACCATGGACCCGGGCCTGTCGGAGGCGGTGAAGGAGGTCTTCTGCCAGCTGTACGAGGCCGGGCTGGTGTACCGGGGCGACTACATCATCAACTGGTGTCCCCGCTGTCAGACGGCGCTCTCGGACCTGGAGGTGGAGTACCAGGAGCGGGACGGCATGCTCTGGCACATCCGGTATCCCCTGACCTCGGGCAACGGCGAGGTGGTGGTGGCGACGACCCGGCCCGAGACCATGCTGGGGGACACGGCCGTGGCGGTGCATCCCGATGACCAGCGCTACGCCCGGCTGGTGGGGCAGCGGGTCATCCTCCCCCTCATGGAGCGGGAGATCCCGATCATCGCCGATGCCTACGTGGACCAGGCCTTCGGCACCGGCCTGGTGAAGGTGACGCCCGCGCACGATCCCAAGGATTTCGAATGCGGCCTGCGCCACGACCTCCCCCAGGTCAAGGTCATGGCCGACGACGGCCGCATGAACGAAAACGCCGGGCGCTACCGGGGCCTGGACCGGTTCGCCTGCCGGGACCAGGTCGTGAAGGACCTGCAGCAGCTCGGCCTCCTCAAGAAGGTGGAGGACCATCGCCACGCCGTGGGGCAGTGCTACCGGTGCCAGACGGTGGTCGAGCCGACCCTGTCGCGCCAGTGGTTCGTCCGCATGCAGCCCCTGGCCGAGCCGGCCATCCGGGCGGTGGAGACGGGACGGATCCGGATCATCCCCTCGCAGTGGGAGCGGACCTATTACGAGTGGATGCGGAACATCCGGGACTGGTGCGTGTCCCGGCAGATCTGGTGGGGGCACCGGATCCCGGCCTGGTACTGCGATCCCTGCGGGGAGGTCATCGTCTCCCGGACCGTCCCCACGGCCTGCCCGCGCTGCCGGCAGGGGACCCTGCGCCAGGAGACCGACGTCCTGGACACGTGGTTCAGTTCGGCCCTGTGGCCCGTCTCGACCCTGGGCTGGCCCGAGCAGACGCAGGCGCTCCGCGTCTACTACCCGACTGCCTGCCTGGTGACGGGCTTCGACATCCTGTTCTTCTGGGTGGCCCGGATGATCATGATGGGCCTCCGCTTCATGGGGGAGGTCCCGTTCCGCGAGGTGTACATCCACGGCCTGGTCCGGGACGAGCAGGGCGAGAAGATGTCCAAGACACGGGGCAACGTCATCGACCCGCTGCACGTGATCCACGGCGCCACCCTGGAGGAGCTGCTGGCGGGCGCCCGGGCCGGCGGGGCACCGCCCGCGGCTCTGGAGAGCATCCGCCGGCAGTACCCCGAGGGGTTCCCCGCGTTCGGGGCGGACGCCTTGCGGTTTACACTGGCCGCGCTGGCGAGCCAGGGCAGCGACGTGAAGCTCTCGGTGAAGCGCATCGAGGGCTACCGATTCTTCTGCAACAAGATCTGGAACGCCTACCGGTTCGTGGCCACCCATCTCCGCGAGGAGGATAGCGGGGAGGTGGTCGTGGCGGATCTGGCACTGACGCTGCCGGACCGCTGGATTCTCAGCCGACTCACGGAGGTGATCCAGGGGGTCACGGACGCGCTCCGGGCCTACCGGTTCAACGACGCCGCCTCCATCCTCTATCAGTTCCTGTGGCACGAGTACTGCGACTGGTACCTGGAAATCGTGAAGAACCGGCTGGCGGCGGCGGAGGATGAGGAGACGGCCCGGGCGGGGCGGGTCCTGCTGGTCCGCGTCCTGGAGCAGTCCCTCCGCCTCCTGCATCCGATCATGCCCTTCATCACCGAGGAGATCTGGCAGCGCCTCCCGCACAAGGGAGAGAGCATCATGCTGGCGCCCTGGCCCCAGGCGAATGCCGCCCTGCACTGGCCGGATGCGGTGGAGACCATGGGGGTCCTCATGGAGATCACCCGCGAGGTGCGGAACATCCGCTCGAACTACAACATCCCCCCTGGGAAGCGCCTGCCCCTCACCCTGCGAACCTCCAGCCCGGACCACGATGCCGCCCTGGAACACTGCCAGGAATACCTCGCGAGTCTCGCGAGGCTCTCGCGGCTGACCTGGGGGCGGGACGTGGCCAGGCCGAACCTGACAGCCACCGCCGTGGTCCGGGGCATCGAGGTGCACGTCCCCCTGGAAGACCTGATCGACCCGCACGAGGAGAAGCAGCGGCTGACCCGGGAGCTGGCCAAGGTGGATCAGGCACTGGACCGGGTGACCCGGAAGCTTCAAAACGAAGAGTTCCTGGGCAAGGCGCCGCCGGCCGTCGTGAGCCGGGAGAAAGCCACCCGGGCGGAACTCCAGGATGCCCGGGCGAAGCTCCGGGAGGGCCTGGAGCGGATCGAGGCGCATTTGAAACACTGACAGAGGATAAGAGGCGTTCGGTCGTTCGAGCGTTCGATGGTTCGGTGGTTCCGGGAACACCCGAACGCTCGAACCACCGAACACCCGAACGTCTGCGGCGTGGGAGATGATGGTGATTCCACCGGACCTCGTCCCAGAGAAGATCCAGGCTGCGCTTCGGTCACGGCTGATCGGCCGCCCGCTGGAGGTGGTGAAGGAGATCGGCTCGACCAACGATGCGGTCCTGGCGGCCGGCCGCTCCGGGGCGCCCGAGGGGCTGGCCGTCCTGGCGGATCGGCAGACGGCCGGCCGGGGGCGCCAGGGGCGGGCGTGGGCGTCGCCACCCGGGGTTGGCCTGTACACCTCGGTCCTGCTGCGACCCGAGCAGCCGCCGGCCCTCGTCCCGCTTCTCACCCTGGTCGCGGGTCTCGCCGTGGCCGAGGCGATCCGGGAAGTCGCCGGGCTGGATCCCCTCCTGAAATGGCCCAACGACCTCTTGGTGGACGGGCGCAAGGTGGCCGGCATCCTCACCGAGATGGCGAGCGTGGACGCCCGGGTGAGCTACCTCGCGGTGGGCATCGGGATCAACGTGAACCACGGGGCGCGGGATCTGCCGGAGGATCTCCTCTCGGTCGCCACGTCCCTGCATCTGGCGAGCGGCCGGACCATCCCGCGGTGTGATCTGGCGGCGGCGCTGTACAACAGCATGGATCGGTGGTACCAGGTGTTCCGCGAGGGGCAGACGGAGGCGATCCTGGCGCACGGCCGGCAGCGAAGTGCGATCCTGGGGCAATCCGTGGACGTGCTCGCCGGGGAGGAGCGATGGCGGGGCCTGGCGATGGATCTGGATGCCGACGGCGCCCTGCTGGTGCGGGAGGAGGACGGCGGCGTTCGCCGGGTGCTTGCCGGCGACGTCTCTATCCGGACACCTGATGCCGGGTCGTGATACGTGAAACGTGATGAGTGAAACGTGAAGCGTGATGCGTGAAGCGTGAAGGGAATCACGTTTCACGTTTTACGTTTCACAATGTGGAGCCGCCATGTTACTGGCGCTGGACGTGGGCAACACGAACACGGTCATCGGCGTCTTCGACGGCAAGACGCTCCTGACGCACTGGCGCCTGTCCACGCGGCGCGAGGGGACGCGCGACGAATATGGCATGCTCATCAAGGGCCTGTTCGACTTCGCCGGGTTGGCGTTCCAGGGGGTGTCGACGCTCATCCTCTCCTCGGTGGTTCCGCCGCTCCAGGGTCCCCTGGAGGAGATGGCCCGGCAATACTTCGGGGTCGAGCCGATGGTCGTGGGTCCGGGGATCAAGACCGGCATGCCGATCCTGTACGAGTCCCCCCGGGACGTCGGGGCCGACCGGATCGTGAACGCCGTGGCGGCCTTCGAGGCCTACGGCGGGCCCTGCATCGTGGTGGATTTCGGGACGGCGACCACCTTCGACGCCATCTCGGCCCGGGGCGAGTACCTCGGCGGCGCGATCTGCCCGGGTATCGGGATCTCTTCCGAGGCGCTCTTCCAGCACGCGGCCAAACTCCCGCGGGTGGACATCGCCCGGCCCAAGGTCATCATCGGCAAGAACACGGTGGGCAGCATGCAGGCGGGGTTGTTCTACGGGTACCTGAGCCTGGTGGAGGGGATCGTCGCCCGCATGCGGGCCGAATTGGGCGGCCGGGCAGCCGTGGTCGCCACGGGCGGCCTGGCACAACTCCTCCTCACAGAGTCCACGGCGGTGGATCACGTGGATCCCCTCCTCACCCTCACCGGCCTCCGGATCCTCTTCGAACGCAACCAGTAACCACTTGAGATTGAAGAACCGCGAGTCCTGGCACCTCGCCGACCCCAACCCCCAACCCCCGATCCCCAGTCCCCCGTCTCCCGCCCCCTGTCATCTCCCCTTGGCGGCCTGCTCGGCGCGGAAGGCGGCCATGGCGGCCTCGTGCTCCGGAGAGGCCAGGCAGGCCTGCTGGGCGGGGATGAAGGCCTGCATGAACCGGGTGAAGTCAGTTTGGAAGGCCAGAGTGGAGAGCCGCTTGATGTGGATCAGGCTGGTGTGGGGGACGGCGAGGAACCGCTCCGCCATGGCCAGGCAGCGTGCCTCCAGTTCGTCCCGGGGGACGACGGCGTTCACCAGCCCGATTTCCAGGGCACGGCGCGCGTCGATCGTGTCGCCGAGGAGGAGGAGTTCGCGGGCACGGCCCATCCCGATGAGGCGGGGGAGCCGGTAGGTCCCCAGGCCGGGGATCAGGCACTCCCTGACGGCGGGCAGACCCAGGATCGCGTCGTCCGCGGCGACCCGCACGTCACACGCCAGGGCGATCTGCAGGCCGCCCCCCAGGCAGTAGCCGTGGATGCCGCAGAGAACGGCCTTGTCGCAGTTCTCCAGGATATCCCACAGGTACTCGATGTCCGTGAAGAAGGCGGGATCCAGGCGGCCGCTGGAGAGGGCCCCGAGGTCCACCCCGGCGCAAAAGGCGCGGCCCGCTCCGGTCACGATGGCCACCTGAACCTCCCGGTCGTCCCGCAGGGTGTGGACCGCCTCGGTCAGGTCGGCCAGGAAGCTCATGTCCTCGGCGTTCAGGACCTCGGGTCGGTTCAGCGTGATGCGGGCGATCCGGCCCTCCCTGCGATACAGCACCGTCTTCTCCGTGGGCATGCCTCTCCCCCCTTGTGTCGGTCTTATGCGTGAGCCCGCTCCCGGGGCTGTGGGACACATCCGGGAAATCGGCGAGAGTCTAAGGTACGGGACTCGGCTCTGTAAAGCCAATCCCCGGACTTCCGATCCGTACCGAATCCGGAGGCCGCGCGGCCAGCGGGTGCTTCGCCCGATCGGCCTGCCCGGAGGCAGGCGTCTGCCGGGTGGTGCGTGATGTGCTCGTGCGAGAGGTCGGGGAGACAAGCGGGACATTTCGCTTGACAAAGAGGCGCTGTCTCCATATGTTTACGCGGTTCCGGAGGCCACATTCTTCACCTGTCGTTGTACGTGAGGGTTCGCACTTCATGAAGACGTATCAGCCCAAGGCGGGAGAGATCAATCGCGGCTGGGTCCTGGTGGATGCCCAGGGACAGATCCTGGGGCGCCTGGCGACCCGGGTGGCCATGCTCCTGCGAGGAAAAGGCAAGCCGGTCTTCGCCCCCCACTTGGATGTCGGGGACTTCGTGGTCGTCATCAACGCGGAAAAGGTGGCGGTGACCGGCCGGAAGCTCCACCAGAAGGAGTACTATCATCACTCCCAATATCCCGGGGGCCTGAAGACCACCACGCTGGAGAAACTGCTCCAGGAGAAGCCGGAGCGCGTCTTGGAGAAGGCGGTGCGGGGGATGCTCCCCAAGAATAAGCTGGGCAACGCCCTCTTCGGGAAGCTCAAGGTCTACGCCGGCCCCACCCATCCCCACGCGGCGCAGCGGCCGGCCCCTGCGACCGTCGCGAGATAACACAAGGAGACTTGGCAGGCATGGAGACGACGGTGCGCGCCTACGGGACGGGACGCCGGAAGAATTCCGTGGCGCGGGTCTGGTTGCGGCCGGGCGAGGGCAAGATCCAGGTGAACGACCGTCCGGTGGATGATTTCTTCCCCCGGCCCACACTGACGATGCTCCTGGCCCAACCCCTCAAGGTGGTCGGCATGGAGGGGAAGTTCGACGTCCTGGCCACCGTGAGCGGCGGCGGGACCAGCGGCCAGGCGGGGGCGATTCGCCTGGGGATCGCGCGGGCCCTGGTGCGGTTGGACGAAGCCATGCGGACCACGCTGAAAAAGGCGGGCCTGCTCACCCGGGATCCCCGAGTGAAGGAGCGAAAGAAGTACGGTCAGAAGGGCGCGCGGGCTCGGTTCCAGTTCTCCAAGCGGTAACCGTTTCGCCGTGAAGGACGGGGAAGGGCCTTCGGGTTCTTCCCTTTTTTTGTGCCCGCGGCCGGACGACCCCGGCCCCGCCTGGTGAGGCGGGCGGGGCGCGACGAGGCAGGCGCCGACAGTGGGACGGGAGTAGACAGTATGGCCGGCACCGTGAAGCACGAGAAGATCCGCCGGGTGGCCATTGCCGGGGCCAGCGGCTACACGGGGGTGGAGCTGCTTCGTCTCCTCCTCCAGCATCCCCTGACGAAGGTCGTTGCGCTTACCGCCGAGACGTATGCGAACCAGCCCATCGGCAAGGTCTTCCCCAGCCTGGCGGGATTCCTGGATCTCACGTGCCTGCCGCTGGACACGGCCAAGTTGGCCGCGGAGGCGGAATTCGTCTTCCTGGGCCTGCCCCACAAGACCTCTATGGCCGTGGGGGCAGACCTGATCCAGCGAGGCACGCGGGTCCTGGACCTGTCCGCCGATTACCGCCTGAAGGACGCGGCAGCCTACCCGCGCTGGTATGGGATAGAGCATGTGGCCCCGCATCTCCTGAAGGAGGCCGCCTACGGCCTGCCGGAACTGCACCGGGCCGAGATCGCCGACGCCCGCCTGGTGGCCGTGCCGGGCTGCTATCCCACGGGCGCCGTGCTGGGCCTGGCCCCCCTCATCGCCGAGGGGCTGGTGGATCCGGATTCCGTGCTGATCGACGCCATCTCCGGCGTGTCCGGCGCGGGGCGCAAGGCCGAGTTGCCGTATCATTACTCCGAGGCCAACGAGAACCTCAAGGCCTATAGCGTGGGCAGCCACCGGCACACCCCCGAGATCGAGCAGGAGCTGTCGCGCCTGGCCGGCCGCGAGGTCACGGTGTCCTTCACCCCCCATTTGGCCCCGCTCACCCGCGGGATCCTCACCACCATCACCGCGTCCCTGCAGAGCTGGCGCTCGGCGATGGATCTCTTGTCGCTGTTCCGGAGCTTCTACCGCGAGGCGCCGTTCGTCCGCGTCCTTCCAGAAGGGCAGCTTCCTGAGACGAAGCATGTCCTGCACTCGAACTTCTGCGATGTCGGACTGGTCTCCGACGCCCGGACGGGGCGGGTCATCGTGGTGACCGCCATCGACAACCTGGTCAAGGGGGCCTCCGGACAGGCCGTGCAATGTTTCAACCTGATGGCCGGCCTGGATGAGCGGGCCGGTCTCTGGATCCCGGGCCTGTTTCCCTAGTGGGGCGAGGCAGGAATTCGCTGGTCATCGCGCCTGCGAAAAGCGTTCGACCATTCGACGGTCCGGCAGTTCGGCAATATCCGACGGGATCCGTCAGCGGTTGATCGTGTGTGAACAGCCGAACTCCCGAACAGCCGAACGCTTTTGGACGCCGCAGCGCCACGAACTGGGTCAGAAGGACACCATGGCAGGGACAGACGCATACCTCTTCGGGATTCCCGGCGGGATCTCCGCGGTCAAGGGGGTCCGGTCGGCGGGCGTCTCCTGCGGCCTGAAGCGAGGCGGCGCCCCAGACCTGGCCCTGATCGTGTCGGATACGCCCGCGACGGTGGCGGCAACCTTCACCACGAACCGGGTGCAGGCCGCGCCGGTCCAGGTCTCGCGGCGGAATCTTCGAGGGGGCAAGTTCGCGGCCATCGTCCTCAACAGCGGGAACGCCAACTGCTGCTCGGGGCGGCAAGGGCTCGCGGATGCCGAGGCGATGACCCAGGAAGTGGCCCGGGCGGTGAAGAGGCCGGCCAGCCAGGTTTTCGTAGCGTCCACCGGCGTCATCGGGAAGCCGCTGGACATGGCGGCTGTCCGGGCAGGGATCACCCAGGCCGTGGCTCGGCTGGATGCCGCCGGGGGGCACGAGGCGGCCCAGGCGATCCTCACCACGGACACTACCGCCAAGGAGGCCGCGGTCACCTTTGCGGTCGGGAAGCGGCGGGTCACCATCGGGGGCATGGCCAAGGGATCGGGCATGATCGCCCCGCGAATGGCCACCATGCTGGCGGTCCTGGCCACGGATGCGGCCGTGGCCGCGGCACCCCTGCAGCGGGCGCTTCGCACGGCGGTGAACGGGAGCTTCAACTGCATCACCGTGGACGGAGACACCAGCACCAATGACATGGTGCTGTGCTTCGCCAACGGCGCCTCGGGCGCGCCGGCCCTGCGTACGGGGACGGCGGCCCTCCGGACGTTCCAGGCCGCGTTGGAGATGGTGTGCCTCTGCCTGGCGAAGATGATCGCGCGTGACGGGGAGGGGGCGACCAAACTGGTGGAGGTCCGGATCACCGGCGCGCGCACGCCCAAAGAGGCCCGGCTAGCGGCCGAGGCGGTGGCCAATTCCCCTCTGGTCAAGACCACGTTCTTCGGGGAGGACATCAACTGGGGGCGGGTCATGGCTGCCCTGGGGAGATCTGGTGCCCGCTTCGATCCCGGGGCAGTCGACCTGGCGGTGGATGACCTGCCAGTGGTGGAGGGCGGCGTCGGCCTCGGGCCCAGCACCGAGGCGGCCGTGAACCACCGGCTGCGGCAGCCGGAGTTCGCGCTGGTGGCGAACCTGCACGCGGGTCGCGCGTCCGCGCGCATGTGGACCACCGACCTCTCCGAAGGCTACGTGCGGATCAACGCAGGATACCGGACGTAACGGCACAATGCGTTCGGTGGTTCGACGGTTCGGGTGTTCGGGCGTTCAAGAACCACCGAACTACCGAACCCTCGAACGCCCGAACGCTCTTGGATAGACCTTGCTGGTCCCGGGTCGGTGTGATATAAGCGGCGCAGGTCCGCCATGTGCGCGGACCGAATTCACACGCGCGCGGATTTCCTCGGGGGTGTCCCGCCGAACAGCGGGATTCCGGGGAAAGATGAGGCGCGCGGCGGATCAACCTGTACAGGAGGGATATCGCTCATGTCCGTGACGATCAAGGAACTCTTGGAGGCCGGGGTCCATTTCGGGCACCAGACCAAGCGCTGGAACCCGAAGATGAAGAAGTACCTCTTTGGGGAGCGGAACGGGATCTACATCATTGATCTCCAGAAGACCCTGAAGAAGTTCCAGGAGGCGCAGGCCTTCCTGGGGGACGTGGCGGCTCACGGCAAGTCGGTGCTGTTCGTGGGCACAAAGAAGCAGGCGGTGGATACGATCCAGGAAGAGGCGACTCGCGCCGGCATGTACTTCGTCAACCGCCGCTGGCTGGGCGGGACCCTGACGAACTTCCAGACCATCACCAAGAGCATCTCGCGTCTGAAGCAGCTCGAGGACATGCAAGCCACGGGGAAGTTCGAGGCCTTCTCCAAAAAGGAGGTCCTCAAGATGGAACGGGAGATGGAGAAGCTGAATAATGCCCTGATGGGAATCAAGAGCATGGAGCATCTCCCGGGCGCGCTCTTCGTCATTGACCCCAAGAAAGAGCGGATTGCGGTCCTGGAGGCGCGGCGGTTGGCCATCCCGGTGGTGGCGATGGTGGACACGAACTGCGATCCGGACGAGATCGACTACCCGATCCCGGGCAATGACGATGCCATCCGCGCCATTCGGCTGATCACCTCCCGGCTGGCCGATGGTATCCTGGAGGGGCGGGGAGCGGCCGCCAAGACGGGCGTGGCGGACATGGAAGAGGTCATGGCCGCCGGCGAGGCGCCCGGCACCGGGGCTGCCGCGGGCGGTGCGCCGGCGAGTGGGTACGCGACCTCCGGCGCGGCTGCGGCCGGTTCTGGCGCCACCTCCGGGGGCCCCGTGGCGGACGCGGCCTCCACGATCGGTTCCCCGGCCGGCGCGTCCCCGGCCCAGTGACCTCGAGTCTCCCTGGTCTCAACGGCTGGTATGCACGAAGGAGCCTTCATGGCGATATCGGCGACGATGGTGCGTGATCTCCGCGAGAAGACGGGCGCGGGGATCATGGAGTGCAAGACCGCCTTGGCGGAGGCCAGCGGCGATCTGGAGAAGGCGATCGAGGTCCTGCGGAAGCGGGGCCTGAAGACCGCCGAGAAGAAGGCGGGCCGGACCGCCGCCGACGGGGTGGTGGCGGCGTGGATCTCCCCGGGTCGGGATGCGGGGGCGCTGGTCGAGGTGAATTGCGAGACCGATTTCGTGGCCCGCACGGACAACTTTACCGGGCTGACCCGCGCTCTCGTGTCGCTGGTGGGACAGGATTCCGCTGCCGCATCAGACCTCAACGTGCTGCTCACGCAAGCCCTCAACGGCAAGCCAGTGGCGGAATTGGTCAAGGACTTCATCGGCTCCCTGGGGGAGAACATCGTCGTCCGGCGGGCGGCGCGGTTAGCGATCCCCCAAGGAGCCAAGGGCGTGGTGACCAGCTATCTTCACGCCGGCGGGAAGATCGGCGTGCTGGTGGAGGTCCGGTGTGCGTCGGACAAGGTCGCCCGGGGGGAGGACCTCGGACGGTTGGCGAAAGAGCTGGCCCTCCAGATCTGCTCGGCCGAGCCGGCCTACGTGACGCGCGACCAGGTCCCGGCGGAGATCCTGGAGAAGGAACGGGAAATCCTACGGGCCCAGCCCGATGTGCAGGGCAAGCCCGCCGCCATCCAGGACAAGATCATCCAGGGGCGGCTGGAGAAGTTCTTCATGGAGCGCTGCCTGGTGGACCAGCTCTTCATCCGGGACCCCGAGGGGAAGCAGAAGATCCGGGACGTGCTGAAGGCCACCGAGAAATCCCTGGGCGAGCCCATCACGGTGGCCGGGTTCGCTCGGTTCCGCCTGGGCGAGGGGATCGAGCGGCACGCCGCGGGCTAGGACCCTTTCCCTGGAAGGTGCCATGCCGGAACTCAAGTACCGACGGATCCTCCTGAAGATCAGCGGCGAGGCGCTGGCCGGCCAGCAGGAGTACGGCATCAGCGCCGACGTGGTCCGCTTCATCGCCGAAGAGGTACGGGAGGTCCACCGGTTCGGCGTCCAGATCGGCATGGTGATCGGCGGCGGTAACATCTTCCGCGGGGTGGAGGCGAGCGCCCAGGGGATGGATCGCTCCTCGGCAGACTACATGGGCATGCTGGCCACGGTGATCAACGGGCTGGCCCTGCAGGATGCCCTGGAGAAGGCGGGGGTGGACACCCGGGTCCAGACCGCCATCGAGATGCGCGAGATCGCCGAGCCCTTCATCCGCCGCCGGGCGCTGCGCCACCTGGAGAAAGGGCGGGTGGTGATCTTCGTGGGCGGCACCGGCAACCCCTACTTCACGACGGACACGGCGGCCGCGCTGCGGGCCATGGAGATCACCGCCGACGTCGTCCTCAAGGCCACGAAGGTGGACGGGGTCTATAGCGCCGATCCCAAGACCGACCCGACCGCCCAGAAGTTCGACGAGCTGAGCTACATCGAGATCCTGAGCCGGCGCCTGAAGGTGATGGATTCCACGGCCATCTCGCTGTGCATGGACAACGGGTTTCCCATCGTGGTCTTCAATCTGCAGGAAAAGGGGCGCCTGCGCCAGCTGGTGTTCGGGGAGCGGGTGGGCACCCTAGTCCGGGGAGGCTGACGTCCCATGCAGGAGATCATCCGCAAGGCCGAGCAAGACATGAAGCGGGCCACCGAGGCGACGGCCAAGGATTTCAACAGCGTCCGGACGGGTCGGGCCTCTCTGGCCTTGCTGGACGGGATCCAGGCGGATTACCACGGGACGCTTACTCCCTTGAACCGGGTGGCCAGCCTGGCGATCCCGGAGCGGCGCCTGATCACCATCCAGCCCTGGGAACCCTCGCTGGTCCCCGCCATCGAGAAGGCCATCCTGAAATCCGACCTGGGGATCACCCCGACCAACGACGGCAAGATCATCCGCCTGGCGATCCCCACACTTACCGAGGAGCGCCGGAAAGAGCTGGTGAAGGTCGTGCGGAAGATGGCGGAGGAGGGCCGGGTCATCATCCGCAACCTCCGCCGGGACGCCAACGAGGCCCTGAAGAAGCTGGAGAAGAACAAGCAGGTGTCCGAGGACGCCGTGCGCAAGGGCATGGACCAGATCCAGGAATTGACGAACCGCATGATCAAGAGCCTGGACGAGGTCCTGGAGAAGAAGGAAAAGGAGATCATGGAGTTTTGAGTCCGGCCGGCCCGCCCGGTGCGGGATGGCGGACCCCGAGGTCATGCACCGTCAACGGATCCTCAGCGCGCTGCTGCTCATCCCCCCATTCCTCCTCCTCGTCCACTTCGGATCGCCCCTCCACTTCGCGCTGCTGGTCAGTTTGGTCATCGGCCTGGCGGCCTGGGAGTTCTCCCGGTTGTGTCCGGCGGGGACGGATCCGGGGCTCACGCTGATTACCGTGGCAGGGGCCCTGGGGTGGCACGCAGCCCTCGTGCTGACCGGGGGCGTGGCGGGCGTTGCGGCCGCGGTGGCGGGAGCGGCGCTCTTGCGAGTGACGCTGCTGCGGGGCGAGTTTCGAGTCAGTCTTGTGCAGGGGGCCTGGATCGTCCTGGGCACGGTGTACGTGGGGGGTCTCCTGAGCTTCGCCAGCCTGCTGCGGGCCTTCCCCGAGGGACGACAGATCATCTACTACCTGGCCTTCACCACCTGGGCGGGGGACATCGGGGCGTTCTACGTGGGAAGCCGATACGGCCGCCGACCGCTGGCGCCCCGAATCAGTCCCAAGAAGACCGTCGAGGGCGCCCTGGGCGGGATGATCGCCACGATGCTGGTGGCGATCGGCGGGAGCGTCTGGATCTGGCCGCGATTGTGGTGGGCTCTCGCGGCCGTGGTCGGCCTCCTCCTCGCCGGCGTCGGCATCCTGGGAGACCTGTGCGAGTCGGCGGTGAAGCGGGCCGCCGACGCCAAGGATAGCGGGGCCCTCATCCCCGGGCACGGCGGCGTACTGGATCGGGTGGACAGCCTGATGTTCGCGGGTCCCGTGCTGTACGCGCTGGTATGGATCGGGTGGGTGTGATCGCGGAGGGACTGCCGTCCGCGCTGGTTCTCCCGCGCGCGACGCGCGCTGGGCTGGTGGTGGGCAGCGGCCTGCTCTGCGCGACGGCCTTCCCGCCCTGGGACCTCGGGCCGCTGGCCTTCCTCGGACTGGTACCCCTTTTCCTGGCGCTGGAGGGAACCAGCCCCGGGCAGGCAGCGTGGCTGGGGTACGCGGGCGGTCTGAGCTTCTACCTCGCGGCGATCTGGTGGGTCATCAATACGATGACCACCTATGGCCGGATGCCGCTCGTGTTGAGCCTGGTGGTCCTTCTGCTCCTCTGCGGGGTCCTGGCGGGGTACACGGCGGCCTTCGCGTGGCTCTTGGTGGCGGGCCAGCGCCGGCTTCATCTCCCGCGGGCGATCGTCCCGCTCGTGGCCGCGGGGCTCTGGACGGCCCTGGAGTTTCTGCGGACCTATCTGTTCTCGGGATTTCCATGGGCGCTCCTCGGATACAGCCAATACCAGCAGCCGACGATCCGCCTGCTGGCGTCGGCCGTCGGCGTCTACGGGATCTCCGGTCTGCTGGTCCTGGTGAATGCCGCGCTGGCTGGCCTCCTGGCTTGGACGTGGCGCCCGCGAGGCGAGGCGGGGCGCTTCTGCGAGGTCCTCGTGCCCCTGGGCCTCGCCGCTGTTGCGGTCCTGTCCACGGTCGGGTACGCCCGGCTCCTGTGGCGGGATCCCACGGGGGGGACCCCGATCCGCGTGGCGTTGCTCCAGGGGAACATCGACCAGTCCCTGAAATGGGACCGGGGCTATCAGACGGCGACCCTCGACATCTACGAACGATTGGCGCGGGGCGCGGTGGCCGAGAAGCCGGCGTTGATCGTCTGGCCGGAGACGGCGGTCCCGTTCTTCCTGCGGCGGGAGAGCGAGCTAACCCTCCGCGTGCACCGCCTGGCGGCGGAGACCGGCATCCCCATGCTGGTCGGCAGTCCGGACCTGGGAGACGACGGGTTCCTGTACAATGCCGCGTTCCTGCTGGGAGGCGACGGGCGGATCCTGGGGCGCTACGACAAGCGTCACCTGGTCCCCTTCGGCGAATACGTGCCGCTGAGGTGGCTCTTCTTCTTCTTGGACAAACTCGTCGTGGGGATCGGGGATTTCGGGCGAGGACGCGCGGCCACGGTCTTCTCCCTGGACGGGGCGCGCTTCAGCGTGATGATCTGCTACGAAATCATCTTCCCGGGCGAGGTGCGGCAGTTCGTGCGCGAGGGGGCGCAGTTCCTGGTGAACATCACCAACGACGCGTGGTTCGGGCGAAGCGGGGCCCCCTCCCAACATCTGGCCATGGCGGCCATGCGGGCGGTGGAGAACGGGACCTACCTCGTCCGCGCGGCCAACACCGGTGTCACCGCGGTGGTCGCCCCGACGGGGGAAATCCTGGCGAAGACCAGGATCTTCACCGAGGCGGCGCTGGTGGGGAGCGTCCGGCCCCGGCAGACGGAGACCCCGTACACGCGGTACGGGGACCTCCTGGCCTGGACGTGCCTGGCATTCTTGGGGGCGCACGTCCTGGCGCTCGCGTGGGCACGCCGGCGGTGACGGAGGAACACGGAAGCAGAGGAGCAGGGGAGCAGGGGAGCATCCTGTGTCCCGAGGGCCATTTGGATGGAGGAGACATGATTCCCGACCTGCAACGCACCGTTGACGAGCTGCAGCGAAAGCTGGACCAACTCCGGGTGTATCTTTGACCTTCCCGGGAAGACGACCCGGCTGGCAGCCCTGGAGACGGCCGCGGCCGCGCCGGAGTTCTGGGGAGATCCGGAGAAGGCCCAGAAGGTCCTGAAGGAGCAGAGCGATCTCCGCCAGACGCTGGAGCAGCACGCGAGCCTGGTGAAAGAGCTGGAGGATTACCGGGTCCTCCTGGAACTCGCCGCCGACCAGGAGGACGTCGAGACCCTGCAGGAGGTGTCCAGCGGCCTCCAGGAGCTTACACGACAGGTCCGCGGCCTCGAACTGCAGACGGCCCTCTCCGGCGAGTACGACACGGGCAATGCCATCCTGAGCATCAACGCCGGGGCCGGCGGCACGGAATCCCAGGACTGGGCGCAGATGCTCCTGCGCATGTACCTCCGCTGGTGCGAGACCAAGGGCTTCCGCACCGAGGTGATCGACCTCTTGGAGGCGGAGGAGGCGGGGATCAAGAACGCCACCGTGACGGTGACGGGGCCCTACGCCTACGGGTACCTCCGGGCCGAGATCGGCGTCCACCGGCTGGTCCGCATCTCGCCCTTCGACGCCAGCAAGCGCCGGCACACCTCCTTCGCCTCGCTCTTCGTGTATCCCGAGATCTCCGACGACCTCGAGGTCAAGATCGAGGAGAAGGAGCTGCGCATCGACACGTTCCGGGCCGGGGGGCACGGGGGGCAGCACGTCAACGTCACCGACTCGGCGGTCCGCATCACCCACCTGCCCACCGGGATCGTGGCTTCCTGCCAGAACGAGCGCTCGCAGCACAAGAACAAGGCCATGGCCATGAAGGTGCTGCGGGCCCGGTTATACGACCACTACAAGCGGCAGCAGGATGAGGAGATGGCCAAGCTGGAGGGGGAGAAGGCGCCCATCGCCTGGGGCAGCCAGATCCGCTCGTATGTCCTGGCGCCCTACCAGTTGGTCAAGGACCATCGCACGGGCGAGGAGACGGGCAACGTCACCGCGGTGCTGGACGGGGATCTAGATCGCTTCATCGAGTCGTTCCTCTTCACGCCGCCCGAGAAGACGGGATAGTCCTCTTGTCGTCGGGCTGGCCGAACACTCTCTCGCCGTCCCCTCTCCCCGTTGCGGGTGGGAGAGGGGTGGGGTGAGGGGGATCGCGGGAGGTGAATCATGCCGGACGAGGATGTTCGAGCGGAACTGGAGCGGCTGCGCGCCGAAAACGAGGCGCTCAAGGCCAAGGTGACTCGACCAACGTCCATCAAGGTCAGTGAGAAGGGCGCCGTCTCGGTCTACGGCCTGGGGCGTTTCCCCGTGACACTGTACAAGGAGCAATGGCTCAAGCTCCTGGCCATGGCCGACGACATCAAGCGATTCATCGCCGAGAATGAATCCCGCTTGAAGGTCAAGGGTACCTAGCCCCCGGGCCGACGCTCCGGCAGAAGCGTCCGGTCGTTCTGGAATTCGGCGGTTCGGTTGGGCGGATGCGCGCGAACAGCCGAATGCTCTTCCTTGACTGCCCTTGGGGCGACCCCTATAATCGCCGCACGTTACGTAATCTCAGCGTTCAGCTATCAGCTTTTAGCTTGCAGGCGGACAACGAGGGCAATTGGTTTCACCTTCCGAATTCCCGCGCTAGCCTTTTCCGAGGCTGACGGCTGACTGCTGAAGGCCACCTGGCAATCTTCCGCCCGATCATCTGGAGGACGTGTGGACGAGGCGAATGCCTTCATCCGCGAGCGATTGAAGAAGCTGGAGGAACTCAGTCGCGACGGCATTGATCCCTACCCCAGTACCTTTCCCGTCACCCACCTGGCAGGCGACTTGACGAGCCGTTACGCCACCGCCGATGAGGCCGCGCTGGCGGTGGCCGAACCCGTGACGCTGGGCGGGCGGGTCCTGTCGCTGCGCGGGCACGGCAAGGCGTCTTTTGCCCACCTCAAGGACCAGACCGGCAAGATTCAGATCTACGTGCGCCAGGATGTGGTGGGCGAGTCGGCCTATCAGTTGTTCCGGCGCATCGACGTCGGCGACTTCCTGGGCGTGCGGGGGCGGCTCTTCCGGACCAAGACGGGCGAGCTGACGATCCAGGGGGAGAGCCTGACCCTCCTGGCCAAATCGCTGCGCCCCCTGCCCGACAAGTGGCACGGCCTCAGCGACGTGGAGGTCCGCTATCGCCAGCGCTACGTGGACCTGATCGCCAACCCGCCGGTGGCGGAGTTGTTCCGGCGGCGGGCGCACGTCATTGCCGAGATCCGTCGCTTCTTCGATGCCCGCGGCTTCCTCGAGGTCGAGACGCCGATGATGCACCCCATCCCCGGAGGCGCCGCGGCCCGGCCCTTTGTCACCCACCACAACGCCCTGGACCTCACCCTCTACTTGCGCATCGCGCCGGAACTCCATCTCAAACGGTGCGTGGTGGGGGGGCTAGAGCGGGTCTACGAGATCAACCGGAACTTTCGGAACGAAGGGCTGTCCACCCAGCACAACCCCGAGTTCACCATGCTGGAGTTCTACCAGGCCTACGCCGACTATCAGGACCTCATGGCCCTGACGGAGGAGCTGCTGCCCCAGGTCGCCCGGGCCGTCTGCGGCAGTGACACCATCCCCTATCAGGGGCGCCAGATCTCCTTCGCCGCCCCGTGGCCGCGCCTGTCCCTGGAAGAGGCCCTGGTGAAACTGGGCGGCTTGAGCCCCCAGCAGGTCCGGACCGAGGCGGGCCTGCGGACCGCCGCCGAGGCGCACGGCATCCCGGTCAAGCCGACCTGGGGATGGGCCAAACTCCTGGTCGAACTCTTCGAGGCCCGGGTGGAGGAACAGCTCGTCCAGCCCACCTTCGTCACCGACTTTCCTGCGGAGCTGTCACCGCTGGCCAAGGCCCGGACAGACGATCCCCGCTACGCGCAGCGCTTCGAGCTCTACGTGGCCGGCCTCGAGGTTGCCAACGCGTACACCGAGTTGAACGACCCCCGGGAGCAGCGGCGCCGGCTGGAGGCCCAGGCGAAGGCGCGGGCCGCCGGCGATGAGGAAGCCCACTTCATGGACGAGGACTTCCTGCGGGCGCTGGAATACGGGCTGCCGCCCACGGCCGGCGAGGGGATCGGGATTGACCGCCTGGTCATGCTGCTCACCGATTCCCCTTCGATCCGCGACGTGATCCTGTTCCCGTTGCTCAGGCCGGAAGGCCGGGGCTCCGAGACTACGGACAATGACCAATGACCAATGACCAATTCCCAATGCCAGTACACCCCGGCCCGTGGAGTATCTTCCCTGTTGGTCATTGGTCATTGGGATTTGGTCATTGCCCCCGGCTTTTCGCGAACGGGTTCGCGAAGAGCGGGGATGGGGGGTAGCGGTCGGATGGCCTGGTCCCTTCCCTACGAGGTCTTCATCAGCCTCCGCTACCTCAAGGCCAAGCGGCGGCAACGCTCCCTCTCCGTCATCGCCTTCATCTCCATCGCCGGCGTGGCCATGGGGGTCATGGCCCTGATCGTGGTGATGGCGGTGATGAGCGGGTTCGAATTCGACCTCCGCAACAAGATCCTGGGGACGAACGCCCACATCTGGGTCCTGCGCTACGGTGAGCGAGGGATCGAGGAGCCGGCCGCCGCCCTGGCGGCCGTGCGGGAGGTGCCGGGCGTCACGGCGGCCTCGCCCTTCACCTACAACGAGGTGCTGCTGACGGCCGCGGGCCGGACCGCGGGCACGGTCCTGCGAGGCATTGACCTGGCCTCGGCCGTCGAGGCCACCGACTTCCGCAAGACGCTCAAGAGCGCGAGCGCGGAGCTGACCGCCGCCATGGCCAGCCCCCGCCCCGTCTTCCCCCCGGACGGGATCGTCCTCGGCTCGTACCTGGCCAGCAGCCTGGGCGTGAGCGTGGGAAGCCCGGTGGACGTGCTCCTGCCCCTGGGCGGGGACCTCTCTCCCCTGGGGGTGATGCCCCGCATGCGCCGGTTCACCGTGGTGGGCATCTTCCAGGTCGGGTTTGCCGAATTCGACTCGAAGCTGGCCATGGTCGCCATTCCCACCGCTCAGCAGCTCTTCCGCATGGGGCCCGCCGTCTCGGGCATCGAGGTCAGGGTCACAGACATCTATCGGGCGGCCGAAGTCGCCGAGACCGTCCGTGCGCGCCTCAGGTTCCCGTACTTCACCCGGACCTGGATGGAGCTGAACCGAAACTTCTTCTCGGCGCTGCGGGTGGAGCGCATCGTGATGTTCGTGATCCTCACCATGATCGTGCTGGTGGCGGCTTTTGGAATCATCAGCACGCTGATCATGCTGGTGATGCAGAAGCGGAAGGAGATCGCCGTCCTGAAGTCCATGGGCGCCACCGGGACGAGCCTCACGGCCGTCTTCATCGTGCAGGGAATGATCATCGGGGCGGCCGGGACGATCCTGGGGCTCCTGGCGGGCCTCAGCATCGCCAGGAACCTGGATCCCATCGTGGCGGCCGTGGAGTGGATCTTCGGGTTCAAGGCCTTCCCGCAGGAAGTCTACCTGCTGGACAAGCTGCCGGCCCGCATCCTGTGGCCAGACGTCGTGGCGATCACGGTCACGGCCTTCGTCATCAGCTTCCTGGCGACGATCATTCCCTCGCGGCAGGCGGCGCGGGTGGATCCGGTCGTCGCGATTCGATACGAGTGAACCCGATGCCAAGAAATTTCGGAATTCGAAATTCGAAATTCGAAATGGTGCGATGAGCGTAGAGATTCTCGTCCAAGACGTCACCAAGAGCTTCCCCCGTGACGGCGAGCGGGTGGAGGTGCTTAAGGGGATCAGCCTGCGGATCGCCCCCGGGGAGCTGGTCGCCATCGCGGGACCCTCAGGGGTCGGGAAGAGCACCCTGCTGCACCTCCTGGGGGCGCTGGAGCGGCCGACCAGCGGCGAGATCCGCTACGGCGAGACGGCGCTGTCCAGTCTGAGCGATTCGGCCCTGGCGGAGTTCCGGAACCGGCAGGTGGGCTTCGTCTTCCAGTTCCATCACCTGCTGCCCGAGTTCACCGCCCTGGAGAACGTCATGCTCCCCCTGCTCATCCGGCGCTGCCCTGCGGTTCAGGCGAGGGAGCGGGCACGGAACCTCCTGGACCAGGTCGGGTTGGGGGAACGGCTGCGGCACCGGCCGGGGGAACTCTCCGGCGGTGAGCAACAGCGCGTGGCCATGGTGCGGGCGCTGGTCGGGGAGCCGGCCGTCCTGCTGGGGGACGAGCCGACGGGGAACCTGGACAGCAAGACCGGGGAGGAGATCTTCGAACTCCTTCGCCAGCTTAATCGCGAGCGCCGCCTCACCAGCGTCATCGTCACCCACAACGAGGCTCTGGCCTCTCGGACGGATCGCGTCCTGCGAATGCTGGACGGCCGGATGATGGAGTAGGGCCGAGGGCCGCCACGGGCCGGGCCGCCGGGGCGGCGAAATTTGCCCCTTTCCGGCCCGGGACTCGTCAGGTATAATATGCCTGCTGTCAGAGCCGCCCGGTCCCGAGCCGTGCCCCGACGGAGGCGGTCGAAAGAGGAGGTCACGAGGAGCCGATTATGTTTGAACGATTCACCGAACGCGCCCGCAAGGTGATCATCCTGGCCCGCGAAGAGGCCATACGACTTGGGCATAATTTCGTCGGGACGGAGCATCTGCTCCTCGGCCTGATCCGCGAGGGGGATGGCCTGGCCGTCGCCATCCTCAAGAAGCTCAACGTCAATGTCTCGGCCCTCAAGGCCGAGATCGAGAAGATCGTCGCCGTCGGCACCGAGTTCTCGCCGGCCGGGGAGATCCCGTTCACCCCGCAGGCCAAGAAGGTGCTGGAGTACGCCATCTCCGAGGCCCGCTCCCTGGGCCACAACTACATCGGGACGGAGCACCTGCTCCTCGGCCTGATCCGCGAGGGAGAGGGCATCGCCTCCCTGGTCCTCCGCGACTTCGGGGTGAGCGTGGCGGCCGCCAAGGCGCAGGCGCAGGAACTCCTGGGCGAGCAGGCGTCCAAGCAGACCTCCAGCACCCGGACCCCCGCCCTGGACGAGTTCGGCGTGGACCTCACGGCGCTGGCCCGCCAGGACAAGCTGGACCCGGTCATCGGCCGCGAGGCGGAGATCGAGCGGGTGATCCATGTCCTGAGCCGCCGGAAGAAGAACAACCCCGTGCTGATCGGCGAGGCGGGCGTGGGCAAGACCGCCATCGTGGAAGGGCTGGCCCTCCAGATTGTCAGCAGCACCGTGCCCGAGATCCTGCTGCGGAAGCGGGTGGTCCAGCTGGACTTGGCCGGCATGGTGGCCGGCACCAAGTATCGCGGCCAGTTCGAAGAGCGGCTCAAGGCCGTGGTGAGGGAGATCCAGCAGGCCAACAACATCATTATGTTCATTGACGAGCTGCATACCCTGGTGGGGGCGGGGGCGGCCGAGGGGGCCATCGACGCCAGCAACATGCTGAAGCCGGCCCTGGCCCGCGGCGAGCTCCAGTGCATCGGCGCCACCACCATGGACGAGTACCGGAAGTACATCGAGAAGGATCGCGCCCTGGAGCGGCGATTCCAGGCCATCCACGTGGGACCGCCCAGCGTGGATGAGACGATCCGGATCCTGCGGGAGATCAAGGACCGTTACGAGACCCACCACCAGGCCATCATCACTGACGAGGCGGTGGTCGCGGCCGCGCGCCTGAGCCAGCGGTATATCGCCGACCGCTTCCTGCCCGACAAGGCCATCGACGTGATCGACGAGGCCGGGGCCCGCGCCCGGCTGAAGGGGATGGTTCTGCCTCCCGAGCTGCGGGAGATGGAGAACGAGGTCGAGCGCCTTCGCGCCCAGAAGGAGGACGCCATCCGGACCCAGGCCTTCGAGGTGGCCGCCCGCCTGCGCGACGCGGAGCGGAAGCTCCGGACCGAGCTGGAGGAGCGCAAGGCCAACTGGAAGGACCAGCGGGCCAAGGCCAAGACGGTCGTCAATGAGGAAGACATCGCCTACGTGGTGGCCAAGTGGACCGGGATCCCCCTCCAGCAGCTCGAGGAGGGGGAGTCGGCCAAGCTGCTGCACATCGAGGAGGACCTGGCCAGGCGCGTGGTGGGGCAGGAGGAGGCCATCAAGGCCGTGGCCCGCGCCATCCGCCGGTCCCGGGCCGGGGTGAAGAATCCCAACCGTCCGGTGGGCTCGTTCATCTTCCTGGGACCCACGGGGGTGGGCAAGACGGAGCTGGCCCGGGCGCTGGCGGAGTTCCTGTTCGGGAGCGAGGACGCCTTGGTCCGGGTGGACATG
>Ga0080064_1001531_pt1 | contig 45896 bp, 48 predicted proteins | sample Subgrocontami54m_FD_69260 | JGI IMG/M metagenome (GOLD analysis project Ga0080064, IMG submission 69260) | Subsurface groundwater microbial communities from S. Glens Falls, New York, USA - GMW46 contaminated, 5.4 m (SPADES assembly) (version 2) ...
TTCGCTCCCCACTTCCTTCACGCCGTCCTCACGGTCCGACGCTCTGCGGTTCACTTCGCTCGCTGTGACCAGCTCGCGAGAGGATTTCCACCTCCAAGTCGATGCCCATGCCGGGCGCACACAAGAAAAGGGCGCCGCCGCGCGGCGCCCCTTTCCACCCCCTCCGCGACGACGGAGGGAGAATCCCGAATTTCAGCGTGCGTCAGTTCGCCTTCTTGGTCGCGGTGAACTTTGCATCCGTGGCGCCCTTGCTGGTGAGCTCCATGCTGTTGCCGCTCACCCGGCCGGTATAGGTGGTGTCGCCGGCACTGAAGGTGATCTGGTCGCCGGCGAGCTTGCCATTGACGTCCGTGGTGCTGCTGCCCGACTTCAGCTTGCCGGACACCATCTGATATTTCTGCTCCAGCGTTAGCTCGCCGTCGGGCGTTTGCCAGGTGCCGTCGACCTTGGCCGGCACCAGCCAGAAGAACGCGCGGCAGTAGGAGCGGCATTCGCCGGTCGCCTGCACCTGGTCGTCCGGCGTCCAGTCGCCCATGTCGAAGGTGTTCGACACCACGCGGGTGCCGGGCTTCATGTCGAGCAGGATCGGACGCAGCTTGGCGTTCAGGCTGGTCAGCAGGAACAGGGTGATGACGTTGGCCTGGGAGAAGTCGCTCTTGAAAATGTCGCCTTGCACGAAGGTGGCCTTGTCGCCGACACCTTCCTTGGCGGCATTGCTCTTGGACAGCGCCACCATGTCCGGATTGTATTCGATGCCGTGCGCCTTGGCGCCGCGCTTGGCGGCGGTGATCACCGTGCGGCCGTCGCCGGAGCCGAGATCGATCACGTAATCGGCGGCGGTCACCTTGGCCATGTCGAGCATGCGGTCGACCAGCGCCTGCGGCGTCGGCACCCAGACCACGTCCTTGCCCTCCTGGCCGACCTGCGGTTCGAAGGTCTTGGATTCGGGCGCGGGCTGCGCGAACGCGCCGTTGAGCGCGAAGGCGGCGGCAACGCAGGTGACGGCGAGCTTGCGCGAAAGCGACTGCGAGAGACTCATACTTTCCTCCGATGGATGCTGGGATGACAGTGTCGGTTGGTCCGCGGTGCGGACGATGGGGCGGGCTACTCCGCGGCCGCGAGACCTTGGCGCACATTGCGCGTCAGGCAGGCGACCAGCATGTCGGTCGACATGACGTCGCCGAAGGTGAGATAGAAGGCCTGCAGCGACGCGTTGTGCTCTTCGTCGGTCATCGCGGCATTGCCGTCGGTCACCATGATGGTGCGGAAATTGAGCATCATGGCGTCGCGCGCCGTGGACTCGCAGCACACATTGGTGACGGTGCCGGTGACGATCACGGTGTCGATACAGCGCGCGTGCAACACCTCGGCGAGATTGGATGAGCCTTGGATGAAGGCGCTGAAGCGGTTCTTCTGCACCACGAGGTCGTCCGGCTGCACGTCGAGGTCGGCCCACAATTCGTGGCCCTTGCCGCCCGGTGTGAGCGCGGCCTTGCGCTTGGCGCCCTGCTCCGGCGTGACCATGTCGAAATAGGTCGACCAGGTGGTGCGCGCCTCCTCGGTGAAGGTGGTCTTGAGCCAGATCACGGTGCCGCCGGTAAAGCGCATGGCGCGGGCCAGGCGGTTGACGTTCGGCACGATCTTTTCCGCCATCGGGCAGAGCGTATGGGCGACGCCCGGCAGCATGAAGGCGTTCTGCAGGTCGACTACGACCAGCGCGGTCTTGCGCGCGTCGAGATCGTCATAGATGTGCGCACGTCCGCGCCGCGCGGTGACGCGATCGACCACCGGCTGGGGAATGGACACTTTATGCATCGAGGTCTCCGGAGGGCCGCCCGCGGCGCGGAGTATCGTCCCGGACGGCCAAGACGGCAAGCCGCAAGCGCAGAGGAGCCCCGCTTCAATCGCATTGCTTCGATGCCGCGAAAAAGCCGCGGAGAACTCCGTCCGGCCGCGGTGATCGCGGGCCGGAGCGCGGTTCGAAGCCGGTGGCGGGATGTGGCCATATTGGCCTCGACAAACAGCCTAGAACCCTTCTAAAAATGCTCCGGGAGCATTCGAAACAGGGCGGGTCAACCGCCGGGGAAAGTCCGATCTGATGAATTATGAAGCGTTCTTTGCGAGTGCCCTCACCCGACTCAGGGAAGAGCGGCGCTATCGGGTATTTGCCGACCTCGAACGGCTGGCCGGCCGGTTTCCACGTGCTATCTGGCATTCGCCGAACGGCCCGCGCGACGTCGTCGTCTGGTGCTCCAACGACTATCTCGGCATGGGCCAGCACCCGAAAGTGATCGGCGCCATGGTGGAGACGGCGACGCGCATGGGCGCCGGCGCCGGCGGCACCCGCAACATCGCCGGCACCAATCACCCGCTGGTCGAGCTCGAGCGCGAGCTCGCCGACCTGCACCGCAAGGAAGCAGCGCTGGTGTTCACCTCCGGCTATGTGTCGAACGAGACCGGCATCGCCACCATCGCCAAGCTCATCCCGGACTGCCTGATCCTGTCCGACGCCTTCAACCACAATTCAATGATCGAGGGCATCCGCCGCTCCGGCTGCGAGAAGATCATCTTCCGCCACAACGATCTCGCCCAGCTCGAAGAGTTGCTGCGGGCGGCCGGCCGCCGGCCCAAGCTCATTGCCTTCGAGAGCATCTATTCCATGGACGGCGACATCGCCCCCGTCGCCAAGATCTGCGATCTCGCCAAGCGCTACGGCGCCATGACCTATCTCGACGAGGTGCACGCGGTCGGCATGTACGGCCCGCGCGGCGGCGGTGTCGCCGAGCGCGACGGCGCCATGGCGAATGTTGACGTGATCGAGGGCACGCTCGGCAAGGCGTTCGGCTGCGTCGGCGGCTATATCGCGGCCAGCGCCGCGCTGGTCGATGCGGTGCGCTCCTATGCGCCGGGATTCATCTTCACCACCGCGCTGCCACCGGCGGTCTGCGCCGCCGCCACCGCCGCGATCCGCCACCTCAAGACCTCGCACTGGGAGCGCGACCGCCAGCAGGAGCGCGCCGCCCGCACCAAGGCGGTGCTCACCGCCGCCGGCCTGCCGGTGATGCCGACCTCGACCCATATCGTGCCGGTGGCGGTCGGCGATCCGGAGAAGTGCAAGGCGGCCAGCGATCTGCTGCTCACCGAGCACGGCATCTATATCCAGCCGATCAATTATCCGACCGTGCCGAAGGGCACCGAGCGGCTGCGCATCACGCCGACGCCCTATCACGAGGACGCGCTGATCGACACCTTGGCCGAGGCGCTGGTCGATGTGTGGGAGCGGCTCGGCTTGCCGTTCACGGACCGCGCGCTGGCGGCGGAGTAGCGCCACCCTCACCGTCCCGATCCGGCGGACGCCGCGCCAGACGGCGCGCCGCGAACGCCACCGTGAAGGTCACCACCAGCCAGCGTGACAAGTGGTGCGCGCCGACATAGACCGGGTCGAGCTGCAGCGCGAGCGCCAGCACCATCATGGTGTCCTGGGCGCCGGGCGCGAAGGCGATCACCACGTCGGCCAGCGGAAACGGCAGAAAGCTCGCCACGATCAGCCCGAACAGGCAGGCGACCGCGGTCGCCACCAATGCGGAGCCCAGCGCGGCGCCGAGATAATCCAACAGTACCCGCGGACTGGTATTGGCAAAGCGCGCGCCGACCAGCGCGCCCATCACGATCAGCACAGCGCTGGCGATCCACCACGGCAGCACCGCATGGATGAACCCGCCGCCGTGCAGGATGGCCGAGCCGGCCATTGAGCCGAACAACAGCCCGCCCGGAAAACGCAGCCACAGCATGAACAGCGCGAGCGCGGTTGATACCGCGAACAGGACGGCAAGTTCGCCCCATGAGGTGCCGGCCATGCTTGTGGGCCCGAAACCGGCTCCACCGGCCAGGCCGAATAGCGCCAGCGCTCCCGGCAAGGCGACCGTGATCACCAGGATGCGCATGGTCTGCACGATCGCCACCCCGCGCATGTCGGCGCCGAGTTCCGCCGACAGCGCGAAGGCCTGCGCCATCGAGCCCGGGCTCGCGCCCAGCAGAGCCGAGATTGGCGTCCAGCCATGCACCAACCGCAGATAGGAGGTGGTGGCGACCAGCATGCAGGTGATCGAGACGACCAGAATCGCGATGCTGAGCGGCCAGGTGCCCATGCCGCGCAGGGTTTCCGGCGTCACCGCTCCGCCCAGCAGAATGCCGACCATTACGAAACAGACCCGCGCCATCGGCAGCGGCACCCGAATCGGCCGGCCGAGCAGCGCGGCCACGGCCGCCGTCAGCACCGAGCCGGAGACGAAGCCGGCGGGAAATCCCATCACGGTGAAGGCGATGCCGCCGGCGGCCGCGATCAGCAGCGTTTCTGCGACATCGAGTAGGCGTTTGGGCTGGGAGGCAGGCGGCATTGCTGGCGGCGATCAATGCCGCGCGCGCGAGGCTGCGTCAAATGACGCTAGTGTCCCGAATCAGCCCTGTATCGCCCCGCCTTCATAGCTCGGCGAGTTGTCTGACCTCGCGGGCCTCGCTGAGCACGATGCGCACCAGATCGGCGGCGTTCTTGGCGCCGATCTTTTCCATGATGCGGGCGCGGTGGACCTCGATGGTGCGCGGGCTGATGCCGAGCAGCCGCCCGGCCTCCTTGTTGGACGCCCCGCCCGCGATCTGTTCCAGCACCTCGCGCTCGCGGGGCGTCAATTGCTCCTGCCCGGGAAATCGTTTCGACCACAGATCGGCGCCGCCGCCATTGGCCGGCTTGCGCGCCCAAGCTTCGATGGCCGCGCGCACCCGAGCCACTACGGTGTTGAGCTCGAACGGCTTCTCGATGAAGTCGAAGGCGCCATGCCTGATCGCCTCGACCGCCGTGGGAATGTCGCCGCGCGCGGAGACGATGAAGACCGGTGCATTGTAGTGCCGGGCGTCGAGCTCCTTGAGCACGTCGATACCGGAGCGGCCGGGCATCCGGACATCGAGCAGAACGCATGCGGGCGTTTGCGAACGCGCTGCCGCCAGAAACGAAACACCCTCGGCAAAACCGGTGACCTGAAAGCCTTCATGGCTGAACACGATCGACAGCGCCTCACGTATCAAATTGTCGTCGTCGACAATGAACAATTCAGGGCTCGAATCGGTTTGTTCGCTCATGACCGCGCTCCTCCGATCGCGACATTTGTCACGCTCGGCTATCATACGTACGTGAAATTGCGCGTCGGTAAAGAAATCACAATACCGATCGATGCAGACGGTATCCGAAGGTAGTAAATGACTCGCTGGTGCGACGGCGGCGGTGCCAAGGTATGGCGCGCGCAAAAATCTTGAACGCGCGCGCGTCCCCTGCTGGCGTATCGCGGTTTTTGTCGGCGGCTGATTCGCGAGCCGTGAGAGCAAGATCGATGCGACCCATGTCCGCCGATCTTGCCCGAGCATAAATGACTTGAGGCCTCTCTGGCGGCGAAGCGGTTTTCCCCGAAATAATCTAGCGCCGGCTGCCGATGAATTGCAGGATGATTTCGCGCCGGTGCGGCGCCGTGCGATGCTCGGCGAGATAGATGCCTTGCCAGGTTCCGAGCAAGAGCGCGCCAGCTGCGACCGGCACATGCAGCGACACGCCGGTGAGCATGGCCTTGATGTGCGCCGGCATGTCGTCGGGTCCTTCCACATCATGCACCCAGCCCGCATCGTCGGGGGCCAGCCGCGCGAGCGCGGTCTCGAGATCCGTCTGCACGTCGGGGTCGGCGTTTTCCTGAATGACCAGCGAAGCCGAGGTGTGCCGCATATAGAGCAGCAGCACGCCGTCCTTGGCGCCCGCTTCGGCAAGGAAACGCATGGCGTCGTCGGTGAATTCACTGAAGCCACTGCCGCTGGTCTCGATCGCAAGCGTCGCGCTGGCGATCAGGTCGGGCTCGCCGCCAGAGATTGCCGAGAGGCGGTTCGCGGCGCTCCCGGCGCGGTGCGGATCGTTGCGCTGCCGGAGGGTCACGTCTTCTTCAACACGTCGCGCTGAAAATTCACGATCATCTCGACCATCCGCCGCCAGACTTTTTCGATGAAGTCCATGACCTTTTTCATCTCCGCTTCGCTTGGCAGCTGAATCTGCGAATCCTGCTTGGCGCCCGGCGGGTCGGAGCGGACCGCGCCCGGCAATGGAATGTTGCGCGCCAGCAGCTCCTTTTTCAGGGTGGCGTTTTCGCCTTGCAGGCGTGCGATCTCCGCTTCGAGCGCATTGCGCTCGTCGGGCACCATCTGGCAGGCCCAGCCGAACGATCGCCGGGTGCACAGCGCCACCTGCCCGGTACGGACGTCCAGCCGCAAATAGCCGTCATCGGTACGGTGGAAGCTGTAGCGGCCGTCCTCGCTCTCCGGCGGAGCGCCTTGCGCCGATGCGGCCGGGGCCAGTGCCAGCACCCAGGCGGCAATGACGGCCAGCAGGACACTGCGGAGCATTTTTGTTTCCTTTGCCGGGGTCGGCGAGCGAACTGCCGTTCCGTCCCACATTACCATCTCGCCCGCCGCGAAAGAACCGGACCACGCCGCATCCGCGCGACCGCGAACCTTCGTTGAGCGCGCGCGGCAACGCCCGCCAAGACCCGCTTTTGCGCGGTGCTTTCGGCGGAATTATGATCCGGAGTCAATGACTTACTTGGCATGACCGGTTTCTTGACTCGACTTGACCCGCTCAGTATGGTCCGCGCGGCCTTAGGGGGCGGCGGACGCCGCGATCTCGCCTGAACTGTCGCGGATGTCGAAACCATGTCCGACCGCCGCGACCAAGCAGATCGCCATCGACCACCAACCGACGAGGCCGCGCTCGCAGCGAGGTTCAAGCGTCTCGGCGAACGGCTCGGCCAGCGTCATCCCGACCGTGCTTCCGACCCTGATCCAGTGAGCCGTTCAAGCGGCGACCCGTCGGCGCTCGCTCGTGGCTTTCGGTTGTCGACCGAACTGGTGGCCGGCGTGTTGGCCGGCGCGGGGATCGGTTGGCTTATCGACCGCTGGCTCGGCATTTCGCCGTGGGCAATGATTGTATTTCTGCTGCTCGGCTTCGCAGCGGGTGTGCTGAACGTGATGCGGGTGGCGGGCGTGGTTCCGAACAACACCATGGACCCGCCGGGTAAGACCTAAATGACGCGGCGCCGCACCGGCGGCGCATGCATGAAAGCGACCGAGGAACGATCCCGTCATGGATCCAATCCACCAGTTTGAGATCAAGAACCTCCTCACGCTCGGGCGGATCGGCGGTTTCGAGATTGCGCTGACCAATTCCGCGCTGTTCATGCTGATCGCGCTCGTTGGGATCACCGCGCTGATGCTCGGCGCAACCCGTTCGCGCGCCCTGGTGCCCGGCCGCATGCAGGCGCTCGCCGAGCTGTCCTACGAGTTCGTCGCCAACACATTGCGCAGCAGCGCCGGCGCCGAGGGGATGAAGTTCTTCCCGCTGGTGTTCACCCTGTTCATGTTCATCCTGGCGGTGAACCTGATCGGAATGATCCCCTACGCTTTCACCGTCACCAGCCACATCATCATCACGATCTCGCTTGCGCTGCTGGTGTTCCTGACGGTCATCGTCTACGGCTTCTGGAAGAACGGGCTGCGCTTCTTCCGGCTGTTCGTGCCGAGCGGAATTCCGATCTACATCCTGCCGCTGGTGACCTTCATCGAGATCCTGTCGTTCGTGTCGCGGCCGATCTCGCACAGCGTACGGCTGTTTGCCAACATGCTCGCCGGCCATATCACGCTGAAAGTGTTCGGCGGCTTCGTGACGATGCTGGGGGGGCTCGGCTTTCTCGGCTGGCTCGGCGCAGTGCTGCCGCTCGGACTGACGGTGGCGCTGACCGCGCTGGAATTGCTGGTGGCCTTCCTGCAAGCCTATGTGTTCACCATCCTGACCTGCATCTATCTCAACGATGCGATCCACCCGGGCCACTAAAGCATGATCCCGAAAAGTGGACACCGGTTTTCGGAAAAGATCATGCTCAAACAAGAAGCTAGAGCGTGATGGCGATTCAATCTGAAGCCATCACGCTCTAGGACGCCCGACCGTTCAACCTCGAAAGGAGCTTTCTGATGGACCCGACCGCCGCAAAATACATTGGTGCCGGCATCGCCTGCATCGGCATGGGAGGAGCCGGCGTCGGCGTCGGCACGATCTTCGGTCACTATCTTGCCGCCGCGCTACGCAATCCGTCGGCCGCGCAGGGCCAATTCGGCAATCTGATCTTCGGCTTTGCCGTGACCGAGGCGCTCGGCATCTTCTCGCTGCTGATCGCGCTGCTGCTGCTGTTCGCGCTCTGACGCCAAGCGGTCCATGCGTGCGGCCCCGCGCCGCCGCGTGACCTGCGGAGTTCGCAATGGCTCAAAAAGGCGCAACCACCACGGCGATCGAACATAATCCCGCGGGCGAACACGGCCGCGGGTTTCCGCCGTTCGACAGCCACACCTTCGCCTCTCAGTTGCTGTGGCTGGCGATCAGCTTCGTCGCGCTCTACCTGCTGATGTCGAAACTCGCCCTGCCCCGCATCGGCGAGATTTTCGAAGAGCGGCGGAAACGCGTCGCCGGCGACCTCGCGCAAGCCGAGCGCCTCAAGGGTGAGTCGGATGCCGCCATCGCGGCCTATGAGAAGGCGCTGGCGGATGCCCGCCGGCGCGCCCAGGAGCTTGCCAATGAGGCCCGCCAGCAACAGGCGGCTGCGGCGGAGGCGCGGCGCAAGGTGCTCGACGAGCAGAACAGCGCCCGCATCGCCGAGGCGGAGAAGGCCATCGCCGTCACCAAGAGGGCGGCCATGACCAATGTTCGAAGCATCGCGGCGGAGGCGGCCGCGGCGATTGTCGAACGGCTGATCGGCACGACGCCGAACAGCCAAGAGGTCGCCGACGCGGTGGCCGACGTGTTGAAGCGCTGAGGGACAGATGTTCGAAGCCGAATTCTGGGTTGCCGTCGCATTCGTCATCTTCCTTGGCGTGCTCGGCTATTTCCGGGTGCACACGCTCATCCTCAACGCGCTCGACCAGCGCCGCGCGCTGATCAAGGCGGAGCTCGACGAGGCGCGGCGCCTCAGGGACGAGGCGCAGGCGCTGCTCGCAGAATACAAGCGTAAGCAACAGGATGCCGAGAGTGAGGCGGCCGAGATACTCGCCGCCGCCATGGCCGAGGCCGAGCGGCTGGCGCTCGACGCCAAGGCGAAGCTGGAAGAATTCGTCACCCGCCGCACCAAGACGGCAGAGAGCAAAATCGCCCAGGCCGAGGCCCAGGCGCTCGCCGATGTCCGCGCCGCCGCCGCCGATGCCGCGGTCGCCGCCGCCGAAAGGATCCTCACCCACTCCGCCAAGGGTAAAGTTGCCGACAGCCTGATCGCCAAAGGCGTCGAGGACGTGAAGCGGAAGCTTAACTAGGCCATTTTGTTGCCATTTTTGGCCGCACCGCGGGCTCGCTCTCCCGCGCCTTTCCCCAGCGATATCAGGAAGCTGTGCACAAGGACGGTCGTGGGCTGCGGTGGTCTTTCGTTACCGCCGGACGCGCCTATTCTCCTTGCAAGTGATTCGCCGCACAGCGCCAAAAACCAACCGGCAGCAAGCCGCCGCGGCACTGGGGACCACGCGTGATCATCTTTGATTGCAACGGCGTCCTTGTGGACAGCGAACCGATTGCCGCCGCTGCGGCCGCCGAAGAGTTTACGCGCGCCGGCGTTTCCATCACACCCGACATCATCGCACGGTATTTTTTCGGTCGCCGCCCGGCCGATATGTTCGCCGCGATCGAGACGGCGACGCAGCGTAAACTGCCGGAGAATTTCGGCGCAACGCTGGCGGCGGCCACGCTCAAGCGCTTCCGCGCCGAGCTGCGCGCCATGCCGCACACCGCTTATGCGCTAAGCTGGCTGCGCGGACCGAAATGCGTCGCGTCATCGTCCCCCATCGACCGCATCAGGGCCGGCCTGGAAACCACCGGGCTGGCGCGCTTCTTCGAACCGAACATCTTCTCTGCCAGCGACGTGCCGCACGGCAAGCCGGCGCCCGATCTGTTCCTGCATGTCGCCGCGCGCATGCGGGTTGCACCGGCGGACTGCATCGTGGTGGAGGATTCGCCCGCGGGGGTGAGCGCTGCGGCGGCGGCCGGGATGACGCCGATCGGGTTCGTCGGCGGCAGCCACACCGGTGCGCATATCGGTGAGCTGCTGCTGACGGCTGGGGCGCGCACGCTGGTGGCGGATATGCGTCAGCTCAAGAGCACCGTCGCCGCGTTGCGCGGCTGGTAGAGCATGATCCCGAAAAGTGGGAACCGGTTTTCGGAAAAGATCATGCTCAAACAAGAAGCTAGAGCGTGCGCCGCTATTTCGCCTTCGGCTGCGACTTCGCCGGCGTTTTTTTGGCGGACGGGCGCGGCTGGGTCCGATCGCCCAATTCATCGAAGCCGACATACAGCACATAGCTTTGCAAGGCGGCGAGCGATGGCAGCGGGAAGTTCAGCTCTTCCTCGATGTCGGTGAAGGCAACGTGGGTTTCGCCCGGCGGCACGGTGACCGAGATCCGCTTGAACTTGGTGGTGATGGTCTTCGGGCTCGGTCCTTCCTGGATGACGGCATAGCGCAGCGGCACGCTGACCTGGCCGGGCCCGCCGGCCGGTCCGACAATCAGCCGGCCTTGCACGCCGACGCGCATGGCCAAGGTCGTGCCGCGCAGCGCGCATTGCCGCGCCAGCGGGCCGAAGCCGACCTGATAGCGCAGATCGTTGGCCGTGGGATCATTGGCCTTGGCCGCAAAGTTGAGGGTGGCGGCGCCGGGCCTGATCTCCACGCCCGGGCAATCCTCCTCGTCGAAGCTCGGGCCGGTCGAGGTTGGGGCCGCGGCGGGCGAGCCGGAGAACATGCCGGTAAAACGGCTGGATGCGGAGGCTGAGGAATCGGAGAGCGAGCCGCCGAACGGCGACGAACAGCCGGCCAGCGCGACGCCAGCCGCGATCAGCGCCGCGACGCAACCATTGTTCCACAATCGGTGGTGACGATACCCCGGCCGCATTGACTCTACTCGGTTTTTACGACGAGCTCCCCCGCTGCCAGCCTTATAGCAGCCCAACCGTGGCGTCCCCAAGGCCGGCTCCTGCTTTGGTTAAGGGGCCGGGTCGCCCGCCAGCCGCGCAAACAGCAGGTGGTCCTGCCAGACCCCGTCGATACAGAGATAGGCGCGGGCAAACCCCTCCCGTTTGAAGCCGGTCCGCTCCAACAGCCGGATCGAGGCGGTGTTGGCGGGAATGCAAGCCGCCTCCATGCGATGCAGCCGCAGCGTCGCGAAGGCAAACGGCAGGATGGCGCTCACCGCCGCCGTCATGTGGCCTTGCCGCGCATGCGGCTCCCCCATCCAGTAACCGAGGCTGGCGGCCTGGGCGCAGCCGCGCCGGATATTGGTGAGCGTCAAGCCGCCGACCAGCACATGGTCGCTCTTGCGGAAGATGAAAAATGGATAGGCGATGTCGCCGCGCTGATCCTCGAAATAGCGCTTGATACGCCGGCGGAACGACGCGCGGGTCAGATCGTCGGCCGGCCAGGTCGGCTCCCACGGCGTGAGAAAGTCGCGGCTGGCTTCGCGCAGCGCCGCCCAGCTCGGGTAGTCGGCCATCTGCGGCGCGCGTAGCACCACACCGTCGCCGGCGACCGTCGGCAGCTGCTCGGAAAAGCTGACGCTGCGAAAAAAAGCCATGTCGCTAGAAAGCCATGCCGGCTAATCCGGAAAAACGTAAGCAGCGCCGCACCTAAAGCGCGGTTTCCCCATCACGCCGCCTTTTGATAGAGAGTCTCCGCGATCGTTGCAGCGCTTTCAAGGCCCGGACCGGAGCCGAGCGCGGCGATCGCCGGCCGCCCGCGCGCGATCAGCGCCCGGCCGGCGGCGCGTGCGCTATCCACGGTCACCGCGTCGATCCGCGCCACCAGCTCGTCGAGCGGGATCGGACGGCCCCAGGCGAACATCTGGCGCGCGAGCTGTTCGGCGCGGGTGCTGGAGCTTTCCAGCGCCATCAAAAGCCCGGCCTTCATCTGCGCCTTGGCGCGCGCCACCTCGGCTTCGGTGACGGTGTCGGCGGCATTGGTGATCTGGTCGACCACGACCCGCATCAATTCCGGCACATCCGCAGCATCGGTGCCGGCATAGAGGCCGAACATGCCGGTGTCCGAATAGGGCGCATGGAAGGCATAGATCGCGTAGCAGAGACCGCGGATTTCGCGCACCTCCTGGAACAGGCGCGACGACATTCCGCCGCCCAGCACGTTGGTGAACACCTGCATGCTGAACAGATTGGGGTCGCGCTGGGCGACGCCCGGCATGGCGAGCGCCACATGCACCTGTTCAAGCTCGCGGTTCTCGATATGCGAGCCGCCGATAAACCGCGCCGGTTCCGGCACTGGCGCAGCGGGACCTGAGAACTTGCCGAACAGACGCTCCACCTGGCTCACCACCAGCCGATGATCGACCGCGCCGGTCGCCGCCACCACCATGTCGGGGGCGCGGTAGTTACGGCTGAGATAAGCGAACAGCCGCTTGCGATCGTGCGAGCGCACGGTTTCCGGGGTGCCGAGAATCGAGCGGCCTACCGGCTGGCCGGGAAACGCCGTCTGTTGCAGCTTGTCGAAAACGAGATCGTCGGGGGCATCCTCGGTCGCGCCGATCTCTTGCACGATGACGTTCTGCTCGCGCTGCAATTCCTCGGGATCGAAAGCGGGCTCGGACAGGATGTCGGACAGCACGTCGAGCGCCAATGGCACGTCGGCGGCAAGCACGCGCGCATAATAGGCGGTGGTCTCGACGCTGGTCGCGGCGTTGAGGTCGCCGCCGACCGCCTCGATCTCCTCGGCGATCTGGCGCGCGTTGCGCCGCGCGGTACCCTTGAACGCCATGTGCTCGAGCAGATGCGAGATGCCGTGCTCGTCCGGGCGCTCGTCGCGGCTGCCGGAGCCGACCCAGACGCCGAGCGAGGCGGTCTGCAAATGCGGCATGGTCTCGGTCACCACGGCAAGACCCGACGGAAGACGCGTTACTTCGACACTCATGCGGCAGCTCCTTCGCGCGCAGCGCGGCTAGCGGACAAGATATGGCGTTCGACCGCCATCTGATCGACCGGGAGCGTGGTGACACGCTCGGGACGGTCGTAGAGATCGCCGAGCCAATCGGGCAGCGGCGGGCGCAGTCCGCAGGCCGCCTCGACGGCATCGGGAAACTTGGCGGCATGGGCGGTGGCCAGCACCACCATGGGCACCGACGGATCGCGGGTTTCCTTCTCCGCCACCGCCACGCCGACGGCGGTATGCGGATCGATGAAATGCCCGGTCTCGCGCAGCACGGTGCGGATGGTGGCGGCGGTCTCCTCCTCGTCGGCGCGGTCGGCGGCGAAGATGCCGCGAATGCCCGAGAGCGCGCGCACCGGCAACGTAAACCGCCGCGACTGGGCGAGCGAAGCCATCAGCGCGCGCACCGCCTTGCCGTCGCGGCCGCCGGCGTCGAACAGGATGCGCTCGAAGTTGGAGGCGATCTGGATGTCCATGGACGGCGACGCGGTCGGCATCACGTCGCGCAGCTCGTAGGCGCCAGTCGACAGCGTGCGCGTCAGGATGTCGTTGACATTGGTGGCAATCACCAGCCGGTCGATCGGCAGTCCCATGCGTTGCGCCACATAGCCGGCATAGACATCGCCGAAATTGCCGGTCGGCACCGTGAAGGCGACCTTGCGCTGCGGCGAGCCGAGCGCGACCGCGGCGGTGAAATAGTAGACCGCCTGCGCCACGATGCGGGCCCAGTTGATGGAGTTGACGCCGGACAGCCGCACCTGATCGCGGAAGGCATGGTGATTGAACATGCCTTTCACGATCGCCTGGCAGTCGTCGAAGGTGCCTTCGACGGCGATGGCATGGACGTTGTCGTCCTCCGTCGTGGTCATCATGCGCCGCTGCACGTCGGAGACGCGGCCTTGCGGGAACAGCACGAACAGGTCGGCGCGGCTGCGGCCGCGGAACGCCTCGACCGCCGCGCCGCCGGTGTCGCCGGAGGTGGCGACCACGACCGTGGTGCGCTCGCCGCGCGCCACCAAAACGTGATCCATCAGCCGGCCGAGGAACTGCATGGCCAGATCCTTGAACGCCAGCGTCGGGCCGTGAAACAGTTCGAGCAGAAAGTCGCTGACGCCGTATTGCGTAAGCGGCGCCACCGCCGGGTGGCGGAAATTGCCGTAGGCCTCGCGCGAAAGGCGCGCGAGATCGTGCTCGGGCACGGCGTCGCCGACGAACGGCCGCATCACCTCGACGGCCACTTCGGCATAGGGCCGGCCGGCGAAACCGGCGATGGTTTGGGGATCAAGGCGCGGCCAGGTTTCCGGCACATAGAGGCCACCGTCGCGGGCCAGGCCCGCGAGCGTGACGTCAATAAAGCCGAGCGGCGGAGCTTCGCCGCGGGTGGAAACGTAGCGCACGGTCCGATCCTATCCGACCCATTGGCGAGGCCTAACGCGGCTTGTGCCGCGTCGCCAGTCCTTGCCTAACCTTTTGAATCTTTTGGCTTTTGCGCCAGATTGACGGGCAAAGCAGTGCCCGTAGAGTAGTCGGAAGCCAGGGTCGGCACAAGGAAGACGGCGAGCGGGTTAGCGCGCCGCCGGTACCCCGGTGGGAGCCAGGGAGGCTCGTTTTGCGCCCTACTCGGCCACCGCGCCGGCCAGGTTCATGGCCTCATTTGCAGCGCGGATCACCTCGGGCGGCATCGCAAAGGCGCGGTTGAGGATCTGAGCGATTTTCTCGCCCTCCATTTCCGCAATCTCGATGTTCTGCTTGGCGGCTTCGGCGATGAAGCCGGGATCCTTCATGGTGGCGTGGAAGGCCTTGCGCAGCGCCGCCACCCGCTCGGCGGGAACGCCGGGCGGGGTGAGGATCGGGCGGTCCATCTCGAACGGCGACAGGATCAGCTCCAAGACGCGCCGCGTGCGCTCGTCCTTGACGAATTCGACGATCGCCGGCGAGTCGGGGAATTCCGGGTGGCGTTGCAGCGCGATCTGGATCGGCACCACGACCTTTCGCTGCGGAAACCATTCCGGGCGGGTCGATTTGATCGACGAGATCAGCCCGCCGCAGCGGCCATGCACCTCGCCCCGCTCCATCGCCAGATAAACATCGTTGCCGCCCTTGTAGCCGGAGATGATCTTGATCTTGGTGCCGAACAGCTTGTTCAGCATCGCCGGCATGGTTTCCATCTGCGAGCCGGCGCCCGAGCCGCCGACGATGAAGCCCTTGTCGAAGAAATCCTGCCACTTGGTGATGCCGGAGGCGGCCCAGGACACGCAGATGCCCGACGCGGCGTTGATGCTGCCGATCCAGTTCATCTGGCGCGGATCGAAATTGGCGCCCCTGATGCCGTAGAGCGGCGCGAACGGCACGCTGGAATGCACCAAGCCGATAGTGGTGCCGTCCTTCGGCGCTACCGACGACAGATAGATCATGGCGCGGATGCCGCCGGCGCCCGGCATGTTCTGCACGACGATATGCGGCTTGCCGGGAATGTGCTGGCTGAAGAACGGCGCGAAGGCGTGGGCATAGGCGGCATAGCCGCCGCCGGCGCCGGCGCTCAGGATCCAGTTGATCTGCTTGTCTTTGTAAAACTCGGCGACGGGATCGGCCGCCGCAGGCATGGACATTGCGCTGAAGCCAAGGATCGCGGTCGCCACCAACGCCGAACGCATCGAACAACTCATGAGCCCCTCCGATCAATCAGCCGCAATGTCGATCAGGATGCCGTCGCTGTCGGCCATCCAGTACTGGCCCATCGAGCAGCTGCGCTGGCAGAGTTGCTCGCGCGCGGCGCCCTCCTTGCCGGAGCCAAGCGGCGACGGCGCCAGCAGCGGATTGTTGGCGGCGATCTCCGCCACGTCGTTCTTCACCGCCTCCACGCTCTCCACCTTGAACCCGATATGGTCCATGCCGCGGGTGGAGATGCCGGTGCCGTCATAGTCGGTGATGTCCCACGGCATGATGACCAGCGTCATATGCCCGTCGGTCAGGTAATGGTTGGGATCGCCGGCGCGCTTTAAGATATTGCTGGGCGCCAGCTCGAACACGTCGCGATAGAAGGACGCCATGTCGTCGGGCCGCATGGTGCGCATCGCCACATGATTGATGTGGCGCGGATTGGCCTTGCCGTCGTTCTCCACATAGATGGCGCTGCGGTTGGCCATGTCCTTCTGCGATATGTCGAACACATTGCCGTCCGGGTCGTGGGTGGTGACGCCGGCGAACGGCCGGTTGGACGGGCGCTTGAGCCAGTTCACCGTCGGATAGTTCTTGCGCATGCGGTCGTAGACCGTCTCGACGTCCGCCACCTGGATGCCGAAATGATCGAGGCCGGCGGTGCGCCCGGCGCGGCGCGGATTGATGTTGAGCCCGACATAGCCGTCGCCCACCGTCACCGCGCGCGCGGCGCGCCCGTAGCCGGCCTGTTTCATGCCGAACACGGCTTCATAGAACTTCGCCAGCATGGCGTAGTTCTCGCTGACGATGGCGACGTGATTGATCTTGGCGAACATGCCACGCGCTCCCTATCTCCACCCGCTTTCGTTCATCGAGCGCCAGCTTGCCCGATTTCCCGGGAGCGGAAAAGCCAGGATTCACTCCGCCGCTGCCGGCAGCCGTGGTCGCAACTCATAGACCAGCAGGCCAAAGGCGATCAGCAACAGCACGGCGGCGCTCAGCGCCAGCGACCAGTGAATGCCAATGAGGCTCCCGCCCATGCCGACGGTGACACCGGAGAATGCCCGCATGCCGTGGAACGAGGTGTTGTAGAGGCCGATGACCCGGCCGCGCAGGCGGTCGGGCGCATGCAATTGCACCAGCGTCTGCGCCATGGCGCTGTAGGCCAGGTTCAAAAAGCCGGCCGCGAACAGGAGCCCCAGCGAGAGCGCATAGATGTTCGAGAGCGCGAAGCCACCGATGCAAAGACACCAGAAGATGACCAGCACCACCGCGGTGATCGGCCGCGCCCGCAATAGGCCGAAGCTCTCCAGCACCACGCCGGCGGCGAGCGCGCCGGCAGCATTGGCGGTCAGCAGCATGCTGTAGTGAAACGCGGCGTGGTCGTGTCCGAGGTCGGCGGCGAATTCCGGCATCTGCGCCTGATAGGCGTGGCCGATGAAGAACGATGCGGCGGCGGCCAAGAGCGTCATCGACACCACGACGCGGTTGCCGGCGAGATCGCGCAGCGTCCCGAGGATGCTGGCGAGGCCGCGGACCTCGGGTTGCGCCACCGGCGGCTCCGATCGAAAGCGCGGGCCATAGGGCGCCCGCCACAGCCACAGCGTCAGCGGCAGGTAGATCAGCACATTGAGCAAGATCCCGAGCGGCGGGCCGAACGCCAACAACATGAGGCCGCCGATCGCCGGGCCGCCTAGGAGTCCCAGGGTCCGCGCCATCGCCATCAGCCGCACCGCGCTGTGCAATTGCTCGCGTTTGACGATGTCGTGGATCAGCAGCTGCGAGGCCGGCCCCCACAACACGCCCGCCATGCCGTGGATGCTCAACAGCACGACCGCATGCCAGACTTCGAGCGTGTCGGTGAGGAACAGCACGCCCCAGCCGAGCGAGCACAGCATGAACAGCAGCATCCCGAACTGGATGATGCGGCGGGAATCGAAACGGTCGGCGAGCGCGCCGGAATAGATCGAAAAGAAGAGGAACGGCAGCCAATGCGAGATCACTGCATAGCCGCCGAGCGCCGGCGAATGGAATTTTTCGAAGATAATCCAATAGCTGATCACATGCTCGATGGAATCCGCCATCATGGCGAGCATGGTGCCGGCGAGATAAGGGGCGTAGCCGGGCCGGCGCAGCGCAGCGAAGGCCCGCGGCTGCGGGGAGGATGAATCGGTAGTCACGGGCCCCATGCGCGTTCAACCTTCACATTATCTGCCGGCGCCGATCGCGGTCTCACGCCGGCGGCTGCGCAGCCAGAGCACGAAGATCGCGGCAAGCACCGCCGCCAGCCCGAACCAGGTAAGCGCATAGTGCAGATGATTGTTGGGCAGATTGGGCTTGAACGGGCCGGCAGCCGGCAGGCCGTCGGGAGGATTTTGCGTTTCCCGCTCGACATAGAACGGCGCGACCTCCCCCCATTGCTGCTCGGCCGCCATCGCCACGTGATCGCGCACGAACCAGAGCTGATCTTTCTTGGAAAACGGCGCGGTCAGAAACCAGGGTTTTTGCTCCGGCCAGCGCAGAATGCCCACCACCTCTACCGCGCCGCTCGTCGTCGCCGGCCGCGCGCTCGCCCCGCTCGGGCGGGGATCGCGCAGGAAGCCGCGATTGACCACGACCACCTCTCCGCTGGGGAGGCGCGCGGGCGTGAAGACGAAAAATCCCGGCGGCTTGACGTCGTCGCGCATGCCGGAGCCGCTGGCCCAGACCAGCGCATCCTTGTCCGGCAGAAATTCGGCGCGGAACCTGACTCGACGATACTCGTAACTCTCGGGATCGAGGCGCGGCCATTGCTCGGGCGGCGGCAAAGCCACCGGCTGAGCCGACAGCCGCTGCGTCAGGGTCTCGATCAGTTGCTCTTTCCAGACCCTGCGCTCGAGCTGCCAGGCGCCAAGACCGAGCAACACGACCAAGGCCGCCAGCACGATGACGGTCGGCAGCACCAGGCCGCGCTGCGGCCGCTGTGTTGTGCAGTCCACGGTCACGCGGTGTCGTCGCGGACCAGCCGGCCCTCGGCGGCCTTGTGGTGATATTGCAGGGCGATCAGCAGCCCCTTCACCGGCCGCAGCGGCCCCAGCGTGGTGAGCAGGATCAGCGGCACCCACAGCACCGCATGCAGCCAGAACGGCGGCTGGTACAGCGCCTCGACCACCAGCGCCGATCCGGCCACCACAAAGCCGGAGAAGAACATCACGAACACCGCCGGTCCGTCGGCGGAATCGGCAAAGGAAAAATCGAGCCCACAGACCTCGCAACGCGGCCGCAGCGTCAGAAATCCCTGGAACAGCCTGCCCTTGCCGCAGCGGGGGCAGCGGCCGAGCATGCCCCTGGCAATCGGCAGGCGCGGGTGCTGTTGGTCATCCGGCATGGCTTGGGCCCACAGAGTGGCTGAACACTCAATCTATGCCCCTCCTGAAAAAACAAAAGAGGCGGCGCAGGGCCGCCCCTCTCTCTCGGACCGTTTGCCGGCCTCAGTGGGCCGCGATTTGGGCGCCGGCGCCCCAGACATAGATGCAGCAGAACAGGAACAGCCACACCACGTCGACGAAGTGCCAGTACCAGGCGGCGAACTCGAAGCCGAGGTGCTGCGTCGGCGTGAAGTGGCCGGCCTCGGCGCGGATCAGGCACACGATCAGAAAGACCGTGCCGATGATGACATGGGCGCCGTGGAAGCCGGTCGCCATGAAGAAGGTGGCGCCGTAGATGTGGCCTTTGAATCCGAATGTCGCATGCATGTATTCGTAGGCCTGCACGCCGGTGAAGGCGAGGCCGAGCGCGATGGTGAGGATCAGGCCCCATTTCAGGCCCTTGCGGTCGCCTTCCAGCAGCGCATGGTGCGCCCAGGTCACCGTGGTGCCCGAGGTGAGCAGGATCAGCGTGTTGAGCAGCGGCAGATGCCAGGGATCGAAGGTCTCGATGCCCTTGGGCGGCCACTGACCGCCGAGCAATTCGGTGCGCACCACCATGTGCGCGTCAGCGGGAAACAGCGCGGTGTTGAAATAGGCCCAGAACCAGGCAACGAAGAACATCACTTCGGAAGCGATGAACAGGATCATGCCGTAGCGGTGCGAGATCTGCACCACGCGGGTGTGATGGCCCTGATGGGTGGCTTCGCGGGCGACGTCGCGCCACCAGGCGAGCATGGTGTAGAGCGTGCCGACAACGCCGACGCCGAAGATCAGTGGCGCATAGGGCGTCAGCTTGTGCATCCACAGGATGGCGCCCACCGCCAGCACGAATGCCGAGACGGCGCCGACCGCCGGCCACGGGCTCGGGTCGACGAGGTGGTAGTCGTGCTGCGGCTTGCTATGCGCGTCGGCCATCGTCGTACTTCTCCGTCTCTCGTTGCCGGGTGCGGCGCGGGCCGCCCCCGCTCTAGCGTTTCAACTCCGCCACCGCGCCATCGCCGGCACGGGCTCCCAAGCGCTGGCTCTCGCTCTGACGCACCGGGTGCATGGTGTAGGACAGCGTGATGGTGTGCAGGTCGTTCTGGCTGGCGTCCTTGACCAGTTCGGGATCGACGAAGAACACCACCGTCATCGCGCGCTTCTCGCCCGGCCTCAGCCGCTGCTCTTCGAAGCAGAAGCAATTGATCTTGGAGAAATAGGCGCCGGCGGTCGGCGGCGAGACATTGTACGAGGCGATGCCGCCGGTCTCGCGCGCGGTTTCATTCACCACCAGATAATTGACCGTGATGACGTCGCCAAGGCGCGCCTCGATGGAGACCCGCTCGGGTTCGAACCGCCAGGGCAATCCGCGGCCGACATTACCGTCGAAGCGCACCGTCACCGTGCGGTCGAGCGTGCGGGAAGGTCCGGCGCTGGCGACTTGGGTGGTGCCGGCAAAGCCGGTGGTGCGGCAGAACCAGTCGTAGAGCGGCACCGCGGCATAGGCGGCTCCCACCATGGCGGCCACGAACACGCCGCAGGCCGCCGCGACGCTCAGATCGCGTCGCCGCTGCGGCCAGGCTTTTGTCGTGTCCGGCGCGGTCATGGCGTTCGCTCTTGCATCAGCTCTTGCATCACAAGGGGCGATTCAACACGCCCGGTCCCTTCACTAACGTCACGATATAGAACAAGACAACGAGCGCCGCGAGCGCCAGCGCGATGGCGATCGAGCGGGCGCGGCGGCTGCGCTTCTGTTGCTCGGTGAGCACGATGCCGGGTGTTTCAGGCTCGTCCATGTCATCACTGCCTCACCTGAACAACCCGCTCAGCACGCTTTCCATCAGCCGCACTGCGAACAGCGCGAACAAATAAACGATGGAAAACGCGAAGAGCTGCCGGGCGGCGCGCTCGGCGCCCGCTCCCGCGCCTTGCGTTCGCACCCGCCAGGCGAAAGCCACCATCGCCACACCGCCGATCAAAGCGGTGGCGCCATAAGCCGGCCCCGCATAGCCGAGCAGCCAGGGCGCCATGCCGAGCGGCGGCAGCAGCAACGAATAAAACAGGATTTGCCGCCGCGTCGCCTCGGGTCCGGCGACCACCGGCAGCATCGGCACCCGCGCGCGCGCATAATCGGCGGTGCGCAACAGCGACAGCGCCCAGAAATGCGGCGGCGTCCAGAAGAAGATGATGAGAAAGAGCAGAACCGGCTCGACGCCGATGCTGCCGGTCGCGGCCGCCCAGCCTATCACCGGGGGAAAGGCGCCGGCGGCGCCGCCGATCACGATGTTCTGCGGCGTCCGGCGCTTGAGCCACATCGTATAGATGACGACATAGAAGAAGATGGTGAAGGCGAGCAGCGCCGCCGCCAGCCAACTCACCAGCAGCCCGAGCACCACCACCGAGAAGCCCGCGAGCGTGATGCCGAAAGCCAGCGCCTCGCCGGGCGCGATGCGGCCGCGCGGAATCGGGCGCTCCGCGGTGCGGCTCATGATGGCGTCGATGTCGGCGTCGTACCACATGTTGAGCGCGCCGGCCGCGCCGGCGCCGACCGCGATGCACAGCAGCGCGGTGAAGCCGAGCACCGGGTGCACCTTTACGGGCGCGATCATCAAGCCGACCAGCGCGGTGAACACCACCAGTGACATCACCCGCGGCTTCAGCAGCGCGAGATAATCGCCGACCTCGGCGCCGCCATATCCATAGGCAAACGCTGCCGGCTCGGCGCGCGGTGTTGCCTGGGACATGTCGGTCATTCCTGCCTCACTTGATCAGCGGCAGCTTCTCGAACTGGTGGAACGGCGGCGGCGACGGCAGCGTCCATTCCAGCGTGGTGGCGCCGGCGCCCCACGGGTTGTCCGCCGCCCGCTCTTTGCGCAGGAACGCGTGCGCCACGCCGAAGAAGAACACCAGCGCACCCAGCGCCGACACATAGGCGCCCATCGACGAGACGAAATTCCATCCCGCGAAGGCATCCGGATAGTCGGCGACGCGGCGCGGCATGCCGGCGAGGCCGAGGAAATGCTGCGGGAAGAACACCACGTTGACGCCGACGAAGGTCAGCCAGAAGTGCAGCTTGCCGATGGTCTCGCTGTACATGTAGCCGCTCATCTTCGGGAACCAGTAGTACCAACCGGCGAAGATGGTGAAGACCGCGCCGAGCGACAGCACGTAGTGGAAGTGCGCGACCACGTAATAGGTGTCCTGCAGCGAGCGGTCGACGCCGGCGTTGGCCAGCACCACACCGGTGACGCCGCCGACGGTGAACAGGAAGATGAACCCGACCGCCCACAGCATCGGCGTCTTGAACTCGATCGAACCGCCCCACATGGTCGCGATCCAGGAGAATATCTTCACGCCGGTGGGCACCGCGATCACCATGGTGGCGACCACGAAGTAGGCCTGCGCCGCGGTCGACATGCCGACCGTGTACATGTGGTGCGCCCACACCACGAAGCCGATGCCGCCGATCGCCACCATAGCGTAAGCCATACCGAGATAGCCGAACACCGGCTTGCGGCTGAAGGTCGACACGATCTGGCTGATCATGCCGAAGCCCGGAAGGATCAGGATGTAGACCTCGGGGTGGCCGAAGAACCAGAACAGATGCTGGAATAGGACCGGGTCGCCACCGCCTTCCGCCGCGAAAAAGGTGGTGCCGAAATTGCGGTCGGTCAGCAGCATGGTGATGGCGCCGGCCAGCACCGGCAGCGCCAGCAGCAGCAGGAACACCGTCACCAGGATCGACCACACGAACAGCGGCATCTTGTGCAGCGTCATGCCCGGCGCGCGCATGTTGAAGATGGTGGTGATGAAGTTGATGGCGCCGAGGATCGACGAGGCGCCGGCGATGTGCAGCGACAGAATGGCGAAATCGACGGCCGGCCCCGGATGGCCGCTGGTCGATAGCGGCGCATAGATGGTCCAGCCCGCCCCCACGCCGGGTGCGCCCGGCTCGCCTTCGACGAACATCGAGATCAGCAGCAGCGCGAACGACGCCGGCAACAGCCAGAACGAAATGTTGTTCATGCGCGGGAACGCCATGTCGGGCGCTCCTATCATCAGCGGCACGAACCAGTTGCCGAAGCCGCCGATCATCGCCGGCATCACCATGAAGAAGATCATGATCAGGCCGTGGCCGGTGGTGAACACGTTGAACATGTGGGCGTCGCGGAAGATCTGCAGCCCGGGCTCCTGCAATTCGAGCCGCATGCCGATCGACAGGATGCCGCCAACGAGGCCGCCGACCAGCGCGAACACCAAGTACATCGTGCCGATGTCTTTGTGGTTGGTCGAATAGACGAAGCGCCGCCAGCCGGTGGGAGTGGCATGACCGTTGTGATCATCGGCGCCATGGGCCGCATGGCCCCCTTGGACCCCTTGGACCCCTTGGACCCCGTGAGTGTGTGTGGTGGTAGCCATGGTCAGTTCCTTCGACTTGATCGTTGCCGCCGATGTTCGCGCGTTCTCGCGCGACTCACCGGGCGCTCGCTTGCTCGGCCGCCGCCACATTGGTCGGCGGCGTATTGTCGTCGCGTGCGTATTTCTTCTTGGCCTGTTCGAGCCAGGCGGCGAACGCCTGCTCGCTGACCACGCGCACCGCGATCGGCATATAGGCGTGGTCCTTGCCGCACAGTTCCGAGCACTGGCCGTAATAGACGCCTTCGCGGGTGGCGCGGAACCAGGTCTCGTTGATGCGGCCCGGAATGGAGTCGATCTTGATGCCGAATGACGGCACCGCGAAAGCATGAATGACGTCTGATCCGGTGGTGAGGACGCGCACCACCTTGTTCACCGGCACGACCATCTCGTTGTCTACGGCGAGCAGGCGCGGCTGGTCGGGCTTGCGGTCCTTGTCCTGCACGATGAGCGAGTCGAATTCGAAATTGCCGTTGTCCGGATAGCTGTAGCTCCAGAACCATTGCTTACCGGTGGCCTTCACGGTGACCTCGGCCTGCGGCGTGTTCAACTGCAAGAACAGCAGGCGGAACGACGGCACCGCGATGACCACAAGGATGGCCACCGGGATCACGGTCCAGGCCATTTCCAAGAACGTGTTGTGGGTGGTGCGAGACGGCACCGGATTGGCGCGGGCGTTGAAGCGCACCATGATGATGAGCAACAGCACCATGACGAAAAGGGTGATCGCGGTGATGACGTAGAGCAGGAAGGTGTGGAACGAGGTGATGCTGTCCATCACCGGCGAAGCGGACTGCTGAAATCCGAGCTGCCAGGGCGACGGCTGGCCGAGACCGGCCCAGGCGGCGCTGCCGCAAAGCAGGGCTCCGACCATGGCCGCCACGGCGGCCAACCGCTTGAACATCAGCATCGCGCTACCACTCCTTCGATGAGGCCAGATGCGTCCGCCGCACTGCTCCGTAGGATCTATGCGTCGACGCCGCCTGCGTCGAGCCCGGCGTCCGCCCGGGCGGGCTTGTCTGCAGGCGTGTTGCGGCGGGACGGGGAATCCCGCGCTTTCCAAACCACAATTCCCGGCCGCTCGCAATGCAGGTCGTCATGGCTCACATGCGGCAATGACGGCGCGTTCGGCACTGCGGGAGGCCCCGCGCTCCCCCGACCCTTTCTCGGCCACAATGGGTTGTTTTACTAATCCTTGACACGTCAGGGCGACCATGGTTCCCGGCACGCTCGCAGGGACCGGGCGTGGGGTGATTCGCCGGATTCTGCGGCGCGAGACCGGTTCAACCGCCAAGGCACGATACACGGCACGAAACCAAGGCACGAAATCCATGGGGCCTTTCCGCCCAAACACGCTCAGACATGTGCCGACGCGTGCGCTGACGCGGGCCTGCGCCATGTTCGCGATGCTTTCGGCGTTGGCCGGCGCCGCCCACGCGCAAGGGGCGGTCCGCTCGGTTCACGCCGACTGGCAGGTGCGCTGCGAGACCCCGCCGGGCGCCCAGAGCGAGCAATGCGCGCTGATCCAGAGCGTGACTGCCGAGGACCGCGCCAATGTCGGCCTGGTCGTGATCGTGCTCAAGACCGCCGACCAGAAGAGCCGGCTGATGCGGGTGGTGGCCCCGATGGGCGTGCTGCTGCCGACCGGGCTCGGCCTGAAAATCGACCAAGTCGATGTCGGGCGCGCCGGTTTCGTGCGTTGCCTGCCCAATGGCTGCGTCGCCGAAGTGGTGATGGACGAGACCCTGCTCAAGCAGTTGCGCACCGGCCAGACCGCGACCTTCATCATCTTCCAAACCCCTGAAGAGGGCATCGGTTTCCCGATGAGTCTCAAAGGCTTCGGCGAAGGCTTCGACAAGCTGCCCTGAGCCGCCGGGTCCATGGCTGTGCTTCCGCCACGGAGTCCTTCTTCCCTCGCAACGCCCGTCGCCACTCACTATCTTGTTGGGTGACGCAGCAATCCAGGTAACACCATGACTTCTGACACCATGACTTCGCCGATTGCGCTCATCGACCGCGCCGGCCTCGACCGGCAGGATGTCCGCCGCCATCTCGACCGCGCCCTGGAAGGCGCAGACGACGGCGAGCTGTTTCTGGAATACCGCCAGTCCGAAATGCTGGTGTTCGACAACGGCCGCCTCAAGCAGGCGACCTACGACACCGCGCAGGGATTCGGGCTGCGCGCCGTGAAGGGCGAGGCGGTCGGCTATGCGCATGCCTCGGATCTCTCCGATGGGGCGCTGGTACGCGCGGCCGACGCGGTGCGCGCGGTCAACGGCGGCCATTCCGGCCGCTATGCCGCGCCACCCGGCCGCAGCAATGCGCGCCTCTATGGCGACGACAATCCGCTCGGCGCCCCGGGTTTCGACAGCAAGGTGCGGCTCCTGGAGACCATCGATGCCTATGCGCGCGCCAAGGATCCGCGCGTGCGCCAAGTCTCGGCCAGCTTTGCCGCCAGCTGGCAGGTGGTGGAGATCCTGCGCGGCGACGGCGAAAGCTATCGCGACGTGCGTCCCCTGGTGCGGGTCAATGTCTCGGTGGTCGCCGGCGACGGCGCACGCCAGGAATCCGGCAGCTACGGCTATGGCGGGCGCGAGGGTTTCGAGCGCTTCCTCGACACCAAGGATTGGCAGCACGCGGCCGACGAAGCGGTGCGCCAGGCGCTGGTCAATCTGGAAGCGGTGCCGGCGCCGGCCGGCGAGATGGACGTGGTGCTTGGCCCAGGCTGGCCCGGCGTCATGCTGCACGAGGCGGTCGGCCACGGATTGGAAGGCGATTTCAATCGCAAGGGATCTTCGGCCTTTGCCGGCCTGATGGGGCGGCAAGTGGCGTCGAAAGGCGTCACCGTGGTCGACGACGGCACCCTGTCCAATCGCCGAGGCTCGCTATCCATCGACGACGAGGGCACGCCCACCAGCCGTACGGTGCTGATCGAGGATGGCATCCTGGTCGGCTACATGCAGGATCGCCAGAATGCCCGGCTGATGGACATGAGGCCTACCGGCAACGGCCGGCGCGAGAGCCACGCCCATATTCCGATGCCGCGCATGACCAACACCTACATGCTGGCGGGCGACCGCGACCCATCCGAGATCATCGCCTCGGTCAAGAACGGCATCCATGCGGTCAATTTCGGCGGCGGACAGGTCGACATCACTTCGGGCAAATATGTCTTCCAGGTCACCGAGGCCTACAAGATCGAGAACGGCAAGATCGGCGCGCCGCTCAAAGGCGCCATGCTGATCGGCAACGGCCCGACCGATCTCAACCGCATCAGCATGATCGGCAACGACCTTGCACTCGACACCGGGATCGGCACCTGCGGCAAGAACGGCCAGGGCGTTCCGGTCGGCGTCGGCCAGCCGACGCTGCGGATGGATCGCATCACCGTCGGCGGCACGGGCTGATAGCAACCCGCACAAAGTCTGACTCGTCATTCCGGGGCGCGGGCGCAGCCCGCGAGCCCGGAATCCATAACCACCGGCACAGCAGGAATCGCACGAACTCGGATTATGGATTCCGGCCCTCGCTCACTTCGTTCGCTCGGCCGGAATGACGAATTGACAGCGTCAGCGCACTACCCCCGAAATGCAGCAGGGCCGGCGGTACGGGCGGGTGATCCGGTTCTTCAGGAAACAGATCGGATTCGGCCCGCCATAGCCCGCGCGCTGATAGGTCCATGCCCGGCAGCCCTCTTCCGCCTCGCACGCGAGCTGGCAGCTCTTGCCGGTCGGATCGGCCGCGATGTCGAATTGCCGGTAGTCGCCGCCGATCCGATCGATGGCAAACTCGATCGGCCCGCTACGCGGCTCGATCACGCCCGCGCCGCGTACGCCGGAGACGCAGCAGCTCACCGCATGGCGCGGGGTGACGCGCGATTTGAGCCAGCAGACCGCGTTGCCGCTATCGGTCGCCGGATAGGAAAACGCCCAGGCGCGGCAGCGCGAGTCGCGCTCGCAACGCGCCGCGCATTGCGTGGGGTCGCCGGAGCGCAGCGGAAAGCTGGTATAGTCGCCGCCCGGCCGGTCGAATCCGACCTGCGCCTGCGCCGGTACGCCCGCCGCGATCAGCACCGCGAAGGCAAGCACGAACCCGAACATCGCTGCCGCCGCCCGCCGCCGCATTTAAGTCCGCCTTCCCTGCGACCGTCCGACACAACCTTCAATCCGCTTTTGCATCATGACAAGCATGACATTCCTTTCCGCTGTTGTCACAATCGGACCGCGACGGCAGCAACAACAATGCGTGCAATGAATAATTTGTCAGAATTCTCGAGGAATGTCCGTCAAGACAATTGCGGCGCTGTGCCGCTTCGGTCCTCCTAGCATCATGACCGCGGTTCCCGGATCGACGACGCCTGCGGGCAAATGGCGGTTCCGGGCCGCGGGCTTCGATGCCTACGACCTTGCCACGTTTCTGTTGCTGGCGGCCTTGGTGGCCATCCTCCTCCTCACCTTTCAGCACTACGCGATCAGCAACGACGAGGAGATCCAGCAGAAATACGGCGAGCTGATCATCGCCTATTACTTGAGCGGCTTCACCAACCGTGCGCTGTTCGAGCTCAGCAACCTCTATCTCTATGGCGGCCTGTTCGACGTGCTGGTGACCCTGATCGGCAAGGTGGTGCCGATCGACATCTACAGCATCCGGCACATCGTCTCGGCGCTGACCGGCATCGGCGGGATCGCCGCCACCTGGGCAGCCGCGCGGCTGATCGCCGGTCCGCGCGCCGGCCTGCTCGCCGCGGTCATGCTGACGCTGTGCGGCATCTGGTATGGCGCGATGTTCAACCACACCAAGGACATCCCGTTCGCCGCAGCCGTGATCGGCGCGCAGTATTTCCTGCTGCGGCTCGCGCGCGATCTGCCGCACCCGCGCCGGCGCGACGTCATCGCCTTCGGCCTGCTGCTGGGCGCCGCGCTCGGACTGCGCGCCATGGGCTTCCTGCTTGTGGGCTATGCCGGCGCCGCCGTGCTGCTGCAACTTGCCGCGCGCGAAATGCCAAGCTGGCGCGCGCGCTTCGCATTTGCCGGCCGCTCCGCGCTCGCTCTGCTGCCGGCACTCCTGATCGGCTACGCCATCATGCTGGCGGCCTGGCCGTGGGCCGCGCTCGCGCCGCTCAATCCGATCCGCGGGCTGCTCGCCTTCGCCAGTTTCAATTACGAAATCTCCACGCTATTCGCGGGCAAGTCCTATTACATGGGTGAGATTCCGCGCAGCTACATCCCGGTCTATATCCTGATCAAGCTGCCGCTGCTGATCTTCGCGGGCGCAGCGTTGGCGCTTCTCTTCCTCACTGCTCCGCGCTTGACGCGGCCCGCGCCGTCCGCCCGGGCGCGCTGGGAGATTACTTTCATCGCCTTCACGGCGGCGTTTCCGGTTGCCGCTCAGGTGATCGGCCGCGGTCCGGCATTCTCCGGCATGCGCCACTTTTTGTTCATCGTGCCGTCGCTTGCGGTGCTCGCCGGGATCGGCTTCGACGCGACACTGGCGTCATTGCAACGCTGGCGGCCGACGGCACTCGCCGCCGCGGCGGCGCTGATTGCGGCACTGCTCTGGAACGCCGGCATGCTGGTGCGGCTGCATCCGCACCAATATCTCTATTACAACGTATTGGTCGGCGGTCTCGCCGGCGCCGACGGCCGCTACGACACCGATTACTGGGTCAATATCGTTCCCGAGGCCATGACCAAGCTGAAGGCGCATCTGGCCAACAATCCCCGCAGCGAGGCCGAACCGCCGATCTATTTCGCCGCCGTGTGCGGCGAGAAGCTGCCGCTCGAAAAGGTATTGGGGCCGCGCTTTCAATGGACCGACGATTGGGACATCGCCCATTTCTTCATCTCGCCGACCCATAACAAATGCCACACCATCATGGAGGGCGAGGTGATCGTGCGGATCGAGCGGCTCGGCGCGCTGATCGGCGTGGTCAAGGACCGCCGGGCGCTCATCAAATCAGGCGTGGCGAAGAAACAGTGAGGCCGAAGATCGCAATTTTGACTCGTCATGCCCGCGCTTGTCACCGCAAGTCGGGTATACCTGACTTGCGCGCTATAGCGCCGAACTCGGGCAGGCCCGAGTTCGGTTGGCATCCACGCCTTAAATAGCAAGCCCAGTCGAAGACTTGGATTGCCGGGTCACCAGGGCGTTTACGCCCGTCTTCGACGGGCTATGCCCGGCAATGACGACGGAGATGGGTGATCCTCAATAAACATATTCCCGGTAGGCCGGATCGACCGAACCGCCCCACGGCCCGTGGAATTTCTCCAAAATTTCCTCGGCCGGCGTGATGCCGCGCGCGACGAATTCCTGGATCGGCCGCAGATAGCGGGTTTCGTCATGGCCGTCGGCATCGCCCTGGCGGCGGCGCGCGAGGCCCTGTTCCGCCAGCGCGAGCGTGGTCTTGGCGAGTTCGAGCACGCTGCGTCCCGCGACCGTCGCCTTGAAGCCGAGCCGCGGCACCGCGTCGCGCAAGCTCTGGCGCTGCTCGGCGCTCCAGCCCTTCACCAGCTCCCAGGCGGCGTCGAGCGCCTGGTCGTCGTACAGCAGCCCGACCCAATAGGCCGGCAGCGCCGGCAATCGCCGCCACGGACCGGCGTCGGCGCCGCGCATTTCCAGATAGCGCTTGAGCCGCACCTCCGGAAAGATCGTGGAGATGTGGTTCGCCCAATCGGAAATGGTGGCGCGCGCGCCCGGCATGGCCGCGAGCTTGCCCGCCATCAGGTCGCGGAACGACTGGCCTGCGACATCGACATAGCGCTCGTCGTGCTTGATGAAATACATCGGCACATCGAGCGCATAATCGACATAGCGCTCGAAACCCATGCCGGGCTCGAACGCCCACGGCAGCATGCCGGAGCGCGCCGGATCGGTATGACGCCAGATTTCCGAGCGGAACGAGAGGAAACCGTTCGGCTTGCCCTCGGTGAACGGCGAGTTGGCGAACATCGCGGTCGCCACCGGCTGCAACGCCAGCGACACCCGCAGCTTTTTCACCATGTCGGCTTCCGAGGAGAAATCCAGATTGGTCTGCACCGTGCAGGTGCGGTACATCATGTCGAGGCCGTGGGTGCCGACCCTCGGCATGTAGGCGGTCATGATGCGGTAGCGGCCCTTCGGCATCATCGGCACGTCTTCGCGGCGCCAGTTCGGCGTCATGCCGAGCCCGAGAAAGCCGATGCCGAGCGGGCGCGCGATCTCCTTGACCTGCGCCAGATGCGCCATCAGCTCGGAGCAGGTCTGGTGCACGGTCTCGACCGGCGCGCCGGACAGTTCGAACTGGCCGCCCGGCTCCAGCGAAATGGCGCCGCCGCCGGTGACGTCGAACAGCCCGATGATATTGCCGTCCTCGACGATCGGATCCCAGCCGAGCATTTGCTGCATGCCTTCCAGCAGGGCGCGGATGCTGCGCCGGCCGTCATAGGGGATAGGATTGTGGCCCTCGATCGTGAAGGGGAATTTCTCGTGCTCGGTGCCGATGCGGAACTGCGACTTCGGCTTGCAGCCCTGCGCGATCCACGCGACCAGTTCGTCGCGCGTTTCGATCGGCGTCATATCGACTTGGTCGCGGGCCATGGAAGTCCTGGGGCAAAGGGCCGCGGACCATACACGCGGGTTATACGGATGGGCAATGACGCGGGAGCCGTCATTGCGGCCGCACGGGACACCGCGAGGCCTAAGACTCATAGAGTAAGACCGCTACGAGTTGTTGTTGCGTGCAGCGCCTGGGGCGTGAACGATGATGTCGTTAGGGCCGAGGTTCCCGGCCCTATCCCCTAGAAGCGCCCTTCTGACCGCGACCATCGCTTCTATCAATTCTCGGCGCTGCCCCGTCACCCCTCTGCCCAGTCGCCGATACACATCGTCGGGCAGCCAAAGGAAAAGTTCCCACGATAACTGATTTGCGCGCCGATATGTTTCCACGTCCTCATCGGCCTCCATGTTGATGGCCAGCGCGGCGTATTCAGCAATCCTAGCTCCTTGCTCATGCGCCCTCCGTTCAAATTTGTAATCTTCCGACACTCTATCGAAGTAGGACTTCATTTTGGCTTCAAACATGTTGCGACCGAACCAAATCAGCGCCGCACAGATACCCGCTACGATGGCTGTGGTTGTCAATACCTGTTGGAAGAGCGCCAAGAGGGTACTCATAAATTTCTCCGTAGTTGTTTTTGCAGCCCGCGCGGTGAGCTGCCAGGACTCACTCTTTTTTCGCGGTAGTCTTGCCGACTCTCATCCCCATGCCGCTTCGGCAGCATGCGTATCAAGATCATGTAGTGTCCACCCTTATGCCCATCGACATGGCGCCTAAAGTGGCCTCGTCCTAGTACGCATGAGGGGCATGCTCGGCGTCTAACTCTCGGCCAAAATCGACCAGGAGAATGACGAGGTCGGCCAGCCCAATGTCGCCATCGAAAATCCGCCTATTGTTTTGAGCGTATGAGTAGGTCAGGCCGCGCCAAGATATTGGCGGCTGTTTGGCGTTGTCGATATTCAGAGCACCGCCATGAGCCAGCGCGTTTCGCACCAAACGGGCAAATCCAATCGTTTGAGGAAACTTTTGTATGTCTTTGAAGCGGTTTTTCAGCCAATCGTCTTGCGCGGCGTAGAAGCTGGAGAAAATCGGATAAATTGCGCGGGGTATAAGGGTCTTTAACGCAGGACGACCAGCACCGTCCGGGATTTCAATGTAGTCCACAATCAGCCATTCAAACCAAGGCGGCTTGATGTGTTCCAACGCGTGTTCTACAGGCCCGCACATGGGTAGGCGTATGCATTTCTGTAGAAGTCGGCTTTGTAAGACCACATCAGCAGCGGGATGACGCTGGACATATCCACCATTGAAGACCACGAAGCTTGCATATGAAAAGGCGCAGCAAGATATCATAATGTCGAGCATCGGCTCATAGAGCCGATCACGCGGTTCAAATCTCAGCTTGTCGGGTAGCGACATGACAGGAGCTATCTCCATAAGTGCGCGCGGTGTGAGGGGCACTCTGTCTCTCAACCAAGTTTTAGAGTGTGCAAATCCCAATACAGCGCCTCACGTAGTGGCTAAAGCTCGCCGCAGCCTCGGACCAAGAGCATCGAAGCTAAGAGGGAAAAGCTTAGTCCGAAACGAAAATCTAAACATCAATCTTTGAGCCGGAAACAATCTCTGAAACAAAAGAAGCCGGCCAAGTGAGGCCCAATTGGGCATCAAGCGGATCTTGGCTCACGATTCTTCCAGAGTACACACCTATAAATTTTGTCGCGATGCTTGGTCCCATCGAAATGTTGCCGTCAGCCATCGCATGAGTGCCCCAACTTCGCCGAATGACTGGCGATCCAGACATGCCAGGACGTGAAGCGGTATCCATGAAAATATGTAATTGCGCCACCGGCGTGATTTCTGGCTCTGAGGCGATGCTTCCTCGTTTCCAAATTGGAAACCCGCCGGCTCCGATACCAAACGGATATCCAAGAACAAAGACATCCATTCCGACCTGCACGATAAGGTTCTCATTTTGTAGGGTATTGATGGGATACATTTCAACATCAGAAAAATTCTTAATGGGGATCGCTACAACATCAATCTTATTTCGGTGTAATGGATGTACGAACCACAACGGCTTTCCGTCTCGATTTAGAATGGAGATGAGCTTCGCGATTTTATTGCCGAGTTGGCCCTTCTGATTGAACCAAACCTTTAATCGGTTCGGCTCTGCCGCGGTTCTGGAAAGGTGCATCCCTGTGTTTGGGTCCTTTCCTGAAACGTTGTGCCAGTTTGTGATTAGAAAAAATTTGCCATCTTGAACCCAGACGAATGCCGTCCCGATGCTCAAGAAGGTTTCGTTGAAGAGCATCTCAATCGGAATTGCAGCAACGGAGTATTGGTCGATCGTAACCATCCGCAATCCAGTGAAGTGTCAAGTTGACTATTACGAGGCATTTACCGGATTCTCACATCGCACATTCAACATTCAAGCTCTCATGCCTTGGCACGCGCTTCCAGCGTGTGGGTCAAGCTTTTGTGAAAAAAATCATAGCCTTGCGAGTTCCGGCACCATTTGCTCCCTCAGGCGTTTAGCTCCCGGGGCCCTGCCCGCCGGTGTCCAAGTGCTTCATTCAGCGAGCTTTATTTGTGATTTTGCAACCCGACAAAAACGTCTGGCGGATTGAACAAGCCGGGCGCGCAGCCGTCCTGTCCGACGCGCAGTATTTCGGCGCGCTGCGCGCGGCGCTGTTGAAGGCGCAGTCGACCGTGTTCATCGTCGGCTGGGACCTCGACAGCCGCACTCGCCTGGTGGGCGAAAGCGGCAAGGCCGACGATGGCTTTCCCGAGGGCCTGGTGGATTTTCTCAGCGCTTTGGCGGAGCAGCGCCCCAAGCTCGTCGTCCACCTGCTGGTGTGGGACTATTCGGTCCTGTACACGCTCGAGCGCGAACTGTTTCCGCTGCTCTCGCTGCATTGGCGCACACCCGATCGCATTCGCTATTGCCTCGACGACGATCTGCCGCTCGGGGCTTCGCATCACCAGAAGATCGTGACGGTGGACGACGCGGTGGCGTTCAGCGGCGGCCTCGACCTGACCATCCGGCGCTGGGACAGCTGCGATCATCGCTTCAAGAACGAGTGCCGCGTCGATCCCGCGGGCGAACCCTACTTTCCGTTTCATGACGTGCAGGCGGTGGTCGACGGCGAGGCCGCGCGCGCGCTCGCCGAACTGGCGCGCCAGCGCTGGGAGCGCGGCGCCTGCAACCGTCCGCCGCCGATGGCGCCTCCGGCCGACCGCTGGCCCGACGGCGTGCGGCCCGATCTCACCGATATCGATGTCGGGATCGCGCGCACCTATCCCGCCGTCGACGAGGATCCGGAGATCCGCGAGGTCGAGGCGCTGTTCTTCGACTCCATCGATCGCGCCGAACACTGCATCTATATCGAGAACCAGTATTTCACCATCAGTCGCCTCGCCGAGCGCCTGGCGCAGCGGATGCGGGAAGTACCCGCGCTCGAAACCGTGCTGATCGCGCCGATGACCGCCCATTCCTGGCTGGAAGAGAAAACCATGCAGGCCGGGCTGGTGCGCTGCATGCGCCTGTTGGCCGACGCAGGCGTAAGCGAGCGCGTGGCGCTGCTTTATCCGGAAGTGAGCAATGGCGGGGAGACGGTCGACACCATGGTCCATTCCAAGGTGACGATCGTCGACGACGTCTTGCTGCGGATCGGGTCGGCCAATCTGAACAACCGTTCGTTCGGGCTCGATACCGAATGCGATCTCGCCTTCGAGGCGCAGACGCCGGAGCACCGCAAGTCGATCGCTGCCATCCGCGATCGCATGCTAGGGCATTTCTGCGGGGTGGGAGCCGACGAGGTCGCGGCCTCGGTGGCGCGCACGGGCTCGTTCATCGCAACCGCCAGGGAACTGACGGATGGCTGCCATCGACTCAAACCGGTCGAACTGCCCGAGCAGGACCTCGACGATATGACGACGCTGGAAGGCATCGGCGATCCGGAACGGCCGATCGAGCCGCCGGCCTTTGTGCAGAGTTTCGTCGGCGAGCGGCCGCGCGCACGGCGGCTGCGCCGTTTCGCCAAGGTGATCGCGGTCGGATTGATCGCCGTTTTCCTCCTGCTGTCCTGGCGCTTCACGCCGCTGGCCGGGCTGGCGGACCCGGACACGATCCGGGCATGGCTGGCCAGCATCGCGGAAAACCGCGCGGCGCCGCTCATCGTGATCGCAGCCTTCGTGCTCGGCGGCCTTGTGGTGTTTCCGGTGCTGCTGTTGATCGCCGGTACCGCCGCGACCTTCGGGCCGGTGCTGGGCTTCGCCTATGCCGCCGCCGGCGCCATGGCGAGCGCCATCGTCACCTATGGCCTGGGCCACATGCTGGGCCGCCGCGCGTTGGAAGGCGTGGTGGGGCCGCGGCTCAACCGCGTCCGCCGCAGCATCGCCCGCCGCGGCGTACTCGCCATCGCCGTGGTGCGCATGGTGCCGATCGCGCCGTTCACGCTGGTCAACCTGGTGGCCGGCGCCAGCAAGATCCCGCTCAGCGATTATATCTTCGGCACCATGATCGGCATGGCGCCAGGAATCATTTTAATGTCTGCGCTCGGCTACCAGATCTACGGCCTGATCACCGAGCCCACGCTGGGCAACGTAGTGATGTTCATCGCCGCGGTGCTGGCCTGGATCGGGGTGACGGTCGGGGTGCAGGCGCTGCTGGTCCGCTGGCGCAGCGCGAAGAGCTGACCATGCGCGCGCCCACGACAATCCGGGTGATGACCTGGAACATCCACGGCGGCGTCGGCACCGACGGCGCCTATTCGCTCAAGCGCATCGCGGAAACCATATCGCGCCACGATCCCGACGTGGTGGCGCTGCAGGAGGTGGATTCACGCCGCCGCCAGGCCGGCGAGCCGTCGCCGTTCACGGCGTTGCGCGAGGCGGTGGGCGATCATGGCATCGAGGCGAAGTCGATCATTACCGAGGACGGCGAATACGGGCAAATGCTGGTGAGCCGCTGGCCGTTCGGCGCGACGCAAGTGCATGACATCACCCATGGGGAGCGCGAGCCGCGGCGCGCCATCGAGACCGAGGTGCATGCGGGCGTTGGCACCTTCCGCGTCATCGCCGCACATTTCGGGCTGAGCCTGCGCGAACGGCGCAGCCAGGCGAAACGGCTGGTCGCGCTGGCGCAGCGGCATCCCACCCCCACGGTGATGCTCGGCGATTTCAACGACTGGTTCTGGCCCGGCTCATTGCGCGACGTGCTCAGGCACGAATTCCCCGCCCGTACCCGGCACGCAACCTATCCGTCCTGGTGCCCGCTGTTGCGGCTCGACCGCATCTTCTGCTGGCCGTCGCACACGCTCGTCCGCAGCTTTGTCGATCGCAGCGCCCGCCGCGCCTCCGACCATCTGCCGGTGATCGCGGATATCGTGATCGAATGAAGCGCGATCAGCCTTGCTGCGTCATTGCGGTCGCGCCTTCGATCCGCCCGATCTCCTTGAGCCTGGCCTGCAAGGCTGCGGCGTCGAGTGTGGAGACGGGCAGCGCGGCCAGCAGCGCGATGCGTTTCGCCAAGAGGCGATAGGCCTGCGTGAACGCCTGCGCCATCTCGGCCGGCGAGCCTTGCACGGCCGCCGGATCGGCAATGCCCCAATGCGCGGTCGCCGGCCTGCCAGGCCAGATCGGGCAGGCTTCGCCGGCGGCGCTGTCGCAGACGGTGATGATCACGTCGAGTGCGGGCGCGTCTGCTTGCGCGAACTCGCTCCACGGCTTCGAGCGCAGGCCGGAGGTGTCATAGTCGAACTGGCGAAGCAGCGCGATGGCCTGCGGGTTCACCTCGCCTTTCGGCTGGCTGCCGGCGCTGAAGGCGCGGAACCTGCCCTGCCCCAGCCGGTTCAGGATCGCCTCGGCCAGGATCGAGCGCGCCGAATTGCCGGTGCAGAGAAACAGCACGCTGAGCGGTTGCTCAGCCACGGGCGTCACCCAGCTTGCGCTGCACCCGCTCGTCAAAGCGCGCGACGTTCACGACCACGCGCTTGTGCATGCCGTCGCCGACGCGTTCCTTTGCATCGAAGGCCTCGACCCGGAATGTCAGCGTGCGCCCGTCGATCGCGACCAGCTCGGCGGTGGCGCGTAATCGCATGCCGGTCGGCGTGGCGGCATAGTGACCGACGTCGAGATGGATGCCCAAGCTCTGATGACCGTCCGGCAGCAGCCGTTCCACCGCATCGAGCGCGGCGGCTTCCATCACATTGATCATCACCGGCGTGGCGAGCACATGCACCATGCCGCTGCCGATGCGCGGGGCGGTGTGTTCCGGCCCAACCAGGATTTCCGCCGAACCTTTGCGGCCGATCGTCAGCTGCGCCAGATCGACCATGAGAATCCCCCAAGCCCCTGTATCATGCCGCGGCCGCCCGCATGCTGCGGCGGGCGAGTGGAAAGCCGATCAACGCCGTCGCGGCAAAGACCGCGCCGGCGAGGAATGTCCCCTGCGGCCCTACCATATCCCAGAGCGCGCCGGCGATGACGCTCGCCGCCAGCATCGCAAGCCCGGTCACCAGATTGAACGCACCGAAGGCGGTGCCGCGCAACTCGGCCGGCGCGGTGTCGGCAACCAGCGCGGCCAACAGTCCCTGGGTCAGCCCGAGATGCAGGCCCCATAGCACGACGCCGAGCGCAACCATTGCGATCCCCGTTCCGAACGCCAGGACAAGATCGGCGGCGATCAGCACCGCAAGCCCCGCCGCCAACAGCCCGAAACGGCCGATGCGATCCGACAGCACGCCGGCGGGCCAGGCGGAGATCGCATAAGCGAGACTCATCAGCACCAGCATGCCCGGCACCAGCGCGAGCGTCAGCCCGACCGATTGGGCGCGCAGCAGCAGAAAGGCTTCGCTGAACCGCGCCAAAGTGAACACGGTGGCGAGCGCCACCACGATCCAGAACGCGCGGCCGAGCCGTTTGAGCGCGGCGCGCGACAGCGGCGTGCGCACCGGCGTCACCCCCGCCGGCCGGTCCGGCTCGCGCACCAAGAACACCACCACAGCAAAGGCGAGGAACGCGGGCACCACCGCGATCCAGAACACCAGCGTGAAATCGTTGGCGAACAGCAACATCAGCGCGATCGCCGTAAGCGGCCCGAGAAAGGCGCCGACCGTGTCGAGCGACTGCCGCAATCCGAAGCTCGTGCCGCGAATCTGCGCCGGCGAGAGATCGGCGATCAGCGCGTCGCGCGGGGCGCCGCGGATGCCCTTGCCGATGCGGTCGACAAAGCGCGCCGCGACGAGCCAGCCAACCGTGGGCGCCAGCGGAAACACCGGCTTGCTGACGGCAGCGAGCCCATAGCCGATAGCGACCAGGAGCTTGCGCCGGCCAAGCCGGTCGCTGAGCGCACCGGAAAAGATTTTCACGATCGAAGCGGTGGCCTCGGCGATGCCTTCGATGATGCCCACGGTCAGCATCGAGACGCCGAGCACGGTGACCAGATAGAGCGGCAGCAGCGCATGGATCATCTCAGAGGAGAGATCCATCAGCAGCGATACGAGGCCGAGCGCCCAGACTCCGGGCGGAATCTCACGCCAGCGCAGGAATGAAGTTTTCCGCTCGCTCATGCACGAGGCTTATAGCAAGTCTTGATCCTCGTCCTGAGGAGGCCGCGCAGCGGCCGTCTCGAAGGATGAGGCCCGCATGGCCCCTGCATTTGCTCCCGTGGCCTCATGGTTCGAGACGCGTCGCTGCGCGACGCTCCTCACCATGAGGGTTCGAGACGCGTCGCTGCGCGCCGCTCCGCCTCACCATGAGGAGAGAAGTCAGAACGGACCTAAATCATCTCCAGCGGCCGTCTTCCGGTCGGCGGCGGAAAGGCGCGGTCGAGCACTGCCAGATCCTTAGTGCTGAGACGGATATCGAGCGCGCCGCGGTTCTCGCGCACATGCGCCTCGGTCGACGCCTTCGGGATCGCGATCATGCCGTCGCGACGCAGCACCCAGGCGAGCGCCACCTGCGCAGGCGTCGCCGCGTGGCGCTGCGCGACCTCGCGCAACGCCCGGTGTTCCAGCAATCGGCTTTGCTCGATCGGGGAATAGGCCATGATCGGGATATTGCGCTCATGACACCAGGGCAGCAGGTCCCATTCGATGCCGCGGCGGGTGAGATTGTAGAGCACCTGATTGGTCGCGACCGCGCGCCCGCCGGGCAGCGCGATCAATTCCTCCATATCATCGACGTCGAAATTGCTGACACCCCAGGCGCGGATTTTCTTGGCGTGCATCAGTTGCTCGAACGCTTCCAGCGTGGCTTTCAGCGGCGGCGTGCCGCGCCAGTGCAGCAGATAGAGGTCGATCACGTCGGTGCGCAGCCGCCGCAGGCTGCGCTCGCAGGCCGCGATGGTACCCGCCCGGGTGGCGTTCTGCGGCACCACCTTGCTCACCAGAAAAACCTCGTCGCGAAGGCCGGCAATGGCGGCACCGACCAGCTCCTCGGCGCCGCCGTCGGCATACATTTCGGCGGTGTCGATCAGGCTCATGCCGAGATCGATGCCGAGGCGAAGCGCCGCAATCTCCTGGGCAGCGGGATGCCGGCCCTCGGCCATCATCCAGGTGCCCTGGCCGAGCACCGGCACCGCTTCGCCGGACGGCAGCTTGGTCGTGCGCATCACGGTCGCGACCGCCATGATTGCCTCTGGGTCTACGCCGCCACCCGTGGCCCGGGCGCGAAGCGGCCGTAGAACGTGTCGCCTTTCACCGCCATGTCGGCGAGCAGCTTCGGCGCCTTGAAGCGCGCCCCGTGCTTCTTCTCCAGCCGCTTGCAGCGATCGACAAAAACCCGCGTGCCCAGCATATCGATATAGGACAACGTGCCACCGGTGAACGGCGCGAAGCCCCAGCCGAGGATCGAGCCGACATCGGCCTCGCGCACGTCGGTGATGACGCCCTCCTCGACGCAGCGCGCGGCTTCCAGCGCCTGCACCGCCAGCAAGCGTTGCTTCAGTTCCTCGATATCGATGCTGTCGGGATCGAGCTTGCGCTTCTGCAAGTCGCCGAGGCCCGGCCACAGCCGCTTCGGACCGCTCTGCGGATAGTCGTAAAAGCCCTTGCCGTTCTTGCGGCCGAGCCGGCCATGCTTCTCGACCAGTTGCTGAAGGAGCTTCTTCTGCTGCGGATCTACCGCCTTGGGCCCGAGATCGGCTTCGGCGGCTTTGAGGATTTTCCAGCCGAGGTCGAGCGCCACCTCGTCGTTGAGCGCCAGCGGCCCGACCGGCATGCCGGCCATGCGCGCCACGTTTTCGATCATCGCCGCCGGCACGCCCTCGGTCAGCATCAGATGGCCTTCGCGCACATAATTCAGCACGCAGCGATTGGCGTAGAAGCCGCGCGAATCGTTGACCACGATCGGGGTCTTGCGGATGGCGCGCACATAGTCGAGCGCGGCGGCGAGCGCGGCATCGCCGGTCTTCTTGCCGAGAATGATCTCGACCAGCATCATGCGCTCGACCGGCGAGAAGAAATGAATGCCGATGAAACGCGCCGGATCGTTGAAATCCTCCGCCAGCGAGGTGATGGGCAGCGTCGAGGTGTTGGACGCGAAGATCGTGTTGCCGCCGCTCGCGCCTTGCGCCTTCCTGATCGCCTCGGCCTTGACCTGGCGGTCTTCGAACACGGCCTCGATCACGAGATCGCAGTCCTTCAACGCGCCGTAGTCGGCCGAGGCAGTGATGCGCGCCAGCAGCGCCTCGCGCTCGGCCGAGCTGGAGCGGCCGCGATTGATCTGGTCGCTCATCAGCTTGTGCGACAGCGCCTTGCCTTTGTCGGCTGACTCCTGATCGCGGTCGATCAGCACCACCGCGATGCCGGCATTGGCGGTGACATAGCCGATACTGGCGCCCATGAAGCCGGCGCCGATGATGCCGACCTTCTTGAGCTTGCTTGCCGGCACGCCGGCCGGCCGCCGGGCGCCTTTGTTGAGCTCCTGCATGGAAACGAACAGCGAGCGGATCATGGCGGCGGCTTCCGGCGAGCGCAGGATTTTTGCGAACCAGCGCGACTCCACGCGCAGCGCCAGATCCATGGGCAATTGCAGGCCTTCATAGACCACCTGCATGATGGCGCGGGCGGCCGGATAATTGTCGTAGGTCTCGCGCCGGTAGATCGCGTTGGCCGGGGGAAACGTCATCATGCCGGCCCTGGAATAGACCGGCCCGCCGGGCAGCCGGAAACCGTCGGCGTCCCACGGCGCCTTGCCCTTGCCGCCGGCCTTGATCCACTCCTTCGCGGCCTGCACCAGGTCGGCGGCCGGCACCACCGCGTCGACGAGCTTCATGCTCTTGGCCTGGGCGAGCCGGATCTGGTCGCCCTTGAGCAGGAATTGCAGCGCGTCGCCCGGCGGCATCATGCGGGCGACACGCTGGGTGCCGCCGGCGCCGGGAAACAGCCCGACCTTGATTTCCGGCAATCCGACGCGCGCCTTTGGATTGTCGGAGGCGACGCGATAATGGCAGGCGAGGCAAAGCTCGAACCCGCCGCCCAGCGCAGTGCCGTCAATCGCCGCCACCCAGGGCTTGCCGCTCACTTCCAGCCGCCGGTAGAGCAATGACAGCTTGCGGCTCTCCTCATACAGCCGCGTGACCGCCATCTCCTCGCCTTGCGCTTTCGCCAGATCGGTGAATTCGCGGCTGAACACTTCCAGCATGGTGAGATCGGCGCCGGCGCAGAATGTCTCCTTGCCGGAGGTGATGACCGCGCCCTTGATGGCGGCGTCGGCCGCCACTTTCTCGACGATGTCGGACAGTTCCTCGATGGTTTTCAGATCGATGACATTCATCGAGCGGCCGGGCGCATCCCAGGTGATCAGCGCAATGCCGTCGGCGTCGGTCTCAAGCTTGAAATTGACGTAGTGCATCGCTCAACGCTCCGCCGAATAGGGCTCGCCCGACTTATGGCTGAAACGAAAACCGTCCTCGTCCTTGGCGTAGGCGAGATCGACGTCCGGATAGTGACCGTGGTCGCGCGCGGAGCGGGTGCCGATCTCCAGAAAAAGCGCGTCGCGCTGCGATTTGTTGACGAGATGATGGCCGTCAGGGACGCCGGCCTTGAAGCCGGCGGCCTCGCCCGGCTTCAGCAAGGTCTCGCCGCCGTCCTCGATCAGCATGAGCTCGCCTTCCAGCACATAGACGAACTCATCCTCGTTGTCGTGCCAATGGCGCAGCGCAGACGCCGCGCCGGGCTTGAGCCGGGTCAGATTGACGCCGAACTGCGTGAGCCCGGCCAGATTGCCGAGCGCCATCTTCTCGCGGCCGGCGCACACCGCCTGAAACGGCTTCGGATAGGTGGTGGTGGTGCGCACATTGGCTTTGGCGATGTCGATCTTGGGCATCCGATCTCTCACGGCTGGTAGGACGGCAAAGCTCACACCCGCTCGATGATGGTGGCGGTGCCCATGCCGGCGCCGATGCACAGCGTCACCAGCGCAGTGGAAAGATCGCGCCGCTCCAATTCGTCGATGGCGATGCCGAGGATCATGGCGCCGGTGGCGCCGAGCGGATGGCCCATGGCGATGGCGCCGCCGTTGACATTGACCTTGGCCGGATCGAGATCGAACGCCTGCAGATAGCGCAGCACTACGGCGGCGAAAGCCTCGTTGACCTCGACCAAGTCGATGTCATCGAGGGTCATCTTGGCTCTCTCGAGCACTTTGCGGGTCACGTCGATCGGGCCGGTGAGCATCAGCGCCGGATCTGAGCCGATATTGGCAAAGGCTTTGATGCGCACGCGCGGCTTCAATCCCGCTTTGCCGCCCGCCCGCTTGCTGCCAATGAGCACGGCGGCGGCGCCATCGACGATGCCCGACGAATTTCCGGCGTGATGCACGTGGGTCACCGCCTCGATCTCCGGATGCGCCTGCACCGCCACCGCATCGAAGCCGCCGAGTTCACCCATCTGCACGAAGGACGGCTGCAATTGCGCCAGCGATTGCATGGTCGTGCTCGGGCGCGGATGCTCGTCGCGCGCCAGGATGGTGAGGCCGTTGACGTCCTTCACCGGAACCACCGAGCGGCCGAACCGGCCCGCGTCCCAAGCCGCGGCAGTGCGCTTTTGGCTTTCGACCGCATAGGCGTCGACCTCGGCGCGCGAGATTCCGTATTTGGTGGCGATCAGATCTGCGGAAATACCCTGCGGCATGAAATAGGATTTCAGCGCGATCGACGGATCGACCGGCCAGGCGCCGCCGGAAGCGCCGATGCCGATGCGGCTCATGGACTCGACGCCCCCGCCCACCGCCATGTCGTGCTGGCCGGACATCACCTGCGCCGCGGCGAAGTTGACCGCATCGAGACCCGAGGCGCAGAAGCGGTTGATCTGCACGCCGGGCACGCCGTTGCCGTAGCCGGCGGTGATGGCGGCGGCGCGCGCGATGTCGCCGCCGGCCTCGCCCACGGGGTCAACGCAGCCCAGGATCACGTCGTCGAGCAGCGCAGGATCGAGCGCATTGCGGTCCTTGACCGCGCCGAGCGCCTGGGTCGCGAGACTAAGCGCGGTGACTTCGTGCAGGGCGCCGTCGGCCTTGCCGCGTCCGCGCGGCGTGCGCACGTGATCATAGATGAAGGCGTCGGGCATGGTCTCTCCTGCACTGGCCAGTATCTATGAACGAATCGCCCCCACGCCACAGTAGCCGCGGGGCAACGGCGGGACGAGAGAGGTCATTGACAACAGCTTGCCTTTCTCAAAAGCTCGCCCCGCTGGGGAAGGGCTTGATTCGCGAATGGAATTCATGAATTCGCGGCCGGACATCGTTCGGTCGATTACGCAACGTTGGCTGCTGGACTACTGGAACCGCCTGCGCGGCGCGGCTACGGTGCCGGCGTGGCCGGGATTGCGCGCCAGCGAATTGGCGGCCCTGGCCGACAACCTGGGATTTTCGGACGTCACCGACAGCAACGCCACGCCACGCCTTTTCGTCCGCTTTCAGGGCAGCAACCTCCGCGAAGCGCTCGGCGTTCCCGGCGTCGGCCGCTATCTCGATGAAATCCTGCCGGCGCCCTATGGGGAAGTAGTGCTGGCGACCTGCTATCAGGTCATTGCAACCAAATTGCCGGTCTACACGATCGCCGACATGCGCGACCGCGACGGACGCATCGTGCATGTCGAGCGCTTGCTGCTGCCGTTCGGCCATCACGGCGCGGAGATCGGCCGCATCCTGGTCTCGCTCGAAACGGTCAGCCCCGAGGGCGCCTTCGACAATCGCGATCTGAGGAAACCGAATTTGCCTACCTTCGCGCTCTGTACGACCATCCAGCATTGAGCGTTGCGAATACCTGCGTTGCAGCAGCGGTCGTTAGGGCGCGCACTCATAAATCCGGTTCTGTAAAGCGCGGCTCGTTGAATGTCCGCTTCGCTCCGAAAGAGACAGAACTGCTGCGTCGCCGCGAAATGCAGCGATGGGCCATCAGCGGACATCTCCACCAATTCAATTCCACGCCGACCCCGTGTTCGAATGAGCGGCAAGAGTTATCTGACAACAGGGCGCCTCGATGAACTGGTGCGGACGGGAGGACCCGAACGAGGAGGGTATGGTACTTCTAGGAACATTGAGTGTTTTCAGGTTTAGCTAAGTCTCTGATATAACGATATATTTTCTAAGACAAAGTTCTATGTGAAAAAGAATTGCAAATCATACGGAACTTTAGCTTTCGATGCAGACTATGCCCTTTGCCCTGATAGCGGCCGAAGGGCTCCGATAGCCGTGATACTGGCAGGAAGAGATCCGATAGCCGCGATGCTGGTTGTCACGGCCGAAAGAATTCTGATGGCCGTGATACTGATCGTCGAAGACGATATGTTTACCCGTGAAATTGCGGAGATGATGATTGAGGACTGGGGCCACAATACACTTTCGGCCAGCGACATAGACGAGGCGCTTTCACTGCTACGTTCTCCTCAACACATCGACGCACTCTTTACCGATATCTATCTCAAAACAGCTGTCCTTGGCGGGTGTGATCTGGCACACCAGGCCATCGAGCTTCGGCCGAAATTGCGTGTGCTCTACACGACAGGCAATTCCATTACCGACAAAATGACAGCTCTGCTTGTTGAAGGCGCACACTTCCTTTCTAAGCCGTATACGCAACATCAGCTCCAAAACTCCATTGAAAAGCTGCTCGCAGCGTAATCTCGAAGTCGCGCAATCTATTGGCCAAGTTCGGACGAGTACAAGTTACCGGGGGCAACACCGTGACTAATCGAAAGAACGTGACGACGACGCGGATCGGCGTCTCCGAGGGCGCCGACAACACCGCGCGCAAGCAGGCGGAAGAGACGCTGCTCAAGGCGGAGGACCTACAGCGCGCGATTTTCAACAGCGCCAATTTTTCGAGCATCGCCACCGACGCCAAGGGCGTCATTCAAATTTTCAATGTCGGCGCCGAGCGGATGCTGGGCTACGCGGCCGCCGAAGTGGTGAACAAGATCACGCCGGCCGATATTTCCGATCCGCAGGAGCTGATCGCGCGCGCGAAAGAACTGAGCATCGAGCTCGGAACCCCGATCACGCCGGGCTTCGAGGCCCTGGTGTTCAAGGCCTCGCGCGGGATCGAGGACATCTACCAGCTGACCTACATCCGCAAGGATGGCAGCCGATTCGGGGCGGTGGTGTCCGTCACGGCCCTGCGCGACGCGCAAGACGTCATCATCGGCTATCTGCTCATTGGCACCGACAACACCGCGCGCCAGCAGGCGGAAGAGGCGCTGCTCCAGGCGGGGGCGCTGCAGAGCGCGATCTTCAACAGCGCCAACTTCTCGAGCATCGCCACCGACGCCAAGGGCGTCATTCAGATCTTCAATGTCGGCGCCGAGCGGATGCTGGGCTACGCGGCCGCCGACGTGATGAACAAGATCACGCCCGCCGATA
>Ga0080064_1001532_pt1 | contig 45891 bp, 33 predicted proteins | sample Subgrocontami54m_FD_69260 | JGI IMG/M metagenome (GOLD analysis project Ga0080064, IMG submission 69260) | Subsurface groundwater microbial communities from S. Glens Falls, New York, USA - GMW46 contaminated, 5.4 m (SPADES assembly) (version 2) ...
GGCCTGATTTCGCAGCGGCTGGGGCGCCGGCTATGCGCGTCCTGCCGCGAGCCGGTCGACGTCGAAGCCGCCAGCCTGAGCCACGTCGGCATCACCCTGCCGTCGACGGCACGCGACATCCGGGTCTGGCGCGCGCGCGGCTGCAAGGAGTGCCGGCAGACCGGCTACCACGGGCGCGTGGCGGTCTTCGAAGTGCTCCTCGTCGACCACCATGTCCGCTCGCTCATCATCAAGCGAACCTCGAGCACCCAGATCCGCCAGTCGGCGATGGCCAACGGCATGCAGAGCCTGATGCAGACGGCGTGGGAAAACGTGCGCACGGGCGTGACCAGCCTCGAAGAACTGATCCGTATTCTTCCCCCCGAACAGCGATAATCTCTCGATAGGTCGCCGGAGAACTTTTTCACGCGCGGCTCTTGTCAGTCGCAAAACCGGTCAGGTATAGTTCAATTACGTTCACAATTGAGACGACCAGCGGGCACGCCCCACGGTAACGTGGGAAGGGAACAGCCGCGCGTCCTGTAAAGCTGGATCACCGGGCACGACCAGCCGGTGATTCGCAGACTTTGACACGGATTGCCGGGCTACCAGCGAGTGGTAGCCCGGCTTTTTTCTTGCTCGTGGTGTTTGGCGCACGCGGGAGGGCAGGCAGTGATGCATCGGATGCGGATCGTGAGGGGCACGGAGAACGCGGGCACGATATCGGGCAGCATGGGAATGGGGAAGGGTCAGGTCTTCGGGGTCGCGGTCCGCGCGCTGCGGATGGCGCTTGGGCTGGCTGTATGTGTTGCTGCAGTCGCCCACCCGGTGGCCGCTGATCCTTCGCCGACCGGCCGCACGCCGAAACTGTTTTGGACGCCGGAACGCCAGGCCGTGTGGAACCGGATGCGCAGCGAGAACCACCCCTGGTGGAGGCAGATCAAGGACAACGCGGATGTGTCGGCGACCTCGAGCGCGCGCTACGCGGACTTGGGCCAATGGGCCACGATGGCGTACCAGGTGACCGGCGATCCCGTCTATGCCCAAAAGGCGTGGCATGAGGCCCAATCGAAGCTCGATGGCACGACAGCACCCGATAGCAGCCGGAACTTCACCCGGGAGCATTTCATCGAGTATGCCTGGATGTACGACTGGCTCTACCCCGGCTTGACCGCGTCCCAGCGCGCTCAGTGGATCGACAGCCTGAACTACTGGGCCGATCTGTGTCTGGGTCGGGGGGCGACCACCTGGGGCACCCGCCTGAGCGACTCGGATGAAACGACCGGGCACTACTTCGGCTTGGTCCTCTGGGATCTGGCGAGCGCGGCTGATAACCCGCAGGCCGGCACGCTCATTGCCCACTCCAAGACCGGCGGCCTGGACAAAACAGGCAACAGCCGCAACAACATGCGCAATGCCGTTGCCGACTACGTGCGGCGCTCCGAAGGCGGGGTCTGGATCGAAGCCAGCAAATACAACATGGGCAGCCTGCAGCTGCTGCTGATGGGCGCCGAAGGCGTGAAGACGGCCACCGGGGTCGACCATTTTCCGGAGCTGGGGCCGTTTCTCAAGGATGTGGCGCTGGCCCAGATGCATGAGGTGACTCCTGACCTGCGCAAGGCGTTTCAATGGGGCGATAACGAGGAGCCGCGCAGCCTGAACCGCGACCGGCGTGTCGCGCTGCTGGCCATGTTGGCCGGGCTGCTCCAGGGCGATGCGAGCATCGGTCCGTACATCAACAACTTCCGCGCCGCGATTCAAGGGGGGGACGAACCGCATTTTCGCTGGATGATCCTCGGCAATCCCTACGCCGCCTCCGCCGATTTCCGGACAGCCATCGGTCTCGGCCACAACGCGCCCGGCATGGGGATCCTGCTGGCCCGCGACACGTCGCAGTCCACAGGCAGCCTGTTCGCCTCGCACATGGCGAGTTTGTCCACGGTGGACCATGAGGTCCATCATCTCAGCAACTTCGATCTCTACCGCGACGGGGAGTTCGCGGTGACGCACGTCATCGGCTATGACGCGAACGAAGCCGAGCACCACAACTCGATGCTGCTGGCCGGACTCTCCGACATGGCCGAGGCGCGCGGGCCGGTCGCATCCGAGATCGGCGCGGACGGCTCGTACGCCTACCACGTCGGCGCCACCGGAGGCAATCGCAACAAGGACGGCTACTACAACCCGCCGCCACGCTTCGTCCATGAGTGGAGTCGCAGCCTGCTCTATCTGCCCAGCGCGGATCAGCGCTCCGACACCGTCGTCGTCGTGGACCGCGTCAATACGGAGGACCCCTCCGTCCTGACCGGATTGGACCGTTACCGGGCAGAGGACCAAAATCGCATCACCGGCGCGCCGGCACTCAAGCAGTGGATCATCCATGCGCCGGTGTCACCGACGCTGGGCTCGGACACCATCACCTGGCAGACCGCCGGCGGGCAAACGGTGCGCGTCAATACGCTGCTGCCGCTCACCCACAGCCGGAATATCTATGACGAGGGATCGATGGGGCTCAAGGGCACCATCCGCGCCGAGGAACGGCACTTTCAGGTGCGCATTGCGCCCTCGACCGAGCGGCAATGGGACACCTTTTTGAACGTGGTGCAGGCCTATGACAGCGGGGTGGCACTGACGAACACGCTCGTGACCAGCACCAATGGAGCCGCAAGCGGAGTGCTGCTCAAACGGCCGGGCCAGCCCAATGCGGTGGCGCTGTTCAATGCCGCGCAGGGACCGGATCTGCCGCCGAGCAAAAAGGTCAACGGCTATCTGGACGTCGACCCGGCCCTGCTCGGAATGCTGAAAACGAACCGGCTGCTCTCCGCCGGCTATCAGGTCACGTGGGCCTCAGACACCTCCTCGACCGCGGTCTTTCTGGCGGATCTGAACCCCGCCAAGCAGTGGCTCATCACCGTGGATAATCTCCAGGAGAAGCCGCTGGCGGTCAGCCCGCAGGGCCTAGCCCGTCTGACGGTGTCCGGCTCCGGCCTGCACGTGCTGATCGTGCGCGTCTCGGGCGACGTCACCGACGCCGTAGCGCCAGTCATTTCCGGCATCCAGGTGGCCAATGTCACCGCGACTGGGGCCCTGATCACCTGGACGACGGATGAGTCGGCAAGTGGTGTTGTGGCATACGGTACGACTGCCAGCTATGGGCAGGCGACGCCTTCCGGAGCGCTCATGACGACCCACAGCGCGTCGGTGACCGGATTGACCGCTGGGACGACGTACCATTTCCAGGTGCGCGCCACGGATGCCGCTGGCAACGCCGCGTCCTCAGGGGACGGCAGCTTCACCACCGCATCGGCCGCGACCGCCAGCTTCTTCGAAACCGGCGGTCAGGTCGCAATTGAGGCGGAGCGCTTCGATGCGAAGATCGCTCGCGGCGGCCAGGACTGGGTGTTTGAAACGGCCACCATCGGCTACGAGGGCAGCGGATATCTCCGGGCCCTGCCTAACCTCGGAACGAACGCTGCGACGGGCTATGTGACCACCAGCCCTGAGCTCGTCTACAACGTGCAGTTTGCAACCCCCGGCACCTACTACGTCTGGATCCGCGGACAGGCGGATTCGACCAACGATGACTCCGTCAACGTGGGCATCGATGGGGCGGGGCCGAGCACGTGCGACCGGATCGGCGATTTTCCGGCCGGCTGGGGATGGCTCCAGTCCACGATGGACGTGGTGGTGGCCACCCTGACGGTGCCCTCCGCCGGGCTGCACACGATCCATGTCTGGATGCGCCAGGACGGGTTGCGGGTCGACCGGATCCTCCTGCGGATGGACAGCTCCACGACCCCACCGGACGGCTCAGGGCCGCCTCCGACGGTCAATCAGGCGCCGGTTCTCAACGCTATCGGTGCGCAGGCGGTGACGGTCGGGCAGACGCTGACGATTGCTCCATCGGCGGTGGATCCCAACGGGGATGCCATGACATTCTCGGTGGCACCGCTGCCGACCGGGGCGGTCATGAACAGCCCGTTCACCTGGACGCCGATCCTGAGCCAGGCAGGAACGTACACGCTCACGTTCACCGTCTCAGACGGGCAGCTGACGGACAGCGAAGCGGTGACCGTGACCGTGGCGGCACCGGCGTCCAATCAGCCGCCCCAAGTCAATGCCGGATCCAACCAGACCATCACGCTGCCCGGGACGGCCAGCCTGGCCGGCACCGCCAACGATGATGGCCTGCCGTCGACCGGGTCGCTGAGCCTGCAGTGGACGAAAGTGAGCGGCCCGGGGACGGTGAGCTTCACCAGCCCGACGGCTGCGGCGACCGGAGCGTCGTTCTCCGTCGAGGGCGCCTACGTGCTCCGTTTGCAGGCGAACGACGGGCTCTTAAACGCGAGCGATGACGTCTCGGTGACCGTGCAGGCAGCACCGGCATCCGGCTCGCTGATCACCGATGCGTGGGTCGTCACCGGTGAGCGGATTCGGGTGGATGAGCTGGCGGTCGGCAAGACGGTGTTCATCGACCGGGCCTACACCTTTACGTCGATCCCCTCCGGACTGGCCGGCCAACCGTTCATCCGGATGGCCAACGACGACAAGTACCAGAAGGGCTCGGGCTACCTGACGTTCACGCTGACCGATGCGGCCACAGTGTATGTGGCCTTTTCCTCCGTTACCACGAATGTGCCGAAATGGCTGAACTCGTGGACGAAGACCAGCCAGATCCTCGGCACGACCGATACGCCGCGCGTCCTGTACCGGCGCTCGTACCCGGCCGGCACCGTCACGCTCGGCGGCAACGGAGGGTTGTGGAAGATCGACGCCTTCAGCCAGTACAGCGTGATCGCGGTTCCCGAGTAAGACGCACAAGGGTTCTCCTAAGATAAGGGCCGTCATGCGAGGCATGACGGCCCTTGTGCTGTCTCTCAACACAACGTCGCAGAAATACCATCTCGCACACCTTCCGGCCCATTCCAGGCAATATCTTTCACGCAACATATTGTAAAACAAATAGTTAAGTAAGACTCATCTGGCACGGTATCTGCTTAATACTTTATCTATCATGCTATTTAATTCGTTCACCTTCGTTGTCTTCGCCATCCTGTTTTTCAGTGTCTGGGCGATGCTGCGCAAGCAGACCCACCGGTTGTTCTGGCTGACGGCGATGTCGCTGCTGTTTTATGGGTGGGGGGACTGGCGGTTTCTCTTTCTGCTGCTCGCCAACGGCCTGGTGGACTTCGGCGCGGCTCTCCTGATCGAACGGTTTCCGGCGCGAAAACGGTTATGGCTGCTGCTGTCGCTCTCCAGCAACGTCGGCTGTCTGGCCGCCTTTAAGTACCTCGGGTTTTTCACGGTCAACCTGAACGCAGCTTTAGAGGCGCTCGGCGCCGGGCACTTCCCGATCATCCAGCTCGTGCTGCCCTTCGGCATCAGTTTCTACACCTTCCATTCGATGAGCTACACCATCGATGTCTACCGGGGCCATTTTCGCCCGGTGCACAGCCTCCTGCACTTCCTGTCCTTCCTGTCCTTGTTTCCCGCGCTGGTGGCCGGCCCGATCATGCGGGGGGCGAGCCTGCTGCCGCAGTTGGTGGAGTTCCGCCGGACCACCGAGGAGAGCCGTTGGAGCGGCCTGAAGCTCATCGCCCAGGGGTTGTTCATGAAGATGGTCATCGCGGACAACGTCGCGCCTATCGTGAACGAGGCGTTCAACCAGGCCGCGCCGGTCGCCTCAATGCCGTTTTGGTGGATCATTATCACGATGTTCGCCATGCAGATTTACTGTGATTTCTGCGGCTACAGCCTCATCGCCCTCGGCTTGGGCCGGTGGATCGGGCTGGAGCTGCCGGAGAATTTCCGCCACCCCTACCTCGCGCTCAGCGTCAAGGAATTTTGGACCCGTTGGCACATCTCCCTGTCCACCTGGTTCCGCGATTACGTCTACATCCCGCTTGGCGGTTCGCGCGACGGCTCGGCTGCCGCCTACCGCAACATGTGGATCACGATGCTGATTTCCGGCCTGTGGCACGGGGCGGCCTGGACCTTCATCATCTGGGGCGCGCTGCACGCCGGCTTCCTGACGATCGAGCGGCTCTTCAAGCTTCAGGAATTCCTGGCGCGATTCACTTTCGGGCGAGTCCTGTCATGGATCCTGCTCATCGTGCAGGTGTGGATGGGATGGGTGTTTTTCCGCTCCGAATCGCTCAGCCAGGCGCTGCAAACCGTGGGGATCATGTGGAACGTCCGAGACTGGAACCTCGCCCCGGTGGCTGAGCTGCTGGCGCTGAACCAGCGGGCCATTGCCGCACTTGGGCTTGGCGTGCTGATGGAGCTGGGCGCCGCCCTCCGCGTCAGCCGCCTCCGATTCCCGCGTCTGGCGCCATTGAGCATTCCCGCGCCGGTCGCTGTGGCTCTGGTGCTTGTGACCTGCGTCTACTGGCGTGGTCCAGGCAGCGCGTTCATTTACTTCCAGTTCTAAGATGGCGATAATGAGATGAAACTGGATCTGACCGCAAGAACTCTCCTGCTGGCTGCCGGGTTCATTCTGCTGGCCGGCGCTCTCAGATCAGGCACCGTGATGGGCGCGCACCTGCCGGAGGCCTTTTGGGCACAGAAGCTGCTCTGGGACCGCGAGTTCGACATCGTGATTGCGGGAGATTCCCGGGTCTACCGGGGCGTGTCTCCGGAGGCCATGGAGTCCGCGTTGCCGGACAGGCGTATTGCAAATTTCGGCTTCAGCGCCTGCGGCTTTTCGAAGCCGTATCTCAAGGCGACGGAGGCATTGCTGGACCACAACAGCACCCAGCCCACCATCATTCTGGGGGTGACCGCGAGTACCCTCACCCCGTCAGCGACGAAGGAGAACGGCTTCCTCAGCCTGCGGAAGCTGCGGCAGTTCCAGCTGGCACAGTTGGCGTTGCTGGGCCGCGTGTCGTTCTTCTTCAGCCCGTACGATCTGGAGGAAGTGCAGAATCTGTTCCGGAAGAGTAAGGTCGGCTACACCCTCGTGTGGCATACGGATGGCTGGGTGCAATCACGAAAAGTACCGGAAGATCCCACGGAGGCGGTGCGGATCTACCGGCGCCAGGCCAAGAAAGCCCGCTGGCGGAGCCGGGTCTCGGAGCCGATTGTGGCGAATCTGCTTGAGACGGTCCGCGAGTGGCGTCGGCGCGGCATTCTCGTCTACGCGTTCCGCCCTCCCACCCCGCAAGCGATGGTCGAGGTTGAAACTACCTTCATGAAGTTTGATGAAGCGGCGTTTGTCCAGCAGTTCCAAGAGGCGGGCGGGGTATGGCTGCCGTTTCAGGCCGAGCAGTACCACAGTTATGACGGCAGCCATCTGCGGGACGACGCCGCCGTCGAATTTTCAACAGACCTAGGGAGAGCGCTCCGACGCGCCGACTTGGCACAGGCCATCAGATGAATCACCGTCGGCTTGGGGGACTGGTCCTGTGCCTGGGCATCGCCCTCGGTATTCCGCTGGCGGCTGCTGAGGCCGCAGATTCTACGCCTCCCACCGTATCCATCACCGCCCCCTCGAATGGCACCACCGTTTTCGGAGGCATCGCCGTGACCGCCGATGCCACCGATGATGTCGGGGTGGTCGGCGTCCAGTTCCTGAAGGACGGCTCGCCGCTCGGCGCCGAGGACACCACGGCCCCCTACGCCGTCTCCTGGAACACCACCTCCGCTGACAACGGGTCGCATACGCTGACTGCACGGGCCCGGGACGCCGTCGGCCATCTCACCACCTCCTTGGCGGTCACGATCACCGTCCTGAACGATGGCTCCACGGCCCAAATCGGCCAATGGGCGCCGCCGGTCACACTGCCCATCGTGCCGGTGCACATGACCCTGCTGCCGACCGGCAAGATCCTGATGTGGGACTCCTCGGACGATCACGACGGACCGCCCCCGGACATCATCCCGCGGCTGTGGGACCCCTCCGCCAATACCATCGTGAACGTCTCCAGGGAGGAGTCGGTCCTGTTCTGCGCCCATCACACGCTCCTGTCGGACAACCGATTCTTCGTCAGCGGGGGGCATGGCGAATTCGGGGAGGATGGGACGGTGCAGACCAGCCAGTTCAATATTCTTACCAATGTCTGGACCCGCCTGGCTGACATGCGGTTTCCCCGGTGGTATCCGACCGACGTGCTGCTCGGCGATGGCCGCGTCTTGACCCTGAGCGGGAACATCGACAACAACATCTGGGCGGATGTCCCTGAGGTATACGATCCGACGGCCGACCAGTGGACCATTCTCCGGGAAATCGACATGGCTGCCTTTCGTCCCGAGCTGACGGAAGATTATCTGGCCGCGCACCTGTTGCCCGATGGCACGGTCTACGTGCTGAATCCCGACAACGGCCAAACCCGGCTCCTAAATGTGACCCAGCGCACATTGGTGGACGGCGAGACCGCCCCTCTGGGCTGGTTTGCCACGTCGATGTACCGGCCTGGCAAGGTCCTCATTACCGGCGGCGGCGACCCTGCGGTCTCTCCCGACGCCCAGAAGACCGCGCTGGTCATCGACCAGACGCAGGGCACCCCGGCCTGGCGGCCCACCAGTTCCATGCACTTTCCTCGATTCCAACATAACCTCGTCCTGCTGCCAGACGGGACAGTTCTGGCGCTCGGCGGAATCACCACGCTCAACAAAATATCCACCGTGGGCACGCTCGAGGCTGAGGTATGGAATCCAGACACCGAGGCGTGGACGCAGCTGGGGGCGATGCAGCATCCGCGTCTCTACCACTCCACCGCGTTGCTGCTGCCGGATGGACGGGTGGTGGCGGCCGGAGGCGGCGGCATCGAGGCGGTCACCGACTACTTCAGCGCGGAGTTCTACTCCCCGGCCTACCTGTTCCGCGGGGCGCGGCCGGTCATTACGAGCGCGCCATCCACGCTCAACTATGGCCAGACCTTCACCGTGCAGACGCCAGATGCCAACGCCATTGCATCCGTAGTGCTGATTCCGCTGGGGTCGACCACGCACACGATCGACTCCACCCAGCGCTACGTGCCGCTGAGCTTCACCCAGGGTGCGGGCCAGCTGTTCGTCCAGGCTCCGGCGGACCCCGATGCGGCGCCGCCCACGTACTACATGCTCTTTGCCATGAACGACTCGGGTGTTCCCGCGATCGCCCCGATCGTTCAGCTGCCCGCGGCGCCGATTACCCCAGCACCCCAGGAAGCCTATTCGGAGACGGGTGGGCAAGTCGTAATGGAGGCGGAACACTACGACCAGCAGATCGCCCGCGGTGGTCAGGATTGGTTCATCCAGGTCGCCAAGTCGGGCTATTCGAAATCAAGCTACGTCCAGGTCCTGCCGGATCTCGACACCCAGTACGATACCGGTTATGTCGGCACCGCCCCTGAGCTGGTGTTCAACATTGAGTTTACGACCCCTGGCACCTATTACGTCTGGATCCGCGGGCATGCTACTGACGGTGGAGATGACTCGCTCCACGCAGGGCTGGATGGCGCCGGCCCGGCGTCGGCCGACCGGATCACAGGGTTCTTCAAACCCAACTGGATCTGGCTGCGGGATACGAAGGATAATGGCCCATCGGCGACCCTCACCATCCCGAGTGCCGGGCTGCACACCTTCCATCTGTGGATGCGGGAAGACGGCATGCGCGTCGATAAGATTCTCTTGCGCATGGACGGCTCCGCCACCGCCCCGGGCGGGATCGGACCGGCGGAAAGCCCTCGGGTAGTGGCAGGATCCCCGCCTCCGCCCGATACCACCCCCCCGCTGATAACAGGGGTCGCGGTGTCGACCGTCACCGCCACGACCGCCACGATTACGTGGATCACGGATGAGCCCGCCACCTCGCAGGTGGACTACGGCTCAACGGCGTCCTACGGCTCCAGCACGCCGCTGGATAGCGCGCTGGTCACCAGCCACAGTGTCACCCTGACCGGGTTGACTTCCGGCGCCCTCCACCACTTCCAGACGCGCTCGACGGATGCATGGACCAACACGAACACCTCTTCGGACGGAACATTCACCACCTCTTCCGGCGGTGGAGGTTCTCAGGCCTTTCAGGAGTCCGGCGGCCAGGTCGTCATTGAAATTGAGCACTACGATCAAAACACCCCCCGCGGCGGCAAGGACTGGGCGCTGCAGACGAGCAAGACCGGCTTCTCCGGGACCGGCTACCTCGAAGCCTTGCCCGACACCGACATCAACATCGACAGCGGCTATGTCAGCACCAGCCCGGAGCTGGTCTACCAGGTGCAATTTAGCACCCCCGGGACTTACTACGTCTGGCTCCGGGGGCAGGGGGATGATGGCGGAGACGACTCGCTGCATGCGGGGCTGGATGGCGCCGGGCCGGCCTCGGCGCAGCGGATCAGCGGGTTCAACGGAGCCAATTGGGTCTGGAAACGGACGCTCAGCGGCGGCGCGCTGGCGACCCTGACGATCCCGAACGCCGGGTTCCACACCATCCACCTCTGGATGCGGGAAGACGGCCTGCGCATCGATAAGCTCCTGCTGCGGACCAGCAGCTCGGCGACCGCTCCGGCTGGCATCGGACCAGTGGAGAACAACGGCAAGAAACGGCTCATGAGCCTAGGCGATTCCATCACGAGAGGGTCGGCCGATCCCAACGGATTCGGCTATCGCGACCATCTACAAACGCTTGTGGGCATCGGGAAGTTCGAGTGGGTGGGCTCCACGCAAAGCCCTTCATCCGATCCAGTGTATGACGTGGATACCGCCGGGGTTAACGGGGATCGCACCGACCAGGTGCTGGCTCGGTTGCCCGCATCCCTGGTGACGGATGCGACAGTTCCCAACCCGGCAGGCTCCAAGGTGCTCCTCCATATCGGCACGAACGATCTCAACCAGGGGGTGGCCGAAGCCACCGTGGTGAACAACGTGGAAGCGATTATCGACATGATTGATGCGCACGATCCGAGCCTGACCATTTATGTGGCCCGGATCATTCCCAGCAAGAACGCCACGCTGAACGCCAAGATCCCCAGCTACAATTCGGCGCTCGCCGCCCGCGTGAATACGCTCAAAGCCACCAAGCCGAACCTCTATCTGGTGGACATGAACACCGCCTTTACCCAGAACGGGTCCTGGGCCACTCTCTACATGGCGGACTCGGTGCATCCCAATGACACCGGGTACCAGATCATGGCTGCCAAGTGGAAACAGGCGCTTGATCTCAACCCTTAAGCTGCGACCGACTGTCCCTCCGCATCTCCTTCCCGCACCTCCAAGCCTAGTTCAGTTTATAAGTTTATAAAGTATAAATTCTGTGTCGGTTCAGGTAGTTTTGTTGTCCTGGTACGACACGATGTTTGATGTTGCTCTCATTTCTTACTGGTCTTACTAGACGTTTTTGAGCGAATTTTGAGAGATTTTTTACATAACATATTTGTAATAAATAAGTTACGTGTATTTTATGATTATAAAATAAGAATGTGGCACGCAAGCTGCTTCTATGACTGTCATAGACAGTCTTACTACGCTAAGGTCAATTACGGAGGTTCGCGGTATGTTAGAAGGTCGATTAAGCATCACCGAAGTGGCCAGTCAGCTTGGAGTGACCACCAAGACGATTACCCGGTGGGAGAAGTCCGGCAAAATCAAGCCGGCCAAGCGGGATTGGCGTGGGTGGCGCGTCTACTCCAAGGAAGAGTTGGACCAGATGAAGAGTTTTGTCGAGACGGTCTATTAAGCTATTTAAGGAGGACACAAGAGAGATGACGACCTTCAGACGAGCGATCGCAGTAAGCCTTGTGGGGTTTGTGGGGATACCCTCCTTCGCAGCGGCTCAGGATGGGGACGCTCAGCAGGCGGGATCAGCGCAGACCGGATCTGTGCAGACAGGGCCAGTGGTGCCGATGCCCCAGGGGCCCGGACCGGCTCCAGGGCCTGGGCGCGCCATTCCGGCTGCAAACGCCTACTCGCCGATGGTGCCAAGCGTTGGGGCGGTCGGCGTCGTGCCCGCGATTGGCATCCCCGGAGTTCAGGCGCCCGGACCAGTGCCGACCAACCTCGGCGGACAGGTCTCCACGCTCGGACCCTACACGCTCGGGCCCGATGACGTCGTCGCGATCGACGTGCAACTGCAGCCCGAGTTTACCGGCACCTTTGTCGTCGGCCATGACGGCATGATCCAGTACGGCATCATCGGAGACGTTACGGTCAACGGACTGACCAAAGAGGAGTTGGCGCAGGCGCTGACCGAGCGGCTGAAGCAGTACGTGCGGTTCCCTCAGGTCAACGTGACCATCATCGGCTTCAACTCCAAGGCGATCTATATTCTCGGCCGCGTGGCCGTCCCAGGGAAGTACGCCATGCGGGGCGATGTGATCAAGCTGCGCGACGCCCTCATCGCGGCGGGCCTGGAAGGCCAGTACGCCGCGCTCGGCAGGGTGCGCATCATCAAGACCGATCCCGAGCATCCGCAGAAGCGAGTGGTGAACCTCGGCAAGGTCGTCTACCAGGGGAAGACCGCGGAGGACGTTGATCTCGTCAACGGCGATGTCGTCGTGGTGCCGACCACGATGTGGGGCTACGTGGCGATCTTCTTCCGGTCCGTCTTCAGCCCGGCGGTGCGGGTCGCAAAATGGGCGGCCATCTAATGACGACCACGGAGACGCAAATCGGGTGGCAGGATTATCTGGCGATTGTGATCCGCCGCCGCTGGTTCTTCCTCGTGCCGTGCGCGGTGATCGTGGCGGCCACGATGGCGGTCGGCTTCATGCTGCCGAAGCTCTACCGATCCCAGACGGTGCTGCTCGTGCAGGACCCCAAGATCATGAACCCGCTCATGCAGGGCGTGGCGGTGGCCACGCCGGTGGACCGCCGCATGCAGGTGGTCCAGGAAGAGCTGTTGAGCTGGAGCAGCCTCAGCCGGCTGGCCCATGAATTAGGGCTCGACCAGACGGCCAAAACGCCGATGGCGCTCGAAAGCGTGGTGAAGACGCTGCGGAAAAACATCGTGGTCCTGGCCAGCCGCAGCGGCCTGATCACACTGTCCTACACCCATTCCGACCCTGAGTTGGCGCAGCGCGTGTTGAACACCGTCACCAATATCTATATTCAGCGCAACGTGGAGGCGCAAACCGCCGAAGCACAAACCGCCATCACGTTCATCGAAAAAGAGATCGAGGTCTACAAGACCAAGCTGGAATCCGCCGAAAAGTCGCTGCGGGAGTTCAAGGAGCTGCACACCATGGAAATGCCGGTGGCCGCTTCGCTGAACAGCCAGATCATTTCGCTGCAGGTGGGGCTCGCGCAGTTGCTGGTGGAGAATACCAACGATCACCCGAGGGTGGTGCAGGTGAAGCGGCAGATTCAAGAGTTGACCGCCAAGCGCAATGAGGAGGTCAGGCGGGTCATCGCGCAGGCCATGCTCAAAGGCGCCTCGCCGGAGATCTATGGCGATCTCATTCAGCGGCTCGACGCGCCGGCCGCCGCGCAACGTGGAGCGTCGCCCGATCCGAAGGTCGAGGCCGCCCGGGACGCCTACCAGACATGGGTGCAACGGCTGGACAACGCCGCCCTCTCCTCCGGTCAGCAGCCAGCACCCGCCCCGGCGGCGGCACCATCCGCCCAGACAGAAAACGGGGTGGTGGATTCCGATCTGCTGCTCAGCACGGAGCCGCTTTCCATTACCCTCGGACCGCGCGAAGAGCAGGAGTTGGCGCGGCTGCGGCGGGATTACAAAGTGCACGCCTCCGCCTATCAGGAGATGAAGCAGCGGCTGGAGCGGGCGAGCATGACCCAGCGCCTCGGCGAGTCGGATGAAGGCACCAAGTTCAAGGTAATCGAGGCCGCACGGCTGCCGTTGCGTCCGTTCAGCCCCAACCTGTGGCTCATGTTCACGGGATCCTTGGTGGGCGGGCTGTTCATCGGCATCTGCGCGGCGTTTGCCGCCGAGTATCTGGATCAATCGTTCCAGTCATCTGAGGATGTGCAGGCGGCGCTGGCGGTGCCGGTCATCGGGGCCATTTCGACAATCATGACGGACCAGGATTTCGCGGACCGGCGGCGGCGCTACCGCAACTGGGTGTCCGGGCCCCATCAGCTGCAGTGGGTGCACGCACGGATTCTCCGGCCGGTCTGGACCAGGGTGGATCAGCTGCTGATGCGCTGGGGGCTGTGATGTACGAAGCCTTCTTCGGCCTGAAAGAGAAGCCGTTCCAGATGACGCCGGACACGCGGTACTTCTTCCCGTCGGCGAAGCACACGGATGCGCTCAATCACATGGTGTACGCGATCGAGGAGCGCCGGGGGTTCGTCGTCATCACGGGGGAGATCGGCTCCGGCAAAACGACGCTGTCACGCGTGCTCTTCCAGAAGCTGGACCGTCTGACCAAGACCGCGATCATCCGCAATACGCATTTGAGCGCGAAGGACCTCATCGCGCTGGCGCTTGAGGAGTTCGAGGTGCCCTATGCGCCCGGATCGACCAAGACGCAGATGATCAGCCGGCTCAATGAGTTCCTCGTCGACCAGCTGCGCGACAATTGCAATGTGGTCCTCCTCATCGATGAGGCGCAGAACCTGAAGCCCGGCGTCCTGGAAGAAGTGCGCATGCTGTCCAATCTCGAGACGGAGACCGAGAAGCTCGTCCAGATCATCCTGATGGGCCAGCCGGAGCTGAAGTCGAAGCTCTGGCTGAAGGGGCTCACGCAGCTGCGTCAGCGTGTGACGCTGCACTACCATCTCGGTCCCCTCTCGGAAGAGGAGACGGCGGCCTACGTGGAGCACCGGCTGCACGTCGCGGGGGCGAACGGCTCACCGGTCTTTGCGGCCAACGCGTTCCCCAAGATCTTTGCGCGCACGCTCGGCACGCCGAGGCTCATCAACGGCCTCTGCGACCGCGCGCTGCTGACCGGCTACGTGAACGATGTGAAGGTGGTCGGTCCTGAGATTATCGAGGAAGTGGCCAGCGAGCTGCCGGCTCTGATCCAGGAACCGGTGGCGGCAACCGGAGAAGGAGCCCACGCATGAGCAAGGTCATGAACGCCCTCACTCGAGCCGAACAGGAACGGGACTACCGGCTCGTGGCTCCTGCGAACGATCCTCACCGGGACGCCACCAACGGCTCCACCCATTCGACGACCGGTGCAGCCGTTGAGAGCCGCACCACCCCGGAGACGGTGGAGCAGGCGATCGCCGTCATTCAGGACAAGTTGAGCCAGATGGAGCGGGACACGGCCCGCCAGTCCGGCGAGCGCCTGCGCATGCAAGCACAGCTCACCGCCTCGGAAGGGCTCCTAGCCCAGTTGGAGCAGGAGCGAAAGGCGTTTCAGCAGCGCCTGGCCCAGATGGATCAGGCGGCGGCGGAGCTGGAAGCAGCCAAAACGACCTGGGTCAAACAGCTGAGCGCATTGCGGGAGTGCCAGGTGCTCTCGCATGAGCTGCAGATGGCCGAACAGTCGGTGCAGGCCCATCGGATCTTGATCGAGCATACCACCCAAGCCCAACAGCGCATGGCCGCGGAGCTGGCGGACCAAACCCAGCAGCAGATGCGCTTGCAGCAGCGCGTCGAGCAACTGAAGTTTCAGTTGGGTCACGCGCTGGCATTAACCGGGACCACCAAGACCGTGAGGACCGCATGAGCAAAATCACGCAAGCGTTGGAGAAAGCTGCGCGCGAACGCTTGCAGCGCACACAGGAGCGGGTGACCGTGCCGGCTCGCACCGTCACCGTGCCCGTGGTGACCTCGCGGTTGAGCGAGATCGCCTCTGCCGGCGAAGTGCGCATCGATCCGCACATCGTCAGCGCCGCCGACTCCAAATCGCCCATCGCGGAGCAGTACCGGATCCTCCGCACCAACCTGCAGTCGCTGCGCCTGAAGCAGGGTCCGAAGGTGATCGTCGTGACGAGCGCGGTGAGCGGAGAAGGCAAGTCCGTGACCGCCGCCAATCTGGCGCTCACGCTGGCGCGCCAGGAGAATCTCAGGGTCGTGCTCGTCGATGCCGACATGCGCAAGAGCACCGTCCACAAGTGGCTGGGGCTCGGAGAGAACCCGAACGGCCTCTCCACGATTCTGACGAATGGCGGAGAGTTGAACGATTCGCTGGTGGCCCTGACGGAGCCTCCGTTGACGGTTCTGCCCGCGGGGGCGCATCCCGATCACCCGGCCGAGTTGCTGGAATCGCTCAATATGAAGCGATTGCTGTCGGCGCTGAAATCGCAGTTCGACATGGTCATCGTGGACGCCCCGCCCGTGCTGCCGGTGTCCGACCCGGGCATCCTTGCGGCCCAGGCCGACGGCGTGCTCCTGGTCGTGCGCGCGGGCAAGACCCAGCGCAAGACGGTGCTGGCCGCGCAGGAACTGCTGAAGAAGATGCAGGCCAATGTGCTCGGCTGCGTGCTGACCCACGTGGAGTACTATATGCCCGGCTACGCCCGCTACTACCAGTACTACCGGGAAAGCGGCAAATCCGGTAACGGCAAACCACCCACCTCAGCATAAGGAGAGTGTCCTATGAACCGCCTGAGCTCGTTCCAGCGATCGTGTCAGGACACCAACCGGTTGCCAGGTCCCTCACCGTTCCGCGCGCGCAGCCGGTGGCAGTCGCTCGGCTATGCGCTCCAGGGGCTACGGGATGCCTGGGACACCCAGATCAATTTGCGGCTGCACGTCTACGTCGGCATCGGGACCGTGGCGTTCGGAGCCTGGCTGCGCTTATCCGTCATCGAATGGCTCTGGATCAGCTTTGCCATCGGCTTGGTGATCTTCGCGGAGCTGATGAACACCGCCATTGAGCAGATGGTCGACTTCATCGTCGGGACGCGTTTCGATCCGTCCGCCCGACGAGTCAAAGACCTCGCCGCAGGCTGCGTCCTCGTGGCCGCCGTCATCGCCGTCGTCATCGGCGTGCTGACCTTCGGGCCGCATTTCCTCATCAGTTAGGTGCGGCAGGACGCCGCATGACGGAGACCCCATCGACGATGCGCGAGCCGTTCTTGGTTTCTACCCGCTCCTGGCTCCTGCTGCTTGCCGCCGTCGTCGGGGCGTGGCTGGCGCTGACCTGCCTGGCCATTCCCGGCCTGCTTGCGCTCGCGTACTACGGCGGCGACTCCCTGCCTTGGCTCGGCCGCCTCCTCGAAGGACGGGCTACCCATTCGTTCGGCCATTACCTCGGCGCCTGGACGTGGCTGATTCCGCACGGGTTGTCGGTGATCACGCTCAGCTGGCTGGTGCCGTTTGTGATGAGCCGCCCGTCGTTTTTCCGCCGGTGCGTCGGCGCGGCCACTCCCGGCACGCTCGGCGCCATCCGCATGTGGGTGTGCGCCATCCTCTTCGCCATGGTGGTCAATGAGCGATTGGCGCATCTGGCGTGGTTCCCGGAAGAGTTTCGCCGTCCCATGGGCCTCATGGGGGTGTTCTACGCGTTGCCGATCGGCATGGATCGGCTGGTGGCCAGCGAGGCGGGATTGCAGCTGTTCCAATACGCCACCGAATTGGCGCTTCTCTTGGGCATGGCCGGGTTGGGCACGCGGATCGTCATGCCGCTGGCGACCCTCTGCGTGTTGGTCTTCTTCGGCCTGTTGCGCCAATACAGCTTCTTCTGGCATCAGGGCCTGATCACGACGTACCTCATGGCGGTCTTGTCGTTCACTCCCTGCGGCGATGGCTGGTCGCTGGATCGTCTGTTGCGGATCGCGCGAGGACGGCCGGTTCCGCCGGCGAATCAGGCGACGGTGCGGTATGGCTGGGCCCGGTACGCCTGCTGGATCGCCATTGCGCTGCCGTACATGGCGGCGGGAATGAGCAAATTCGGCAACGTCGGTTGGTTCTGGTGGGCGCCCGACAACATGCGGCGATTCCTCTATACCGATACGCTCAATCCGGTGCAGTTCGACTGGCAGGTCTCCCTCCAGCTTGTTCATGCCCCCGATCTCTTCTTCGCCTTGGTGGGATTGTCCGGCGTGCTGGGCGAGGCGCTGTACGGGCTTGTGCTGGTCTGGCCGTTGGCGCGCAAGGTGCTGCCTGCGGCCATGTTGTCCATGCATGTGGGCATCGCGTTTCTGCAGAACATTCTCTTTCCCGACCTCATCTTCATCCAGGCGGTGTTTTACAATTGGACCCCCCTGCGCCTGGCGATTGAGCGATGGCTCGCCGCGCGGCGCGGCTCCGTGCAGCCCTCTACACCCACCATGACAGTCCCGGTAGCCGACACCCGTGCGCCCGCCTGGCGCCACATCGTGCCGGCCAGCGCGTTGTTCTGGGCGTTCTTTTTCTGCTGGTTTTACCGGGTGGAGTGTTATCCCTTCACGGCGATGCAGATGTACACGGAAAAGTGGCGCTTCGCCTCGCCCGCCATCCTCTACTACAAGACCGAAGCCCGCCGGGCGGACGGCCAGGCCAGCCGGCGGTATTTCCGCCAAGCCATGGGAACGATGGCGCACAACGCCCGGTACCGCCCCATGTTCGGGCGCTGTTTCGGCACGCCCGAACAGGTGGCCCGGTGCAGCGGCTTCTTCCGGTCGGCGGCGACAGGCTATAACCGCCATGCGCCTCCGGAGGCGCGCATCAGCCAGATCGAGATTCAGCAGTGGCAATGTCCCATGTCGAATCCCGCCGATGGGCAATTGATCAACCGCATGATCATCGACGTGCCGACATGACCCCTGAGCTCTCCCTGGTCATTCCGACGTTCAATGAAGCGGAGAACGTGCCGATTCTTCTCGAGCGGATCGCGCAGGCGCTGGGCTCGCTCGAAGGGCGGTATGAGGTGCTGATCGTCGATGACGACAGCCCGGACGGCACCTGGCGGGTCGCCGAAGCCTGTCGCGAGCGGTATCCGCAGCTGCGCGTCATCCGGCGCGTTGAGGGGGAGCGGGGGCTTGCGCCGTCCGTCGTGGATGGCTGGCGTCAGGCGCGCGGCGAGCTCCTGGGAGTGATCGACGCCGATCTGCAGCATCCCCCGGAGGTCCTGGTGCCGCTGTTGCTTGCGATGCGCCAAACCGATGCGGAAATTGGGGTGGCCAGCCGCTACGCCTCTTCCGAACAGAAGCTGCGATGGAATGTCCTCCGCAAGTGGCTGTCGCGCGGAGCCTCAGAGTTGGCGGAGGCGGTCCTGCCCGCCCACGCACGGAGCGTGACCGATCCGCTCTCCGGATTTTTCCTGCTGCGGCGAACCGTCGTGGAGGGCATCACCCTGCGGGCGCGAGGCTACAAGATCCTCCTGGAGGTGCTCAGCCGCGGGCGCTACCAGCGAGTGGTGGAAGTGCCCTACACCTTCGGTCGCCGCCATCAGGGCGCGAGCAAACTGAGCGCGCACGTGATGGGGGACTATCTCGCACAGTTGTGGCGGTTGATCTGGCGGCCGACCGGCTTTGGACGGTTCGTGCGGTACTGCCTGGTCGGCAGCAGCGGCGTGCTCATCAATCTCACGGTGCTTTGGCTGCTCCGCAATCACGAGACGCTGGGCAAGCTGCGCGCGCCGGCCCTGGCGATCGAGGCCTCAGTCCTGAACAACTTTTTATGGAATGAGCTCTGGACGTTCAGCGACCGCGCCCGGTTGGCTCCGCGGCTGCGCAACCGTCTGCAGCGTTTGCTCAGTTTCAATCTGGTCTGCGTGGCCGGCGCGGGCATCCACCTGGGCCTGGTGTGGCTGCTGGCCATCCACGGACACTGGCCGTACATGGCGACGAACGTCTTGGGAATTCTCATCGTCACGTGCTGGAATTACGGGTTGAACGTGACGCGCACCTGGCAACAGCATCCCGCGCACGCCATCATGGTCCATGAACAGCCTCAGCAGTTCCTAGGGACCCTTATCCGGCATCGTGACCGCCTGATCACGGGCACCATTCTGCTCGTGGCACTGGCGCTCCGCTTGTGGCAGCTTGGCGCCAAAAGCCTGTGGCTTGATGAGGCCTCCAGCTGGGTGTTTGCCCGCCAACCGCTTGGACAGATCCTGATGAACGTACAGGAACCCAACCCGCCGCTGTACTACGCCCTGCTGCACGGCTGGATCGCGCTCTTTGGCCAGTCCGAAACCGCGCTGCGCATGCTCTCCGTGCTGTTCGGCACGCTGGCCGTCTGGTTGACATACTGGGTCGGCCGGCAGCTGGGCGGCAAGCCGCTGGGTTGGATCGCGATGAGCTTGATGGCGGTCATGCCGATGCCGATCGACTACTCGCAGATGGCGCGGACCTATACCTTGTTTTTAGCCGCCTCGCTGGGATCGTTCGGCTGTCTCCTCGCATGGGAGGCGACGCGCGCCAGGCGCTGGGCCGTCGGATACGTGGCCGCCTCGATTGCCATGTGCTATGCCCATAACTACTGGGTGTTCAACCTGGCGGCCCAACAGCTCTATATGGCATGGCGGATCGCCGGCCGGCAGGTGCCGCTGCGCGCATGGCTGAGGCTCTCCGCCGGGGTGCTGGCGGGCATTGCTCCATGGTTGACGGCCCTGGTCGCGCAGACGCTTCGCGCTCAACAGGTCGGCTTGATGATTCCCCGTCCTGGGCTGACGGAGCTGGTAGAGATCCCATTACGGTTCGCGACGCCATGGGGCATCCCGCAGGCGGCTTGGGCCTATCTGCTGCTGGCTGTCTTGGGACTTGCGCTGTGCATCCGGCGCCGGACCGCGGACGGGCTGCTCCTTTTATGGCTGGTCTGTCCGATTGTGTTGCCGTTCGTTGCCTCGCTGATCGGCACGCCCATGCTGCGGCTGCGCTACGCCATCGCCGCGCTGCCGGCTTTGTACCTGTTGATGGGGCGGGGGGTCCTGGTGCTACCCGGCCGGCTATCGCGGGCCGCGGTCGTGACGGTTCTGCTGGCGCTGCCGGTGCTCGGCCTCCAGGGCTACTACGGCTGGGAGCGGGAGGATTGGCGGACGCTGGCCGCGGAGATGGAGCGTCTCGTTAAACCGGACGACATCCTCGTGGTCTCCAGCACCAGGCCGGATCCGATGATGTATTACTACAAGGGCCCGGTTCCATTCACAGTGCCGTTTGAGACGATCCCGCCCGCGGCCGACACCGACCGGCGGGCGATGCAGCAACTGCACGATCGCATTGATGGCCTCATCACCGGCCGCAACAAGCGAGTCCGCGTCTGGGTCGCGGTGCGGCTGGGGTTCGGCCGAGACTTCCGGCCAGTGATCACGGATGCGCTGCAGGACCGCTATCCTGGCCTGCGCCGCATTTACAAGCGGCGGTTTTCCAGCAACCTCATTGTGTACGGCTACGAGCTGGGGTCGCGTCCGTGGTGGAGGCTTCTGGGATGAGCGGAGTCAGCGGCTCCACGCCTGTCAATATCAGCGTCATTCTACCGACCCTCAATCGGGCCGACAGCCTGCGGGAGGCGCTGGAACGGTTGAAAGCCCAAGAGACCGGCGGACGGTTCACGTACGAGATGATCGTGGTGGATAACGGCTCGACCGACCACACCCGGCGCGTCGTCGAGGCGCTGCAGCCGGCGTTTCCGGTTCCGCTGCGCTACGTCTATGAAGCGCAGCGCGGCCGGCCGTGCGCGGTGAACGCCGGCATGGCAATGGCGGGAGGCGGGCTGTTTGTCTTCACCGACGATGACATTCTCACGCCGCCCGGGTGGCTCGCCGCCATGTGGACCTGTTTCCAGGAGGAGCATCCCGACGGTATCGCCGGCCGAGTGGTGCCGTTGTGGCTGGCGTCTCCCCCGGAGTGGTTGGGGGAAGGGGAGATGCGGAAGCTGGGGCAGATCGGCTGCGTCGATCATGGACTTGAGCGGCGCAGCAGCCGCGACGGCCGCTACTGCCGGTGGGTCGGCGGCAATCTCGCGATCAGCCGTGCGGCGGTGGAGCGCATCGGCCCCTACGATGTCTGCATGACGCGGACGGAGGACACGGAGTACTTCTGGCGCTTCATGGACCGCGGGCTGGTCGTCTGTTATGAGCCGGCGGCGGTGGTGCAGCACAAGGTGGGGGCTGAGCGGATGAACCCGGAGTATTTCAGGCGATGGCGTCACCGGGAAGGCTACTATCTGGCTCACCTTATCCCCTGGAAGCCTTTTCATCTCGTCACGATTATGCCGCTGTGGAGGGCGCGGGTGACGCTGAATGTCTTGGCGGCGTGGATTCGAAGCGTCGTGACGCGCCAGCCCTGGCTCACGCGATTCAAAGCGGAGCTGCTGGTGCGCCAGGAAGTCAGCGTCTGGGCCAGACGCCTCCAGCTCTGGCCGCAGTGGTGGGGCGCCATGTTTACCGGCCGCCGGTCCATGTGCGAGGCTGGCGTGGCGCACGGGGAAGCGATGCGGCAGGAGCACATCGCATGAGCATGTCCGGGCTTGCCGGAATGTTGAGCGCAGCGGGCGCGCCCGCCAATGGGTGGCTGACGCATGCCGCTCGCGTGGTGAGCCACAGCCCGCACAGTCGAACCCTCCGGTGGGCGCGCGGCCCCCTCGGCCTGAGTTACGTGTCGATTCATGAGGAATCTGATCGGCTGGGTGCGGCCGTGTTATCGGAGACGTGCCTGTTTGTCGTGGGCACGATCCACAACGCAGACGATCTGCGGCAGCAGCATCTCGGTGTCTCGAGTCGCGTCGAAGGTTCTCAGGACTTGGCGGAGGGGTTGCTGGAGTGGTACCTCGCCAAAGGCCTGGAACCGTTCACAGATCTCAACGGCGCGTTCGTGCTCGGCATCTGGGATGCGCGCGAGCAGCAGTTCCATCTCATGACCGACCGGCTCGGGTTGCGCAAGGTATATGTCGCCCAAGTGCCCCAAGGCCTCGTGTTCGCGTCGGAAGTCAAGGCGCTGTTGGCGCACCCCCAGGTGAGCCGCGCCATTGACGAGCGCGCACTGGCCCATCTGCTCAGCATGGGACATCTGCTCGATGATCGCACGCTCTATGCGTCGATCCAGTTGCTCCGGAGCGGAAGGCGCCTGACCTACGCTCCGCGGAAACGCGCGTTGACGACGGAGCCGTACTGGCAATTGCGCTATACGATCTCCCAGAATCGGCTGTCACTGACGGCGTGCGCCGATGAGTTGGCTCAACGGCTGACGGCGTCCGTCGAGCGGCGCCTGGACGGGGTCGATCGGTTGGGCATTCCGATCAGCGGAGGATTGGATTCACGGACCCTGTTGGGCATGACGCGCCGGCTGCGGCCCACGGAGCCGATCCGGACGTTTACGATCGGGCACGCGCATGCCTATGACGTGGTGTTTGGCCGCCGGATCGCGCGCGCCTGTCGGGCGCACCACCGCTTCCTGCCGCTTGAGCCGGACTTCATGGCGCGCCAGGGCGAGCGATTCACCTGGCTGACGGATGGCATGGTGTCGCTCCATAACTGCTGGGGCATGGCGCTGACCGAGGCGGCTCCTCCCGCTTGCAGCCGCGTCTTCCATGGGTTCCTGGGCGATGCACTGAATACCTCCACCAATCGGTTTATGAAGACCGCGTTCCGCCAGACCGATCCGGAGGCTCAAGCAAGGGAGGCGGGGCAGAGCTATGGGAACATGGTGTTTTCAGATCAGGAGCTGGCCGGTCTCCTGCGCCCATCAGTGTACCGGGCCGTGGCCGGAGCCGCTGCCGAGGACGTGGCGCGGTCCGTGCGAGAGGCCGAGACGGATGTGCTCTCCGACCGGCTGATCTGGGTTGAGATTCAGCAGCGCCATCTGCGCTACACCTCCTACATGCTGGCGATGATCGGCTCGGCCGTGCCGATCAGCATGCCGTTTGCGGACAACGACGTGGTGGCGTTTCTGACTTCGACGCCTCCGGCCTATCGCCTGGACAAGCGGTTGTACCGGGCGATGATCCGTCGGCATCTCCCCTCGCTGGCCCGGATCGGCATGGAAGATACCAGCGGGCTGCCCATCGACGCCGGCTGGCTGCGCCAGCGCCTGCACTGGCGGTGGGAACAGTTCCGCGAGCGACAGCTGCCGCGTTGGACCGGCGGATGGTATCACCCCCATGACCGGATCGCCTACGCGCACTATAACGAGTGGATGCGGCTGCAGCCCACACGCGGGTACCTGGAGGAGACCTTGGCCCGCGGCGAGGCGTATCTTGAGCCGTGGTGCGACCTCGCGGCGGTCCGCCGTGTCCTGGCCGACCACCTGGCGGGTACCGCAAACGCGTATCGGAAAGTCAGCGCGCTGATGACGCTCGTGCTGTGGCTCGAGCAGGTCCAGAAGTTGCCGGTAGCCACGGAGGAGTCAGGGGTGTCATGTCAAGCAGCGTGAACATCAGTGTGATTGTGGCGACCCGCAACCGCGCAGCCAGCCTGACGGAGCTGCTGGAGAGTCTGGCGGCCCAGCGGATGGATCCGCCGATCACCTATGAGGTGCTGGTGGTCGATAACGGCTCCACAGACGAAACGCGTCAGGCGGTGGAAGCGCTTCAAGCGGGTTTCCCGGCCCCGCTGCGTTACCACTTTGAGCCGCGGCCCGGCAAGCCGTGGGCGCTGAACGCCGGCATGGCCGCCGCACGGGGCGCTCTCCTGGCGTTCACCGACGACGACGTCGTGGCGGACCCGTCATGGCTGGCCGCACTCTGGCGCTGCTGCTGCGAGGAGCGGGCGGATGCCGTGACCGGGAAAATTGTTCCGCGCTGGCTCACGCTGCGGCCCGCATGGTTGACGAACCAGGTCCTCCGGTCCGTGGCGACGCTGGGCTGCGTGGATCACGGCTCGGTCCGCCGGCGCACGCTGGACGGGCAGGACTGCCGGTGGGTCGGCGGCAATCTGGCGATTCGCCGTGAGGCGGCCGACCGCATCGGGGGGTACGACGTCCGTATGGCCCGCAGCCAGGACACCGAGTACTATCGTCGATGCCTGTCGAAGGGGTTGACCGTCTGCTATGAGCCCGGGGCCGTGGTCTTCCACAAGATCGGCTCCGAGCGCATGACGCCGGGCTACTTCCGTCAATGGCGCCACCGGACGGGGTTCTACAATGCCGCACAGCTGCCCTGGCGGCCGGCGGATCGACTGACCGTGATGCCGCTCTGGTGGTATCGGTTCATGGCTCGGATCATGGCGCAGTGGGCCGGGCGGGTCGTGGCACGCCGGCCATGGTTGGAGCGGTTTCGGCTGGAGCTCATCCTCCACGAACAGTTCGGCGTGTTGGAGTACCGGATGCGGACATGGCTGCATCGGACCTGAGCGTGATCATCCCGACCCGCAACCGCGCGACGATTCTCAAGGGGCTGCTTGAGACCGTCAGCTGCCAAGAGACGGGTAGCCGGTTCCGCTACGAAGTGGTCGTTGTGGATAACGGGTCGTCCGACGACACCAGCCGCATGGTGGAAGGGCTGACGGCGGACTATCCCGTGCCGCTGCGATGTGTTGTGGAGCCCAGGCCGGGTAAGCCGTTTGCGGCCAACACAGGCATCGCGTACGCCCAGAGCGATCTGCTGGTGTTTACGGATGATGATGTGCTGGCCGATCCGGGATGGTTGTCCGGAATCTGGCGCTGTTTCGAGGAAGCTCCGGATACCGAGGCGGTGGCAGGGCGCATTTTGCCCCTGTGGATTGACGGCCGTCCGGAGTGGATGAGCGATCAGATCATGGGCAAGCTGGGGACGCTGGGCTGTCTCAACTTCGGACCCGACCGGCTGGTCATCAGCCAGTCGGATCGGCACTACTGGTGGGTCGGCAGCAACGTGGCGGTTCGCCGGTCGGTGGTCGAGCGCTTCGGCGGGTTTGACCTCCGGCGCGCCCGCGGCCAGGATGTGGACCTGTTCGACCGCTATAACGCGGCCGGGGTGAAGATCGTGTATGAGCCCCGGGCGGTCGTCCGCCACAAAGTCGGTCAGGAACGGCTGACTCCCGAAGCCTTCAGAGCCTGGTACGACCGGCAGGGGTTCTACCGTGGATCCGGAATGACCTGGCGGCCCCATCACTTGGTGACGCTCATGCCGTTGCACTGTTATCAGCAGTGGTGGTTCTGGGCCAAGCGCTGGTGGCAGGCGGACCGTTCGCCCGAGGCCTTCTGGGAGCGGTTGAGCTACGAGTGCCGGACGCAGGCATGGAACCGGACGTTTCTGAGGCGGTTACAGTTGTGGCCGCGGTGTGTGTTGACGATGGTGACCGGCCGGTCGTTTCTGCCGGACAGCGGCGTGGCCGGTCAGGCCAACCCGAGAGGATAACGGATCGATGTGGGCGCATCTCAAGAAGCTGGCGCAGTACCGGGACCTGCTTGCCACGATGGTGTTTCGCGACATCCAGGTGCGGTACAAGCAGACGTTCCTGGGGGCGGTCTGGGCGGTGGCCCAGCCGCTGGCCTTCATGATTATCCTGACGGTCCTGAAATCCACCATCTTTAAAGAAGAGAACTCGGAAGGGGCACCCCACCAGGTGTTCCTCTACTGCGCCACCGTGCCCTGGATGTTCTTCCAGGGCAGCCTGAACCTGGCCACCAATTCCGTCTCGGGCAACATGAATCTCGTGAAGAAGATCTATTTCCCGAGGGAGATTTTTCCGCTGGCGTCGATTCTGGCCTCGGTAGTGGATTTTCTAATCGCCTCGCTGATCTTCGTGGGCATGATGATCTACTACCATGTCCCGGTGACGGTCCATCTGCTGTGGGTGCCGGCGCTGTTCGCCATCGAGTTCCTGTTCGTGACAGGGATCGGCATGTTCATCGCCGCCTCCAACGTCTTCTACCGGGACATCAAGTACATCGTGCCGCTGACGGTGCAGCTGCTGTTCTTCGCCTCACCGATCTTCTACTCGGTGTCCCGCGTGCCGGAGGGGTTGCTGCGGTGGTATCTCCTCAATCCGATGGCGGTGGTGATCGACGGTTTCCGGAAGGCCATTATTCACGGCACGACTCCGGCGCTCGGCCCCTTGGCTGTCAGCCTGGCGGTCTCGGTGGTGTGCTGCGCGTTGGCGTACGCGTACTTCAAGCGGGTCGAGTTCAAATTCGCGGATCTCATTTAATGGCGAAGCTCAGCGCGGTCAAGACGGTGGCGAGGCTCTTGCGCGTGCCCCAATGGGTCAAGAGCGGATTCGTGTTTGCCCCGCTCATCTTCTCCGAACGGTTGGCTGATCCTGGGGCGGTGTGGGACGCCGCGGTGGTGGCTGGGGCCCTGAGCATGTTTTCGAGCAGCATCTACATCATGAACGACCTGATGGATGCTCCCCGGGACCGCAAGCATCCGGCCAAACGCCACCGGCCGATCGCCTCGGGGGAGGTCTCGGCTCTCGCGGCCGCCACCATCGCCGGTGCGCTGGTGCTGGCGGGTTACGGTCTCTTATGGGCGGTTTCAGCGGCGCCACCGGTCTGGTGGCTGGCCACCGGGTTTCTCGCGCTGAATGTGGCGTATACGTTCTATCTGAAACATAAGGTCATTGCGGATGTCCTGACGATCGCCATCGGCTACGTCCTGCGTGTCCTCGCCGGGGCGGCGGCCATCCAGGTGGAGGTCAGCGACTGGCTGCTGATCTGCACGTTCCTGCTGGCCATCTTCCTGGGTTTCAGCAAACGGCGGCATGAGCTGGCGGAGCTGGGTGAGGGATCGACGGCGCATCGCCATGTCCTGCACTTGTACTCGGAGGAGTTCCTGGATCGGATGTCCATGCTGACGCTGTCCATCACGGTGACCTGCTACATCCTTTATACTCGGTCGCCAGATACGATCGCGCGCTTCGGGACGCACGGGCTCGTCTACAGCAGCCTGATCGTGCTGTTCGCCATGTTCCGCTATCTGTTCCTCATCCACGTCAAGCGACTCGGCAGCCCGACGGAGATGTTCTACGCGGACCGGCAGATCGTCATGGCGGTGGTGGCATGGGTGCTGTACATCGTCGTGGTGATCTATACCTGGCCGGCACTCTTCGGGAGCAGGCCATGAAGATGGCGCGCGCCCTGGCGAGCCTGGGAGGCATCGGGTGGTGCCCGGTGGCATCCGGCACGGCGGCCTCCGCAGCGGTGGTCGTGGCGTACGGCGTGCTCTGGCCGTTGAATGCGGCGTGGCAGGCGGCGCTGCTGGGCGGCGTGCTGGTCGCGGGTCTCTGGTCGTCGGAGATGTCGGCGCGCCATTCCGGTCACGACCCCTCGTACGTGGTGATCGATGAAATGGCCGGGATGCTGATCGCCTGCTTCATGGTGCCCAAATCGCCCGGCCTGCTGGCGGCGGCCTTCGTGTTGTTTCGGGTGCTGGACATCGGGAAATGGTCTCCCATGAAGCAGCTGGAGCGGCTCCCGGGCGGATGGGGCATCATGGCGGATGACGTGGCCGCCGGACTCATTGCGCGGCTGCTCTTGTTGGCCTGGACCGTCGGGACGGGAGCGCGGTGATGGCGCGGTGGCGGCTGGACGCGCTCCTCTTGATCGCGTTGGCCCTCGCGGCCTGTCTGGCTGCTCTCGAGGGGCAGCGTCGCGTTCCGGCGTCGCTCTCGCTCCACCGTGAGGGTTATGACATCTGGTTTGAGGGAGATTCGCCGCGGGCCTATGCCGTCGCATCGACCCGCTGGCCGGATCCGAAGTATCACAAGTATCACACCAGGCGGCACCCGCTGTTCATCCTGATGACGCTGCCGCTGGTGCAGGCCTGTCGTGTCGCCTTTGGGCTCAGCCCTCTGCAGGCGGTTCAGATCCTGATGGGGTTGGTGGCCGCGCTATGGGTGGGGGCGCTGTTCACGCTGCTGCGGTTGTGGGGCTGCCGGCGGCCGGACGCCGTGCTCTTCAGTCTGCTGGCGGCCAGCAGTGCCGCAGCCGTGTTTTGGTTTTCGGTGCCGGAGACCTGGGGGTTGGGTTCGCTGAGCCTCTTAGCGCCGCTGCTCCTCGTCGCCTGGACGCGGGTTCGACCGATCCCTCTCTGGGGATATGTGGCGGCCAGCGCAATCTCACTCAGCATTACCGTGACCAACTGGATGGCAGGGATTGTAGCCGCGTTCGTGCAGTTGCCCTGGCGGCGCGCGATCCAGGTGACGGTGTCAGCACTCTGTCTCGTGACGCTGCTCTGGGGTGTCCAGCAGCTTCTGCTGCCGAACCGCATCCAGTTCTTTCTGAAGACAGGCAATGACACGCGGTACATGCTTCAGCGGGAGTCCGGCGGCCCCCTACAGATCACCAAAGCCTTTGTCTTTCATGCCATGCTCATGCCCGCCATTACAGATGTTCTGCAGGGCAATCGCCCGGGATTGACCCGGATGAGCGCGCAGCGTTCGGTGCCGGGATCCGCCACGCCCTGGGGCCGCGCCGGAGTGTGGGCCTGGGGTCTCCTCATCGGGTTGGGGCTGGCAGGCATGCCGGCGGCCATTCGCCGGCATCGCTCCCTGGCGCTGACGGTCCTGCTGACGCTGCTGGGGCAGTACCTCTTTCATCTTGTGTATGGAGGGGAAGAGACCTTCCTGTACGCGCTCCACTGGCTCCCGCTCTTGGTGCTGCTGGCGGCCTGCTCAACGCTGACGCGCGCCCGCCCGTTCGCCCTGGCGTTGGCTGCGGGGCTGTTGGTGTGCGCGGTCGTCAATAACATCCGCCAGTTTTCAATGGCGACAACCCATGCGGCACGCTACATGAACATTGTCGAGGGATCCTCATGAACCCGGTCAGCCTGTCGCACGTCTGGAAACGGTATCAAATCGGCTTACGGCACCACAGCCTGCGGGACGCCATTCCGTCGATGGTCCGCCGCTTCCGGGGCCGCAATGGCGATCCATCCGCGCAGGAAGACGGCGTCCTGTGGGCGCTGCGCGATGTCACCTTTGACGTGCGGCAGGGGGAAACGCTGGGCATCATCGGGCGCAACGGAGCGGGCAAGAGCACGGTGCTCAAGCTGCTCTCCGGCATCTCCAAGCAGACGAAAGGGACGCTCGCCGTGCAGGGAAAGCTGGCGGCGCTGATCGAGGTCGGCGCGGGATTCCATCCGGACCTGACGGGCCGGGAGAACGTCTACCTCAACGGAGCGATTCTCGGCCTGAAGCGAGCCGAGATTCGCCGGCTCTTCGACCAGATCGTCGCCTTCTCGGAGCTGGAGCGGTTCATCGATACGCCGGTGAAGCGCTACTCCTCGGGCATGTACGTGCGGCTGGGGTTTGCGATCGCGGCGTACATCAATCCGGACGTGTTTCTGATCGACGAGGTGCTGGCGGTCGGCGACCTGACGTTTCAGCACAAGTGCATCTCGCGCATCCACGAGCTGAAGCAGATGGGCACGACCATGATCTTCATCTCGCACAATCTGCCGGCGGTCCAGCGGATTTGCGACCGCGCGATTTTGCTGGAGGGGGGACAGCTGGTGGCCGAAGGCGCGGCGTCCGATGTCATTCGAACGTATCGCCAGCGGGTCGTCCACGCCGAGCAGCAGCGGTTTGCGGCCACCCAGACGCGCCAGGAGCCCTCGACGCAAGGCGCCGTTCTGCGGATCGAGTCCGTGCAGCTGCGCAATGCCGCTGGGGCCGTGGCGGACATGTACCATCCGGGCGACCCGGTGACGCTGGACGTGGCCTATGCTTGCTCGCGGCCGGTGGAGCGGCCGGTCGTCACCGTGCGGATCGACCGGGCCGATGGGCTGACGTGCCACGTGGCCTCTTCCTTGCGGGACGCTGCGCCGCTTCCGAAGCTGGAAGGTTGCGGCGTGCTCTCGCTGGGGTATGAGGCAATGAATCTCTTGCCGAACGGATACCAGGTGGCGGTCGAGATCAACGAGGCGGGCAATCCGGCTTCGTTGGACCGGCGCGAGCATGCCTGCTTCTTCACCATCGCTCCGGATCGCAATACGGAAGGCGGTACCGTGCGCCTGCCGCATCACTGGCGCTGGCGCGACGGACTGACGGAACTACCGAGCGTCCAAGACCGTTGATGGCGTTCTTCTGGCTCCTCCTCTATCTGGTTGTGCTCTACATCCGTCCGGCGGAATGGATCCCGGTGTTTCGCGGATGGCAGTTGGCCGATCTCACGCTCATCGCCGGCGGGTTGTTCCTCGTCTTCCACATCGTGGCGACCCGCAAAGGCCTTGTCCGGGTGCCCCACACCGGATTGATGTTAAGCCTGTTTGGCGCCATGGCGGCTTCCCATGCGGCGCACACCTATATCGGGGGCATCCAGGCGGCGATCATCGGTTTTGCCCCGGTGCTGATCATGTACTTTCTCGTGGTCAACACGGTGACGTCCACCTGGCGATTCAAGATCGTGCTCTGGCTTCTCGTCTTTCTGACCGCCGTGCTGGTCTGGCAGGGGATTGGCCAGAAGCTGACCGGGCACGGGTGGGCCGGGCAGAAGCTGATCGCCGGGCGGATCACCTGGATCAGCATCTTCAACGATCCGAACGACCTGGCGTTGGCGTTCGCCATCATGGTGCCGGTGCTGCTAGCCATCCTGTTCAAGCCGGGGTTTTTTGGCCTGAAAGTGCTGCCCTTGGGGCTCCTGCTCCTGCTGGTGTACGGCGTGTTCCTGACCAACTCGCGGGGCGGGGCGTTGGGTCTACTGGTGGCGATCATGTTTTTCTTCGTCAAGCGCTCCCGGTATGTCATCCCCGGAGGAGTGCTTGGCGGCCTCTTTGCCGTGCCGTTTTTCCTCTTCGGGCCCTCGCGCCTGGGCTTACTGTCCGCCGGTCCCGATGAGTCCGCCTACGGCCGGCTCGATTCGTGGTATTACGGTTTTCAGCTCATGAAGGCCAATCCGATCTTCGGGGTGGGCAAGGACCTGTTCACGAACGACTATCCGCTGACGGCGCACAATTCCTTCGTGCTGGCGGCCGCCGAGCTGGGCCTGGTCGGCCTCTGGTGCTGGCTGGCGGTCTTGTATGTGTCATTTAAGGGGCTCTCATTGGTCCAGAAGCATCATGCGACTCTCGCCCCCTACGCCTATGGCCTGCAGGCGGCGCTCATGGGGTACGCCGCTACGGCGTTTTTCCTGTCGCGAACCTACAACGAGCTGCCGTATCTGGTGTATGGGCTGTCCGCGTCGCTGTACTCCCTCGCGAGCCAGGACATCGAGCAGGTGCGCTTTCGGTTCACCGGAGGCGATGCGGTGAAAGTCTTCCTTCTGGCCGTGGGCGTGCTGGGGATGACGCAGCTCGCGATGAAGACATGGCTGTAGCGGATGCCGCAAGGCCGTTCGTCTCGGTGGTGGTCCCCGTCTTCAACGGGGCGGAGACCATCGGAGCCTGTCTGACGGCGCTGCTGGCCCAGGACTATCCGTCCGACCGGAGGGAGATCATCGTGGTGGATAACAACTCGACAGACGGGACGGCGGCCATCGTGCAGACGTTCGCGGTGCGCTATGTGCGGGAGGAACAGGTGCAAAGCTCCTACGCGGCCCGCAACCGGGGCATCCGGGAGGCGCGCGGCGAGCTGATCGCGTTTACCGACGCGGATTGCGTGGCCTCACCGCAGTGGCTCCGGCGCGGCGCGGCGGGGTTTGCCAATGCCTCGGTCGGCGGAGTGGCCGGGAGCATCCGGCCGCTGCCGCCCGCCACACTGGCGCCGCGCTACGCCAGCGAAAAGGGGGCGCTATCACAGGAAAAGGCCTTGGCGGAAAACTCGTTTCTGCCCGCGGCCTATACCGCCAACGCGTTCTACCCCAAAGTCGCGCTGGAGCGGGCTGGTCTCTTTGATCCGATGGTGAAGTCCGGCGGCGATGCGGACCTGGCGTGGCGCGTGCAGGAGCGACTGGGGCTGTCGATCGCGCTGTGCCCGGATGCCGTCGTTCAGCATGAGCACCGGCGGACGGTGCGCGAGCTCCTGCGCCAACGCCGGAACTACGGCTACGGCTCCGTGCTGAATTACCTGAAGCATCGGGACCGGATGGGTCCGCGGACGCTGAAACACGCGTACTGGGAGCTGCGGGCGTTCACCGGCAAGTGCGGCGCGTGGCTGCGCAGCGTCCTGCGGCGCCTGCGGCGTCCGCGCGACGCGCAGGCGCGCGAGCGCATGGCCCTCGACGGTCTCGACGTGCTCGTCTTTCTGGCGAAGAAAGCTGGCCAGCTGCACGCAGCGGTCGCGCACCGGGTGTGGTACTTCTGATGAAGCTCGCCCTCTCCTGCAGCGGCCTCAGCCACGTGCGCCGGGGTGTGGAGACCTGGTCCCAGGAGGCGTTTGACGCCCTGCGCCGGCGGGGCGTGGACGTCACGCTCTTTAAGGGCAGCGGCGCCAATCGCGCGGCGGGCGTGCATGTGCTGCCGTGCATCGCGCGGGGCAGCCGGTTGTCGGATCGGCTGAACCGGGTCTTGCCGGCGTGGAGTTGGCGCGTGGGTTTCGGATCCGCCTATCAGACGGAGCAGACGACCTTTGCGCTGAATCTGCTCCCGCGCGCGCGCCGATTTGACCTCGTGCACACCAAGGATCCGCAGGTGGCGGCGATACTGCAGGCGGCGCGTAAGGCGGGCCTCAGCCGCGCCAAGGTCATCCTCAATCACGGCACCGAAGAGCCGCCGGATTTCTTAAGCCGGTTCGACTATGTGCAGCACCTCGCCCCGTTTCATCTGGAGGAGGCGCGCCGGCAGGGTGTGGCGTCCAGGCGGCAATTCGTGGTGCCCAATTTCGTAGATACGGAGACATTTCATCCGGGCGGGGGCGCGGCGGTCCGGGCGCGATTGGGCATTCCGCAGGAGGCGTTCGTGATGCTCTGCGTGGCCGCCATCAAGCGCCACCACAAGCGCATCGACTATCTGCTGACCGAGGCGGCTGGCATCCCGTCCTCGGAGGGGCAGCCGGTGCACGTGCTCGTGGCCGGGGCGCGCACCGGGGACACGGACGGTTTGGCGCAGATGGGCGCGGAGCAATTGGGGCGCCGCGCGCACTTTCTGGTGGACCATCCGCGGGAGCAGATGCCCGAGCTGTACCGGGCGGCGGATCTGTTCGTCCTGTGTTCCTTCAAAGAGATGCTCGCCAACGCGACGCTGGAGGCGCTGGCGAGCGGCGTGCCGTGCCTCATGCATCAGGAGCCGGTGGCCCGGTGGGCGATCGGCGAGGGCGGAGAAACCGTCGACATGCAGCGCCCCGGCGCGCTGGCCTCGGCTATCGTCCGGTATCGGCAGGCGGAGGCGCGCGCGGCCGCATCGGGCCGCGCCCGGCGCCAGGCCGAAGCGCAATTCGCCACGGACGTGGTGATGGCGCAGCAGGTCGCGATGTACCGCGAGGTGCTGGATGACCGGTGACGATCGGCTCGCGCCGCTGGTCAGCGTGATCATCCCGGTCTACAACGCCGCCGCGTACGTGCGTGAGACGGTCGATTCGGCCCTGCACCAGGCCTATCCCAACCTCGAAGTGATCGTCGTGGACGACGGCTCGACGGAGGACTTGAGCTGGGTGGCGGCGGCGTACGGGACGCGGGTCCGGTACGTGCGCAAACCGAACGGCGGACCGGCGAGCGCGCGCAACCTCGGCATCCGGATGGCGTCCGGGGCGTATCTCGCCTTTCTCGATGCCGACGATCTCTGGGAGCCGGACAAGCTGCGGGCCCAGATGGATCTGCTGCTGCGGCACCCCTCGGTGGGCCTGGTCTACTCGGCCATGTCGGAAATCGATGAGCAGGGTTTGCTGCGCCAGCCGTCCCGCGGGCGGCACGCTCGGCCCTCCGGGGATATTGCCGAGGCGCTGTTCTGGCACAACTGGGTGCCGACCTCGACGGTCGTGATCCGCAAGGCGTGCCTCGAGCAGGTGGGCGGCTTCGATGAGGCGCGGGAGCTGATCTCCGTCGAGGACTACGACATGTGGCTGCGGATCGCGGAGCGCCATGAGGCGCTCTACGTTGACCAGCCCCTGGCGCGCTACCGGCTGCATGCGGTGGGGATCAGCCGGAGCACCGATCGGTCCTACTCCGGCGAGGCGCTCGTGATCGAGCGTGCGGTCGTCAGGCGGGGGGCGGGGAATCCTTCCGTGCGCCGGATGTATCGCCGCCGATTAGCACGGCTCTTCTTCAACTGGGGCCATGAGCATTTTACGGCTAACCGGCTTCGCGAGGCCCGCGCCAAGTTTCTCGTCAGCCTCAGGCATGCGCCGTGGAATCCGAGGATCTGGGGGTTTATGGCGGCGACGTTCTTGAGCCCGGCGTGTCTCGGGTGGGTGAGGCGGTGCCGGCGCCGGTGCGCGGAGCCGCTGCAGGTTGCCCATGGAGAGAACGCTCTATGACCCGGCCTGTGCAGCCCATCACGCTGGCGGTGGTCATCCCGGTGGGGCCCTCAACCTCCATCGAGTTCCTCAGGGACACGGTCGAAAGCGTCCAGCGCTACACGACGCCCGATCGCCGAATCGTGCTGGTCGATGATTCGGGCGAGGAGGTCTGCGCGAAGCTCCGGACGATCTATTCGGAGGTGGAAGTGGTGGAGACCGGTGGACCATCGGGCATCAACGGAGGGCTCTATCACGTGCTGTCGCAGGGGCTGCGGTATGTGACCGAACGTTACGAGGCCCGCGTGGTGCTGCGGATGGACGTCGATGCCCTCATCATCGGCGAGCGTCCCGAGAAAGAAGCGATCGCTTACTTCGCCAAGCGTCCGCGCGTGGGAATCCTGGGCTCCTACCGGATCGATTGCAACGGCGAACCGCGCAGCTTCACGACGGTCGGCGCGATGATTCACAGGCGGGCCCGCGGGAGCGCCTGGTGGTTGAAAAACCCCTGGGGAGTGTGGCTGCTCCGCCGCCTGCTGGCGCGAGTGTCCTGGTACGGCTATCAGATGGGAGATCATTGCCTCGGCGGGGCATGCTTCTACAGCTCCGAATGTGTGCGGCGCCTGGTCGATGCGCGGCTTCTGGGGTTGCCTGAGCTGCGGGCATTGGACCTGCCGGAAGATGTGCTCTTCGGGATCCTGGTGAAGGCCGTCGGGATGGAGCTGGACGATTTCGCGACGGGTCAACGCCCTCTTGGGCTGCGATGGCGAGGGCTGCCGTGCCCGCCGGAGGAGCTCGTGAGGCGTGGAAAGAAGATCGCGCATTCCGTCAAGCCATGGGAGGACAGGTCCGAAGCGGACATCCGTGAATTTTTCAGGAAGCATCGGGAGACGACTGTCTGATGGCCGGCGAGCCGCTCCGTCTCCTGCACGTCCTCTTCACTCTCCAGACCGGCGGAGCCGAGTACGTAGCGTTGAACCTGTTGGAACGCCTGGATCCGCGCCGGTATGACCGGCATGTGGTCAGCCTGACCGGGGACGGCGATCTGGCCGAGGCGTTCCGCCGCCAGGGGGTGCAGGTGCATCTGCTTCAAAAGCGGGCCGGGCTCGATCCGATGCTAGCACTCCGGCTGCTGCAGCTCTGCCGGCGCCTGCGCCCCGATATCGTCCATACGCACAATGTCACGCCCTGGCTCTATGCGGCCCTGGCCGCCAAGTGGTCGGGTGCGGCGCTGTACCATACGGAGCACAGCAATCTGTTCCCGCATCAGCGGCGGCTCATGCGGGCCGAGCGGTGGCTGGCCGGACGGACGGACGTCATCATCAGCGATTCGGAGAAGGTAAAGCGGCAGTTGGTGGAGGGTCAGGGGTTGCCGGCGCGGAAGATCACGACCATTGTCAACGGAATTGATACGGAGCGATTCAGCCAACCGGTGGATGTCGCCGGCCTGAAGCTTGAGCTGGGGCTGAACGGCTCCGGACCGGTCATCGGCGCGGTGGGACGGTTGGCCGCGGTGAAAGATCATGCCACGCTGCTGGAGGCGTTCCGGCGGGTCGCCAACGCCATGCCCCGTGCGCTCCTGATGATCATCGGAGACGGGCCGCTGCGCGCCGAACTGGAATCGCTGGCGGAACAGCTGGGGATCGCCGGGCGGGTCAAGTTCCTCGGCCGCCGCGCCGACATCCCACAGCTGCTGCGCGCGCTCGACATCTTCGTGCTGTCTTCGGTCAGCGAAGGGCTGCCTTTGTCGGTTCCTGAAGCCATGGCCGCGGGCGTGCCCGTCGTGGCCACCGATGTCGGGGCGCTGCGCGAAGTGGTGAGCGACCGGGTCTCCGGCCTGCTGGTGCCGCCTAAGTCGCCGGAACGGTTGGCTGAGGCGATCCTGGCACTCCTGCGCGATGAGCCGCTGCGGCAGGCCATCAGCCGCGCAGCGCGGGAACGGGTGCATGCCGAATTCGATGTCACACGGATGGTCCATGCCTATGAAGCTGCTTATCATTACGAACCTTTATCCTAACGCGGCCGAACCGCGCCGGGGACTCTTCAACCGGCAGCAGGTCGCGGAGCTGGCCAAGCGCTGCAGCGTGACGGTGGTCGCTCCGGTGCCCTGGATGCCTGGCCCGCTCAGACGGCTGACATCGCATGCGCCGGCGGCCGCCATCCCATCGCGGGAGCGGATCGACGGCATTGAGGTGCATCATCCGCGGCACCTCGTCATTCCCTGGCTGACTCGGCCGTTCAATTGGCTCCTCCTGTGGTGGGGCCTGCGCCCCACGGTCCAGCGCTTGCATCGCCAGCATCGCTTCGACCGGATGCTGGCGACGTGGGCGTATCCGGACGTCGTCGCCGCCTCGCGGCTGGCGGCGGCGTTGGGCATTCCGCTGGTGGCGAAGCTCCATGGCAGCGACATCAACGAGCTGGCCGGCGGCCCGTGGCGCCGCCGGCTGATCGCCGCGGCACTGCGCAGCGCTGCGCGGGTCATTGCGGTCTCGTCCTCGCTGAAAGCGAAAACCGAAGCGCTGGGCGTGCCGGCGCATCGTATCGAGGTCATCCCCAACGGCGTGGACGCGGATGTCTTTGCGCCGCGCGATCGGGCCGAGTGCCGGCGGCGGCTCGGGCTGCCGGTCGACGAACCGTTCGTGCTCTTTATCGGCAACCTGGTGCCGGTGAAAGGGCTCGATGATTTGCTTGAGGCCATGTGGCGCTGCCGGGCGCAGGAAGCGGCGAAGCCGTTTCGGCTGGTGCTGATCGGCGACGGCCCGCTGCGGGCCGAGATTCAACGGAGAGCGGACAGCGTCGGGTTGCGCGGGCGCGTGGTGCTGGCCGGTGCGAAGCCGCATGAGGAGATCCCGGTGTGGCTCGGCGCCTGCGACGCGCTGTGTTTGCCCAGCATCAACGAAGGTTGCCCCAATGTGGTCATCGAAGCGCTCGCCAGCGGTCGTCCCGTCATCGGCACGCGCACCGGCGGCATTCCGGACCTGGTTCGCGACGGCGACACCGGCGTGCTCGTGCCGGTGCGCGATCCGGACGCGCTGGCCTCAGGGCTGCTCAAGGCGCTGCGGACGCCCTGGGATGCGGAGCGGATCCACCGCTCAGCCTCCGGCCGCGGCTGGGGCGCGAACGCGGACGACCTGTTCCGCGTCCTGCAGACGGCCGGGACGGAGCTGACCGTGCTGCATGTGCTGCGATACTCCATTCCCAATATGTCGGGCTATACCGTCCGCAGCCAGGCGCTGATCGAAGGGCAGCGCGCCTTCGGCGTGCGACCGGTCGTCGTGACCTCCACGCGGCATGAGGCCGCGACGGACCGCGAGACGCTCAACGGCGTGCCGTACTACCGCTGCCGGCAGTCCGCCAATCCGCTGGGGCGCGTGCCGGTGGTGGGTGAGTTGGCGGCGATGGCCCAGCTGCGGCGTCGCATCATCAGCATCGGGCGGGCCGAGGGCGCGGACGTGATCCATGCGCACTCGCCGGCCATGTGCGGCCTGCCCGGGCTGCTGGCCGCCCGTCGGCTGCGCAGGCCATTCATCTATGAAGTGCGGGCGCTCTGGGAGGACGCGGCGGTCGATCAGGACAAAACAACCGAAGGCAGTCTGAAGTACCGCCTCTCCCGGCTGCTGGAGACGTTCGTTCTGCGCCGGGCGGATCGCATTGTGGTGATTTGCGACGGCCTCAAGCAGGAGCTCGTGCGGCGGGGCCTTCCCGCGGAGAAGATCGCCATCACGCCCAACGGCGTGGACACCGCGCAGTTTCAGCCGCTGGCCGGCAAGGATCAAGGGATCCTGGACCGGTATGCGCTCGGCGGCTCCAAGGTTATCGGCTTTATCGGCAGCTTCTTCCAGTTTGAAGGGTTGGAGTCACTGCTGCGCGCCGTGCCGCTGATGCTGCGCCGCGATCCGCAGATCAAGGTGTTGATCGTCGGCACCGGCGAGCAGGAAGCCGCGCTGCGCGCGCTCGCCCAGGCCGCTCATCTCAACGGCAGCGTCATCTTCACCGGCCGGGTGCCGCATCACGAAGTGCCGGCCTACTATTCGGTGATGGATGCGCTGGTCTATCCGCGCCTGTCGCGCCGCATCACAGAGCTGGTGACGCCGCTCAAGCCGTTGGAGGCGATGGCCTTTGGCCGCCCGGTCGTGGCCAGCGATGTCGGCGGGTTGCGGGAGCTGGTGAGCCATGGCAAGACCGGCCTGTTGTTCAAGGCCGAAGACCTCGAGGCGCTGGCCGCCACCTGCGTGCAGGCGGTGACCGACCGCGCGCTGGCCGCAACATTGGCGCGCCAGGGCCGGGCCTATGTGGAGCAGGAGCGCGAGTGGCGCGCGATCTGCCGCCGAGCCGCGGACCTGTATCGAACGATGGGAGTGTCGCGATGAAACTGCTCTGCGTGGTCGGGGCGCGCCCGAACTTCATGAAAATCGCGCCGATCATGAGCGCGCTCAAGCAACAGCCGCGCCTGCAGGGCGTGCTGGTGCATACGGGCCAGCACTACGATGAGAACATGTCGAAAGCGTTTTTCGACGACCTGGGGATTCCCAAGCCCGACGTCAATCTTGAGGTGGGCTCCGGCAGCCACGCGGCGCAAACCGCGGCGGTCATGGCCAAGTTCGAGCCGGTCATCCTGGAGCAGCGGCCGGGTCTCGTGCTCGTGGTGGGTGATGTGAACTCGACGCTCGCGTGCTCGGTCACCGCGGCGAAGTTGGACGTGCCGGTGGCGCACGTCGAGGCCGGATTGCGCAGCTTCGACCGGCGCATGCCGGAGGAGATCAACCGCATCGTCACCGACTCGATCGCCGACCTGCTGTTCACGACGTGCGAGGAGGCCGATCGGAATCTGGAGCGCGAGGGCATCGCGAAGGACAAAATTTTCCTTGTCGGCAACGTCATGATCGACACGCTGGTGCATCACATGGATCTGGCGCGGCGCTCCGCCATCCGCCAGCAGCTGCGCGTCTCCGACAAGGGCTACGCGGTCGTGACGCTCCACCGGCCGTCCAATGTGGACGAACGGGCCGCGTTGGAAGAGCTGCTGGGCGCCTTTGCCGAGATCGAGCGCACGCTGCCCATCGTGTTTCCGGTCCATCCGCGCACGCGCAAGCGATTCGAGGAGTTCGGGCTCGCCGGCCGGATCGCGCAGATGCGCCACCTCCACCTGATCGATCCCCTGGGCTATTTGGATTTCCTCAATCTGATGATGGGCGCGCGGCTGGTGCTGACCGACTCCGGCGGGATCCAGGAAGAGACGACGTTTCTCCATGTGCCGTGCCTGACGCTGCGCGAGAACACCGAGCGCGGCGTGACCATCACGCACGGCACCAACCGGCTGGTGCAGTTGACGGCGCGGCATATCGTGGACGCGGCGACGCAGGCGCTGGCCCGCGCCACCGACGGCGCTCCGGTGCCGCCGCTGTGGGATGGGAACGCGGCGCCGCGCATCGTGCGCATCCTGGCCGAGTGGGCCGAATCGAGGGGCGCTCGAGCATGATCAAAGGGACCACCATTTGGCTGCCATCGTATCTGGCTGGACGCTTTGGCCGGCGCGCATCGGGACAACCGGTCCATATCCTCTTCTGCATCGTGGACCACTACGAGCCGGATTGGGGCGGGGCCGGGCTCGAGGAACAGCTCGCACGGGTGGAGCGATGGGTGCGTGAATACCCTCGGTCAGCTCGTCCGCACCGGGACCACGACGGCCGCTGGCCGCGCTACAGCTTTTTCTATCCGGCGGAGGCGTACCAGCCGCAGGTGATGGAGCGATTGGCGGCGCTCTGCCGGGAGGGATTCGGGGAAGTCGAGGTTCACCTGCATCATGATGGAGACACCGCCGAGAGCCTGGCGAAGAAGCTGGAGCAGGCAAAAGCCGATTTTGCGCGCCACGGCCTGCTCTCGCGGGATCAGGCCACCGGCCAGGTCCGCTTTGCGTTCGTCCACGGCAACTGGGCGCTCGACAACGCCCGGTCCGACGGCAAATGGTGCGGCGTCAACAACGAGCTTGAGGTGTTGAGCCGCGTCGGCTGTTATGCGGATTTCACCCTGCCGTCGGCACCGAGCCAGACGCAGACGCGCAAGATCAACAGCCTGTACTACGCCCAGGACGACCCGCAGCGGCCGAAGTCGCACGACACCGGCCGGGATGTCGCCGTCGGTGGCCAGGGCAACGGAGCGCTGCTGATGATTCAGGGGCCGCTGACGCTGAACTGGCATCGGCGGAAGCTCGGCTGCTTTCCGCGGATTGAAAACGGTGAGCTGAGCGCGTTCAACCCGCCGACGCCCCAGCGGGCGGATCTGTGGATCCGGGAGGCGATTCATGTGCAGGGCCGGCCCGACTGGGTCTTCGTGAAGATCTACACGCACGGGGCCAAACCCGCCAACGCCGACGTGGTGCTGGGCCGGGCGATGGAGGAGATGTGGACCCATCTGGAGACAGCCTATAACGACGGCGCGCGCTATCAGCTGCATTACGTGACCGCGCGGGAGCTGTGCAATGTGGTCAAAGCGGCGGAGCGCGGCGAGACCGGGGATCCGGGCCGATTCCGGGATACCGGGCTGATCAGCCCCTTGAGCCGCTCATGAAACGGTTCGCGATCGCGGTGGGTCTGGTAGTGGCGGCTCTGGCGCTGGCAGGGCCGGCGGCGTTTCGCTCGCGCGCGGGCATGCCGATGCCACACCCAGCGCCGGCCAGCGAACCCTCCTCCTCGGTCCAGGACGCTTCCGTGGAGCAGGTCGCTCCGAAGCAGGTGTTGGTCGGTCCGCCGCCGATGCCGGCAGTCGGCGAGGCGAACTCACCGACCGGCCGGCGGCCGAAAGCCATCTGGACGCCGCAGCGCCAGGCGCTGTGGGACCGCCTCATCCGCCAGGGCGATGCCGACTGGTCCCGTCTCATGCGCACCGCCGGAGACACCGGGACCGACGCAGAACGCTCCGGGGATCTGGGGCAGTGGGCGACCGTGGCGTATCAGCTGACCGGCAATCCCCTCTACGCCGAGAAAGCGTGGAGCCGCATCGCCAAGAAGATGGGTAAGCGGGCGCCCAACCGCAACTTTACCCGGGAGCATTTCGTGGAGTACGCCTGGATGTACGATTGGCTCAAGCCGGCGCTGAGCCCGGACCGCCGGCAGCAGTATCTCGACACCATGAACGAGTGGTGCCGGCTGACGTTGGGCCGGGTCAAGGGCGTCTCGTTCGGCACGCGGGTGAGCGATTCGGATGAATTGGTGGGCCATTATTTCGGTTTGGCGCTGTGGGCGGCGGTCTCCGGCGAGGAGAACCCTGAAGCGCTGACCCATCTGAACGACAAGGTGGTGGGGGGCTACCGCGCCACCGCCGTGGACCGCAAGACCTGGCGCAACGCGATCAGCCACCATGTGCGCAGCGCGCGGGGCGGCGTCTGGATCGAGAGCACCCGGTACAACCTGGGCACGCTGCGACTGCTGCTCTTCGGCGCCGAGGCGCTGCGGACCGCGACCGGGCAAGACGACTTTCCGGAAATCTCCGCGCTGGTCGATGAGATCGCGGCCGCGCAGGTCCACGAGCTCACACCCGACTTGCGGCAAAGCTATCAGTGGGGCGATGAGGAGAAGCCGCGCTCGCTGCAGATGGACCGCCGGGCAGCGCTCTTAGCGCTCCTGACGGGCTTAGCGCGCCGCGATGAGGCGGCAGGGTGGGCGGTGCAGCTGCTGCGGCAGCTGCCCTCAGGCGAGATCTCCCCGCGCGAGATCGTGCTGTATAACCCGACGCGCCCGCCGGTGGATTGGCGCACGCAGCCGACGCTGTACGGCGCGGAGGGGGTGGGGCTCGTGCTGGCGCGGGACAGCTGGCGGCCCGAGGGATCGCTCTTCGGCGCCTATATGGCCAACCGCATGGGCGTGGACCACGAGGTGCGGTATTTCGGCGATTTTCAGCTCTACCGGCGCGGGGAGTGGGCGCTGACGCACCCCCTCGGCTATGATGCGTATAACGCGGAGCACGTCAACGGCATGCTCCTGGGCGGCTGGTCATCGGCGCGCGAGGTGCGCCGGCTGATCGATTACGGCGCTGGTCCGGACGGCATCGTCTACGTGACCGGCGCAACCGGCGGCCATCCCTATGCGCCGGGCGCCTCTGATCCGCCCCCCTACTTTCTGCATGAGTGGACGCGCAGCCTGGTGTATGCGCCCAGCCGGGACGGCAGCGCTGATCTGATCATCGTGCACGACCGGACGCTGGTGCAAGACCCCAAAACCCTGCGCGGCTATGAGCAGTATCACGAGCGCGACCGCAAGCGGATGGAGCGGGAGCTGGCCCGTGGCCTCAAGCAGTGGATTCTCCACATGCTGCCCATTCCGCAGGTGCAGGGACGGACGGTCAGCTGGCGCACGCCGGGCGGCCAACCTGTTACCGTGACAACGCTGTTGCCCGAACGCGTGACCTATCAGGTGCTCGAGGAGCGCAGCCAGGTGCCGCTGGGCAAGTACGTGCGGAGCAGCGAGCTCGGGTGGCAGATTCGGGTGATTCCCGAGCAGGCGCAGGAGTGGGACACGTTTCTGCATGTGATTCAGGTCGGACCAGGTCCGGTTCAAGTGCAGCTCGTGCGCGAAGGCGAGAAGGAAGGCGTGACCATTGTCCGTCCGGGCCAGCCTGACCGGACGGTGCTCTTCAACGCCGCGCGGGGCAAACGACTGCCCGCGCCAAAAACTTCCGGCGGCAAGCTCGTGGCTAACCGCGACATTCTCGAGCGCTACAAGGCGCTCGCCAAGGTGGAGATCCGATGATCAGGCGGATGCCGGCGATGCTGTGGTTGCTGATGCTGGCGACGCCGGCTTGGGCCGGCCCGGTTGCTGCTCCTGGCGGCACGCCGGCCATAGCGGGCGCCATGCAAGTGCCGGTGGTGAAGCTGCATGGCGGCCGGGTCCTGACGCTGGTATCCACCGGGGTGCCGTTCGCTCCAGGCCAACTGATGTCGGAGCGCAACCTCGCCATCCTGCAGGATGGGCGCGACCTCTCCATCGGCACCAGGGTGCTCGCGCGCTGGCCGCGCGACGGCTCCATTCGGTCGGTGCTGGTGCAGTTTTCGTTGCGCATGGACACGGCTCAGCAGCAGGTGACGCTTCAATGGGGCCGGTTGCGCAGCGCGCCGGATATCGGCTTGGCATCCATCGAAGGAGACTTTCCGGAAGCGCTGATGGTCCTGCCGGCACAGTGGCTGTGCGACTCGCAGGTGATCAGCGAACAGGTGCCGATGTACGGCCACGCCTTCCCGGAGTACGACAAACAGATCACCAAGTTCTATCCGAAGCGGCGCGACGATCCGAAGACCGGCGACATCCGCGAGGACGGCTACTACAGCACCCCGCACGTGTTCTACCAACTGTACGTGCGCTCGGGCGATCTAGATCTGTTCATCGCCGCGCGCCGGGAGCTGCTGGCCTACCGCGACCGCGAGATCGTCCCGGAGGGTCCGCGGCGCGGAGGGCACAAGACGTACCGCGAGACCCGGTACGTCTACGTGGACGCGCTGGCCGATGACTATCTGCTGACCGGCGATGAGCGCTCGCGCGCCGTCGCGATCTGGATGACGGAATACCTGGTCCGTCAGTTTCCGGCGGCGAAGGCATTCGTCCCCCGCACCTCCACGGCGTTCTGGACCGAGCGCGAGGCGGCCTTTCCGTTTTTGGGCGTGTTGGCCTGCTATGAGATCACCGGCGATCAGGACTATCTCACCATCGCCGATGCGTACCTGGCGAATCTCCACAGGACCCAGTTGGAGTGGCCGGGCCGCGGGGGATTTCTCCACAACCTTCACGCGCACGACCCGGCGGAGCACGGCCGGCCGGACGAATGGGGCGGCTCGCCGTTCATGACCGGACTCTTGCTGGAGGCCATTGTCAAACATCATCAGTTGACCGGCAGCGAGACCGCGGCCGCATCGCTCTTCCTGGCCCTTGATTGGCTGATGGGCGAGGCGCAGGCCCCGGATGGCAAATCGTTCCGCTACCTGACCGCCGAGCACTACCGCACCGTCAACGGCTCGCCGGATCTCAATCTGCTGGTCGCGCATGCCTTCGGCTATGGCTACAAGATCAGCGGCTATGCCCGGACTGATTACGCGGCCTTCGGAAAGAAGATCTTCACGCACGGCGTCAGAGGCGCCTTTCTGGACGATCTCAAGCACTTCAATCAAAACTACCGCAGCAGCGGGCACTTCCTGGCCTACCTGACGGGGCCGGATGGATCGGCGCGCGCCCCGGCGGGCCCTGGGCTGCCGCCGCTCGTTGAGCCGGAGGATCCCACCACGCTGTTTCGCACCGATTTTGAGTCCGGACTGGACGGCTGGATGGCGCTCGTCCGCGGCACCAGCCTGGATCAGGACACGGCGCGCCCTTTTCACGGCGAGCGCTCACTCCGGGTGCGCCGGGAGCCGTCGGCGCTGGAGCTGTCCGTCGCCAAACGCTTCGAGGAGGGCTGGGGTCTGGCGCAGCATCCGCAGCTGCGCGTGGCCTACCGGATTCCGAAGGGCGTGTCCGTCGGCCTGCGCTGCCTGACGACGTACGGCGACTGGATTGCCCTGGGCGGCACCGCCGGCGAGCCGCGCCACGGGCTCGCCGATGCGGAACCGCTGCTGCAGGCTGACGGGGCGTGGCATGAGTTGAGCCTGAACGTCGCCGAGGAGGTCCACCGCGTCCTGGCGGGCGTTGGGATCTTGACCGAGTTTCAATTCTTTTCGCGGCAGGAGGCGGCCGCTGACTCCCAGTTTTGGATCGACACCTTTTCGATTGCCCAATGAGCCGGAGGGAGTCCCCATGACCAAGCGCGTCGTCGCACTGACGTTCCACGATGTGGCGGCCGATACCGCGGTCGCCGCGAAAGACAGCGATCCGTTCTACTGCATTCGGGTCGGCGAGCTCGAGACGCTGGTGTCGCACCTGCGCCAGCGCGGCTATCAGACCATCAGCTCGAAACTGTTCCGCGCCTGGCAGCAGGGCCAGAGCCTCCTGCCGGAGCGGACCCT
>Ga0080064_1001533_pt1 | contig 45888 bp, 46 predicted proteins | sample Subgrocontami54m_FD_69260 | JGI IMG/M metagenome (GOLD analysis project Ga0080064, IMG submission 69260) | Subsurface groundwater microbial communities from S. Glens Falls, New York, USA - GMW46 contaminated, 5.4 m (SPADES assembly) (version 2) ...
GCGCGCCTGACATTCCGGCAGGCGTGGCAGCCGCAGGTCGCATCGAGCGGCCGGGTGTCCTCGCGGTGCGCCGCGTTGCGGATCTTCACGTCTCCGTGACGCGTGAACAGCCACCCGTTGCGGGCGTTGCGGGTCGGCAGCACGCAGTCGAACATGTCGATTCCGGTCCCGACGGCCTCGACCATGTCCTCGGGCGTGCCCACCCCCATGAGGTAGCGCGGACTGTCCTCCGGCATCGCCGCGGCGGTATGGCGCAGGATGCGGCGCATGTCGCGCTTGGGCTCGCCCACGGACAGTCCGCCGATCGCGTAGCCGTCGAAGCCGATCCGGGCCAGTCCGGCGAGGGACTCGTCGCGCAGGTGCTCGTACATTCCACCCTGCACGATCCCGAACAGCGCGTTCGGATTGCCTTCGTGGGCGCGCCTGGAGCGATCGGCCCAGCGCAGCGACAGCCGCATCGAGTCGCCCGCCTGCTCCTCGGTGGCGGGGTAGGGCGTGCACTCGTCGAATATCATCGCGACGTCGGAATTGAGCACGCGCTGGATGCGCATCGATTCCTCGGGCGTGAGGAACAGCCGGTCGCCGTTGACCGGAGAGGCGAAACGCACGCCTTCCTCGCTGATCTTGCGCAGCGCGCCGAGGCTGAACACCTGGAACCCGCCCGAGTCGGTGAGGATGGGACGGTGCCAGCCCATGAAGCGGTGCAGGCCGCCGTGGGCGGCGATCGCCTCCAGCCCGGGACGCAGCCAGAGATGGAAGGTGTTGCCGAGCACGATGCCGGTCCCAAGCTCGGCGAGTTCGGCGGGGCTCATCGCCTTCACCGTGCCGTAGGTGCCCACCGGCATGAATGCGGGCGTCTCGACCTCGCCGTGCGCCACGGTCAGGCGTCCGCATCGGGCGAGCCCGTCGCGGCGGGTGATCTCGAACTTCATGGGGTCATTCTATCAATGAGCATCGCGTCGCCGTAGCTGAAGAAGCGGTAGCGTTGCGCGATCGCGTGGGCGTAGGCGCGCCGGATCGGTTCCACGCCGGCGAAGGCGGAGACGAGCATGAGCAGGGTCGATTTCGGCAGGTGGAAGTTGGTCAGGAGCCGGTCGACGACGCGGAACCGGAATCCCGGGGTGATGAAAAGCCGCGTCTCTCCCGCGCAGGGCGCGACTTCCCCGGTTTCGCGTGCCGCCGATTCGAGGGCGCGCACGCACGTGGTTCCGATGGCGAGGACCCGGCTACCGCGCGAGCGCGCCCGCGCGATCGCGTCCGCCGCGGCCGCGGAAATCTCGAACTGCTCGGCGTGCATGCGATGGCGGGAAAGCTCCCGGGTGCGCACCGGCTGGAAAGTGCCGGCGCCGACGTGCAGGGTGAGGTGCACGCTTTCGGCGCCCTTGGCGCGCAGGGCGCCGAGCAGCGCTTCGTCGAAGTGCAGTCCCGCCGTGGGCGCCGCCACGGCACCGGGCGCGCGCGCATAGACCGTCTGGTAGCGCTGCTCGTCGCGCGCGTCGGGCGCATGCGCGATGTAGGGCGGCAGGGGCAGCGTGCCGTGGCGCTCGAGCAGCGTAAATACGGTTTCCCCCGCTTCGAATCGCAGCACGAACAACTCGCCCCGGCGCTCGACCACGCTCGCCTCGAACGCCCCGGCCAGGCGCAGCCGCGCGCCTGCGCGCGGCGCGTGGCTCGCACGCAGGTGCGCGAGCGCGAGGTCCTGTCCCAGGACGCGCTCGACCAGCACCTCGATGCGCCCGCCGGTGGCCTTCTCGCCGAACAGGCGGGCCTTGATGACGCGCGTGTCGTTGAATACGAGCACGTCGCCGGCATCGACCAAGTCCGGCAGTTCGGAAAACGCGTGGTCGGACACGTGCCCGCCCGACAGGCGCAGCAAGCGGCTCGCGCTGCGGCTCTCCGCCGGGTGCTGCGCGACCAGTTCGAGCGGGAGCGCGTAGTCGAAATCGTCGAGCGTCAGATGCATCGCAACGGGGTTGTATAATCCGGTCCGCCGCACTCGTTCGTTCGGCAAGCCGGAATGGCGGAACTGGTAGACGCAGCGGACTCAAAATCCGCCGGTGGCAACACCGTGAGGGTTCGACTCCCCCTTCCGGCACCAGGGCGAATGGCATAAGAATCAGGGGGATTCATCGATCGTCCGGCCTGGAAGCGGGCGCGGCCGGGTCGTGCACTGCGGCGCAGCAGCGGCTGCAAATTTAGTGCAACGCATTGTGACTTCGATTCCTTCTCCGGGCGGCAGATCGAATAGTAGTATGTGCACCTTGAGGAGGAGTGGCCGTCCTGCCAGCCGCGGACGGCGTAACCGGTCTGAATCCCGCGACCGAGGCAGAAATGCGGCGGCAAGACCGTCTGCGGCCGATGCGCCGTCCGTGCATGACGGAACGGATTGATGGAGAGAACGTGAAGATTCTGCTGGCCGTCGACGGCTCCAAGTTCACGAGGCATGCGGTGAATTATCTCACCCGGCACCCGCGCGTGTTCGGGCCGACGCTCGAGATCCACCTCATGCACGTCAGGGTGCCGATCCCGGGCCGGGCGGCCGTCGCGCTCGGCCCGGACATCGTGCAGCGCTACTACAGGACCGAGGCCGACAAAGCGCTCGCTGCGGCGCGGCGCATGCTCGACCGCGGCGGGATCCGCTATCGCGAAAAGGTGCTCGTCGGCGATCCCGGCGTGGAGGTGGCGCGCTTCGCGCGCAAGGGCAGGTTCGATCTGGTGCTGATGGGGTCGCACGGCCAGGGCGCGCTGGCCGGTCTGGTGCTCGGGTCCGTGACGACCAAGGTCCTCGCGCATTGCAAGGTTCCCGTGCTGCTGGTGCGCTAGCTGCCCGGGAAATCTCGCAGTCCCGCTCCACGCGCCGATTCGCATCCGACGGATCTGACCATCACCACGCCCGAATTCCCCCGGCAGGCTTGAGCATCTGATCGATATGACGATACGTGGCGCTTCACTCACGTCGGTACGGCGCGCGCTCTGGACAGGCGTGGCCCTGACCGCTGCCCTGGTCGTCGCAATGGTCGCGTGGAACGCGGCGCAGGGACTCTCGGAACGCATGGACGGCGCGCGACGCGAGGGCGAGAACCTCGCCCTCGCACTTGCGGGACATGTCGCGCGCACGGTCGACGCGTCGGACCAACTGCTGATGGAGCTCGAGGACGACATCCGCGCCCGGGGCGGCGTCGCGCGCATCGGCGCGCAGGGTCTGCACGAACTGCTCCGCGCGCGCGTGGCTGCGAGGCCGCTGGCCAGCGCCCTTCTCCTCTACGACACCGGCGGGCGCCTGTACGCGAGCTCGACCCAGAGTCCCGCACCCCAGCCCGGGCGCACGCCCGAATACGTGATGCGGCTGCTCGCGGACCCCAAGGCCGGGATCTACATCGGCATGCCCGGAAAGGAACGCACGAGCGGGCGCTGGGTCGTCCCGCTCGCCCACCGGCTGACCGGCGCCGACGGCGCGCTGATGGGCGTGCTCGCGGTCGCGATCGACCCGGAAAGCTTCACCCACATGTACGAGGGCTTTGATCTGGAGAGGAACGGCGTGATCCTGATCCTGCGCTCCGACGGGCTGGGCGTGGTCCGCTATCCGTCCACCGAGTCCGGGTCCGGAGCCGACTTGAAGGCGCTGGTGGAGCGGGCGCGGCAGTCCGCGGGCCGGACCATCCTCGTGCCGGGCATCGGCGACGACAACGAGCGGATCGTGGCGACGCGGTTCCTGCCCGACGGCTCGGCCGCGGTCATGGTGGGCATCGCGACGGAACCGAGGTACGGCGCGTGGCGCACCGATGTGCTGCGGCAGGCCCTGTTCGCGCTCCTGCCCCTGGCGGTCATGGGGATGCTGCTGCGGCTGCTTCTCAAGCAGATCGACCGCGTCGAGCAGGAGGGCGAAGAGCTGAACGTGACGAAGTTCACCCTGGACCACACCAGCGACATGGCGGTGTGGCTCGACGCCGCGGGCCGGCTGCGGTTCGCGAACCCGGCGGCGATGAACTGCTTCGGCTATCCGCGCGAGGCGCTGCTGGGCACCGGAGTCGAGCAGCTGTTCCCCGGCTATTCGATCGACTGCTACCGGCGGGACTTCGACAAGCTCAAGGAGTCCGGCACGGTCACGCGGCGAAGTCAGTACCGCGACCACAGGGGCGCGGTGCAGCCCGTCGAGATCAACTCCAGCTTCATGGTCTACAAGGGCGAAGCGTTCAATTGCGCCATCATGCGCGACGTCACCGAGCGCGACACGGCCCTGGAGGCGCTGCGCGAATCCGAGGAGCGCTTCTCCAAAGTCTTCTACCTGCTCCCGGAAGTCATCACGATCGCCGACCTGGAGACCGGGCGCTACGTCGACGTGAACCACGTCTTCCCGGAGATGACAGGCTACACCCGCGAGGAGGTGATCGGCAGGACGGCTCTCGAGATCGGCATCTGGGCGGACCAGGCGGAGCGCGACGCGCTGGTCGAGGCGCTTAAGCGCGACGGCGAAGTGCGCAACCGCGAGGCCCGGTTCCGCCGCAAGGACGGCAGCCTCCTGATCGGCGAATGCTCGGCGACGGTGTTCGAGGTGAGCGGAAAGAAGCTGCTGATGCTGGTGGTGCGCGACGTGAGCGAGCAGCGTGCCGCGTCGCACGCGCTGCGCGAGTCCGAGGAGCGCTTCTCGAAGATCTTCCGCCTGCTGCCGCACGTGCTCACCGTGATGGACATGAACGGGGGCCACCTCGATTTCAACCAGGCCTATTCAGCGCTCACCGGATACACGCGCGAAGAGGCGCTGGGGCGCACCGCGGACGAGCTCAACATCTGGGTGGACCTCGCCGACCGGGCGAGCATGATCGAGGAGGTCCTGCGCTGCGGCGAGATCAGGAACCGCGAGTACCGGTTCCGGCACAAGGACGGCCATGTTCACCTGTGCGAATGCTCAGCCGTGGCCTTCGAAGTGCAGGGGAGGCAGCTCATGTTCCTGCTCACGCGGGACGTCACCGAGGAGCGGCTGGCGGCCTCGGCCCTGCAGGAGAGCGAGGAGCGCTACGAGCTCGCCGCGCGCGGCGCCGAGGTCGGGATCTGGGACTGGGACGTCGTCCGCGACGATCTGTATCTCTCCTCCCATTTCGAGCAGCTCCTCGGATTCGGCGAGAAGGAGCTTGCCGGAGGCAGCAGCGTATTCCTGGATCAGCTCCCGCGGGAGGACCGGACGATGCTGCGCCTGGCGATGCGCGAAACGGTGAGGAACGGCGCGCGGCTCCAGTTGGAGCTGCGCGCGCGGCGCAAGGACGGCAGCTACGGCTGGTACCGGGTGAGCGGCGCCGCCACGCGCGGCGCCGACGGGCGGACGGTGCGCGTCGCGGGTTCGCTGACCGACGTCAGCCAGGAAAAGCAGGCCGAGTTCGAGCTGCGCCACAGCGAGGAGCGGCTGAAGCGGATATTCGAGCTCTCGCCGATCGGCATCATCATCTCGGAGCGGGAAGACGGGCGCATCCTGGACGTGAACGAGTCCGTCCTGTACATGACGGGGTTCACGCGCGAGGAAATGCTCGGGCACACGGCCACCGAGATCGGCTACTGGGAGAGCGGCGAGCAGCGTCTGCACGCCTACCGTGCGCTGTTCGAGGAGGGCCGTCCGACGCAGTTGGAACACCGGTTCCGAACCAGGGCGGGCGATGAAAAGTCCTTTCTCGCGTCGGTCGGCCTGATCGAAATCGACGGCAAGCAGCGCGTGCTCACGGTGCTTCAGGACATCACCGAGCGCAAGCGCGCCGAAGTCGAGTTGCGCCGCAGCGAGGAGCGCTTCGCCAAGATCTTCCATTCGAGCCCCTCCGCAATGGCGTTCACCACCTTCAGCGACGGCCGCTACATCAGCGTGAACGGCGCCTGGTCGCGGCTGTTCGGGTATACGCTCGACGAGGTGGCTGGACGCAGCGTGGCCGACATCGGCCTCTGGGCCGACTGGCGCGACCGCGAAAGGGTGATCGACATGCTCGAGCGCGGCGAGCGGGTGCGGGAGCTCGAGGTCCGCTTCCTGCGCAAAAACGGCGAGGACCTGGACACGCTGTATTCGGCCGAGATCGTCGAGTTCGAGGGCGAGCGGCTGCTGCTGTCGGCGATCATGGACGTCACCTCGCGCAAGCAGGCGCAGGACGAGGTGAGGAAGCTGAACGAGACGCTGGAGCAGCGCGTGCGCGAGCGGACCACGGAGCTGGTCGCGGCCAACCGCGAGCTGGAGTCGTTCAGCTATTCGGTATCGCACGACCTGCGCTCGCCGCTGCGCTCGATGCAGGGGTTCTCCTCCATCCTCATCCAGGAGCACGCCGAGCGGGTCGACAGCGACGCGCGGCACCTGCTCGAGCGCATCGCCGCCGCCGGCCTGCGCATGAGCGAGCTGATCGACGGCCTGCTCGTGCTCTCGCGCCTCACCCGGCAGGAAATGCGCCGCGAGAGCGTCGATTTGAGCGCGCTGGCGCGGGGCATCGCGAGCGATCTCCAGCAGGGCGATCCCGCACGCTGCGTCGAATTCGCGATCGAAGACTGCGTGGTGGGGCTGGCGGACCGCGAATTGATAGGTAACCTGCTCGAGAACCTGATCGGAAACGCCTGGAAATACAGCGCGCGCAAACCGGTCGCGCGCATCGAGTTCGGCCGCTTCCACGAGGACGGCACGACGGTCTATTTCGTGCGGGACAACGGCGCCGGCTTCGACCTGCGCTATTCGGACCGGCTGTTCGGGGCATTCCAGCGCCTGCACAGCCCGAGGGAATTCGAAGGCACCGGCATCGGCCTCGCCACCGCCCAGCGCATCGTGCACCGCCACGGCGGCCGCATCTGGGCCGAGGCCGAGGTCGACAAGGGCGCGACCTTCCACTTCACGCTCGGCTGAGGAGCAGGGCGCCCTCATGAGGATCTGCATCGTCGGCGCCGGCGCGATCGGCGGCTTCTGCGGCGCGTTGTTCGCGCGGGCGGGACACGAGGTGTCGCTCGTCGCGCGCGGGGCGCACCTGGAGGCGCTGCGCTTGCGCGGACTCACGCTGGAGTCCGAGGGCAGGCGCGAGACCTTCCGCCTGCCCGCCGCGGCCGACCCTGCCGAGTTCGGCGCCCAGGACTTGGTGCTGCTTGCGCTCAAGGCCTACTCGATCGCGCCGATGCTCGAGCGCATGCGGCCGATCGTGGGGGCGCAGACCATGGTGGTACCCGCGCTCAACGGCCTGCCGTGGTGGTATTTTCACCGCGAGGGCGGGCGCTTCGACGGGGAGCCGATTGCCTGCCTCGATCCCGGTGGGCGCATGTTCGCCTCGCTCGACCCGGCCTGCCTGGTCGGCTGCGTGGTGCACGCGGCGGCCGAGGTGACCGAACCCGGTGTGGTCAGGCACACGGCGGGGCGGCGCTTCGTCCTCGGCGAGCCGGACGGCTCGGATTCGGAGAGGTTGCGGCGCCTCGCCGGCGCGATGCAGGCCGCCGGGTTCGAGGTGCGGACCTCGGGGCGCATACGCGACGAGGTCTGGATGAAGCTGATAGGCAACCTGTCCTACAATCCGGTGGCCGCGCTCACCCTGGCGCGGATGGACGACATCCACGCCAATCCGGCGCTGCTCGAGCTCATCGGCGCGATGATGCGCGAATCGATGCGGGTCGCCGAGGCCTACGGCGTGCGCATCGGCGTCAGCGTCGAGGAGCGCATCGGCATCGCGCGCCGGATCGGCAACGCGAAGGTCTCGATGCACCAGGACATCGAGCGCGGGCGGCCGCTGGAGATCGAGGCGATCGTCGGGTCCGTGATGGAACTGGCGGCCAGGGCGGGCGTGGCCACGCCCATGATAGACGCGGTGCACGCGCTGCTCGCGGAGCGTGCGCGCCATGCCGGTCCGGCAGGCGGCTAGCCGCGCCCGGCGCGGCGCAGGGCGCATCGGAAGGGGGTGGGCGAATGCGGACGGCGGGCCTCGCGGTGCGCCTGGAGACTCTGCTTGGCGTAATGGCCGGGAGCGTGCTCTTCGGCATGATGCTGCTCACCTTCGTCGACGTCGTGCTGCGCTACATCTTCAACTCGCCGCTGCGCGGCAGCTTCGAAGTCACCGAGCTGATGATGGTGGTGCTCATTTTCGCGGGGCTGCCGCTCGTCTCGCGCCACGATGAGCACGTGACCATGGACTTTCTCGACCACGCGGTACCGCGGCGGTGGCGCCGCGCCCTGCGCGCGTTCGCGCACGTCGCCTGCGGCGCGATGCTGCTCGGCGTGGGCTGGCTCATGTGGGAGAGGGCCTCGAAGGTCGCGCAGTACGGCGACGCCACGGCGGCGCTCAAGATCGCGCTCGCGCCCTTCGGCTATGTCATGGCGCTCCTCATCTTCGTCACGGCGGTGATCCACCTCGTGATGGCGTTCGTGCGGGCCGGGACCCGTGACTGAGGCGCTGCTGGGTTTCCTGGCCATATTCGCGCTCGCGGCGCTGCGCATCCCCATCGCCTTCTCGATGGGCTGCGTGGGCTTCCTCGGGCTGGGGCTGCTGCGCAACTGGAACTCGGCCATGGCCTCGGTGACCTCGGTGATCTACGAGGCCGGGTTCTCCTACACGCTGTCGGTGGTGCCGCTGTTCATCCTGATGGGCAACTTCGTGTCGCGCGCCGGCATGTCGAACGAGCTGTTCCGCGCGGCGCACACCTTCATCGGGCACCGCCGCGGAGGCCTCGCGATGGCCACCGTGATCGCCTGCGCGGGGTTCGGGGCGATCTGCGGCTCGTCCATCGCCACGGCCGCCACCATGGCCAAGGTCGCCTATCCGTCGATGCGCAGGCTCGGCTATTCGGACATGCTCGCCACCGGCGCGATCGCGGGCGGCGGGACGCTCGGCATCCTGATCCCGCCTTCGACGGTGATGGTCATCTACGGCATCATGACCGAGACCAACATCGGCAAGCTGTTCGCCGCCGGCGTGCTGCCCGGCATCCTCGCCACGGCGTTCCTGTGCGGGGCCGTGCAGTACATCATCTGGCGGGACCCGTCCGCCGGGCCGACCGCGGAGCGCTGCTCGTGGCGCGAACGCCTGTCCGCGCTGAAGGACGTCTGGGGCGTGGCGCTGCTGTTCGTGCTGGTGATGGGGGGGATCTACGGCGGAGTCTTCACCGCCACCGAAGGCGCGAGCGTTGGCGCTTTCGGCGCCTTCGTCTTCGCGCTGGCGAGGAGGGCGCTCGGCTGGCGCGTTCTGTTCGAGGTCCTGGTGGAGAGCGCGCGCACGACCTCGATGCTGTTCGTCATCCTCATCGGCGCCCTCGTCTTCGCGAACTTCGTCAACTTCACGAGCATGCCCGGCGACCTGAAGGATTTCGTCGAGCAGTTCAGGATCCATCCGCTGTGGGTGATCATCGCCATCTGCGTGATCTACGTCGTGCTGGGAACGGCGATGGAGGAGCTGTCGATGATCCTGCTGACGGTTCCGGTGTTCTTCCCGCTGGTGGTGCATATGGGCTTCGATCCGGTATGGTTCGGCATCATCATCGTGGTGATCGTCGAAATCGGGCTCATCAGCCCGCCGGTGGGAATGAACCTGTTCGTGCTTCGGACCCTGCTGCCCCAGGTGCCGACTGCGACGGTGTTCCGCGGCGTGCTTCCGTTCATGTGGGCGGACATCCTGCGCCTGGCGATCCTGGTCGCGTTTCCCGCGATATCGCTTACGCTCCCGGGATTCATGAAATGAGCGGCCGGCGCGCCGATCCCGCCTTTCCGTGATTTGAGTCACAACACAAATACCGTGCAATGAGCACAATGCCCTCGCACGTCCTCCTGGTGAATGGCGGGCGCTGGACGAAATGCAATATCATCCAGCGTACCGCCTTCTTTTTTTGCACTGGGAAAATATGTCGAGCATCACCTCGCGCATCGACCGCATCACCCTCCTCACCGACGAATACCGCAGCGAGGCGCCCCCCGCGCCCAGGAGCGTGAAGATCGAGCTCACGGCGCGCTGCGATTTCCAGTGCTTCTTCTGCGCCTCCGCGATGCGGCTGCGCGACAAGGCGGACATGGATCCCGCGTTCTTCCGCCGCATCGTGCGCGAGATGCGCGACGCAGGCGTCGAGGAACTGGGCGTGTTCTACCTCGGCGAATCCTTCCTGTGCCCCTGGCTGCCGGAGGCGATCGAGTACGCCAAGCGCGAATGCGGCTATCCCTACCTGTTCCTCACCACCAACGGCCGCCTCGCTTCGCCGGACCGCGTGGAGGCTTGCATGCGCGCGGGGCTGGACAGCCTCAAGTTCAGCTTCAACTTCGCCGACGCGGAGCAGTTCAGCGACGTCACCGGCGTGAAGGGCTCGGCCTACGCCACCATCGTCGGCCACATCAAGGCCGCGCACGAGGTGCGCGACCGGGTCGCCGCGGAGACCGGCCACCGCTGCGGCCTGTACGCCTCGAGCATCCTCTACGACGGGGAGCAGCAGGAACGGATGAAGCAGGCGGTCGCCGACATCGTCCCCTTCGTCGACGAACACTACTGGCTGCCCCTCTACGGGCAGGCCGGGCTCACCAGCGGCGCGCGCGGCACGCACCCCACCGCGGGCAACCAGGGGCGCATCGGCGCGCTGAGGAAGCCCCTGCCGTGCTGGTCGCTGTTCACCGAGGGCCACATCACCTACGACGGCCGGCTGTCCGCGTGCTGCTTCGACCACGACGGGCGCTTCGACATGGGCGATCTCACGCGCACGCCCTTCATGCAGGCCTGGCAGGGCGAGAAATTCCAGGCGCTGCGCCGGGCGAACCTGCGCGAGAACGTCACCGGCACGGCGTGCGAGAAATGCATCGCCTACGAGGACAGTGACGAAGTCCAGCGCCGCGCCCATGCGGGCGCCTCCGTCGCCGGCCGCTAGAAAAGCAGCGGGCTGCGCGTCAGCGCGACCCTGACGATATAGCCGAATACCGCGAGCGCCAGCAGCCAGGCGATCGTGCGGATGCGCTTGGTGCGGCCGTGCGACAGGGCGATCGCTCCCAACCCGATGTAGGCGAGCAGGGCGATCAGCTTCGCGGTGAGCCAGCCTTCGACGAACGGGTACTGGCGGCTCGCGACCGCCATCCAGATCGCGCTTGCCAGGAGCAGCGTGTCGATTACGTGAGGTGCGACGCGCAGCAGCCGGGTCCGCAGCAGCGGCGAGTCCGCGAGCATCAGCACGCCGCGGCCGAAAAAGAGCGCGAACGTCGCCCCGACGCAGGCGAGGTGCACGGCCTTGAGCAGTGCATAGTCCATGGGCGGACCTTCTACCACGACCCCGAGCGCCGGCCAACCCCGGCCTTTGCGACCCAGTTCACCGATCGCGCCCGGGCGGGCTTGTTAGGCTCTTATCACTCACGCGTTGACAGAATCGGCGAAGATCTTGGGTTTACATGTGGGATGGCAATTTATGGCAGCATGTTTGGTTCCCGCTGTGCCGGCTTAGGCTTGAAATACTCCGATTCCGCCGCATATCGAGTACGGATGGCCCTTCGGAGTTCCAGTGAGCGCAACCCTCCACGTCGTATGTCCCCATTGCAGCGCCACCAACCGCGTCCCGGCGGACAAGCTGGCCGCAGGCGGCAGTTGCGGCCGCTGCAAGCGAGCCCTGTTCGATGCGCATCCGGCGGAGCTGACCGAAGCAGGTCTTGAGCGCCACATCGCCGCCAACGACATTCCGGTCGTGGTCGATTTCTGGGCGCCGTGGTGCGGGCCGTGCCGGACGATGGCGCCGCATTTCGAGCGCGCCGCGGCCGAGCTCGAGCCGCGGGTGCGGCTCGCCAAGCTCAATACCGAGGAGGCGCAGGCGGCGGCCGAGCGCTACGGCATCCGCAGCATCCCCACGCTGGTCGCCTTCCGCGGCGGCCGCGAGGTGGCGCGCCAGTCCGGCGCGATGGATACGCGCAGCCTCGTTCGCTGGATCAGCGCGAACGCTTGAAAAGCAAGCTCAGGGAATCAGCACCGCGGCGCCGTTGATCTTACCCTCGCGCAGCCGCGCGAGCGCCTCGTTGGCGTCGGCGAGCGCAAACGTCTCGACCGTCGTATGGACCGGCACCTTCGGCGCGAGCGCGAGGAACTCGGCGGCGTCCCTGCGCGTGAGGTTGGCCACCGAGACGATGCGCCGCTCGCCCCAGAGGATCTCGTAGGGGAAGGCCGGAATGTCGCTCATGTGGATGCCGCCGCACACCACGGTCCCGCCCTTGGCGACCGCACGCAAGGCCTGCGGCACCAGCGCGCCGGCGGGGGCGAACAGGATGGCGGCGTCCAGCGGTTCGGGCGGCATGCGGGTCGAGTCGCCGGCCCAGCAGGCGCCCAGCCCGAGGGCGAACGCCTGCGCGCTCGCATCGCCCGGCCGCGTGAATGCATACACCTTGCGCCCCTGGCTGCGCGCGACCTGGGCGACGATGTGCGCGGCCGCGCCGAAGCCGTAAATGCCCAGGCGCTCCGCCTCGCCCGCCATCGTGAGCGAGCGGTAGCCGATCAGACCCGCGCACAGCAGCGGCGCGGCCTCGGCGTCGGAATAGGCTTTCGGAATGCCGAAGCAGTAGCGCGCATCGGCGACGACCTGGTCCGCGTAGCCGCCGTCGATATCGTAGCCTGTGAAACGCGCGCGATCGCACAGGTTCTCGCGTCCCGAGAGGCAATAGCGGCACTCGCCGCAGGTCCATCCCAGCCAGGGCACGCCGACGCGATCCCCCGGCGCGAATCCCGCGACACCGGCCCCGACTTCGAGCACGACTCCGACCACCTCATGTCCCGGCACGACGGGGTGGGCGGGCCACTCCAGCTCGCCGTCGACGATATGCAGGTCGGTACGGCACACGCCGCAGGCCCTCACGGCGATGAGGACTTGCCCGGCCATGGGCTGGGCGCGCGCCCGGGCGGCGATCTGCAGCGGCCGTCCCGGCGCCGCAAGCACCATGGCGCGCGGAAGGGAGGGCCCGGTCATGTCCGCCGACTGTACGGGTCAGTGGCGCCGTCGCAGGCGGACGCTGGAACGCGGCCGACCGGGCGTTCCGGGAGGATCGCGCGGGCCCTCAGGCGAGCTGCACCGGGATGCTTCTGCGCTGCTGCTTGATGCGGTTGCCCGCGTCGACGTAGACGAGGTCCGGCTTGTGGGTCTTGAGCTCGGCTTCGTCGTAGGCGGCGAAGGTGGCGATGATCAGGATGTCCCCCGGCGCGGCCTTGCGCGCCGCCGCGCCGTTCACCGAGATCACGCCCGAGCCGCGCTCGGCGCGGATCGCGTAGGTCGTGAAACGCTCTCCGTTGTCGACGTTCCAGATCTCGATCTGCTGGTATTCGCGGATGTCGGCCGCCTCGAGCAGGTCTTCGTCGATGGCGCACGAACCCTCGTAGCCGAGTTCGGAATTCGTTACCGTGACGCGATGGAGCTTGGATTTCAACATCGTCCGCTGCATGGCTGCCTCCGATCGTTGATGATAAGCGATCAACCATACCTGGCCGTCAGCAGCGGGAATCAATCGCTTCACTGCGTCGTCAGGCGACGCCTTGCCAACCGAATTTTCGGCTAAACCGAAAATTCCAAATTGTCGATCAGGCGCGTCGTTCCCAGCCTTGCCGCCGCCAGTACCACCAGTGCGCGCTCGGATGGGTTGGGGAATTGTAGATCAGATTGTTTTCGCACCGCAACATAGTCAGTATCCCATTGATGTTGCTGTAGTTTTATGAGTGCCTGGGACTCCAAGCCTGCAATATCACGCATTCCGGTAAGGATTTGCGCTTTGACCCATTGCAGGGTCTGGTAAAGACGCGGTGCCTCGGCCCGCTCGGCGCTCGACAGATAGCCGTTTCGCGACGAGAGCGCGAGCCCGTCGGCGGCGCGCGTGGTTTCGCAGCCGAGAATGTCGATCGGCAGGTTCAGCTGGCGCACCATGCCGCGCACGATCATGAGTTGCTGGTAGTCCTTCTTGCCGAACACCGCGATGTCGGGCCGCACGATGTTGAATAGCTTCAGCACCACGGTGGCGACGCCGCGGAAGAGGGTGGGACGGTACTCGCCTTCGAGCTGGCTCCCGAGCTGCGGCGGCTCGACCGCGAAGCCCTGCGGCTCGGGATAGAGCTCGCGCTCGTCCGGAGCGAAGACGACGTCCACGCCGCAGGCGGCGAGCTTCCCGCAATCGGCTTCGAACGTGCGCGGGTAGCTGTCGAAGTCCTCGTGCGGGGCGAACTGCAGCCGGTTGACGAAGATGCTCGCCACGACGCAGCCGCCGCGGCCGCGCGCGGCGCGCATGAGCTGGATGTGGCCGTCGTGCAGGTTGCCCATGGTCGGCACGAACGCGACCGATGGCTCGCGCTTCAGGCGCGCGCGCAGTTCGGCGATCTTCGGAACGATGTCCACTTTGCGCTAGGTAAGCTCTGGATTTCGTCAAACCACACTTGCCGGAACCAAGCAGATTGCCGTGATTTGCCGTCCCAACTCTCCCGATCTTGCGCAGTTGCGAAGTTGCAACTGCGCAAAATCGGGAGACCTAGATAAGACCAAGATCCTCGCCAATTCCGTCAACACGCGAGTGATAGGAGATCAGAAGCTGTGCTCGGCGGCGGGGAAGCTGCCGTCCTTGACCGCGCGCACGTAGCGCGAGATCGCGTCGCCGATGCCCGATGCGCCGCTCATGAAGTTGCGCACGAACTTCGCCTTGCGCCCCGGAAAGACGTCGAGCATGTCGTGCAGCACGAGCACCTGTCCCGAGCAGTCGACGCCCGCGCCGATGCCGATGGTGGGGACTTGCAGCTCCGCGGTGGCGCGCTGCGCGAGCTTCGCGGGTATGGCCTCCAGGACGATCATGCCGGCACCCGCGTCCTGCAGCGCGACCGCGTCCGAGAGCAGCCGCTCCTCGGCGTCCGCGGTCCTGCCCTGGACGCGATAGCCGCCGAACTGGTGGACCGACTGCGGCGTGAGGCCGAGGTGTCCGCACACCGGTATGCTGCGCCGGGTGAGAAAGCCGACGGTGCGGGCGAATTCCGCGCCGCCTTCGAGCTTCACCATGTGAGCGCCGGCGGCCATCAGGCGCGCGGCGTTGCGGTAGGCCTGCTCGCGCGATTCCTGGTAGCTGCCGAAGGGCATGTCGGCGATGACGAACGCGGTGTGCGATCCGCGCGCGACGCAGCCCGTGTGGTAGGCCATCTCCTCGACGGTGACGGGCAGCGTGGAATCGTGTCCCTGGAGGACCATGCCGAGCGAGTCCCCGATCAGCAGGCACTCGACCCCCGCCTCCTCGATGACCGCGGCGAAGCTCGCGTCGTAGCAGGTGAGCATCGCGATCTTCTCGCCGTCGGCGCGCATCTTCTGCAGCTTGGGAAGCGTTATGCGGGGCATGTCATTCACCAAAATTGAAGAATTCGCGGATGCCGCGCATGCCTTCCATGCGCCCGATCAGCAGGTCGAGGTCGCGCTCCTGCTTCACGAAGTTCAGGCGCTCGGAGTTGACCACCAGGACCGGGCTGCCCGAATAATGATAGAAGAACCGGTTGTAGCTGTCTGCCAGCAGCGCGAGGTAGTCCTCGCTGATCGGGCGCTCGTAACCCACGCCGCGGCGGCGCACGCGCTCGTAGAGCGTCTGCGGCTGTGCCTGCAGGTAGACCACGAGGTCGGGGCTGGGCGCCTGTGGCTTGAGCGCGTCGAAGATTCTCTGGTACAGGTGCAGCTCCTCGGAGCTCAGGGTCAGGCGTGCGAACAGCGGGTCCTTCTCGATCAGGAAGTCGCTCACCGTGACGCGTTCGAACAGGTCCGGCTGCGCGAGCTCCCGCATCTGGTTGATGCGCTGGAACAGGAAGAACAGCTGCGTCGGCAGCGCGTAGCGCGGCATGTCCTGGTAGAAGCGGGGCAGGAACGGGTTCTGCTCAGGCTGCTCGAGCAGCGCGCGCGATCCCAGGCGCTCGGCGAGCCGCTTGGCGAGGCTGGTCTTGCCCACGCCGATCGGGCCTTCGACGACGATGTAGCGGTATTTCGACAGTGGCACGAGTGCGGCATCCGGCGGCGGCGCGAGAGGCGCCACTCTACCCGCGTAAGTTGAATTGGACGGCGCCCATGATACACGGCTCAAAGAGAGTCGAGCTTCGTCGGCCGCGTCATGTCTCCAGCCTCTCCGCCGCCTGCCCGGCGCAGGCGGCGAGCAGGGGCGCGAGCGCGCCTTTGCCCGGGATCTCGGTGTCCGGGGCGATCTCGCAGAGGGGCCGCAGCACGAAGGCCCGCTCGTGCATGCGCGGGTGCGGCACCTCGAGTCCCGGCTCGCGCACGCGCCGCGCGTCGTAGAGCAGCAGGTCGAGGTCGAGGGTGCGCGGCGCGTTGGCGAAGCTGCGCGCGCGGCCGAAGCGCCGCTCGATGTCGAGCAGCGCCTGGAGAAGCGCGCGCGGTTCGAGGTCGGTCTCGACCTGGGCCACCGCGTTGACGAATTCCGGCTGCGCGGCATGGCCCACGGGGGCGGTCCTGTACAGCGACGAGCGCTTCAGCAGCCGGGTCGCGGGGATGCCGCCGAGCGCCTCCAGCGCGGCGCGGACCTGGTCCCGCGGATCGCCGAGGTTGGCGCCGAGGCCGATGAAGGCGAGGGCCATGTCAGTGGGGCGCGGATTCGGGCGCGGTGCCGCCCGAGGCGGGCTTGCGACGGCGGCGCCGCCGCGGCCGGCGCTCGTCCGGCTGCGGTTCGACCAGCATCGCGGCGCGCTCGTCCGGCTTCGCGTGCTGGAATTTTTCCCACCACCCGGCGAGCTCCTGCGGCGCTTCGCCGCTCGCCGCGCGCAACACGAGGAAGTCGAAACCGGCGCGGAACTTCTCCTGCTCGAGCAGGGCGTAAGGGCGCCGGCCGCTGCGCTGCTCGAAGCGCGGCTGCAAGAGCCAGATTTCCTTCATCGCCGCGGTGAAGCGCCGCGGGATCGCGAGCTTTTCGGTCTGGACGTCGAGCACCTTGTCCATCACCTGGTGCAGCGCCTGGACCGGCCGCAAGCCGTCCTTCTGCGCCTTCTTCCACGCGGCGAGGACCTCGTGCCACAGGAGCGAGGCGAACAGGAAGGCGGGGGACACGGGCTTGCCCGAGCTCACGCGCTCGTCGGTCTGCTCGAGGGCGAGGTTCACGAACCGCTCGCCCATGGGCTGCTCCAGGATCACGTCCAGCATCGGCAGCACGCCGTGGTGCAGGCCCTCGATGCGAAGCCGGTGCACGCCGGCGAGCGCGTGACCCGAGAGCAGGATCTTCGACATTTCGTCGAACATCCTTGCCGGGGGAACGTTCTCGAGCAGCGGGGCGAGCTCGCGGATCGGCGCGCGGGTGCGCGCGTCGATCGTGAAGCCGAACTTCGCCGCGAACCTCACCGCGCGCAGCATGCGCACCGGGTCCTCGCGATAGCGCGTGCGCGGGTCGCCGATCATGCGCACCGACTTCTTCTTCAGGTCGCGCAGGCCGTGGTGGAAGTCGATGATGGTTTCGTTCGACGGGTCGTAGTAGAGCGCGTTGATGGTGAAGTCGCGCCGCGCCGCGTCCTGCACGCGCGTGCCGTAGACGTTGTCTCTCAGCACGCGTCCGAGCTGATCGGTGGAGCGGGCGGGCTCCTCGGAGCGGGCCCTGCCGCCCTGGTCGGCCGAAGCTTCGGGCTCGGCCTCGGCCACCTCGCCATCTTCGGAATTCCCGGCGCGGAAGGTCGACACCTCCACGGTCTCGCCGCCGAACATGACGTGGGCGAGCCGGAACCGCCGGCCGATCAGGCGCGAGCGCCGGAACAGCCGGTGCACGTCCTCGGGAAGCGCATCGGTGGCGACGTCGAAGTCCTTGGGCCGCGCACCGAGCAGCAGGTCGCGCACCGCGCCGCCGACGACGTAGGCGTCGTAGCCCGCCTGCTGCAGCGTCTCGCAGGTCTTCCTCGAGCCGTGGGAGAGCGCATCGCGGCCGATGCCGTGCTCCTTGAACGCGATGACCTCGGGCTCGGAGCCGAAACCGAGTCGCAGAACGCGGCGGAGGAACTTTTTGATCAAATTGGCGTGAAGGGCTGAACGCGCCGGCCATGCAGGACGCGAGGCGAGGCATGATACAACACGGCGCCAGGCCGCGCTATTCGAGGCTGATCACGTCCCAGCCGCGCTCGCGCGCCGTGCGCTCGAGCACCTCGTCGGGATCGACCGCGACCGGCCGCGTCACCCGTTCCATCAAGGGCAGGTCGTTGCGGGAGTCGCTGTAGAACCAGCTCGCCGCGAAGGATCGGACCTCGCGCCCCTGCTCGCGCAGCCACGCCTCCAGCCGGAGGATCTTGCCCTCGCGAAAGCAGGGCGTGCCCCGCGCCCGCCCGGTGAAGCGGCCGTCGACCTCCTCGATCTCGGTGGCGAGCAGGTGCCCGACGCCGATCTCCCGCGCGATCGGGCCGGTGACGAAGGCGTTGGTCGAGGTGATGATCGCGCAAAGGCTGCCCCGCTCCTGATGGCCGCGCACCAGCGCGAGGCCCTTCTCGCGGATGATCGGCCGGATCTTGCGCTCCATGAACCTCTGGTGCCACCGGTCGAGCTGCTCGCGGGAGTAGCGCGCCAGGGGCGCGAGCTGGAAGTCGAGGAACTCGAAGATGTCGAGCCTGCCGGCCTGGTACTGCTCGTAGAAGCGCTGGTTCAAGGCCTCGTAGCGGTCGCGCTCGAGCACTCCTTCCTCGATCAGGAACTGCGCCCACTCGTAGTCGCTGTCCCCGGAGAGCAGGGTGTTGTCGAGGTCGAAAAGTGCCAGTTCCATCCGCGAACCCGTCAATTGCCGAACTGCTTCAGCGCTTCGCGCAGCAGCGGCAATGTCACCGGGCGCTTCTCCTGGAGCGAATAGCGGTCCAGCGCGTCGAGCACCGCGATCTGCGTACCCATGTCGCGGCGGCAGTGGGTGAGCACGTAGGCGAGGAGTTCGGGGCCGAGCCGCAACCCCCGCTGTGCCGCGTGGCCGACGAGAGCGGCCGCCTTTTCGGCGTCCTCCAGCGGCGCGAGGCGCAGCGACACGCCCGAGGCGAGGCGCGTGCGCAGGTCCTCGCGCAGGGGCGCTTCCGCCGCCGGCTGGGCGCCCGCTGCGATCAGGCTGGCGCCGGCGACCTTCGCGGCATTGAAGGCGTCGAACAGCGTTCCTTGCGCCGCGGCGTCCAGGCGCTCGACGTCGTCGACGGCAAGGAGCTCCCAGCGCGTCGCGCGGACCAGTTCCTCGTGCGGCGCCGCCACGTAACGCGCGGCCCGGCCGCGGGCCTCGGCCTCCTTGACCGCCGCGCGGAGCAGATGGGTCTTGCCGCTGCCCGGCCCGCCCCAGAGGTAGACGACGCGCTCTCCGCCCGCGAGCGCCTCGCGCAGCGCCGCGAGCGCGGCCTGGTTGCGCCCGGGAAAGAAATTCTCCAGCGTCGGCGCGGGGGGTGGCGCCAGCTCCAGCACGAGTTGCTGCATCACTTCGGCCCCGTAGTGAGGTCGCATTCGAGGCAGCACGCCAGCGCAAACGCGGCGGCTGCGATCGCAATCCAACCGACCCGGCGAATGTAGGCGTCCGTAAGCGGCATTTCGTTTAAAATCGGGCGAAAACGTGTAACTGTACTTGCATCACTGCGGACACTCAACTTGACCGATCCCTCTGTGCCGCTCTCCTACCGCCAGGCAGGCGTCGACATCGACGCGGGCGACGCGCTCGTCGAAGCCATCAAGCCGTACGCGCGCCGGACCCTGCGGCCGGAAGTGCTCGCCGGCATCGGCGGGTTCGGCGCGCTGTTCGAGATCGGCAAGCGCTACGACGCGCCGGTGCTGGTGGCGGGCACCGACGGCGTGGGCACCAAGTTGAAGCTCGCCTTCCAGCTCGCGCGTCACGACACCGTCGGCATCGACCTCGTCGCGATGAGCGTCAACGACATCCTGGTGCAGGGCGCCGAGCCGCTGTTCTTCCTCGACTATTTCGCCTGCGGGCGCCTGGACGTGGCCACGGCGACCGAGGTCGTGCGCGGAATCGCGCGCGGCTGCGAGCTTGCGGGCTGCGCGCTGATCGGCGGGGAGACCGCGGAGATGCCGGGTATGTACCCCGAGGGCGAATACGATCTCGCCGGATTCGCGGTGGGCGTGGTCGAGAAGAGCCGCATCATCGACGGCCGCTCCATCGCCCCCGGCGACGCGCTGCTCGGGCTCGCCTCGAGCGGCGCCCACTCCAACGGCTACTCGCTGGTGAGGCGCATCCTGGAACGCGCCAGGCCCGACCTGCATGCGGACTTCCACGGCCGGCCGATGGGCGACGTGCTGCTGGAGCCCACGCGCATCTACGTCAAGCCGCTGCTCGAGCTGATGAAGCAACTGCCCGTGAAGGGCATGGCACACATCACCGGGGGCGGGCTGGTGGAGAACGTGCCGCGCGTCCTGCCGCAGGGATGCGACGCCCTGCTGCACGGATCAAGCTGGCCGCAGCCGCCGCTGTTCGACTGGCTTGCGCGCGAGGGTGGCGTGGACGAGGCCGAGATGCTGCGCGTTTTCAACTGCGGCATCGGCATGGTGGTCGTCGTCGCCCGCGGGGACGCGGAACTGGCCATGCGGCAGCTCGCGGCCGCGGGGGAGCAGGTGTTCCGCATCGGCGAGATCGTGCCCGCGCAGGGCGCCGAGCCTCGGGCGCGGGTCGTTTAGCTCCGGCTCCGTAGGTTGGGCTGAGCGCAGCGAAGCCCAACGAAAGCGCCTAACCCCAGCGCCGCGCGAGGTAGATCCCCGCCAGCACGACCGCCCCGCCGGCAACCTGCATCGCTCCCATGCCCTCGCCCAGGATCGCCATCGCGTAGACCGCCGCGAACACCGGCTGGATCAGCAGGCTCAACGCGGAGAGAGAGGCGGGCAGGTGCGCCATCGCGTACGCGATCAGGCTCTGGCCCGCCACCTGCGGAATCACCGCCAGCGCGAACACGATCAGCCAGCCGCGCGGGGACTGCGGAAGCAGATCTCCTCCCCAGCCGAGCGCGACGGGGAGCAGCAGCGCCGCGCTCACCGCCGAGCTGAGCGCCATCACCGCCGCGGTGCCGCCGGTGCCGCGCGAGCGCCAGATCGCGAGCATGTAGGCGCCGTAGAACATCGCCGTCACCGCGCCGTAAGCGTCGCCCGCGAGCCGCGTGCCAGCCGCGCCGAAGCTCGCGCCGACGAGCAGCACCGCCCCGCCGAGGGAGATCGCGAGCGCGACGAGGAACAGCCGCGTCACGCGCTGCCCGAACACGAGCCACCCGCCCAGGGTGACGAAGATCGGAGCGAAATTGGCAAGCAGCGTCGCGTTCGCGACCGTCGTGTAGACGATGGCCAGGTGCCAGAAGCCCAGGTCGCCCGCGAATAAGGCGCCCGCGGCGAGCACGGGCGCGATCGCCATCGGCGGCGCGCTTCCCCGCCCGAGCTCCGAGCGCGCGCGGCGGGCCGCCCACGCGGCCCAGGCGCCCAGAAACGGCACCGCGAGCCCGACGCGCCAGAACGCGCTCTGCATCGGCCCGACGTCCGCAAGCCGCACGAAGATCGGCGAAAAGGCGATCGCCGCGCCGCCGGCGAGCAATGCCGCGAACGCGAGCGCACGCTCGCGTTTGGGGTTGGCCATGGGGGAGCCGCGGCCCGTCAGTTCCTGTTGACCTCGAAGAACGCATCGAGCAGCCGCCCCAGCGCGAGGCGCCCCTTCTCGGCCTCGTTCGCCGCATGCGTATAGCGAACTTTGAAGAAATGGTTCCTGAGGCCGGTCACCAGCAGCCAGGACGCCACGCGATCGGCGTCCTCGCGGCCCGGGCGATAGGTGTAGGCGGCGACGTAGAACTCCGGCTTGCCGTCCACGGGCTTGAGTATTCCCTCGAGGGGGATCAGCCGCTTCAGCTCCAGGTACTGCGCGGATTCGTAGAGGCTGTAGACGTCGCGATCGGCGGTCCGGAAGGCCGAATGCACCAGTTCGGATTCGATGCCGCTCGGGACGCGCTTCTGCGCATAGCTGAAGATCGTGAAATCAGCCTTGCCGAGGCCCGGGAGAACATAGCTGACCTGCACCCCGAGCCGCGGGTCTTCGTGCCTGTGCACAGAGGCGAACTCGAAGCCCGCCAGGCGGGGAGGAAACGCGAGGTGCGTATCGGGATGCTCATAGCCCGACTGCGCCCAGCCGAACAAGGGCGCGCAGGCGAGAAACAATGCGAGCAGGCGTCGGACTCCGCCCATTGGACACTCCAGAGTTCAAGCACCTGGAGTTTATCTCAGACGTCCCTGGAATCGAAAACGAGCAGATCGACGTCCGCCTGAGGACGTAACCGAACCTAGTCCGCGGGCATGGGCCTTCGCGTCATGTGTCTCAGTATCTCTGCGTACATCTCGTCCAGCGTGATCTGGTTGGCCTTGACGCGGCGCTGAAGAGATTTCGCCACCTCGGCGGAGACGACATACGCGACGCGCTCGCGCATCTGTTCGGTGTCGGAAAGCCAGACCTCGTCGTCCTGGACCGTGGCGTTTCCGTTGAGGGCGTAGCCGACCGCCGCGACCGCGACGAGGACCCACTCCCGCTTCGAGTCCTCGCCGGAGAAGACCGGCTGGCTGGAGAGCACGACGAACGAGCGCATTCCCCGATTGCCGCCCGGAGTCGGCCGGCACGCCGTCCGGGTGCAGTCGCAGACGGCATCGACGAGGCTTTCGATCTGGGCGCACAGGGCCCGATCGCTTTCCTGCGCCTGCGACAGGGCGAGCGCGGGGCCGAGGAGACATGCCGCCAGCACCAGGCGAGCCATGGCGCGCCTGGTCCCTCCACGCATGGCCGCCCGCGTCACCGCGCGAGAAGCTGCCAGGCGAGGGTCGCTTGCGCGAAGAATCCCACGGCGAACGCGAGCGTGCGGACCCACGGCAAGGCGAAGGTGTACGCCAGCGCATGCACCACGCGCGCCCAGAAGTACACCGCGCAGGCCGTGGCTGTCGCGCCGTTGCTCAATCCGGCCGCCTGTGCCGCGAGCACCAGCGCGGCGAACACGACCAGGTTCTCGATCGCGTTTGCATGCGCATTCATGAGACGCCTCGCCCAGGGCGATTGCGGTTTCGGATTCTCCGGATAGCCGACGGTATCGGCGAGTCCCCACACCGCGATCCGGTCGAGAATGTAGGGAATCCAGAGCAGGCCGGTGAGCGCCGTCACCCATACCAGGTACAAGAGTTCTGTCTTCATCGTTGCCTCCTCGTTCAGCTGACGTAAAGGGCGCGCCGCGGTGTGAGCAGAGGAAGCCGGCACCGGTCGCGAGGATCGCGAAACGATCTAGCCTACGCCCAGCGCAGCGACGGTGGCAATAGGCGCGTGACCGCGCGGGCGGCGCCGGGCGGATTGGAGTTCGGCTAGCGCATCGACATGAAATGATCGCTGCCATGTCGACGGCACTCCCGCAATGGATCCCGCCTTCACGTACCGCAGAAGGGGCACGGCATCCAGCCGCGCCAGTCGCCCATCGGCGGGCCCCAGAAGCGGCCGCCGCCGTCCGCCTGCAATACGGTCCCGGTGCGGCGGTCGATGTAGAGCTTCTGCACCAGGGAGTCCTCCACCGTCACCACCTCCGCAACGATAGTCAGGCCGTCCTTCTCGGCGACCTTGCCGGCCTCGAGACGCGCGTTGCCGCTGCCCGCGATCCAGCGCTGCAGGCCGTCCCTGACTTCGTCGGCGGTGAGTTCCTGTCCGGGCGGGTGGTAGCCGAACCAGAGCGGTCCCGTGCCGGCCCAGAAGGGCGTGCCCCCGGGGACGCTCGCACCGTTCTGCGTATACGCGTCGCTGCGCAGCGGCTGCGGATAGTACGGCATGCACGCGGCGAGGGACAGCGACGCCAGCAGAACGAGAACCGGCGTCGAACCTATGCGCTTGGCGATCATGGCTTGACCTCCCCACGGGGCCGGCCGGAATCCGAAGCGATGCGATCCCGCATCGCTTCGTACTGCTCCGCGGTGATCTCGCCGCTGGCGTAGCGACAATCGAGGATGTCTCGCGCGCTGGCAGGCGCGGATCCCGCGGGGCCACAGCAGCAGCCGCGCCCAGCCTGCGTGCCCTGTGGAACGTTCATGGGGGTTTGGGAGGTCATATCGCGCCTCGCGACCCGCTCGGGGCTTCGATGGTGCGCCGCATGGCGTCGTACTCCACTCGCGTGAGCTCGCCGCTCGCCAGGCGCCGGTCGAGGATCTGGCGCGGCGTCTCGCGGGTATGGCCCGGCGCATCGGAGGAACCATGGCGCATCGGCATGCAGCCGCCGCGGCGGAACATCATGACCACCATTGCGACCATGAAGATCATGCACAGCAGGGGAAAGATCCAGAACCATCCGGAGCCGTATCCCCACCAATAACCGGGTCCCATATTGCACTCCTTTCAACGTTGATCGATACGTCTCAGGCGGAGTACCGGGCTCACTTCGGGTGGCCGGCAGAGCCCCTGGGAAAAGAGTCCGGTTTCGCCGCCCTCATCCCCTTAGACGCGGCGGCGAGGCAAAAGGATACGGTCGGGCTGGCGCCGCGGAGAGTCAGGGCCTACGGTCGCAGGCGAATTCGTTGCGCTCGTCGCGGTGGAAGCTGCACCCCGTGGAGAGATCCTGGCGCAGCTTCTCGCGGGCGCGGTGCAGCCGGATCTTCACGGTGTCGAGACTTGCGCCCATGATGTCGGCGATCTCGGCGTTGCTGAAGCCCTCCAGCTCGCTCAGTACGATCACGGTCCTGTAGTTCTCGGGGAGGCGATCGACGAATTCCCGAACGCACTGGCTCATCTCCCCTCGGATCACGCCTGCCTCGACCGATGGGGCCGAGGCCTCCACGGAGCCGCCTTCCTGCTCGGGATCCGGGCCGCCTTCGGTCTCCGCCATGCCGCACTCTGCACTCTGCGTCATCCGCGCGCGTGAGCCGCGCAACTTGTCGAGTGCGGTGTTGGTCGCGATTCGATAGATCCAGGTGGCAAGGCCCGAGTCGCCGCGGAACTGCCGGAGGCCGATGCTGACTTTGATCAACACGTCCTGGGTGAGGTCCTCCGCCTCCGCTTGCCCGGCAAGGCGGGCCAAGTAACGGAGGATCCTGGGGCGGTAAGTGTCGTGGATCTCCTGAAATCGGGCGGATCGATCATCCATGTGCTTCCCCCGTGTCGCGGCTTCCGACCGCACTCCGCTGCAGTCTCCGGCCGCGGCGCGCGCGAGGCTGTGACCGGCATCAAGAAAACGTGCAAGTCTTCGACTGGCTCCATGCTCTCGGGCCGCACCAGGTCAATGCACGGCGCCACCCCTCAGACCATTGCCTTGCGCAATGCGTGCTTGTAATGATGGATGTGGTCGAGCGCGACCTTCAGGCTGTCGCGGTTGCCCGAGGAGAGCGCCTCGTCGCGCTTCTTCTGCCATTCCCGGATCTTCACCTTGACGGCGCTCTTGTCGATGCCTTTCACCTCGTGGTGGGCGTGCATGTCGATGTTGAGCGCCTTGCAGATGGCTTCGAGCAGATGGTCCTTGTTCATCTGCGTGTAGCCCTGCACCGCGGGCTCGACGCCTGCAGCGATCTCCTTCAGTTCGACCAGGGTCTTGTGCTTCAGCTCGGGGAAGGTATGGGCCATGCTGGGGTCTCCTTTCGGTGAGGTCCTGAGCGGAGTATTAAATCACCGCTTCCGGCCTCCTGTCACCTGGGAGGTCCGATGCGCTCAGCCCAAGCGACATCTTTTGCGCGCGTCCTCCGCCTATTCGCTGCGCAGCGCTTCCAGCGGATCGAGGTGGGCGGCGCGGCGCGCGGGCATGACGCCGGCGGCGAGGCCCACCGCCACGGCCACGAGTTCCGCCATCACCGCGTAGCTCCAGGGCGTGTGCACCGGCAGCGCGGGCACGGCGAGGCGCAGCGCGAGCGCGATCGCCCAGCCCAGCGCGAGGCCGCCCGCCCCGCCGATCGCCGAGAGCAGCGCCGCTTCGCCGAGGAACAGCAGCAGGATGCGCCGCCGCGTGGCGCCCACCGCGCGCAGCAGGCCGATCTCCGAGGTGCGCTCGGCCACGCCGATGGTGAGGATGGTGAGGATGCCCACGCCGCCCACCACGAGCGAGATGCCGCCGATCGCGGCGACGGCGAAGGTGATGGCGTCCAGGACGGTGCCGAACACCTCGAGCATCTTCTGCTGCGGCGTGACGGTGAAGTCCTCGGCGCCGTGGCGCGCGATGAGGATGCGCTTGATGCCCTGCTCGACCTCGGCGAGCGGCGCGGTCGGCTCGTAGGTGATGTGGATCTCCATCAGGCTTTCGCGGTTGAACATCTCCAGCGCCCGCGCCACCGGGATGAACACCGTGTCGTCCAGGTCGAAGCCGAGTATCTGGCCCTTGGACTGCATGACCCCGATCACCCGGTAGCGCTCGCCGCCCACGCGCACGCGGTTGCCCAGCGGGCTTTCGTCGCCGAAGAGTTCCCTCGCGACCTTGGAGCCCAGCACGGCGAAGGCGCGCGCGCTGCGCGGGTCTTCCTGGGGCAGGAACTCGCCGCTCGCCACGCGCATCTTCAGCGCCTGGGCGAAATCCGGTCCGACGCCGTAGAGGGTGACGCGGCGGCTCCTGCCGAGGTGCTTCACGTCCGCATTGCCCTGCACCAGCGGGTCGGCCACCTGCACGTAAGGCGCGCGGCGCAGCGCGATGGCGTCGTCGATGCTGAGCGGGCGCACCGTGTTCACCGCGCCCAGCGAGGCGCCGTGGGTCAGGATGCGCCCGGGCGAGACGCCGATGATGTTGGTGCCAAACTGGGTGAATTCGGCGATGACGAAGCGGTGCAGCCCTTCGCCGATGGAGGTGAGCAGGATCACCGCCGCGATGCCCACCGCGATGCCGAGCGCCGTGAGCAGGGTGCGCAGGCGATGCGCGGCGAGCGATGCGTAGGTGAAACGGACGAAATCGGCGAAGAGCATGGTCGATCCGCCTATCTTCGCGACAATGCCTGCACCGGGTCGAGCCGTGCGGCGCGCCGGGCGGGAGCGAGCGTGAACAGCACCGAAGTGATCACCGCGGTGGCCGGCGCCGCGATGAGCGCCCACCACGGGGACTGGAACGGGATCGCCGGGTAGAGCTGCACGGCGAGGTTGCGGGCGAGCTCCCCGACGGCGAGTCCCAGGCCCGCGCCTCCAATCGCGAGCAGCACCGCTTCGGTGAGGAAGGCCATGCGGATCTGCGCGGCCGTTGCGCCGAGGGCCTTCAGCAGGCCGATTTCGCGCCGCCGCTGGGTCACCGCGATGAGCATCACGTTCATGATCAGGATGCCCGCCACCGCGAGGCTGATGGCGGCGATGCCGCCCACGGCCAGCGTGAGGGCGCGCAGGATGCGGTCGAAGGTGGCGAGCACCGCGTCCTGGGTGATCACGGTGACGTCGCGCTCGCCCTCGTGGCGCAGCCGGATGATCTCCTCGACGTCGTCCCTGGCGTAGGCGATCTGCTCGCGGCTTTTCGCCTCGACCAGCACGCGGAACAGGGCCTCGGTGTTGAACAGCGCCTGCGCGGCGGCGAGCGGCACGATGACGATCTCGTCGGTGTTGAAGCCCATCGACTCGCCCTGCTTGGCCATGATGCCGACGATGCGGAAGCGCCGGTCGCCGATGCGCAGCCATTCGCCCAGTGCCGCTCGCGCCCCGAACAACTCGGTGGCGACCTTGGCGCCGATCACGCACACGGGCAGGATCTGGCGCGGATCGGCCTGGGGCAGGAACCGGCCCAGCGCCACTTCCATGTGGCGGATGTCCATCAGGTCCGCCGTGGAGCCGAGCACCGGCGTCTCGCGGATGCGCGCCCCGACGTGCACGTCGGCCGCGCCCACCACGAGCGGGGCGATGCGCCTGACCGCGTGGCTGCGCATGAGCGCCAGCGCGTCCTCCAGGGTCAGATCGCGCGGCGTCTTGCCCACCAGCACCCCGGGCATGGCGCCGGAGGTTTCGCTGCGGCCCGGCAGCACGATGACGAGATTGGTGCCCAGCGACCCGAACTGGTTGACCACGTACAGGCGCGCGCCCTCGCCGAGCGATGTCACCGCCACCACGGCCGCCACGCCTATGCCCATGGCGAGCAGGATCAGCAGCGTGCGGGTGGGGTAGCCGCGCAGCACCCGCCAGGCGAATTCGAGCAGGTCGCCGAACCTCATGACCGCTCGTCGGCGACGACGGCGCCGTCCACCATGCGCACCCTGCGGTGCGCGCGCGACCCGATCTCGGGATCATGGGTCACGAGCAGCACCGTGCCCCCGCCGTGGTGCACGCGTTCCAGCACCGCCATCACTTCCTGGCCGGTGTGGCGGTCGAGGTTGCCGGTGGGCTCGTCGGCGAGGATCACCGAAGGGCCCATCGCCATGGCGCGGGCGATGGCCACGCGCTGGCACTGGCCGCCGGAGAGCTGGTCGGGGCGGTGCCGGGCGCGCGCCTCCAGGCCGTATTCCGCCAGCAGGCGATCGAGCCGCTGCCTGCGCTCGGCGGGATCGATGCCGGCCAGCACCATGGGCAGCTCGATGTTCTGTTCCGCGGTCAGGCGCGGCACGAGGTGGAAGAACTGGAACACGAAGCCCATCTTCTCTCGGCGCGCGCGCGCCAGCTCGTCGTCGGAGAGCGCCGTGACGTTGCCCCCGTCGAGCTCGTAGGTGCCCGCGTCGGGGCGGTCGAGCAGGCCGATCACGTTGAGCAGCGTCGACTTGCCCGAGCCGGAGGGCCCCATGATAGACAGGTATTCCCCGGGGGCGATCTGCAGGTTCACCTCGCGCAGCGCGCGCACCTTCTCGTCACCGACGACGAAGGTTCGGTCGATGCCGGCGAGGCGGATCATTCCGCGGGCGGTTTCGCGGCGGCCTTCTGCTCGGCCAGGGCGTGCGCGCCCGCCTTCACGCCTTCGCGCTCGAGCGATGTGACCACCCGGTCGCCGCTCGCGAGGCCCGACTTCACCTCGGTGTATTCCCAGTTCGAGAGGCCGATTTCGATCCGGCGCTCCTGCAGCACGCCGTCGGGCCCGAGCGCGAGCACACGATTGCCGGGCATCAGCGCGCCGGTGGGAATGCGCACCACGCCGTCGCGGCCGGTGACGACGATCTCGATGTCGGCGCTGTAGCCGATCAGCAGGTGGCTTGCGTCGGCGGGGTTGCCGAAATCGACTTCCACTTCGACGGTGCGCGCCTGCTTCTCCACGGCCAGCACGTAGGGGGCGATGCGGCGCACCTTGCCGGTGAAATGCCTGCCGCGGTAGGCATCCAGCGTGATGCGGCCGCTCATGCCCAACTTGAGCTGCGCCGCATCGACCTCGTCGATGGGCGCGGAGACGTAGATGCAGGAGTCATCGATCAGGTCCACCGCCGGCAGCGTCGGGATGCCCGGGGGGGACGGCGTCAGGTATTCGCCCACCTCGCCGTTCACTTCGGCGACGATGCCGGCGAACGGCGCCCGCAGCACCGTGCGGTCGGTGTCCGCGCGCGAGGCCTGAATGCGCGCCTCGGCCTCGGCCACCTGGGTCGCCGCCAGATCGCAGCTTGCCTGCTTGGCCGCGGCATCGGCGCTCGCGCGCTCAACGGCCTCCTGCGAAACGAAGCCCCGCGAGCGCAGCTCGCGCGCGCGGCCCGCGTCGCGCGCCGACGCCTTGGCGAGCTCGCAGACCTCGCGCACCCGCGCCTTGGCGGTCTGCAGTTGCTCGCGCGCGACGCGTTCGCGCGCGGTGAGGTCGTCGTTCCAGAGCGTGAGCAGCACCTGCCCGGTGCGCACCCGGTCGCCTTCGCGCACGTTGAGGCGCTCGATGCGTCCGCCCGCGGGCGGCGCGAGCTTGGCGCGACGGCAGGCCATGACCGAACCGGCGCGGGTGTTGGCCACGGTGTTCTCCACGCGGCCCACGTCGGCCTGCGCGACCACCACGGTCACGGGTTTAGGTCGCGTCGCGTACCACAGGGCGCCGGCGGCGAGGCCGGCGACGATGAGCAGGATGCCCAAGCGCAGGGCCAGGCGGCGTAGCCGGCCGGGGTCGGAGCGGATGTCGGGCGCGTTCATATGCCGCCATTATGCCGTGCCCCCGATGGCCGACTTGACCTTGCTCAAGCCTGGCGCCTAAACCACCCCGCCGCGCTTCACGCCGCGTGCAGCGCGATCCGGTTGCCTTCGCTGTCGAGCACGATGGCACGCTCGCCATACTGGCCGATGGAATGCTTGGGCTGGAGGATCCTGCCGCCGTTCGCCTCGGCTGCGGCGACCGCGGCATCGAGCCTGCCGCTGCAGTTGAAATAGACCAGGGGCCCGTGGTCGGAGGGGCTGTCGGAGCGGACCAGGCAGCCGCTCACGCCGTCTCCTGCGTGGGGGAGCACGCCGATCACCATGCCCGGATGCGTATCCTTCTTTACCGCTGCGCCGAGAACCGCCGAATAGAACCCGATCGCCCGGTCCAGATCGAGCACGGGAATGTCGAGCCACACGATTTGATTGGTCATTGTGATGTCCTCCGGTTGTAAGCTTCGTCCGTCCACCCCGCATGTCCGCGTGCAAGGAATGCTAGCGCCGGATGCGGTCCGCTGTCCAAGCGTTTGATCTTGCACGACTCGCGTCGTTCGCCGTGCAGGGGTGTAGAATTTTTTGCTTCGACGCGCCATGACCCGATTCATCCATCTGCGGCTGCACAGCGAATTCTCGATCACCGACGGCATCGTGCGGATCGAGGGCGCGGTGGCGCGCGCACTCGCCGATCGCATGCCGGCGCTCGCCGTGACCGACCTCGCCAACGTGTTCGGGATGGTGAAGTTCTACAACGCGGCGCGCGAGAAGGGCGTGAAGCCCATCATCGGCTGCGACGTCTGGATCGAGAACGAGGCCGAGCGCGACAAGGGCCTGCGGCTGCTCCTGCTGGCGCAGTCGCGCGCGGGCTATCTGCGCCTGTCGAAGCTGCTGTCGCGGGCGTGGCTCGAAAACCAGCACCGGGGGCGCCCGGAGATCAAGAAGGCCTGGCTCGCGGGCCCCGGCAGCGAGGGGCTGATCGCCCTCTCGGGCGCCCTGGCGGGCGACGTCGGGATCGCGCTCCTCCAGGACAACGCCGCGCAGGCCGAACGGCTCGCGCTGGACTGGTCGCGGATGTTTCCCGGCCGCTTCTACCTGGAGCTGCAGCGCGCCGGCGCGCCGCACACCGAATCCTACCTTCGTGCGGCGGTGACGCTCGCGGGCCGGCTCGGGCTCCCGGTGGTCGCCACGCATCCGGTGCAATTCCTGCGCCCCGAGGAATTCACCGCGCACGAGGCGCGCGTGTGCATCGCCGAGGGCTACGTGCTCGGCGACAGGCGACGCCCGCGGGTGTTCACGCCGGACGCCTATTTCAAGACCCAGGCCGAGATGGCTGAGCTCTTCGCCGACCTTCCCGAGGCGCTCGCGAATTCGGTGGAGATCGCCCGGCGCTGCAGCCTGGAGCTGGAGCTGGGCAAGTCGCGCCTGCCGCGCTTTCCCACCCCGGAGGGCGTATCGCTCGAGGACTACCTCGTTGCACAGGCGGGCGCCGGGCTCGAGCGGCGGCTCGCCGCGCTCTTCCCAGATGCCGCGGCGCGCAGCGCGGCCCGGCCGCGCTACGACGAGCGCCTCGCGTTCGAGCTCCAGACCATCATCCAGATGGGCTTTGCCGGCTACTTCCTGATCGTCGCCGACTTCATCAACTGGGCCAAGTCGAACGGCGTACCGGTGGGCCCGGGGCGCGGCTCGGGTGCCGGCTCGCTGGTTGCGTATTCGCTCGGCATCACCGATCTGGACCCGCTGCGCTACGACCTTCTGTTCGAGCGCTTTCTCAATCCGGAGCGCGTGTCGATGCCGGACTTCGACATCGACTTCTGCCAGGACGGGCGCGACCGCGTGATCGACTACGTGAAGCAGAAGTACGGCAGGGAGTCCGTGTCGCAGATCGCCACCTTCGGCACCATGGCGGCCAAGGCGGTGGTGCGCGACGTCGGCCGCGTGATGGAGTGGGGCTACAGCCGCACCGACGAACTGGCCAAGCTCATCCCGTTCCAGCCCGGCAAGCTGATCACGCTGGAGGACGCGCGCAGGATGGAGCCGCGCCTCGCGGAGCGCGAGCAGACCGAAGAGGAGACCCGCGAGCTGCTCGCGCTCGCCGGCCAGCTCGAGGGCCTGACGCGCAACGTCGGCATGCACGCGGGCGGGGTGCTCATCGCGCCGGGCAAGCTCACCGACTTCTGCCCGCTGTACGCGGCCGAGGGCTCGCAGAACGTGGTGTCCCAGCTGGACAAGGACGACGTCGAGGCGATCGGCCTGGTGAAGTTCGACTTCCTCGGACTGACGACGCTCACCGTGCTCGACTGGACGGTGCGCTACGTGAGGCAGCTCGGGCAGCCGGACTTCTCCTTCGAGCGCATTCCGCTCGACGACCCCGCGGCCTACCAGGTTTTCGCCAACGCCGACACGACCGCGGTGTTCCAGTTCGAATCGCGCGGCATGCGCGACCTCTTGAAGCGCGCGCGGCCCGACCGCTTCGAGGACATCATCGCCCTGGTGGCGCTCTACCGCCCCGGTCCGATGGACCTGATCCCGGAATTCATCGACCGCAAGCACGGGCGCCAGGCGGTGCGCTATCTCGATCCGCGGCTCGAGCCCATCCTGGGGCCGACCTACGGCGTCATGGTGTACCAGGAGCAGGTGATGCAGATCGCGCAGGTGATGGGCGGCTATTCGCTGGGCGCCGCGGACCTGCTGCGCCGCGCGATGGGCAAGAAGAAGCCCGAGGAGATGGCCAAGCAGCGCGACGTCTTCGTCGCCGGCGCGGAGAAGAACGGCGTCTCGAGGGCCACCGCGAGCGAGCTGTTCGACCTGATGGAAAAGTTCGCCGGCTACGGCTTCAACAAGTCGCACGCCGCCGCCTACGCGCTGGTCGCCTACCAGACCGCCTACGCCAAGGCGCACTACCCGGCGGCGTTTATGGCGGCCAACCTTTCGGCGGTCATGGACGACACCGACAAGGTGCACGGCATCTACGCCGACGCGCGCGCGAACGGCCTTGCGCTGCTGCCGCCGGACATCAATCTGGGCGAGTACCGCTTCGTCCCGGTCGATGCAAGATCCGTGCGCTACGGGCTGGGCGCGGTGAAGGGCACGGGCGAGTCGGCGATCTCTGCCCTCGTCAGGGCGCGCGAGGGCGCCGACGCAAAGCCGGGCGGCCCGTTCCGGGACCTGTTCGATTTCTGCCGGCGCGTGGACAAGCGCATCGTCAACCGCCGGGCGATCGAGGCGCTGGTGCGGGCCGGGGCCTTCGATGCGATCGACGACCACCGCGCAAGCCTGCTCGCCTCGGTGGGCATCGCGCTCGAGGCGGCCGAGCAGGCCGAGCGCGACGTGCTCCAGGTGAGCCTGTTCGGCACGGTGGAGGAGTTGCAGCACCAGCGCATCGCGCTGGTCGAGCGGCCGCGCTGGAGCGAGCCCGAGCGGCTGCAGGCGGAGAAGGCGGTGCTCGGCTTCTACTACAGCGGGCATCCGTTCACCGCCTACCGCGAAAAGGTGCGCAAGTTCATCCGGAGCGACCTGAGGAACCTCGCCCCCGCGGGCGAGGGCGAATACGGGGGGCGCATGCAGGTGCTCGCGGGAGTGGTCGAATCGGTGCGCGCGCAGCGCACGCAGTCCGGAAGGATGATGATCATCGCGCTGGGCGACGGCACGGCGACCCAGGAAGTGTCGGTCTATCCCGAGGTGTTCGAGAAGTACCGCGACATCGTCAAGGACGACGCGGTGCTGGTCATCGAGGCGAAGGTGAGGCAGGTCCGGCGCTCGAGCGACGAGGACGGTGAAGCGTCCTTCATGCGCATTACCGCCGAGAAGATCAGCGATCTCGCGACCGCGCGCGGCCGCTTCGCGCGCGAGGTGCGCCTGTCGATGAACGGCGCAGCGTCCGCGGGCGGCGCCGAGGGCGCGCAGAAGCTGAAGAGCCTGCTCGCGCCCTACCGCAACGGGCCCTGCCCGGTCGCGGTCCGCTACCAGAACGGCGAGGCGAGCGTGGAGATGCGCCTGGGCGAGGACTGGCGCATCAACCTGGAAGAGAGCCTGCTCGCTTCCCTCGGCGAGTGGCTCAAGCCGGAAAACGTCGAAGTGGTCTACGCGTGAGCGGCGCGACCCCGATCGACCGCGGCCTGCTCGACGCCGTGACGCTCGAGGCGCGCGCCTCCGCGCGCAAGCGCATGAACCGCAATTTCCACGCGGCGGCCTCCGACCGCTGCAACCGCCTGCTCAACGCGGTGGAGCCGGATTCCTACATCGCGCCGCATCGCCACCTCGATCCGGCCAAGGACGAGGTCTTCGTCGTGCTGCGGGGGCGCTTCGGGGTGGCGATTTTCGATGACAAGGGCGGCGTCACCCGCACGCACGTGCTATCCGCCGGCGGCGATTGCATGGGGGTGGACATTGTCCACGGCACCTGGCACACGCTGGTATCGCTCGAGCCGGGGTCGGTGTTCCTCGAGGCGAAAGGCGGACCCTACGCGCCGCTCGCGCAGGCCGAGCGCCCATCCTGGGCGCCGGCCGAAGGCGCGCCCGAGGCAGCCGCGTACCTCGAGAGACTGCGGCGGCTGTTCGGCTAGTGCGTAGGTTGGGTTGAGCGGAGCGAAGCCCAACGTGCGATGTTGGACTTCGGCCGGCGGCCTCAGTCCAACCTACATCCTGCATTCATTCGGTCCGCAGGCGCTCGAATCCGGTAAACGCTCCTTCGCACCCGCTCACCTCGACCGCGACGACGTAGGCGCCGCGCGGACCCGTGCGGGCCCAGTCGATGATCGCTTCGACGGCGTGCGCCTCGCCGTCGACGACGGCCTCGACGCTGCCGTCGCGGCGGTTCCTGACCCAGCCGGTGACGCCGAGCCTATCGGCTTCGTAGCGCATCGACTCGCGATAGCCGACGCCCTGGACGCGGCCGCGGATGCGGAGGTTCTTGGCCATACGTTCGTTTCCGCTTCCAAGTATATTCGCACAAGCTGCTCGCCCAAATGGACCCACAGGAGGAGTGATGAAAACACTTGCCCAGCTCATGTTTGCAATGGCCTTGCTCGCCGGCTGCGCGACGACGGGATCGCAATCCGACGTCGTTGCGCCCGACAAGGTCGTCTACCACTTAAGCGATGGCCTGGCCCAGGCATCGAACGGCCTGCGCAACATCGGAAACCACCTCGAAGTCAATCCCAAGGCGAAGATCGTGGTGGTCGCGCACGCGCAGGGCGTCGATTTCCTTATGAACGGCGCCATCGATCGCAACGGCAACCCCTATGACATTTCCGTCCAGGACCTCAAGTCGCGCGGGGTGGAGTTCCAGGTGTGCCTGATCACGCTGCGCAACCGCAAGCTCAAGAAGGAGCAGTTCATCGAGGAAGCGAGCTTCGTGCCCTCCGGCGTCGCGCAGATCGCGAAGTTGCAGCAGCGGGAGGGCTACGCCTACATCAAGCCCTGAGCCTACATCACGCGGAAATTGCGGAACTGCCAGGGATCGGAGGGATCGATGTCCTCGGGAAACAGGCTGCCCCGCCCCGCGAGAGGGGTCCAGTCGGTATACACCCCCACGACCTTGCCCAGATAGGGCATGGACATGTCCAGCAGCGACTGGTAGTCGAGCTCGTCGGGCTCGACGATCCCGGCCTTGGGATGCTGGAGCGCCCATATGATCGCTCCCACGTAGGGCGCATTCACCTGCAGGCTGGTCGCGTTGTTGTGCGGGCACAGCCGCCGCGTCTCGTCGATCGAGAGCTGCGAACCGTACCAATACGCCCCCTTCCGGGGGCCCATCAGCAGCACGCCCAGCTCGTCGAACCCCGCGTTGATCTCGTCGCGCAGCAGGCGCTGGCGCGGCGGAAAGCGCCAGCCGTTCCCGGAAAACTCGTGCAGCGACAGCACCGCGTCGTCGCAGGGGTGATAGGCGTAGTGGCAGGTCGGCCGATAGACCAGTTTCCCGTCTTCCTGCACCGTCAGGTAGTCGGGAATAGAGATCGCCTCGCCATGGGAGATCAGCCAGCCGTGGAACGGCCCCTCGGAGGGCGCCCAGGAGCGAACGTGGGTGGCCACGCCGGGCCGGTCGAGATAGATGGCGGCGCCGCAGCCGAAGCCGTGCTTGCGGCCGTCGTGCGGCCAGTTCCGCTCGTGCGTGCCCCAGCCCAGCTCGGCGGGCTGCAGCGACTCCCCGCAGAAGGCCTCGCTCGACCAGGTGTTGACGAACTCGTCGTTGCGCTTGCGCACGGGGCTGGTCTGGTGGTCGCGCTCCGAAACGTGGATGACCTTGACCTCGAGCAGCATCGCGAGCCGCGCCCAGCCTTCGCGGCTGCCGCGCGGCGACGCGTCCATCCCCAGGTCGCCGGCGATGTTGAGCAGCGCCTGCTTGACCAGATGGGAGACCAGTCCCGGGTTGGCGCCGTGCATCAGCACGCAGGCCGGACCCGCAGGGTACTTTGCCCGCAGCGCGAGCGCGGCATCGCGATAGGCGTAGTTGGAGCGGCGGCTGGCCGGCACCGACAGGTCGGTATGTGCGCCCGGCCAGGGCTCGATGCAGGCGTCGATGTAGAACACGCCGTGCTGCTGGCACCAGTCGATGACCGCGATGCTGGAGACGTCGATGGAGGCGTTGACCAGGAAATCCCCGCTCTTGAGCTCGCGTTCGAGGATCGAGGCATAGTTCTCCCGCGTGAGGGGCTCGACCCGGAACTTGATCCCGTACTCGCCGGCGATTTCCCTGCCGAACTCGTTGGCCGTCACGATGGTGATCTGGTCCGGGCGCATGTCGATGTGGCGCAGGATCAGCGGCAGCGAGCCCTGGCCTACCGCGCCGAATCCGACGATGAGCATCTTTCCTGGGAACTTGACGTACTTCTTGTGCATGCTCAATCTGACCTCGTTGCGAATGCGGACAAAACGCTGCGTTTATAAGCGAAAGCCGCGCCGAGCGCAATGTCCCGGCGCGCATTCAGCCGTCAATAGCCGCCCAGCGCCTGGCGCGCGGTCTCGCTTCGAAGGGTGAAAATCGTCGCCGCGCACAGCGCGACGATGGGAACCGCCATCGCGAGCACGCCCGCGACCGCCTTGAACCAGTCGATGTGCGCTCCGCCGGCCATGCGCTTGAGCGTGTACAGGCGCGTCGCGCCCGAGAGGACCGCGAGCGCGGAGAGCACCCAGCAGAAGAAGTCCAGCAGCGGCCGCGACCACGACTGGCCGAGCAGCACGCCGATGCCGCCCAGCATGCCCGCGGACCAGATCGTGAGCAGCACGAGGTCGTTCCAGACGCTTTGCTCGGCGTAGCGCCGCTGGAGGCCACCCGATTGGTAAAGGCTGAACAGGATCGCCGCCCCGATGAGCAGCGCCGCGGCGGGCACCAGCGTGAAGAACCAGCCGATGAAGGCGAGGGAGAGCGGTTCCATCCTCGCGGTCTGCCGCCTTACCCTAACGGCGCGAGGAGATGGCGGTGAGTATGCCCTGCATGATCGCGACCGGCGTCGGTGGGCAGCCGGGAACGGCGACGTCCACCGGGATGACGCTGGAGACGCGCCCGCAGGAGGCATAGGACTCGCCGAAGATCCCCCCCGTGCAGCCGCAGTCGCCGATGGCGACCACGAGCTTCGGATCCGGCGTCGCGTCGTAGGTGCGCTTGAGCGCAAGCTCCATGTTGCGCGATACCGGCCCGGTCACAAGCAGCATGTCGGCGTGGCGCGGACTCGCGACCAGTTTGATCCCAAGCCGCTCCAGGTTGTAGTAGGGCCCGTTCATGGTGTGGATCTCCAGCTCGCAGCCGTTGCATGAGCCTGCATCGACGTGGCGGATGGTGAGCGCGCGCCCGAGGTGCTTTAGGATCACCGCGCCCAGACGTTGCTCGATCTGGCGCAGCGCCTCGTCAGAATGCGGCGCCGGTTCGCTGACGATGCCGGTTTTCGCGATCTGCCTGAGCAACTGATACATGTCAGAGATCCTGTCCGCTATAGGAAAGGTTGAAGGACTTGTTGATCAGCGGAAAGTCGGGAACGATATTGCCGATCACCGCGTGCTCGATCACCGGCCAGTTCTGCCACGACGAATCGTGCGCATGAGCGCGATGGATGCGATTGGCATCCGCGGTTTCAAGCGCGATCAGCACTTCGCCGCGCCAGCCTTCCACCCAGCCGACGCCGCATTTCCCGGCGTTGCAATCGGCGAGCGGAACCCGAATCGCGCCCGGCGCAAGCTCACCGGCCAGCGCCTGCACCAGCCGCATGGACTCGAAGAGTTCTTCGAATCGCACTGAGACGCGCGCGGCGACGTCGCCGCGCATATGTGTGGCGATGCGCACCCCGGCCTGTTGAAATGGCGGTATCGGATAATCGACGCGCAGGTCATGGTTGACGCCGCTCGCGCGTCCGGCGAAGCCGGCGAGCCCCATTTTCTCGGCGAGTTCCGGCAGCACCTGCCCGGCCATGATGAAGCGGTCCTGCGCGCCGGCGTGATCGTCGTAGATCGCTTTGAGCGCAATGGCCTCGGATTGTATCCGCTCCAGTTGTGTCAGCAGGTGCGCCGCCCGGTCGCGCGGCAGATCGCGCGCGACGCCTCCGGGAACAACCTGGTCCATGAGGTAGCGATGGCCGAACAGCTCGCCCTGCAAACGCAGCAGGTCTTCCTTCAGCCGCCAGAACTGAAAGAAACCGAACGCGAGCCCGACATCGCTGCCGAGGTAGCCGAGATCGCCCAGGTGGTTGGCGATGCGCTCGAGTTCGAGCATGATCCCGCGCAGGCCGAGCGCGCGGCCGGGCGGCTCGGTGCCGCTGGCGCCCTCGACGGCCATGGCATAGGCCCAGGCGTAGGCAACGGTGGAATCACCGGACACGCGCCCCGCGAGTTTGGCGCCCTCGGCAAGGGTCATGGTCTCGAAAAGCTTTTCTATCCCTTTGTGCGTGTAGCACAGGCGCTCTTCCAGGCGCAGGATTTTCTCGCCGACGATGGAGAAGCGGAAATGCCCCGGTTCGATGGTGCCGGCGTGCACCGGGCCTACCGGAATTTCGTGCACGCCTTCGCCTTCGACCTTGACGAACGGATAGCGGTCGTCCGACGCGGGAAGGCTCGTGCCGATGTCGAATTCCTTGCGTAGCGGAAAAACGCCGCCGGGCCAGGCGCGGTGGCGCACCCACTTGCGGAGATCCGGGCTGTCCTGGGCGTGGATGCCGAGAAGGTCGTAGGCGGCGCGCTGCATTCGGTTCGCGCACGGATAGATATCGGCGATGCTGGGATAGCGCGGGTGCTCGCGCGTGAGCGGCAGCGTCAGCCACAACAGACCGGAGCGAAGCGCAAGCGCGAGGTGCAGCGCATAAGCGCCGCCGCGCGTGGTTTCATCGCTGCCCCAAAGGGCGACCAGGCGCGCCTTCTGCGCTTTGGCCTTTTCCACCACGGCGCGCAACTCTCCGCCTTCGATCGTGGCGCGAGATGCCGGCATCGCTCCCGGGATGCGCTGGGTCTGGATCGGAAGTTCGGTCACCGTCAGTTCCTCGATCAGCCGATGAAAGCGGCCGCCTGCCGGTACCAATCGACCAGGTAGGGCGGGATGTATACACCCAGCATCAGCACGATTGCCAGGTGCACGAACACCGGCATGAGCGCCGGAGGATGAGGCAGCCGCCGCAGGTTGGTCTCGCCGAACACCATCGGCTGGACTTTGCCGAAAATCGCGGCAAACGCGACGCCCAGCGCCACCAACAGAAACGGCGTCGCCCAGGGGTGCTCGTGCATGGCGGTGGTGAGCACCAGGAACTCGCTGGTGAACACCCCGAACGGCGGCATGCCGAGGATGGCGAGACTCCCCATCGCGAGTCCCCAGCCGATGGTCGGGCTTTGCTCGATCAAACCGCGGATGTCCGCCATGTTCTGCGTGCCGGTCTTTTGCGTGGCATGGCCGACGGTGAAGAAGATCGCGCTCTTGGTGAGCGAGTGCACGGTCATGTGCAGCAGGCCGGCGAAAGCGGCGACCGGGCCGCCCATGCCGAAGGCAAAGGTCACGATCCCCATGTGCTCGATCGAAGAGTAAGCGAACATGCGCTTGATGTCCTTCTGCCGCGACAGAAAGAACGCCGCCACCACCACCGACAAGAGGCCGAACCCCATCATCAGGCCGCCGGAGAAATTGCGCCCGAGGGCGCCATCGACCAGCACCTTGCTGCGCACCACTGCGTATAGCGCGACGTTGAGGAGCAGCCCCGAGAGCACCGCCGATACCGGGGTCGGGCCTTCGGCGTGCGCGTCGGGCAGCCAGTTGTGCAGCGGCACCAGGCCCACTTTGGTGCCGAACCCGACCAGCAGGAACACGAACGCGAGCGACAGCACCGTCGGTTCGAGCTGGTCGCGTACTTCGTACAGGTGCGTCCACAGGAGTGAAGTCCCTCCCGGGCCGAGAACTTTTTCCGCGGCGAAATACAGCAGGATGATTCCGAACAGCGCCTGCGCGATGCCGACCGAGCACAGGATGAAGTACTTCCACGCCGCCTCCAGGCTCGCCGGCGTGCGGTACAGGCTCACCAGCAGCACGGTCGCGAGCGTCGCACCCTCCAGTGACACCCACAGGATGCCGATGTTGTTCGACAGCAGGCACAGCAGCATGGTGAAGGAAAACATCTGGTACATGCTGTGGTAGAGGCGCAGGCGCGCCGCGTTCAGGCGCCCGTGGTGCTCCTCGATGCGCATATAGGGGCGGGAGAATAGCGCCGTGGTGAAGCCGACGAACGCCGTGAGTGCGACCAGGAACACATTGAACGGATCGACGAAGAACTGCTCATCGAGCGCCGTCATCGGGCCGTCTGTGATGACGCGACGGGTCAGCGCCGCCGCGGCGACGAGTGTAATGAGGCTCATGAGAGCATTTAGCTCCGGCGCCCAGCGCTTGTGGCCGGCCAGCGCGAGCAGCAGGCCGCCGAGCAGAGGAAAGCCGAGGACGAGAGCGATTTCCATGCGCGCCTAGTCCTCTTTCAGCTTTTCCATGTGCCGGATGTCGAGGCTTTCGAACTCGTCGCGGATATGGAAGAAGAAAATGCCGAAGATGAACGTGCCGACGAGCACGTCGAGCGCCACGCCCAGCTCGACCACCAGGGGCATGCCGTAGGTCGCGCTGGTGGCGGCGAAGAACAGACTGTTCTCCATCGCCAGGAAACCGATCACCTGCGGTACAGCCTTGCGCCGCACGATCATCATCAGGAACGACAGCAGCACGCTCGCCATCGCGATCCCCAGGGTCGCGCGCGTGAGGCTGCTTGCCATCTCCGAAATCGGGGTCGCAAGTGCGAAAGCGAAGATCACCAGGCCGATGCCGATCAGCATCGTGGCCGGAATGTTGATCAGGGTCTCGATGTCCCAGCGTATCTGCAGCTGGTCGATCAGACGGTGAAGTATCCATGGGATCAGTATCACCTTGAGCAGCAGCGTGAGCGCGGCCGAGGAATACAGATGACCCTGGCCGGTTGCGTACGCCATGATCAGCGTCGAGGCGGTAAGCGCGGCGCCCTGCCATGCGAACAGCTTGATCAGCGTCAGGACGCGCCGCTGCGCCAGCATGGCGAAGGCAAGCAGCAGCAGGAACGCGGCGAGCAAGTTGACGAACTGGCTGGAAAGCGATTGATCCATGGCGTTCTCAGCCGCGCGTGAGGAAGTGGGTCAGCATGCCCAGCACGCCGAGCAGAAATGCCGTGGACAGGAACTCGGGGGCGAGGAACAGGCGCAGCTTGGCGAGCAGCGTCTCGATCAGCGCGAGGGCGGCGCCGGCGAGGGCAAGCTTTATCGCGAGCGCCGCGAACGCGAGCGGGAGCGCTCCCCAGTTGCCGGCCTCGGCAATGCCCCAGGGAAGGAACAGCGCGATGCCGATGGTCATGTAGGCAAACAACTTGATCGCCACGGCCCATTCGATCAGCGCCAGGTGGCGCGCCGAGTATTCGAGGATCATCGCCTCGTGGAGCATGGTGAGTTCGAGGTGCGTGGTCGGGTTGTCGATCGGGATGCGGGCGTTCTCGGCGAGCAGCACCATGAGGAAGGCGACCGCGGTGAATGCCAGGCTCGGGTAAATCGCAAACTCGCGGTGCGCCAGCGTCTCGACGATGGTGTTCAACTGGGTCGAGCCGCTGATGAAAGCGGCGGTGAACAAGATCATCAGCATCGCCGGTTCGGCGAGGAAGCCGATCAGCATCTCGCGCCGCGCGCCCAGCCCGCCGAAGGCGGTGCCGATGTCCATCGCGGCGAGCGCCGAGAACACCCGCGCCAGGGCAAACACGCCCACCAGCGCGATGATGTCGGCCGCCGGCGCGAACGGCAGGTCGGTGGCGAGCACGGGCACGATTCCGGCGGCGAGCCACATGCAGCCGAACACCACATAGGGTGTAATGCGAAACAAGGAGGAAGCGTTGCGCGCGATCACCGCGTCTTTGTGAAACAGCTTGGCCAGCGTGTAGTACGGCAGCAGGATGCTCGGCGCCGAACGGTTCTGCAGCCAGGCACGGCACTGGTTCGCCCAGCCCAGGAGCAGCGGCGCGGCCAGCACCACGAACACCGATTGCAGGATCTGAAACGCGATTCCGGGGGCGTCGACCATGGGTGGGAGTCAGTGCGCGAAAGTCAGCGGACGAAGACCAGCAGCGCGATCAGGGTGAGAAAGCTGTAGAGCAGGTAGACGCTGATCCTTCCCTGCTGCAGCAAGGCGATCTTCGACGAGACGTATTCGGTCAAATGCGCCACCGGCAGGTACAGCCAATACCAGTGGCGGTCCTCGATCTTGAGCGAGAACCGGGGCGCCGGATCCTCCGGACCGGGCATGTGCCGCTTCATCAGGTAGAGCGGGCCGAATACGTGCCGGATCGGCTGGCCGAATGCATCGGCGCTGTCCTGCGTGCGCGCGGTCAGTTCGGAATAGCCGCAGCCCCAGGCCTCGGAGTAACGCACGCGGCCGTGGTAGAAGCGGCGCACCAGGATGAAAGTAAGCAGGGTCACGCTGACGATCACGATCAGAAATACGATCGGGCTGTAGCTCGCGCGCTCGGACTCGACCGGCACCAGCCACAGCCAATTCGATTGCACGGCGCCTTCGCGCAAGCCCTGCCCGGTAAGCGAGACGGCGACCCGGTTCAGCATCAGCAGAAACGAAGTGGGAAACAGGCCGAGCACGAAGCAGCCGGCGGCAAGCCAGGCCATGCCGAAGCGCTCCATCATGCCGGCGTCGCGGCCACGGTCGCCGGCCGCGTCCGGTGCCGCATGCCGCGCCTCGCGCGGCCGCCCGAGGAAGGCGATGCCGAAGACTTTGACGAAGCACATGGCGGTGAGCGCGCCGGCCAGAGCCAGCGTCGCGGCAAACAGCGGCAGCAGGCTGCGCACCACCCCGTTTTCCAGGATCGAGGCCTGCAGCGCGGTCTGGAATGTCAGCCACTCGGATACGAAGCCGTTCAGCGGCGGCAGCGCCGAAATGGCAAGCGCGCCGACCAGAAAATAAAACGCCGTGTGCGGCATCTTGTGGATCAGACCACCCATGTCATTGAGGTTGCGCAGCCCGGTGGCATGCAGGATGGAGCCGGCGCCGAGGAACAAGAGGCCCTTGAACACCGCGTGATTGAGCGTGTGATACAGCGAGGCGATCAGTCCGAGCGCGCCGGCTGCCGGGTGGCCGAAGCCGACGAACACCATGGACATGCCCAAACCGAGAAGGATGATGCCGATGTTTTCCACCGAATGATAGGCGAGGAGGCGCTTCAGGTCGTGCTGCATCAGCGCATACAGCACGCCGAACAGTGTCGTGCCGGTGCCGATCACCAGTACCAGCATTCCCCATTCCCAGCGGACATTGCCGATCAGATCGTAAATCACGCGGATCATGCCGTAGATGGCGGTCTTGAGCATAATGCCGCTCAGCAGCGCCGAAACCGGCGAGGGTGCGGCCGGGTGCGCCTCGGGCAGCCAGGCGTGCAGCGGGATCATGCCGGCCTTGGCGCCGAACCCGAAGAACGCGAGCAGGAACGCCACCGTGGCCCATTGCGGCTGTAGTTCGGCGGTGCGCAGCGCGTCGAACGTGTAATCGCCCTTGCCGCCGTTCATCACGCCGAAGCACAGCAGAATCGCGATCGCGCCCAGATGCGCAATCAGCAAATACAGAAATCCGGCGCTGCGGATCGCGGGCAGCTTATGATCCGTGGTCACCAGGAAGTAGGAGGACAGGGCCATGGTTTCCCAGGCGACCATGAACAGGTAAGCGTCGTCGGCCAGAATCACAAACGCCATGCTTGCCAGAAACAAGTGATACTGCAGCGCGATCAGCACGAGTCGTCCGGCAGTCTCGTCGCGGAAATAGCCCGTGGCGTAGATCGACACTCCTGCGGAAACCGAGCCTAGCAACAGCAGGAAAAAGCCTGCAAGCGGATCGATGCGCAGGTGAAACGGAAGGTCGGGCAGTCCGAGCGGCAGGGTGAGCTGCTCGGCGTGCAACCAGATCGACTGCAGACCGAATCCCGCGAGAGCGAGGCCGATCAGCGCGCCAAGCGGAAACGCAAGCCGCCGGGCGAAGAACGCGTTACCTGCGGGAACCATGGCCAGCGCCGCGATCGCAAGCCACGATACGGCCGCAACGAGCGCATCCGAGAGCGGTGAGGAGAGAGGTTCCATTACCTTTCAAGGCGGCGGCGGGCGACCGGAACGCACCGGCCGCGCGCGGGCGCGGGGAGGCGGTTGATTTTCGCGGAATTATACCGCAACGGCTCAGGTTCTTCGGCGACGCTCACTTTGACGTTCATTCCGGGCTGCGCGCCGGTGACGGGCGAGAGCTTCAAGAGCTTGTTGTCGCCGTCAACGTGCCCGGCTTTAAATATATTGGCGATTCGCAGATCGATCCTGGCGAGGTCGTCGATCGTGATCCGATCTGCGATGCCGGCGCTTTTCTCATCCTCTCCCCCCGCGGGGCAGGCGGCGGGCGTCGAGCCGCCCGAGTGCGACCAGGATGCCGAAGATGATCGCCTCCGGCCGCGGCGGGCAGCCCGGGATATAAACGTCGACCGGCAGAACCTTGTCGACCCCGCCGGCGCTGGCGTATCCCTCCCCGACGATGCCCCCGGAGGCGGCGCAGGCACCCACGGCGATCACGACGCGCGGGTCGGGGACGGCCTCGACGGTGCGGCGCACGGCGGTCTCCAGGTTGCGAGTGACCGGGCCGGTGACCACGACCCCGTCGGCGTGGCGCGGGGAGGCGACGAAGTCGATGCCGAGGCGGCGCACGTCGTACACCGGGTTCAGAAGGGCGGCAAGCTCCCAGTCGCAGGCATTGCAGGAGCCTGAGTCGAGGTGGCGCAGGTGCAGCGATCGGCCGAGCACCCGATGGATCTCGGACGCGGCGCGGGTGGCCTCAGCGTCCTGGTCAGGGGATGGTCCCGCCGCGGGTCGCGCCGCCGGGACATCAGGATCGTCGGACACGACCTCGATCCGCAAATCGGAGCGAGTGCGCGCCGCAAGCTCGAAGTCACGTCCCATGGTGACGGCGCCGGCCCAGGGATCCTCCGCGCAGCGGCCGCAGAAGACGCAGCGCGCGAGGTCGAGGGTGACGTGGCGACCTTCGGCGTCTAGATACTCCGAGATCGCACCCGTGGGACAGACAGCGGGCGGGGGCAGGTGGCTGCCGGGGCGCAGCACGGGCGCCCCGCGAAAGCGATCCGGCGGCACGCTCGGCTCGGCGGGGTAGCGGGTCGTGACCACCCCGGTGCGAAGCGCGTTCAGGAGGATGCGCAGCATGTCAGCGATCCGTGCACGAGTAGCAGAGCTCGAAGCTCTTGTTGACGAGCGGAAAATCCGGGACGATCGCCGTCTCGGCGGCCAGGGCCACTGCGGGCCAGTTGTGGTAGCTCGGCGAGCGCAGGTGGTATCGCTCCACGCGCCCGAGGGCATCGGTGCGAAGCCAGTGGACCGCCTCGCCTCGCGCCGACTCGATGGCCGAGATCCCGATCCGTCCGCCGGGGAGCGGCTCTACGAGGGGAACGCGCAAGGGCCCTGGCTCGATCCGCCGCACGAATTCGCCG
>Ga0080064_1001534_pt1 | contig 45884 bp, 40 predicted proteins | sample Subgrocontami54m_FD_69260 | JGI IMG/M metagenome (GOLD analysis project Ga0080064, IMG submission 69260) | Subsurface groundwater microbial communities from S. Glens Falls, New York, USA - GMW46 contaminated, 5.4 m (SPADES assembly) (version 2) ...
GCCATGTCCGGCAGTCCGGAGCCCACCACCGGCGGCAACGCGCTCAAGTTCTACGCCTCGGTGCGTCTGGACATCCGCCGCATCGGCTCGATCAAGAAGAACGAGGAAGTGATCGGCAACGAAACGCGGGTGAAAGTGGTGAAGAACAAGATGGCGCCGCCGTTCCGCGAGGCTCTGTTTGACATTCTCTATGGCGAGGGCATTTCGCGCGAAGGCGAAATCATCGAGCTGGGCGTGAAGCACGGCATCGTCGAGAAATCCGGCGCCTGGTACGCCTACAACAAGGATAAGATCGGTCAGGGCAAGGACAACGCGCGCGAATACCTCAAGGAGCATCCCGAGCTTGCGATCGAAATCGAAGCGCGCGTGCGTGAGGCGGTCGGCGTGAACAACCCGGGCGCCAAGCCGGCCGCGGCCCTGACTGTCGTAGCGGGGTAATGCCAGGGCGCAATCCCCATGGTAACAAGGGAAATCTCGCTGCGCGGGCGGGCGCTGGCCATGCTTGCGCGGCGGGAGCATACCCGCGCCGAGATGGCGCGCAAGCTTGCCCCTCACTCCGAATCTCCCGAACAGGTTGAACTGTTGCTGGATGCGCTGGTCGCGCGCGGCTGGCTGTCCGAGGCGCGATTCGCCGAGTCCCGCGCGAATACGCTGCTGCGCAAATTCGGAAGCCGTAAGATAGAGTACGACCTCAGGAACCGCGGCGTATCGGCTGAAGTTGTCGAACAGACGCTGGAACGGGCGCTCGCGCAGGAACTGGAGAACTGCCGCGCGGCCTGGCAGAGGAAATTCGGCGTGTTGCCGAGAGACGCCGCCGAGCGCGGCCGGCAGATGCGCTTTCTCGCCGGGCGCGGATTTTCCGCCGAAGCCGTGCGCCAGGTGCTCAAAGCCGGAGACGCAGACTGATGTCCGATAGCGAGCATCCCCAGGAAGGCTGGCACGAGGAGAAGCGCTCGGCTTACCTTTACCGCGTCATGGCCGAAGCCGAAGCCGGGACGCCGCGCGCGCAACTGTTCCGCGGGCTTGCCGCCGAGGCCGAGAACCAGGCGGGGATCTGGGCGCGCCAAGCCGGCGCCGCCGTGCCCGAGTACGCACCCGACCTGCGCGCGCGCCTGGTAGCAGCGCTGGTGCGCCGTTACGGCCCGCGCCCGCTGCGCGCGGTGCTGGTGGCGATGAAAGTGCGCGGCTTGTCGGTGTATTCGCACGCCGCGCCGGGCCATCCGCTGCCGACCACCCTCGAAGAGGTGGGCAAACGCCACCGCGGCGTCAGTGGCGGCGGCAATCTGCGCGCCGCGGTCTTCGGCATCAACGATGGCCTGGTTTCAAACGCGAGCCTGATCCTTGGCGTGGCCGGCGCTTCCGCCAACAATTCCATTATTCTCCTGTCCGGCGTCGCCGGGCTCCTGGCCGGGGCGTTTTCGATGGCGGCGGGCGAGTATGTATCGGTGCGTTCGCAGCGTGAAATGTTCGAGCATCAGATCGGCCTGGAGCGCGACGAACTGGCGCAGTATCCGGAGGAGGAAGCCGGGGAACTGGCGCTCATCTACGCCGCGCGCGGCCTGCCGCGCGAGGATGCGCTGAAGCTGGCCAAGGCCATCATCGCGGATCCGGCCCAGGCGCTCGATACGCTTGCGCGCGAGGAACTGGGGCTGAATCCGGAAGATCTCGGCTCGCCCTGGGGCGTTGCGATCTTTTCCTTTCTTTCTTTTGCCGCGGGTGCGCTGGTGCCGCTGCTGCCCTTCTTCGCTCTGAGCGGAGGCGCCGCGCTCCTGGTTTCCATCGCCGTCACGGCCTTGACGTTGTTTGGCGTCGGCGCCGCGATCAGCCTGTTCACCGGCAGAAGCGCCCTGCGCGATGGCCTGCGCATGCTCTTTATCGGTGCCGCGGCAGGCGGGCTCACCTATGCCATCGGCAAGCTGCTCGGGGTCAGTCTGACCTGATTCGGCTCATGTCTTGCCCGCGCCATCGTGCTGCGGCGGCGGAGCGAGGGTAGAGCGGATTTGCATGCGCGCCTGATTCAGGCGAAAATTCAAACCTTTGCCTCTGGACAGATGGACCGGCCGGCGCTAGGCGCCCGGCCCGAAGCGAAATTATGAAATCAGCAGAAATCCGCAGTAGGTTCCTGGAATTTTTCGCGCAGCGTGGGCACGCCGTGGTGCCATCGAGTCCGCTGGTACCGGGCAACGATCCGACCCTGCTGTTTACCAATTCGGGCATGGTGCAGTTCAAGGATGTGTTTCTGGGCAAGGAGTCGCGCACGTACAAGCGAGCCACCACCTCTCAGTGCTGCGTGCGCGCCGGCGGCAAGCACAACGACTTGGAGAATGTCGGCTATACCGCGCGCCACCACACCTTTTTCGAGATGCTGGGCAATTTTAGTTTTGGCGATTACTTCAAGCGCGACGCGATCCACTACGCCTGGGATCTGCTTACGGGCGAATACAAGCTGCCCAAGGATAAACTGTGGGTGACCGTCTACCAGACCGACGATGAGGCCTACGCCATCTGGGCCGACGAAATCAAAGTGCCCAAGGAGCGCATCGCCCGCATCGGCGACAAGCCCGGCGGCGGCTCGGACAATTTCTGGCAGATGGGCGAAACCGGCCCATGCGGCCCCTGCAGCGAAATTTTCTACGACCACGGCCCGGGAATCGCCGGCGGACCGCCCGGTTCGCCCGAAGGGGAAGGGGATCGCTATATCGAAATCTGGAACCTGGTGTTCATGCAATACAACCGGGACGACGCGGGCAAGCTGCATCCCCTGCCCAAGCCCTCGGTGGACACCGGCATGGGGTTGGAGCGCATCGCCGCCGTGTTGCAGGGGGTGCACTCCAACTACGAGATCGACCTGTTCCAGGAACTGATCAAGGCGGCGGCGCGCGAGACCCACGTCAAGGATCTGACGAGCAATTCGCTCAAGGTCATCGCCGACCATATCCGCGCGACATCCTTTCTCATCGTCGACGGCGTGATCCCCGGTAACGAGGGACGCGGCTACGTGCTCCGGCGCATCATCCGGCGCGCCATCCGCCACGGCTACAAGCTCGGCCAGGCCGAGCCCTTCTTCCACCGTCTGGTCGAGGACCTGGCGCGCGTCATGGGCGAGGCCTATCCGGAGCTGACCAAGGCGAAGGAGCGCGTCACCCGGGTGCTGAAGACGGAAGAGGAGCGCTTCGCTGAGACTCTGGAACACGGCATGAAAGTGCTCGAGGGCGCGCTCACGCGCGAGGACCGGCTGCTCGACGGCGAGACCGTATTCCAGCTCTACGACACCTTCGGCTTCCCCGTCGATCTGACCGCCGACATCGCGCGCGAGCGCGACGTGCGCGTCGATTACGCCGGCTTCGAGGCGGCGATGCAGCGCCAGCGCGAGCGCGCCCGCGCCGCTTCCAAGTTTACGGTGTCTGCCGGCGTGGAGTATGCCGGCGGGCCGACCGAGTTCCATGGCTACGATACCCTCACGCTCGAAGGCACCGTGGCGGCAATGTACCGCGAGGGGGCGTCGGTCGATGAAATCATTGCCGGCGAGGCCGCGGTGGTGGTGCTCGACCGCACACCGTTCTATGCCGAGTCCGGCGGCCAAGTGGGCGACCGGGGTGAACTCGCCGGCGTAAACGGCAGCTTCAACGTCGAGGACACGCAGAAAATCCAGGCCGAGGTGTTCGGCCACAAGGGCGAACTCAAGGCCGGACGGCTGCGCGTCGGTGACCGCGTGATGGCCGCGGTGGACAGCGTGGCGCGCGCCCGCGCGGCGTGGAACCATTCGGCTACGCACCTGATGCACGCGGCGCTGCGCAAGGTGCTCGGCGGCCACGTGCAGCAGAAGGGCTCGCTGGTCGATGCGCAGCGCACGCGCTTCGACTTCTCGCACAACGAGCCGATGGTCGAGGCGCAGCTGCGCCAGGTCGAGGCCCTGGTAAATCACGAGGTCCGCCGCAACGTCGAGGTCTCGGTGCGGGTCATGAAATATGACGACGCGATCAAGGCCGGCGCGATGGCACTGTTCGGCGAGAAGTACGGCGACGAGGTGCGCGTCATCGGCATGGGCGAGTTTTCCACCGAGTTGTGCGGCGGCACCCACGTGCGCCGCACCGGCGACATCGGTTTTTTCAAGATCGTGTCCGAGTCGGGTGTGGCGGCGGGCATACGCCGGGTCGAGGCGGTCACCGCCGAGGCCGCCTTGGCCCATGTGCAGGAACAGGAGGCGCGGCTGGGCGAGGCCGCGAGCTTGCTCAAAGCCCAGCCGCAGGAACTCGGCCAGAAGATCTCCCAACTCGTCGACGGCGCGAGGGCGCTCGAGAAAGAGCTCGCACGGTTGAAATCGAAGGTCGCGTCGGCGCACGGGGACGATCTCGCACTGCAGGCGGTCGAAGTAAAAGGGGTGAAGGTGCTCGCCGTCGCGCTCGATGGCGCCGATGCGAAGACCCTGCGCGAGACCCTGGACAAGCTGAAGGACAAGCTCAAGTCGGCGGCGGTGGTTCTGGCCTCGACCGAGGGCGGCAAAGTGAGCCTGATCGCCGGGGTCACCTCCGAATTGACGGCCAAAATGAAAGCCGGAGAACTAGTCAATTTCGTCGCCCAGCAGGTCGGCGGCAAGGGCGGCGGACGGGCGGACATGGCCCAAGCCGGCGGCACCGAGCCGGCCAAGCTGGCCGCCGCGCTCGCCTCGGTGCAGGCATGGGTGCGGCAAAAGCTTTAGTTACGGACTGATGCGGACGGAATCTGCGGCGAGTAGTGCTTGCCAACCCGGCAGGAATCGTGCTTGAATCCGTACTGGAGATTTTCGACATGAACCGCGTGTGCGTTTTCTGGTTTCATTTTTATGGCTTTCCCCAGCCTCTGGCGGAGGGATTGAGCTAGGTACGCGCCCAAGTATCCCGAAAACCGCCAGCGCCGACAGCCTGGCGGTTTTTTTTTGACCCGAGATCAGGCTATGACTATGACTGCCATCGCAAGCCATGCAAATCCGCCGACGCGGGCCGACGCCACCAACCGGCCGCGAACGTACCGGTAACAAGGAGAAATCATGACCCACAAGGTTGACGATGTCCGCATCCGCGAAATCAAGGAACTCGCACCGCCCTCACACGCCATCCGCGAGTTTCCCGTATCCGACGCCGCCGAGCGGGTAACCTACGAGGCGCGCCAGGGCATCCACGGCATACTGCACGCGGCGGGCGAGCGGCTGCTGGTGATCATCGGGCCGTGCTCGATCCATGATCCTAAATCGGCGCTGGAATATGCGCGGCGCCTGGCGCAGGAAAAGGCGAAGCACGCAGCCGATCTGCTCATCGTAATGCGCCTTTATTTCGAGAAGCCGCGCACCACCGTCGGCTGGAAGGGGCTCATCAACGATCCGCACCTGGACGGCACTTTCCGCATCAACGAGGGCCTGCGCCTTGCGCGCAGCGTGCTGCTCGATATCAACGAACTGGGCGTGCCGGCCGGGGTGGAGTACCTCGACATGATCACGCCGCAGTACATTGCCGACCTGGTGAGCTGGGGGGCGATCGGTGCGCGCACCACCGAATCGCAAGTGCACCGCGAGCTTGCCTCCGGCCTGTCCTGCCCGGTCGGATTCAAGAACGGCACCGACGGCAATGTCCGGATTGCGGTGGACGCGATCAAAACCTCGCGCCAGCCGCACCATTTCCTTTCGGTCACCAAGGGCGGGCACTCGGCCATCGTCTCCACCAACGGCAATGAGGACTGCCATGTGATCCTGCGCGGCGGGCGCGCGCCAAACTACGACGCGGCGAGCGTGGCCGCAGCCGCCAAGCAGTTGGCTTCGGCCGGGCTCGAGCAACGCCTGATGATCGATTTTTCCCACGCCAACAGCTCCAAGAACTATCAGCGCCAAATGGATGTGTGCGCCGACGTGGCGGGTCAGGTTGCCGCAGGCGACGACCGCATCATCGGCGTGATGGCGGAATCGCATCTGCATGCCGGGCGGCAGGACCTGGTGCCGGAGAAGCCGCTGGCCTACGGTGTATCCATCACCGATGCCTGCATCGGCTGGGACGACAGCGTCAGGATGCTCGAGCGCCTGGCCGACGCGGTGCGCAGGCGCCGGGTGGTGCACGAGGCCGCGGAATAGCGTCGCGCGTTCGCTGAGCTTGCGAATCCTCGTGGACGCCGTTGTTGCAAAGTTGCTATGTTGCGCGGACGAGAAGCCGTCCGTGCGCAATCGGCGATCTTGAATAAAAGCAACCCCGAGGCGTTATTGCTTTTATCCGGAACCGTGATTTTGGTACGGATGGTTTCTATCCGTACCAAAATCACGGTTGGCGCGCGCGAGCGCGCAATAGCTGCTTTTGGCATGCGTCGGAATTTGAAACGCCGTGTATAGTACCCGCCCGGTGAGCCTGCAGCTCTTATAATCACGTCCATGCGAACCTCCTCCGAGCAGGCCGCGCCGCCGATGCGCAGCGCTTTTTACGGCACGCTGGTGCTGACGCTGGCATTCAAGTTCTGGCTCGCCATAGCGCTGCCCATGACCGGGGACGAGGCCTATTTCATCTACTGGGGCGTGTATCCAGACTACGGCTTCTACGACCATCCGCCCGTGGTCGGCTGGATCCTGACCCTGCTGCTGCAGCTGTCCAGGGCCGAATGGGTGCTGCGCTTGCCGGAGATCGTTCTGCCCGCGCTGGTGGCGCTCGCGATGCTGCAATACCTGCGACCGACGGACGAAAGCAAAGCCTACGCTGCAGCGCTCGCTTTCCTGCTGCTTCCGGCGAATGTCTGGAACGTGCTCATCACCACCGATACGCCGCTGGTGCTGTTCTCCTTCCTTTCGGCCCTGTGCTTCGCCGCGGCTTTGCGGCGCGAATCGCAGGCGCTGTATGCGGCCTCCGGCGCCCTGCTCGGCCTGGCGTTCCTGTCGAAGTATTTTGCCGTCTTGCTGGGGTTGGCCTATCTGGCGTTCGTGCTGACGCAGCCTGCCGGCCGGCGCAGTTGGCGCGGCCTCGCAACTGTATTTGTCGGCGTGCTGCCGTTCGCCGCGCTCAATGCCTGGTGGAACTACAACCACTGCTGGGCCAACCTGCTGTTCAACGTGTACAACCGGAACGACGATGTCGGCTGGTTGCCGCAGAATCCGCTGCTGTACGCGTTGAGCATACTGTACATGCTGTCCCCGGTTGCGCTCTACCAATTCTGGCGCAACCGCGTTGCGTTGAGACAGAAGCTCGCCGAGCCGCGCACACGGTTTTTCATGCTCGCCTGGGTGGTGCCGCTTGGCGTGTTCGCCCTGCTTGCCCTGGTGAAGCAGATCGGCCTGCACTGGTTGCTTTCGTTCGTGCCGTTTTTCTTCATTGCCGCTGCGCTCTTGCTCAGCGCCGCGCGATTGAGGAAGTCTGTCGTCTATCTCTTCGTGTTCTCCGTGATTCACGTGGCGGCGATCGTGGGCGCCAGCCTGCTGCCGATCGAAATATGGAACCGCAGCCGGCTTTACGATGGCATCGTGTTTCACGTCAAGACGGCCGAGTTGCTGCAGCGGCTCGAGCCCTATGCCGGAAAGTACGAGTTCTCCGCCGACGGATTTTCACCGGCGGTGACGGCATCCTATGCCTCGGGCAAGCACTTTTTCGTGTTCGGTACCGCGTCCTCGCATGGACGCCAAGACGACATCCTTACCGATTTCAGGACGCTGGCGGGCAAGAACATCCTGGTTCTGCGCAAGAACCAGCCCAATCCGGCCGATTACGCGTCCTATTTCGCCAAAGTGGAGTTGCGCCGGTTGGAGCTGCACGGCGTCACCTTTTATCTGGTGCTGGGTCAGACCTTCGACTATCCGAGATACCGCGAGCAGGTGCTGCGGCCCCTGCGCGACCGTTACTATAGAATCCCGTCCTATCTGCCGCTGGGCCATTGCTACTTTTGCGAACGCTATTTTCCCGATGAATCCTGTCCCACCCGCTAGCGCCGCGGCGTTGCCGAGGGAACTGCTGAAACTGCTGCGTCCGCATCAGTGGGTCAAGAACGGCTTTGTCTTCGTCGGTCTGCTGTTCAGCGACGTCAGCGACGATTGGAAGCTCAAAGGCACCGTGTTTCTTGCCGCCGCCGGATTCTGCCTGCTGTCGAGTTGCGTCTACATACTCAACGATGTCCTCGATCGCAAGGCGGACCAGGCCCACCCGGTGAAGCGCAAGCGGCCTTTGGCCAGCGGTACGGTGGGCATAGGTCAGGCGTACGCGCTCGCATTCGTCTGCGGGACAGCGGGGCTGGCGCTGGGCGCCATGGCCTCCGTTAGCGTGGTGGCCATCCTCATGGCCTACCTCGCGCTCAATCTGGCCTATAGCGCCGGCCTGAAGCACATCGCCATCCTCGACGTGTTCATTATCGCGGCCGGTTTCATGCTGCGTATTTTCGCCGGCACTTGGGGGGTGAATATCGTCCCCTCATACTGGCTGCTGCTGTGCGGCCTGCTGCTGACGATTTTTCTCGGCTTTGCCAAGCGCCGCGCCGAACTGATGGTGAGCGACGGCAATGGCCCGAATGGCGCTACCCAGCGTCCGGTGCTGTACGACTACAGTCCGGCGCTGCTCGATACCATGATGTCGATCAGCGCCGCCGGCGTCATCGTCAGCTACAGCCTGTACACCGTGAGCCCCGACACCATAGCGCTGCATCGCACCGACAAGCTGATCTATACCCTGCCGTTTGTGCTGTACGGCATTTTTCGCTACATTTTTCTCCTGCACCGCCGCCGCGGCGAAGATCCCGCGTGGACGTTGCTCACCGACGCGCATCTGCTGATCGTCGGCGCCCTCTGGCTTGGCGTCACGCTATGGCTGATCTGGTGAGCGTGAGTTCGATTTGAGCTTAATCATCGGTTTCGGCATAATCTGTCGACGCCGGGTTCGCCGGCGGTGCCTGTTTGGCCCCGCCCGATCCGGCTGTCTCGGACCTAGATCATATGGCTGAAAACGCCGGACACGATCGCCTGGCACACCTGGAATACGTGGGCGATGCGACCCAATTCGCAGGGCAGATGCATCGCATGATCAGCTATTCGCCGCTGTTCGAGAACTTCAATATGGCGGAAATCCGGCTGATGAGCCACTTCATGCACGTCTACCGTGTCGGGCCGGGGCAGGAGATCGTCCATGAAGGCCAACAGGGCGATTTCATGCTGCTGATGATCGAGGGCAGCGTAGAAGTATTCAAGCAGGACCGCTGGAACACGCCCCAGCTTATCGCCTCGGTCGATGCCGGAAAGACGCTGGGCGAAATGTCCATGATAGACGGCGAGCCGCGCTTTGCGACCTGCGTCGCGGCCGAGCCTTGCGTGATCGCGGTGCTGTCGCGCGAAAACCTGGCGCGCATCATTCTGGAGCAACCCATACTGGGGGCGAAAATCCTGATGGAGCTGGTGCTGATGCTGTCGCAGCGCCTGCGCCAGACCAGCGTCAAGCTGGTAAGCCTGATGGACAAAAGCGGCAACTGAAGCCCGCTGCAGCTGGCGCTACGGGCGAATCCTGACGCGATCGCGCCGACGCTGTGGCAGAATGGCTTGCGATACTGGTTGGAGGAGGAGGAGGCAATGCAAATAAGAAATGGCAGGGATTTTTGGGCCGGGCTGATGTTCATGGGCTTTGGCCTGTGGTTCATGGTGGTCTCGCAAAACTATCCCATGGGCTCGGCGGTGCGCATGGGGCCCGCATACTTTCCCACCGTGCTGGGCGGCATGCTCGCAGTCCTGGGCGCGATGGTTTTCTTCCGCGCGTTCGTCTCCAAGTTTGCGCATCCGCTCAAGGTATTCACATTCCGGCCGCTGCTGCTCGTTGCCGCGATCGTGGTCGGAGGGGCGACCTACTTCTACTTCGCCGAAAGCCAGTTGAAGGGTGCGCCGATGCTGCAGATTCTGCAGTCTGCGCTTGCCGGGCTGTCGCTGTTCCTGTTCATCGGCGCATTCGGGCCGCGGTCGATGTTCCTGATCCTCCTTGGGGTGGTGATTTTCGGTTACGCGCTTAAGCCCCTAGGCCTGGTGCTGGCCACCGTAATTTTGATCGTGATCAGCGCACTGGCCGGACACGATTTCCGCAAGAAGGAAATCGTGATCCTGGCCGTCATATTGGCGCTGTTCGGGGTGTTGGTGTTCGTCAAGGGCCTGGGACTGCCGTTCAACCTGTGGCCGGGAGAATAAGCATGGACTTTGCCCTGATCCACAACCTCGGCATCGGCTTCGGCGTCGCGCTGAGCCTGCAAAACCTGATGTACTGCTTTTTCGGTGTGCTGTTGGGGACGCTGATCGGGGTGCTGCCCGGTATCGGGCCGCTCGCCACCATCGCCATGCTGCTGCCGGTGACGTTCAACCTGTCGCCGATTTCGGCGCTGATCATGCTCGCCGGCATCTACTACGGCGCGCAATACGGCGGCTCGACCACCGCCATCCTGGTCAATATTCCCGGCGAGGCGTCCTCGGTGATCACTTGTCTCGATGGCTACCAGATGGCGCGCCAGGGCCGCGCCGGTCCGGCACTGGCCATCGCCGCCATGGGCTCTTTCTTCGCCGGCTGCGTCGCCACCGTGGTCATCGCCCTGTTCGCGCCGCCACTGGCGGAGGTGGCGCTGAAGTTCGGTCCGGCCGAATATTTCTCGCTGATGGTATTGGGACTGGTCGGCGCGACGGTGCTGGCGCGCGGCTCGCTGGTCAAGGCGATCGCCATGACCATCCTGGGGCTGCTGATGGGCCTCGTCGGCACCGACGTCAATTCCGGCATCGCGCGCTTCGCCTTCGGCCTGTCGGAACTCTCCGACGGCATCGGCTTCGTCATCGTCGCCATGGGGTTATTCGGCTTTGCCGAGATCATTATCAATCTCGAGCAGGGGGCGAGCCGTGAGGTTTTCGTCAACAAGGTCACGGGCCTGATGCCGACCTGGAAAGACCTCAAGAGCAGTTCCGGCGCGATCCTGCGCGGCACTGCCATCGGTTCGATGCTCGGCATCCTGCCGGGCGGCGGGGCGCTGCTGTCCTCGTTTGCCGCCTATACCCTGGAAAAGAAAATCGGCGACCCGTCCAACTTCGGCAAGGGCGAAATCCGCGGCGTCGCGGCGCCGGAATCGGCCAACAACGCCGGCGCGCAGACTTCGTTCATTCCGCTGCTCACCCTGGGCATCCCGTCCAACCCGGTGATGGCGCTGATGATAGGCGCGATGATGATCCAGGGCATCGCTCCCGGACCGCAGGTGATGACCGAACGGCCGGAACTCTTCTGGGGCATGATCACCAGCATGTGGATCGGCAACCTGTTGCTGGTGATCCTGAACCTGCCGCTGATCGGCATGTGGGTGAAACTGCTGACCGTGCCCTATCGGCTACTTTATCCGTCCATCGTGCTGTTTTGCTGCGTCGGCGTGTACAGTTTGTCGAACCAGCCCTTCGACGTAATGCTGACGGCGGTCTATGGGCTTCTGGGCTATATCTTCGTCAAGCTCGAATGCGAGCCGGCGCCCCTGATCCTGGGCTTCATCCTCGGGCCGCTGATGGAAGAGAACCTGCGCCGGGCGATGCTGCTCTCCCGCGGCGACCCATCGGTGTTCTTCACCAAGCCGATCAGCGGCGTGCTGCTTGGCGCTGCCATATTGCTACTGCTCATCACCCTGGCGCCCGCGGTGCGCAAGACGCGCGAGGAGGCGTTCGTGGAATAGCATTTCGGGAATCTCGAGGCGGATCCCGGCGCAGAGGACACAGAGGCTTGTGTCTTCTGTTGTTATTAGGGCCTGTTTACGCTCACCGCATTTGGAGGCAACCAGAAGGGACGGGGGATACAGCGCAACGGCTGCCGTCGTTGCGCTCCTCAGGGGGCACACGCGCAGGCGCAAGCGCCTGCGCCGTGGGCGCACCGCGGCGTTGCTCGTCGCTTGTTCGGAATAACCAAACGGCGCCCGAGGAGCGGTTGGGGCCGCTCCGCCCCGATCGGCGCGCCTTGCGCTGCATCCCAAATTACCCCAGTCGCGCTCATGTGCTGAATGTAAACAGGTCCTGGGCACGCGGTCCTACTTCTTGCTCCTGCCTTTTCCCTCTTCGGTTGTTTTTTTCCGCTGCCACAACACATCGCTGCCGCCGCCGGCGCGGTTCAGCACCCGCCCCAGAACGAACAGCAAGTCGGACAACCGGTTTAGATACTTGCGGGCCGCAGTTCCGACCGGCTCGGCGCGCGACAGCGATACCAAGGCGCGCTCGGCGCGGCGGCAGACAGTGCGCGCCAAGTGGGCCAGGCTTGCAGCGCGCGTTCCGCCGGGCAGAATGAATTCCTTGAGCGGGGGCAGGTCCCGGTTGTAGTCATCCAGCAGCATTTCCAGGCGGGTAACCTGGCTTTCGCTCATGCTGGCATGCCCCGGGATGCAGACTTCTCCGCCCAGGTCGAACAGGTCATGCTGGATGCTGCCGAGTGCCGCGCGAACGCCGGCGGGCAATTCCTCGGCGAGCAGCAGGCCGATCGCAGAATTCAGTTCATCGACTTCCCCCAGCGCGTGCACGCGCTGGCTGTCCTTGCGCACGCGCGAGCCGTCGCCGAGACCGGTCTCCCCGGTGTCGCCGGTTCGAGTGTAGATTTTTGTGAGACGGTGGCCCATGCGTATCCAGGCGAGTGTTAGGGCAAGGATTGTACCGCAATGCCCTCGAAAATCTGCCAGTGCCGGACCCGGGGGCGGAAGCTGGCTGCGCGTTTGGCGCGTGCGCAGCGCGATGAGAGCGGGCCGGGCCGCAGCAGGGTACCCAGGCAGCGAAATCCGTTTCGGCTGGGGGTGGCGCGTCCCAACCGCCTCGGAAGCAGTTGAATGGTAGTAGAATATTTAGCTAAAGCGAACCGCGCGGCCGACTTTGAGCCGGCGCAGACAGAGGATCCAAGGTGACGTTGCTAACAAAATTGCGTAGCCGGCTGGCCGCCATGTCCTCGGTTGAGTACCTGCCGGAGCGCGTCTCCATGCTGTACCGGCTGTCGGGTACCGATATCCCGATCATCCTCGTCGCGGCGAGCATCACCGCATTTGCCTTGTGGGGCTACATCGGCGTCAACCTGATCGTCATCTGGTTTGTCTGGCTCGGCGTCGCCAGCGCGGTGCGCTACGCGATGGCGCGGATTTATCGCCGCCGCCAGCCGGCGGCGGAGGATGCAGCGCAGTGGGAAAACTATTTCTGCCTGGCCAGTGCGCTGGTCGGCGCCGGCTGGGGTCTGGCACTAATGCTTATCGGCCATACGCCGACTTCGCTGCAGGAACTTACAGTCACGTTCCTCATCAGCAGCGTCGCCATGGGCCTGCCGCCCTCGCTTGCGCCCAGCCCCAAGGCTTTCACCAGCTTCATCCTGCCCATTCTTGCACCTATGGTAGCGATGCTGCTGACCTTTGGCGGCGGACTCAATACCTCTACCGCGCTGCTGATGCTGGTGTTCGCGACCGTGCTGCTGGGCTTGTACCTGTCTAACCATCTGGCACTGATGGAAACGCTGGCTTACGGCCACGAGAACACGCTATTGCTAAAAAAATTGCGCGTCGCCGAAAAATCCCTGACTTCGGCGCTGGCCGAGCAACAGCTGATTTTCGACACCGCAGCCGTCGGGATTGCCTTTGTCAGCCAGCGCGCGGTGGTGAAATGCAACCGGCGCTTTGCCGAGATCCTCGGGTACACGCGCGAGGAACTCACCGGGCAATCCACGCGGGTCTGGCTCCAGTCCGATGAGGGCTTCATGGAAGCCGGCAGCCGCGCATATGCCCGTCTGGCGCAAGGCGAGAACTATTCAGCCGAGCTCCATCTGCACAAGAAGGGCGGCACCCCGATCTGGGTGTTCACCGACAGCCGCGCGATCGACCCGGCCGAGCCGCAAGCCGGAATCATTATCGGCATCGGTGACATCACCGAACGCAAGCTGGCCGAGGCGGCGCTGCGGCAGACCAAGGAGCGGCTCGATCTGGCGATGCAGTCTTCGGCGATCTCGATCTGGGAGTGGGACGCCAGGCGCGGCACGATTTATCTGGATGCGGCGCTGGCGCAGATGACCGGCGATGAACCGCGCGAGCGCTACCTCACGCTCGACGAAATGGTGCCGCTGGTGCACCCGGACGATGCCGATGCGGTGCGCCAGGCGCAACGCGACTGCATCAAGGGCCTGCGCCCTCTGTACCGTCTCGAGCACCGCCTCAAGGCGGCGAGCGGAGACTGGGTCTGGGTGCTCAGCCGCGGCCGCGTGGTCGAGCACGCAGGCGACGGAAGCGCGTTGCGCATGGCCGGGACCAACGTCGACATCACCCAGCGCAAGCGCGCCGAGGTGGAGTTGCTCTCTGCCCTGCAGCGCGAGAAGGAGCTGTCGGAGATGAAGTCCAAGTTCGTCTCCATCGCATCGCACGAGTTGCGCACGCCGCTGGCGACCATTCTGTCCTCCGCCGAACTGCTCGAGCATTATTCGGACGGCCTCTCCGCCGAAGACAAGCTGAAAATGCTGCACGGCATACAAGGCGCGGTCAAGCGCATGAACGCGATGATCGAGGACGTGCTGATCATAGGCAAAGCCGAGGCTGGCGCCCTGCAGTTCGAGCCGAAGCCGGTGGATCTGCGCGAACTGTGTCACAAGGTGGTCGAGGAGTTGCGCGGAGGTGTCGCCAAGCAGCATGTCATTCGATTCGAGCACCAGTTCGAGCGCGGCAGCCTGAATCTGGACGAAAAGTTGCTGCGTCACATCCTCACCAATCTGCTGTCCAACGCGGTTAAGTATTCTCCGCCCGGAAGTACCGTGTCCCTGCTGCTGGCCGAGCGCGATGGCGAGGCCGTAATCGAGGTGGGCGACCAGGGCATAGGCATACCGCTTGAAGACCAGGCACGCCTGTTCGAGAGCTTTCATCGCGCCTCCAACGTCGGCAATCGCCAGGGCACCGGACTCGGGCTGGTAATCGTCAAGAAGGCGGTGGAATTGCACGGTGGCACGATCTCGATCGATAGCAAAGTCGATGCCGGCACCCGCATCAGCGTGCGGCTGCCGCTGACGCAGAGCGCGAAGGCGACTTGATCATGGCGCGGGTATTGCACATCGACGACGACCAGGCGAACCTCGATTGCATGCGCCAGTTGCTTCACCTGGAGGGACGCGAGCCGGCGCAGCTGCGCAGTGCGATCAGGCGATGTCCGGGGCAAGAGCGGCCATGAAGAAAATCCTGGTGGTCGAGGACGAGGCGTCGATCCGCCTGAACCTGACGCTGATGCTGAAGGGGGAAGGTTACGAGGTGGACTCGGCCGAGGACGGCCGCGCCGGCATCGAGCATGCCAAAAGCTTCGGGCCGGACCTGATCGTCAGCGACGTGATGATGCCCGGGCTGGACGGATTCGGCATGCTGGAGGCGCTGCGCGCCGATCCGCGCTACGCCGATACGCCCTTCATCTTCCTCACCGCGCTCAGCGACCGGGGCAGCATGCGCCGCGGCATGAACTTGGGCGCGGATGATTTCCTCAACAAGCCGTTCACACGCGACGAGCTGATCGAAGCCGTGAATTCGAGGCTCAAGAAATACGAGAACGCGGCGCGCTCGCTCGCGGAGCGCTTGGTCGCCGGAAACGACGAACTCAGGCGCTGGTACCGGCAGAGCCTCACCGGTGCCGCGCCCGAGCGGCCGCTGGCGTTCGCCGAAACCGCCGGCATGACCGGAAAAATGACCGTGGCCACGGTGCTGTTCGCCGACATCCGCAATTTCACCACCTATTCGGAACGCCTCACCGCGGGGCAGATCGCCGAGTTGCTCAACGCCTATTTCGAGGCGGTGTGCCAGCCGATCGTGCGCAACGGCGGGCGCATCGCGAAGCTGATCGGCGACGGCATCATGGTGGTGTTCGAGGCGCGCGCCGAGGATGGCGAAGATAATCACGCCCGCCGCGCCGTTCGTGCGGGATTGGGCGTGGTGCTAGCCGCGAACGGCTTCGGTGAATGGTTCAAGCAGCACTTCGACATGGGAGGCTTGCCCGAATTCGCGACCGGCGTAGGCATCCACACCGGCGACCTGATGGAAGTGCGCATCGGGCCGCCGGGGGCCGAGGACTTGACCGTGGTGGGCGACAGCGTCAACGTGGCCTCGCGTTTGGAGGGACAGACCAAGGAACTCGGCTGGCCGGTGGTGGCGAGCGCCGCCACTGTCAGCATGGCCGGGAGTCTGGTGAGCACCGGTGAGTCGCGGCAGCTCGAGTTGCGCGGGCGCAACGTGCCGATCGAGGCCATGGAAGTTACCGGCATCGGCGCCTATGCCGGTGCGCCGGAGGGCCCGATCGAGGTGCCGGCCTCGGTGCGCGCGGCACTGGCCGAAAATGCGCACCTGACCGCGCGCGCGGCGAAGGCGGCGCTGTCGGATACGCTGCGCATCATAACCAGCGAACTGTCGCAGGCGCTGGCTGCGGGCCGGCCGCTGCAAATCAAGGGTTATCGGGTGCTGTCCAAGATCGGCGAGGGCGGCATGTCCAACGTCTTTCTCGCCGAGCGCGAAAGCGACGGCACGCGGGTGGCGCTGAAAATCCTCAACGCGCGGCCGAGCGACGACAAGCAACTGCTGCAGCGCTTCATCCAGGAGTCGGCGCTGATTTCCGATATCGACCATCCCAACGTGGTCAAGATATTCGACAAGGGGTTCACCGACGATTACGCCTATATCGCGATGGAGTATTTCACCGGCGGCAGCCTGAAGGACGTCATCGCCCAAGGCCTGTCTCCGCGCCAGGCGCTGTCGCTGCTGGCGCAGGCCGCCGCCGCCCTGGCGGAGATCCATCGCCTCGGCATTGTGCACCGCGATGTCAAGCCCGCAAACATGATGCTGCACGCTGACGGCACCATGGTGCTGGCCGATTTCGGCATCGCCAAGCGGACCGAGGGATCTATGGACAGGACCGTGCACGGCGAGTTCTTCGGCACGCCTTATTACATCTCGCCGGAGCAGGCCAACGGCAAACCGGCGACGGAGCGCTCCGACATCTACAGCCTGGGCATCATTTTCTACGAGATGCTCATGAACCGGCGGCCGTATGTGGGCGATTCCATCGTCGAGGTTATCTCGCAGCACGTGAACGCGCCGGTACCGCGGCTGCCGCAGTCGCTGGACGATTACCAGGTGCTGCTCGACGGCATGATGGCCAAGGATCCGGCAGAACGCCTGCAGAATGCGGACGAGGTGCTCGCCGTCATCGACCGCGTGTGGACGCAGATCGCGCTGCGGGCAAGCGCGGTGCGAGGCCCCGACTGATGCTCGCCATCGCAGCGCCAGGGTTTGCCGCCCGACAGGGTTCCAGCTGCTGCGGCAGCTAGAGGGCGAGAGGCAATGATGAACCTACAAAAAGCAATTATTGATTTTTCCGAAATACGCGACACCGTTCGTCAAGCTATTGTCATTCCGAGTCCCCCTGCGGGGATAAACTTCGCGGGGAATCTGCTGTTTTCCTATCCAAAAGCAGATTCCTCGGGCTTTGCCCTCGGAATGACACTATCGAATCAGGTTTGTCACTTGTTACGGAAAGTTCAATAAGTCGATCCTCAGTTGCACCATCGTCGGCGAGGATGCCGGTGACCTGATCGCCGAGTATGTCGCGGCGATGCGCCATGGTTTCGGTCTGAATAAAATCCTCGGCACCATCCATATCTATCCGACGCTGGCCGAGGCAAACAAGTATGCGGCCGGGGTATGGAAGCGCAATCATGCGCCGCAGAGACTGCTCGCCTGGGCGGGAAAGTTCCATGCATGGAGGAGAGGGTGAGGAGCGAAGCCGACGTTGAGATGAGTTCCGGCCGACTCGCAGAACAGCCCGCGCAGTGAAACGATTGTCGATCATCGTCCCCACGCTCAACGAAGCCGAAGGCATTGTCGGCACCCTCGAATCCCTGGGCGAATTGCGCCGTCGCGGCCATGAAGTGATCGTGGTCGACGGCGGTTCCAGCGACGGCACGGCCACTCTGGCCGCGGGCCTTGCCGACCGGGTGCTTGCGGCGAGCGCCGGCCGAGCCGGCCAGATGAATGCCGGCGCGCGCGCCGCTGCAAGCGATGTGCTCCTGTTCCTGCATGCCGATTCACGCCTGCCCGACGAGGCCGACCGCCTGGTGCTGCACGGCCTGGCTGCCGGCGGTCTCGCCTGGGGCCGCTTCGACGTGCACATTGCCGGCTCCCACCCCTTGTTGCGGGTGGTGGAAGCCATGATGAACCTGCGCTCCCGCCTGACGCATATCTGTACCGGGGACCAGGGTATTTTTGTGCGCCGCGAGGCATTCGACGCAGTCGGCGGCTACCCTGGCCAGGAGTTGATGGAAGACCTCGCCATCAGCGCACGGCTGCGCCGCGTGTCCGCGCCGCTATGCCTGCGCCAGCGCTGTCTCACTTCGGCGCGCCGCTGGGAAAACCAGGGTGTGCTGCGTACCGTCGTGCTGATGTGGTGGCTGCGCTTGCGGTACGCGCTCGGCGCGGCGCCGGCGCGGCTGGCGCGTGGCTACAGGACGCGCGGCCATTAGCTGCCGCGTCATGGTCTTCGCCAAAGCGCCCGTGCCGGGCCGGGTGAAGACCCGTCTGGTTGCCGCCCTGGGTGAGCGAGCTGCCGCAGAATTGCACCGGCAACTGGCCGAGCGCACGCTCTTCACCGCCTTGGCCGCCGGGCTATTGGTCGGCAGCGATTGCCCGGTGCTGATCGGTCTGGCCCGCAGTCCAGCGGCACCGCTGTTCGAGGACATCGCCTGGGGCACGGCGACGGTGATGCAGGAGACGCGCGCGCGGCTGGCGCGCCTCGACTGGCGCTGGTGCGAATTGGCGACGCTGTGGGACGTGGACCGGCCGGAGGATCTGTTGCGCCTGGCCCGGCCGCCGGATGGGCAGCCTACTTACGCAAAAAAAGAAATGGGCAGAGTGAGCGGCGTTTGCCGACCACCCCGCCCACGCGGGGAGAGGAGGAGGAGTCCCGCGAAACCTGTCTTGCCACTGCCTAGCGGAAGAAATTTCCGCTAAAGGTAATCATCATCTGGCTACCTAGAACGCAGGCCAGTTTTACCGAAGCCACCAGTGCGGCTGCGCTGGCGGTCAGGTAACCCGCAAGCACTTTCACGACACCCAAGTTCATGATATGGCTCCTGTTCAACTGATGTACTCAGTTTAAACATGAACGCTGTATTTGTCGAATCGATTCTTTAGATTTAACATATCTGTCCTATGGATATCAGAAACGTCGATCTCAACCTGTTGGTAGCGCTGGACGCGCTGCTGGCCGAGCGCAGCGTGTCGCGCGCCGCCGTGCGCCTGCATTTGTCGCAACCGGCGACGAGCGCTCTGCTGGCGCGCCTGCGCGAGCTGTTCGGCGATCCTCTCTTGTTGCGCAGCGCGCGCAGCATGCTGCCGACGCCGCGCGCGCTGGAACTGCTTGGCCCGGTAAAACAGGTGCTGGACGAGATCGATGCCATCGTCCAGCCGCGCACCGCGTTCGAACCGGCGAGTGCGGTGCACACCTTCACTTTGTCGGCATCGGACTACGTCGAGTACGCGCTGCTGCCGACGCTGGTGGATTTCCTCGAGCGCAAGGCGCCGGGGGTGCGCCTGGCAGTGAGGCCGCTCGACCTGCAAACCGTGGCGAAGCAGATGGAAAGCGGCGAGGTCGACCTTTGCATCACCGGACTCCAGAACGCCCCGGCCGGAATGCATCAGCAGCCGCTCTACTCAGAGCGCATGGTGTCTGTGGTGCGGCGCAAGCATCCGGGGGTCGGCGCGCGCCTGACGCTGGAGAAGTTCTGCAGCCTGGAGCACATTCTGGTGTCGGTGCGCGGAAGCGGCTTCAGCGCCCGCATCGACGAGGCGCTGACCGCGCTCGGGCGCAAGCGCCGCGCGCGGCTGGCGGTGCCGCACTTCCTCCTGGTGCCCGAGATCGTGGCGCGCTCGGATATGATCAGCGCTTTGCCGGAGCGGCTGGCGCGCGGCTATGCGAACAAGCTGCGCATTTTCGAGCCGCCGCTCAAAATCGAGGGCTTCACCGTGGGGCAGATCTGGCACGAGCGCAACCAGCGCGAGCCGGCGCAGCTGTGGCTGCGTGAAGTGCTGCTGGAGTTGGCGCAAAAGCCGCCCAACTAGGCTGTTGCCCCGGGCTCCGGCTCTGGCAAACCGCATCGGCCCGCCGCCCCGCAGATCGTTGGCCGGCACCAGGATGATTTCGGCGTGCTGCAGCTTGCCTACGCCTTCGAGCAGGCGACCCAGTTGTGGAAACGCCGCCCTGCGATTGCCTCCGGGTATTGAGATCATCGAAGGAGGCAGATATGCGCAGCCATCAGACAAGGTATAACCGCGTGAAAGCGGGCACGGAATTAAAGGGCTCGAATTGTTTTTCTGCCACCAGAATATATCGGCCCATTTTCTATTCAACCAATCGTCAGAATGATGTGACCGATCTTCTTACCCCCCTCGACGGCGAGGTGCGCTTGCACCACTTCCGCTAGCGGGAAACGTTCGGCAATCGCGAAGATCGGCTTCGCTTCCTTGATCCAGCGCGCGATGTCGGCATGCGCCTGCGCCTTGGCCGCATCGCTCATCGTATAGACCAGCACCGGGCGGATGACCGGATTCAGGCGGATCAGGTCGTAGTAGGGAAACGCCGGCTTCGGGTCGCCCATGGAAGCGTAACACGCGACCACGCCGTTCGAGCGCAGGATCTGCGCGGTGACCGGGAGGTTCTTGCCGAAATCGACATCGACGACGTGGTCCACGCCGCCCACGGTCGCACGGATGCGTTCGACGACGTCCTCGGTGCGGTAATTGATGATCACGTCGGCGCCCGCCGCTTGCGCATGCGCCGCCTTGGCCGGCGAGCTTACCGTTGTCACCACGCGCGCACCCGCCCACTTGGCGAGCTGGATCGCGTAATGAGCGACCACGCCGGCGCCGCCGGTCACCAGCACGGTCTTGCCCGCGACCGGTCCATCGGCAAACAGGCAACGGTGCGCGGTCATCGCCGGGATGCCGAGGCACGCTCCCTGCTCGAAGGAGAGTTCGTTTGCGAGCGGCACGGCAAGCGCCGCGGGCAGGGCAACGTATTGCGCGCTGCTGCCGTAGGGCCGTTCCCACTGGGCGTTATAGATCCACGCGCGCTGGCCGATGCGCGAAGCTTCGACGCCAGGCCCGACGCAATCGATAACGCCGGCGCCGTCACTGTTCGGCACGATGCGTTCCCACATCACCTTGCGGCCGCCGGCACGCGCCTTGACGTCCGATGGATTGACGGCGGAGGCGTGCAGCCGCACCCGCACCTCGCCCGGCCCGGGCTCGGGGTCGGCCAGCTCGCCCAGCTTCAGGACTTCGACCGCCGATCCGTTTTTCTCATACCACGCTGCGTACATAGTGTCCTCTACGTCCTGTGACCCCGTTGCCGTTCGAGCTTCAGGCCGCGGGAATCAGGGTGTCTGGGTAATCAAAGTAATCAAAGGGGCCGATCTGTCTTTCACTACCCCGGCTCCCCTTGCCCCTCTTCCCACATTGTAACCCGGGTCAGCACGCGCAATTCGATCCGCTTTCCTTTGCCAAGGACGGGCAGTCTGACGGGATCGGCGAGGGTGCGCCGCTCGCCTTCTGCCTTAGAGGGGTGGGCGGCGGCGCCGTGGATAACCGCGACCAGCACTACTTGAACGGTTGAGGCTATCGCATCGGCTTCAAGCGATGGTCACGCCGCCGTCGGCAATGATGGTCTGGCCGGTGATGTAACTGCCTGCCCTGGAGGCGAGGAACACGGCGATGCCGCCGATTTCCCCGGGCTCGCCCAGGCGCCTTAGCGGCGTCATCGCCTCGCGTGCCGTGCGCGCCTTGTCGTTTTCCCAGAGTGCACGGGCGAAATCGGTCTTGATCAGGCCGGGCAGAATCGCGTTGACGCGAATGTTGGACGGCCCCCACTCGCAGGCGTAGTTTCTGACCAGTGCCGTGTCTGCAGCCTTGGACACGCCGTACAGCCCGATCACGGTATTGCCCTTGAGCGCGGCAATGCTGGAGACGATGATCACCACGCCATCCTTGCGTTCGGCCATCTGCGGAATCACCATATTGCACAGCCACCAGTTGCTCTTGATGTTGTTGCCCATGATTTTGTCGAAGGCCTCGTCCCCGGCCTTCGCTGTCGGCCCGTACACCGGGTTGGCGGCGGCGTTGCACACCAGGACGTCGATTTTCCCCCACTGTTTCATGGTCGCGTCGACGAGTTGCTGCAACTGCTCCTTTTGCGCGATGTTGCAGGGCACCGAGATCGCCTCGAAGCCCTTGCCGGTGAGTTCCTTGGTCACTTCCTCGCAGGCCGCGGCCTTGCGGCTGGAGATCACCACCTTGGCGCCCGCTTTCGCCATCGCCTCGGCGATGGACTTGCCTATGCCCTTGGTCGAGCCGGTGATCAGCGCGACTTTGCCTGTCAGATCGAACATGCCTTGCCCCCTGGTTGAATAACGGCGCGATTTTCGCATCTACGCATGATTTCTGCCGGCTTGCACGCCGCGGCCGGCGATGTCGCTAATGAATTTCATGACTGCTGGTCCCGTTGGTTACGGCGACAAAGCGCTCAGCGCATGCCGAAAACTGCGCCGTAACGGGTAAAATGACTCCATTTTTCCGATCTCTGCTGTCAACTGCGGACGCTCTCATGGAATTGTTCCTGCCGATCGCGCACATGGACGTCAATATCGTCCTGATCCTGCTGTACGGCGCTCTGGTCGGCTTTCTCTCCGGCCTCGTCGGGGTGGGCGGCGGGTTTCTGATCACGCCGCTGCTCATCTTCACCGGCATTCCTCCCATTGTAGCGGTGTCGAGCGGCGCGGCGCAGATGGCGGACGACTGGCGCAAGGCATTTTTCCGGCTGAAGGAGAAGCAGGGCTATTACCACGAAGACGACCGCGCGATCAGGGTGTTCGGAAACCGGCTGTTCATCGCGGACATGCGGCTGCCGGGCGATCTGCAGGTTGGGACCTATACTATCGAAACTTTGCTCGTTAAATCCGGGAAAGTGGTCGGCCACACCGTCGGCGATTTTAAAGTGCGCCTCTCCGGCATCGAGCGCAGGGTCTGGAATGCGGCGCACGACTACCCGTGGCTTTTCGGCAGCTTGTTTACGCTGGCGGCCATGGTGCTGGGTTTTGCCCTGAACGCGATTCCTTACCGGAAGCGATAAGGCGCGCGCAATCGGGCCCGAGCCCGGGTCGTAATTCCGGCGGCGGGCTAGCCGGCTATGCGCGCAAGCAGACCGTCGAGTGCGAGCCGGTCGGTAGCGTAGATATTCCCGCTTCCGATCGCCTCGTCCAGGCCGGTTCGTGCGATCACTTCCTGCACCTGCTTTTTTGCGGCGCTCAGCGCCAGGGTTACGCCATGCTGGCGCAGGCGTTGCGCCAGCTTGAACAGCAGTTCCGCTCCGGTCGCGTCCAGATCGTTGATGCTGCCGGCTGAGAGCAGAATGAACTTCAGGTTCGGTTTGTCGCGTTCGATTTTGAGCACGGCGTCCTCAAGCGCGGCGGCAGTGACGAAATTCAGCGACGCATCGAGGCGCAGGATGCCGATCTCTTCGTGTACCGGCGGCAAGTCGAAGCGTGCCGCGTCCCGCAGCGTGCCGTCTTGGTGCAAGCTCACGATCGCCACGCGCGGCCGCATTCCGCGGTACAGGAACAGGCCGAGCGAGGCGATGATTCCGGACAGGATCCCGACCTGAATATTGGGGGCGAACAACAAGGTCGTGGCGAAGGTGATGACGGCCGCAAATCCGTCGTCGCGGCTGGCGCGCCACGCCCGGCGGAAGCTTTGGAAATTAATCAGATTGAACACCGCCAGCATGATCACCGCCGCCAGAACAGGTTTGGGCAGGTGATAGAGCAAAGGCGTGAAAAACAGCAGGGTCAGCAATACGACCAAGGCGCTGACCACGCCGGAGATGCCGCTGTGGGCATTTGACTGGAGATTCAGTGCGGAGCGGGAGAAAGATCCGCTCACCGGCATGGTGTGGTTGAATGCCGCCGCGATCTTGGCCAGGCCCTGACCGATCAATTCCTGGTTTTCATCCCAGGGGCGTTTGGTCTGGCTCGCGATGACCTTGCAACTCGACATCGCCTCCATGAAACTGATCAGGGCGATCACGAATGCGGCCGGCAGCAGTTGCTTGGTCGTTTCCCAGTCGATCGTCGGGGCGCTGAATTGCGGAAACCCTTGCGGAACGGCGCCGACCACCCGGCCGCCAAGACCGGCGAATCCGATCGCGTAGCTTATTCCCGTCAGCAGCGCCACCGTGATCAAGACGCCCGGTAATCTGGGCGCGTAGCGCCTGAAACCGAGCAATATGGCGATGGCACTCGCGCCGAATATGAGCGAAGTGGCATGCATCAGATCGAGATTGATGATCACGTGCCAGGTGTCGAGCAGGAAATGCTCGGTCTGCCTGGCCGACATCCCGACCAGCGGCGGCAACTGGGATAGTGCGATGATGATGGCGGCGGCATTGATGAAGCCCATCAGCACCGGTCGTGACAGCAGATTGATCGCCATGCCCATGCGCAGCAGGCCGAAGCCGAGTTGGAACAGGCCCGACAAAAGGGCAAGAAGAACCGCGTGGGCGATGAATGCATCGCTCCCCGGAGGCGCAAGCGGCGCGATGCTTGCCGCCGTAAGCAACGAGGTCAGCGCCACCGGGCCTGTCGACAACTGAGCCGATGAGCCGAACAGCGCCCCTACGATCGAGGGCAGCAGCGAGGCGTACAGACCGTAATACGCCGGCAGGCCAGCGAGCTGTGCGTAGGCCAGCGATTGAGGAATGACGACCAGCGCCACCGTGATTCCTGCGAGCACATCGTCGCGCAGGGTTTCTCTGCGCGGCCTGGGCCAGCCAAGAAACGGAAAAATGCGCTTGAGCAGGGTGTGATCGGCGGTGGTCACTGCGATCGAAAAAAGAGAGTTTAAATGGGCTATCTTAGCAAATGAACGGGAAACGCTCGCCGCTATTTCGCAATACGAAATCTTATCCCTGCATTCGATTGACACATCCCCGGCCCGTCCCTAACATGGCCTTGTCGCTTGCTCCCCGACGCACTCATGCCCGAATCAACCGCCGATCCCGATTGCCCGCTCCATGAATGACAGCTTTCGCCTGCTCGATCCGGTGCGCCAGGCCGAGGCGGTGAAGGCGTTGCGCGCCATCCTGCCCGCCGAGGCCGTGCTCTACGAGCAGGAGGACACCAAGCCGTACGAGTGCGACGGGCTGTCGGCTTACCGCGAGTTGCCCATGGTGGTGGCGTTGCCGGAGAACGAGGCGCAGGTCGGCCGCATTCTGCGCGCCTGCCGGGAACTCAAGGTGCCGGTGGTGGCGCGCGGCGCCGGCACCGGCCTGTCGGGCGGGGCGCTGCCGCACGGCAAGGGCGTGCTGCTGTCGCTCGCCAAAATGAAGCGCATCCTTGCGCTCGACCCGGTAGCGCGCACGGCGCGGGTGCAGCCGGGTGTGCGCAACCTTGCCATTTCCGAGGCGGCCGCGCCATACGGCCTGTATTACGCACCGGACCCTTCATCGCAGATCGCCTGCACCATAGGCGGCAACGTGGCCGAGAACTCGGGCGGTGTGCACTGCCTCAAGTACGGCCTCACCGTGCACAACGTGCTGCGCGTGCGCGCCTGCACCATCGAGGGCGAGGTAGTGGAATTCGGCAACGAGGCGCTCGATGCGCCGGGCCTTGATTTGCTTGCGTTGGTGATGGGCTCGGAGGGCATGCTCGCCGTGGCCACGGAAATCACGGTCAGGCTGGTGCCGATACCGGAGACGGCGCGGGTGATCCTGGCCGCCTTCGACGATGTGGAAAAAGCGGGCAATGCGGCGGCCGACATGATCGCCGCAGGCATCATCCCGGCCGGACTGGAGATGATGGACCAGCCGGCCACGCGCGCGGTGGAGGAATATGTGCGTGCGGGCTATGACCTCGACGCGGCCGCGCTGCTCCTGTGCGAATCCGACGGCACCGCGGAGGAGGTGGAGGAAGAGATCGCGCGCATGACCGCGGTGCTGAAGCGATCCGGCGCCTACGATTTCCGCATTTCGCAGAATGAAGCCGAACGCCTGAAATTCTGGTCGGGGCGCAAGGCGGCTTTCTCCGCCATGGGCCGCATCTCCCCGGATTACTACTGCATGGACGGCACCATACCGAGAAAGCGTCTGGGCGAGGTCCTGCATTTCATCGCCACCCTGGAGAAAAAATACGACCTGCGCTGTCCCAACGTGTTCCACGCCGGGGACGGCAATCTGCATCCGCTGATCCTGTTCGACGCCAACGATCCCGACCAACTGCGCCGCACCGAGGCCTTCGCCGGCGAAGTGCTGGAGAAATGCATCGAGGTGGGGGGCACTATCACCGGCGAGCACGGCGTGGGCATAGAGAAAATCAACCAGATGTGCATCCAGTTCAGGCCCAATGAACTGGAGCTGTTCCGCGCGGTGAAGCGCGCCTTCGACGCCGAAGGCCTGCTCAACCCGGACAAGAACATTCCGACGCTGCGCCGCTGCGCGGAATTCGGCCGGATGCATGTCAAGGGCGGGCAGTTGCGGCATCCCGAGCTGCCGCGTTTCTGATATGCAAGAAGTCATCGAACAATTCGCCGACCGGATCCGTTCCGCTGCGGCGCAGAAAAAGCCGCTTCGGCTGCGCGGCGGCGGCACCAAGGATTTCTACGGCCAGGCCCTGGAGGGCGAGGCGCTGGACACGCGCGCCTATGCCGGCATCGTCGCCTATGAGCCGACCGAACTGGTGATCACCGCGCGTTGCGGCACGCCGCTGGCGGAACTCGAAGCGATGCTTCGAGTGGAGGGCCAGCATCTCGCCTTCGAACCGCCGCACTTCGGCCCCGGCGCGACGGTAGGCGGGATGGTTGCCGCAGGGCTGTCCGGGCCGCGGCGCCAGTGCGCGGGCGCGGTGCGCGATTTCGTGCTGGGCGTGCGCATGCTCGACGGGCGCGGCGACGATCTCAGCTTCGGCGGCCAGGTGATGAAGAACGTCGCCGGCTACGACGTGTCGCGCCCGATGGCGGGCTCGATGGGCACGCTGGGTCTGATCCTCGAGGTCTCGCTCAAGGTACCGCCGCTGCCGTTTGCCGAGGCGACGCTCAAGCTGGAAATGCCTGAAGACAAGGCAATCGGGATACTCAACCATTGGGGCGGAAAGCCGCTGCCGCTCAGCGCTTGCACCTGGACCGGAGGCGAGCTCGCGCTGCGCCTGTCGGGGGCGGCAAGCGCGGTCAATGCGGCGCGCGAGACGATCGGCGGCGAGTCGATCGAGCCCGGTGAGGCCCAGCGCTTCTGGCTCGGAATACGCGAGCAGACCGATCCCTTTTTCCGCACCGGCAAACCGCTGTGGCGGATGTCCGTGCCCTCGGTCACGCCGCCGCTTGCGTTGCGGGGTGAACAGCTGATCGAGTGGGGCGGCTCGCTCCGGTGGCTGGCGAGCAACGCCGATGCCCGCACCGTGCGCGAGGCGGCGGCCCGCGCGGGCGGACATGCCACGCTGTTTCGCGCGCCCGACAAGAGCGCGGGCGTGTTTACGCCGCTTGCGCCCGCGCTGGCGAAAATCCACCGCAAGCTGAAGCAGGCCTTCGACCCCGCGGGCGTTTTCAACCCCGGCCGGATGTACCCGGAACTATGAACAATTCTTCACCGCGGTCGATTTTGCTGCATGCAAACCAAGCTGGCTGACTTCATCAAGGACACGCCCGAGGGCAGGGAGGCCGACGCCATCCTGCGCAAGTGCGTGCATTGCGGCTTTTGCACCGCGACCTGTCCGACCTATCAGCTGCTGGGTGACGAGCTCGACGGGCCGCGCGGCCGCATCTACCTGATCAAGGGCATGCTCGAAGGCGCCGAGGTCACGGCCAGGACGCAGTTGCACCTGGACCGCTGCCTCACTTGCCGCGCCTGCGAGACCACCTGCCCGTCCGGGGTGCAGTACGGACGCCTGGTCGATATCGGCCGCAAGCTCCTGGATAAGCGCGTACGGCGGCCCATGGCGCAGCGCCTGGTGCGGCGGATGTTGAGTCTGGTGCTGCCGCGCAGCTGGCTGTTTGCGTCGCTGCTCAAGCTCGGCCGGTGGACGCGCCCGGTGCTGCCGTTCGCATTGCAGGGAAAGATCCCCGCCGCGGTGCCCGCAGCCGGCGCCTGGCCGGCTGCGCGGCATGCACGCAGAATGCTGGTGCTCGCCGGGTGCGTGCAGCCGGCGCTGGCGCCGGATATCAACGCGGCAAGCGCGCGCGTGCTCGACCAACTGGGCATTTCGCTGATCGAAGTGCCGGGAGCGGGCTGCTGCGGCGCGCTGCGCTTTCATCTGAACGCGCAGGAAGACGGCCTCAACGACATGCGCGCGCTGATCGATGCCTGGTGGCCTTATGTCGAGGCGACGAACGAGGGCGCGGCGCGCGGCGTGGAAGCGATAGTGATGACCGCCAGCGGCTGCGGCGTGACGGTGAAGGAATACGGCCACCTGCTCGCGCACGATCCCGCCTATGCGGCGAAGGCGGAAAAAATCAGCGCGTTGACCAAGGACATCAGCGAAGTGATCGCCGCCGAACTGGCGCGGCTGAAGCTGCTGCTTGCCGCCACGAAAGCAACCACTCAAGCATCGAAGCTCGCGTTGCAATTACCCTGTTCCCTGCAGCATGGGCAGAAGATAACAGGCTTGACCGAGAGCATTCTGGTCGCGGCGGGCTTCGAGCTGACGCCGGTCGCGGACAGCCATCTGTGCTGCGGCTCCGCCGGCACCTACTCGATCCTGCAGCCCGAACTCTCGGCGAGGTTGAAAGCGAACAAACTGGCGGCCCTGCACGCCGGCTCGCCGCAGGCCATCGTCAGCGCCAACATCGGCTGCTTGAGCCATCTGCAAAGCGGAACCATGCTGCCGCTGGAGCACTGGATCGTGGCGCTGGAGCGGCGCGTGGCCGGCTGAACATGAAAGAAGCCACCGCTCGCATCAAGATCAACAAGCTGCTCGAAGCTGACGTCACGTTACGCAAGCGCGAACACTTCCAACGGAACGGTCTTGTCTGGACGGATCGAGCCATGGACCAGAAGGCGGATGCGCTCGGTAGTCTCCCGCGAGAATGCCGTCTCTCCGCAACGCGTGCAGACCCGCGCAGGAATATGCTCAATCAACACGCGCCGACCATCCACCGCCAGTACATCGTCTATAAACTCGTCCCTGGCGGTTTCACCGCCGCAGACGTGGCATTTGAACGTTGACATAACTACCTCCGTTTTCGAAACTCCACCCACTCGCTCGGATCCGGCTCGTACAGTGTAACGATTCTTGTCGCATCGGAGTCGGCAGCCGATACCTGAATATGCAAAGCGCGCCCAGCGGATGTGAAACCCAGCATCAACACGCTCGGTGAATACTTGTCCTCCGGATACTCCTCGATGACTTCAGCTTGCGCGCCCGCGCTACGGATCTCTTCCTCGCTTATGTTGTGTTCGATGGCGCGTTTGAAGGCGTGCCGGCTGAAATCGAACTGGCCGGCAGCCAACTGCTATCGGATTTGGGCGAGGTTTTTCATTCGTCCCCGCCCTCTGCACCGCAGCCCACGCAATTCAAGGCGCGTACTTTGCAAGCAACGCAGCGGCGCGGGTTTGCCAGCCCTTACCAGAGGCACGCCAGCGTGTTAACGCTTCAGCGTCGAGGCGCAGGGTAGTCGGGCACTTGGTGGTCGCTTGCGCGCTCCCCACCGGTCGGCCGCGGCGCGCCTTGATCTGCTCGGCGGTATGGACGGCGGCGAATTCGCCGCGCTGCATTTGGTCCACTGAGCGCAGCAAGGCTTTCTCGAATGTGGTGATTTCCGGGTCCGATCCGGGTCTATTTTTTCCCATGAAAACGCTCCTTCAGTTTCAACAAAAAGTCCGGCCGAAGACTGTCTGCGCCGAAGGCTGTCAAATTTCGCCTTGACTCCATACAGCGGCGGACCAGTTGATAAATTCAGGGGTTTCGATAACCGTGTACACAAATAAATTGTACATCGATTTAAATACTAGTCAAGCTCTCTTGTTTATTTCGACGACCGGAAACCCTATTCCCCTCTATCCCTGTGCCCAGGCCGGCAATCCAACCTGTTGGGCAAGAGCCGATGCCGCAACGTGCGCCAACTCGATGCCGCACCCTCAGCACACTTGCCACCACGGCACCGCGAGCACCCGCCGCGTCAGCGGGAATGCCTCATCACCGCCGTAGAGCAGCAGTGCGCCGTCGGCTAAATCGTTATCCTCATCGAGGAAGGCTTCCAGCCTTTTCGCATCCGCCGGCCGGATGCGAGTCGTGGCCCGGGGAAGCAAGGTGTTGGGATCTGCCTATGCCATGCATGTGTGATAATCATACTTTCGCGGAATGCCTATTCAAGCTGGGTGCCCTTCCTTGCAAGAACGGTATTCTGGTAAACATTCGTCACTCCCGCCGTTCCCTCGCCTACCCGCGATGCGCGAAAGTGCATGGTGCGATGAAAGCGGATCAAACAGGACGATAGTGGCAAGGTTAAGAGACAGCATCCCTGACAGGCCCGGTAACAAAGACATCCGCCAGCTTGCGCGCATTCTCGGCTTTCTCGCGCCCTACCGCCGGCAAGTCGCGATTGCCATGGTGGCCCTGGTGGTGGCCGCAGCCTGCGTGCTGGTGCTGGGCCAGGGCCTGCGCCGGGTCATCGATCGCGGGTTTTCCGGCGCCGACGCGGCGCTGCTCGACTCGGCCTTGTTCGCTCTGCTCGCCGTCATCGTGGTCATGGCAATCGCCACCTACACGCGCTTTTATTTCGTTTCCTGGATCGGCGAGCGCGTCACCGCCGACATCCGCCGCACCGTGTTCGGCCATCTGCTCGATTTGTCGCCGGGCTTTTTCGAGGTGACGCGCACGGGCGAGGTGATCTCGCGCCTCACCAACGACACCTCGCTGCTCGAAGTCGTGATCGGCTCGAGCGCCTCGTTCGCGCTCCGGAATACCCTGATCATGCTCGGCAGCATGGTCATGCTGATGGTCACCAGCCCCAAGCTCACCGCGCTGGTGGTGCTGGGCGTGCCGCTGGTGATCGTGCCGATCCTGCTCTACGGGCGGCGCGTGCGCAGTCTGTCGCGCGCGAGCCAGGCGCGCGTGGCCGACGTCAGCGTCTACATCGACGAGGCGCTGCACGAGATCCGCACGGTGCAGTCCTACGGTCACGAAATGGAGGATCGCGCGCGCTTCGGCGAGCGCGTCGAACAGGCATTTGCCACTGCGGCCGAGCGCATCCGCCAGCGCGCGCTCTTGATCGCCCTGGTGATGCTGCTCGCTTTCGGCGCCGTGGGCATCATCCTCTGGATCGGCGGACACGACGTGCTTGCCGGACGCATCAGCGCAGGCGAACTGTCGGCTTTCGTGTTTTACGCGGTGCTGGTTGCCGGCGCCTTCGGCGCGGTGTCCGAAGTTATCGGCGATCTGCAGCGCGCCGCCGGCGCCACCGAGCGCCTGATGGAACTGCTCGGCACCGAGCCGCAGATCCGCGCGCCCGCGAGCCCGCAGCCGCTGCCGGATCCGCCGCGCGGAGAAGTGCGCTTCGACAACGTCAGCTTTCGCTACCCCTCGCGCCCGGACGCCCTGGCGCTCGCCGATTTTTCGCTCGAGGTGAAGCCGGGCGAAACGGTCGCCCTGGTCGGCCCCTCCGGCGCCGGCAAGTCGACCGTGCTACAGCTGCTGCTGCGCTACTACGACGCCGACGCCGGCGCGATCAGCCTGGATGGGGTCGAATTGCGCCGTGCCGATCCACGCGCGCTGCGCACGCGCCTGGCGCTGGTGCCGCAGGATCCGGTGATCTTCGCCGCTTCGGTGCGCGAGAACGTGCGCTACGGCCGACCCGATGCCAGCGACGCCGACGTCGAGGAGGCTTGCACCGCGGCTTATGCGAGCGAATTCATCGAGCGCCTGCCCGAGGCGATGGACACCTTCCTCGGCGAGCGCGGCGTGCGGCTCTCGGGCGGCCAGCGCCAGCGGCTGTCGATCGCGCGCGCGCTGCTCGCCGATCGCGCGGTGCTGCTGCTCGATGAGGCGACCAGTTCGCTCGACGCGGCGAGCGAGCACTACGTGCAGATGGCGCTGGCGCGCCTGATGCAGAATCGCACCACGCTGATTGTCGCGCACCGCCTGGCGACGGTGCAGAACGCCGACCGCATCGTGGTGATGGACGAGGGCCGCATCATCGCCACCGGCACGCACCAGGAACTGGTGCGCGAAAAAGGCCTGTACGCAAGGCTCGCGGCGCTGCAGTTCCTCGGCGCAGGTGCGGCCGAACCGGTCGCGGCGGGCCCGTGAAGGCCGTCTTGCTCGGCGTGCTGCTAGCCGCGGCCAGCGCAGCCATGGGCGACGAGGTATTGCGCATCGGCTCGAAGCGCTTCACCGAGTCCTACATCTTAGGCGAGATCATCGCGCAGAGCGCACCGGGCCGCGCCGAGCACAGACCCGGGCTGGGCAATACCGGCATCGTCTATGCCGCGCTCAAGGCCGGTTCCATCGACCTCTACCCGGAGTACACCGGCACCATCGCGCGCGAAATTCTCAAGCTCGAAGGCGCGTTTACGCTGGAAGACCTCAGCCGGCGCCTTGCGCCCGATGGGCTGGGCGTGGCGGTACGCCTGGGTTTCAACAACACCTATGCGCTGGCCATGCGCGAAACCGAGGCGCAGCGCCTCTCCGTGCGCACGCTGTCCGACCTCGCGCGCCATCCCGGGCTGAAGCTCGGGCTGTCGCACGAGTTCATGGCGCGCGCCGACGGCTGGCCCGCTCTCAAGACCGCGTATGCAATGCGGCAGTCGCCCACTGGACTGGACCACGGCCTCGCCTATGAGGCCATCGCCGCGGGGAAGATCGATGTCATGGACATCTATTCCACGGACGCCAAGATCGAGCGCTATGGCCTGCGCCTGCTCGAGGACGATCGCGGCGTGTTCCCGCGCTACGACGCGGTGCTGCTGTACCGGCTGGATCTGCCGCTGCGCCTGCCGCAGGCATGGAAGGCGTTGCAGAGCCTGGAAGGCAGGATAGGCGAGCGGCAGATGATGCGCCTCAACGCCGCCGCCGAACTGGAGCACCTGAGTTTTGCCGCCGCGGCGCGCCTGTTCACCGGCGCGCCGGCCACCGAGGATGCGCGCCTGTTCATGGCCGCGCCGGACACCAAGGATGCGCGCCTGCTCACGGGTGCGCCGGACACCAAGGATACGCGCCGGTTCATCTCCGCCAAAACCGGGAGCGCGGCGCCCGCGCGCAGTTTCCTTAGCGTGTTGTTCGGCGAGGATTTCTGGCAGATCACGCGCGAGCACCTGCTGCTGGTGTTCGCCTCGTTGGGAGCTGGCATTGTCGTGGCGATACCGCTGGGTGTGCTGGCGGCGAGGATCGAAGTTGCGGCGCAGCCCATCCTCGCCATTGTCGGCGTGATCCAGACTATCCCCGCGCTCGCGCTGCTCGCGTTCCTGATCCCGCTGCTCGGCAGCATCGGCACCGCGCCGGCGCTGATCGCGCTGTTTCTTTACGCCCTGCTGCCCATCGTGCGCAATACCCATGCAGGCATGCAGGGCGTGGGGCCGGGCATGCGCCAGGCGGCGTTGGCCCTCGGCCTCAAACCCATGGATCAGCTGCTGTTGATCGAACTGCCGCTGGCGGCACCGGCGATACTCGCCGGCATCAAGACCTCGGCGGTGATCGGCGTAGGCACTGCTACCATCGCCGCGTTCATCGGCGCCGGCGGCTACGGCCAGCGCATCGCCCAAGGTCTGGCGCTGAACGACAATATCACTTTGCTCGCGGGCGCCATCCCGGCAGCGGCGTTGGCGCTGATAATCCAGGGCCTGTTCGAGCTGATCGAGCGCTTCGCGTTTCCGGCGCTGCACCGGCGCGCATAGAGGGTGTGGTCGATGTTTGATCTACATCAAACTGGAATTCGCAGGTAAAAGTACAGTACGCAGGTCTTGGCGCGCGACCGCGTCAATCATCCAGAACGACCCATACCTCGGTACAATCGGTTGTCAATATCCAGCAATGAACAAGGGGGATTCATGCCTCAGGTCATAGGCGTACCAAAAGAAACGGCGGCCGGTGAAAAACGCGTTGCCACCGTGCCCGAAGTCGTTGAAAAGCTGATCAAGCTGGGTTTCAAGGTTGCGCTGCAATCCGGCGCGGGCGATGCGGCGAATTTCAGCGACGATGTCTACCGCGCCGCAGGCGCCGAAATCATCGACAGCGCGGCCAGGCTGTGGGCCGCGTCCGACATCGTGTTCAAGGTGCGCGGGCCCAGCACGGAAGAAATCGGCCTGATGCGCGAAGGCGGCACGCTGGTCAGTTTCATCTGGCCGGCGCAAAATGCGGAATTGCTGAAACAGTTGGCGGCGAAGAAGGCCACCGTGCTGGCGATGGACAGCGTGCCGCGCATTTCGCGCGCGCAGAAGCTGGACGCGCTCTCCTCGATGGCCAACATCGCCGGCTACCGCGCCGTCATCGAAGCGGCGCATCACTTCGGCCGTTTCTTCACCGGCCAGATCACGGCTGCGGGCAAGGTGCCGCCGGCCAAGGTGTTCGTCATCGGCGCGGGTGTCGCGGGTCTCGCTGCGATCGGCACGGCGTCGGGACTGGGCGCCATCGTGCGCGCCAATGACACGCGCCCCGAAGTGGGCGATCAGGTCAAATCCATGGGCGGCGAGTTTGTCACCGTGGACTATACGGAAGAAGGCACCGGTGTCGGTGGTTATGCCAAAGTGATGAGCGAAGGTTTCCTGAAAGCCCAGGCCGAGGTGTTCGCCAAGCAGGCGAAGGAAGTGGACATCATCATCACCACCGCGCTCATCCCGGGCAAGCCGGCGCCGAAGCTGATCAGCGCGGAAATGGTGCGCTCGATGAGACCGGGCAGCGTCATCGTCGACATGGCGGCGGAGCAGGGCGGCAACTGCGAACTGACCGAACCGCACAAAGTGACGGTGAAGCACGGCGTCACGATCATCGGCTACAGCGACCTGCCGAGCCGCCTGTCCAAGCAGTCCTCCACGCTGTATGCGACCAACCTGTTCCGGCTGGCCGAGGAGCTGTGCAAGACCAAGGACGGCGTCATCAACGTCAACATGGAAGACGAGGTGCTGCGCGGCACCACGGTGGTGAAGGAAGGCAACATCACCTGGCCGCCGCCGGCTCCTAAACTTTCGGCTGCGCCGCCGGCGGTGGCCAAACCGGTCGCCGTGCCGGCGAAGGCGCAGGGCGGGCATGGCAAGAGCAGCGCGCCCGCCTCCGGCACCAGCACCGCGGTCGCCTTCCTTATTGCAGCGGTGCTCTTCTGGTTCATCGGCTACAGCGCGCCCGGAGCATTCCTCGCGCACTTCACCGTCTTCGTGCTGGCCTGTTTCGTGGGTTACATGGTGGTCTGGAATGTCACCCCCGCCCTGCACACGCCGCTGATGAGCGTCACCAATGCGATCAGCAGCATCATCGCCATCGGCGCGCTGGTGCAGATTGCGCCGCCGATCGAGGGAGGGCTCGCCCCGGGGGATTGGATACGCTGGCTGGCGGTGGCGGGGATCGCGCTCACCGCGATCAACATGATCGGCGGGTTCGCGGTAACCCGCCGGATGCTAGAAATGTTCCGCAAATAAGGGAGACGGGAAATGTCTGAAGGCGTTGCAGCAGTCTCCTATATCGGAGCGACGATACTCTTCATCCTCAGCCTCGGCGGTCTGTCCAATCCGGAGAGCTCCAGGCGCGGCAATCTCTACGGCATGATCGGCATGACCATCGCCGTGCTGGCGACGGTGTTCGGTCCGCGCGTCACGATGGCCGGCATTCCGTGGATCATCGGCTGCATGGTGGTCGGCGGCAGCATCGGGCTCTACGCCGCCCGCACTGTGAAAATGACCCAGATGCCGGAACTGGTTGCGCTGATGCACAGCCTGGTCGGTGTCGCGGCCATGCTGGTCGGATTCGCGAACTACATCGACCCGGCGGCGGCCTTCCATCTGATCGACGGAAAAAGCATCCCGCTGACGGAAGCGGAAAAGGCCATCCATGAGATCGAGATCTATATCGGCATCCTGATCGGTGCGGTGACCTTCTCCGGCTCCATCATCGCGTTCGGCAAGCTGTCGGGCAAGATCGGCGGCAAGCCGATGCTGCTGCCGGCGCGCCACTGGCTGAACCTCGCGGGCCTGCTGATCGTGATCTACTTCGGGCGGGAATTTCTGCACGCCGGCTCGGTGAGCGATGGCATGAAGCCCTTGATCGTGATGACCGTGATCGCGCTGCTGTTCGGCATCCACATGGTGATGGCGATCGGCGGCGCCGACATGCCGGTGGTGATATCGATGCTGAACAGCTACTCCGGCTGGGCGGCGGCGGCGACCGGCTTCATGTTGTCGAACGACCTGTTGATCGTCACCGGCGCGCTGGTGGGATCGAGCGGTGCCATCCTTTCCTACATCATGTGCCGCGCGATGAATCGCCACTTCATCAGCGTGATCGCGGGCGGATTCGGCACTGGGGGCGGTACGCCTGCGGCCAAGGACGGCGCGCAGCCGGCCGGCGAAGTTTCGCCGATCAGCGCCGTGGAGACGGCGGAACTGCTGTGTGAGGCCAAGAGCGTAATCATCGTGCCGGGCTACGGCATGGCAGTGGCACAGGCGCAGCACACCGTCTACGAGCTCACCAAGCAACTGCGCGAGAAAGGCGTCAACGTGCGCTTCGGCATTCACCCGGTTGCCGGCCGCATGCCCGGTCACATGAACGTGCTCCTGGCCGAGGCCAAAGTGCCCTACGACATCGTGTTCGAGATGGACGAGCTCAACGCGGACTTTCCGGCTACCGACGTCGCCATGGTCATCGGCGCCAACGATATCGTCAATCCGGCTGCCCAGGAAGACCCGACGAGCCCGATCGCCGGCATGCCGGTGCTCGAGGTGTGGAAGGCCAAGACTTCGATCGTGATGAAGCGCAGCATGGCCTCCGGCTATGCGGGCGTCGATAATCCTCTCTTCTACAAGGACAACAATCGCATGCTGTTCGGCGACGCGAAGAAGATGCTGGACGAAGTGCTGGTTGCGCTGAAGGCCTGAGCGCCGCACGGAAGAGCGCATTAGACGGATAATCGGGAGACCGTCCCACGCATGAGGCGCCGGGGGGTGGTGCAAATCTGCGTCAGGCGTCGGCCGCGTTCGCTCAAGCCTGCGCCGGTATCCGCTGTGACACCACCTTTCTGAGCGAGGGAGCCCGTCCTGTTCCCGATGGTACAATCGCGGCACCTTATTTACTTGTTCCCTGCGCGCGGACCTGCATGAAAGCATTGGCGTTTCTGTTTGTTTTTTTTTCCTCACCCGCGTTCGCCGCCGCCGACCCCTTCAGCGGCGCGGTGCTCGGGCCGATCTGGGTGGCCCCGTTCGCGGGCATGTTGCTGTCGATTGCCATTCTGCCGCTGCTTGCGCCGCATTTCTGGCATCACCACTTCGGCAAAGTAACGGTTTTCTGGGCGCTGGCATTTCTGCTGCCGTTCGCGCTGCAGTATGGCGCCGGTTTGGCTTTGGACCAGTTGATGCATACCGTCCTGCTGGAGTACGTGCCGTTCATCATTCTGCTGCTGGCGTTGTTCACGGTTGCGGGCGGCATCTATATTCGCGGCAATTTGCACGGGGCGCCGGGTCTCAATACCGCCATTCTCGCGCTCGGCACCGGACTTGCGAGCATCATGGGCACCACCGGCGCCGCCATGCTGCTCATCCGTCCGTTGATACGCGCCAATGACAATCGCCGCCACAAAGCGCACGTGGTGATCTTCTTCATTTTCCTGGTGGGCAATATCGGCGGCTCGCTGACGCCGCTGGGCGATCCGCCACTGTTTCTCGGATTCCTCAAGGGCGTCGATTTCTTCTGGACCGCACGCGCGTTGTTCCTGCCGATGATGCTGACGGCGGGCATCCTGCTCGCGCTGTTCTATGCCGTGGATTATTACTACTATCACCACCGGCGCGAGGAACGTCCCGCTGCCATGGATCCCACGCCGGACGTTCCGGTAAGCATTGAGGGCAAGTGGAACATCCTGCTGCTCCTCGCCATCGTCGGCAGCGTATTGCAATCGGGGCTGTGGAACCCGGGTGTTTCGTTTTATCTGTTCGGTACCGTGGTGGAACTGCAAAATCTGGCGCGCGATGTCCTGCTGCTGGCTATAGCGGCGATTTCGTGGAAAATCACGCCTAAGCACGCGCGCATGGGAAATGAATATACCTGGGGTCCCATCATCGAGGTGGCCAAGCTGTTTGCCGGCATCTTCGTCACCATTATTCCCGCCATCGCCATCCTGCGCGCCGGCATGAGCGGGTCGCTCGCGCCGCTGGTTTCCCTGGTGACCGACAGCAGCGGCCAGCCGATCAACGCGATGTATTTCTGGTTGAGCGGCGCGCTGTCGAGTTTTCTCGACAACGCGCCTACCTATCTTGTGTTCTTCAACCTGGCGGGCGGCGATCCCAAACTACTGATGGATACGCTCACCACCACTCTGGTGGCAATTTCAGCCGGGTCGGTGTTCATGGGCGCGAATACCTATATCGGCAACGCGCCGAATTTCATGATCAAGGCGATTGCCGAGGAGCGCGGCATCAAGATGCCCAGCTTTTTCGGCTACATGCTCTGGTCCGGATTGATTCTGCTGCCCTGCTTCGCGCTGCTGACGCTGGTTTTCTTCCGCTGATTCCATCGGCGGCGCTTCCCCCGCGGCAGTGACGCCTTTGCCGACCCTTTGCGCGATGATTGTTTTCCCCGATCGACCCGGCTTCGTGTTTTCGTCGGCATGACGCAGCGCATTGATTTTGCGCGGCCGCAGGTATAGCATCTGCCTGCTTCACGTTATCCGGCAAGCTATTCCGGACTGAGGAATAGCGCGGGCCGGTGGGCTGAAAAGGGCAACCCGCGCGGTTGCCCTTTTCATTTGCAGTAGAATCGATTGGCCAATACTTGAACACGAAGACATGACTCAGCTGATTGAACAACTTAACGCCATCGTCGGCAAAGCCGCGGTCATCACCGACCCGCAGGAGGTAACGCCGTACGCCACCGACTGGCGCAGGCGCTATTTCGGCAAGCCGCTGGCGGTGGTGAAGCCGGCATCGACGCAGGAAGTGGCGGCGGTGATGAAGCTGTGTGCGCAAACGCGTACGGCGATCGTGCCGCAGGGCGGCAACACCGGCCTGTGCGGCGGCGCGACGCCGGATGCGGGCGGCGGGCAGATCGTGCTCAAGCTGTCGCGCCTGAACCGCATACGCGCCGTCGATCCGGTCAACAATACGATCACCGTCGAAGCGGGCTGCGTGCTCGCCAATCTGCAACAGGCGGCGGCCGCGGCGGGACGTCTGTTTCCGCTGTCGCTCGCGGCCGAAGGCAGCTGCGAGATCGGCGGCAATCTCTCCACCAACGCCGGCGGCACCGCGGTGCTGCGCTACGGCAACGCGCGCGATCTGGTGCTCGGCCTGGAAGTGGTGCTGCCCGACGGGCAGATCTGGGACGGTTTGCGGGGCCTGCGCAAGGACAATACCGGCTATGACCTGAAACAGCTGTTCGTCGGCGCCGAGGGCACCCTGGGGATCATCACCGCGGCGGTACTCAAGCTGTTTCCGCGGCCGCGAGCGCGGGCCACCGCGCTGGTGGCGCTGGAGAGCCCGGCAAAGGCGCTGGAACTGCTGTCGAACATTCAGGGCGCGTGCGGCGACCGCGTCACCGGCTTCGAGCTGATGTCGGCATTTTGCCTGTCGCTGGTGGCAAAGCACTTTCCCGCGACCCGGCTGCCGCTGGCGCGGACCTATGCGCAGTACGTGCTGCTCGAATTGTACGACACCGCGAGCGCCGACAGCCTGGACGCCGCCATGCACGGAGCGCTGGCCGAGGCGGCCGAGCGCGGCCTGGTGCTCGATGCCGCGGTGGCCGCGAGCGAGGCGCAGGCCGCAGCGCTGTGGGCGCTGCGCGAGAACATCCCCGAGGCGCAGGTGCACGAGGGCCAGCAAATCAAGCACGACATCTCGGTGCCGATCTCGCGCATTGCGGAGTACATCGCCGTCACCGACGCCGAGCTGCAGCGCGCCTTCCCCGGCGTGCGCATGGTCACCTTCGGCCACCTGGGCGACGGCAACCTGCATTACAACATCGCGCATCCCGAAGGCGGCGACGAGGACGCCTTCATGGCGCGCGCGAGCGAAGTGAGCCGCGTGGTGCATGACAGCGTGGCGCGCTTTTCCGGCTCGATCTCGGCCGAGCACGGCCTGGGGCAGTATAAGCGCGACGAGATCCTGCGCTACAAGTCGCCGCTGGAGATGGACCTGATGCGCCGAATCAAGGCGGCGCTCGACCCGCAGGGCATCATGAATCCGGGCAAGGTGCTGTAACCAACGCATGAACCGCGGAGCACGCAGCGGACGCGGAAGGATAACGCAGCCTTGCTTCAGCGTCCTTTGCGGTCAAGAATTTTGAGTTTCTCCTAACAGGGACAAAATGGTTGAAACCACATCCGACGTTACCGTCCACGCTGCGCCGCTTAAAGCGGTGACGCGCGCGATCATTGGCCGCACGGGTTCAAGCGAGCCGCTTCACGTTGAACGCACAACTTTGCGCGCGCCTGGCCTCATCCGGGGAAATGTCAGGCCGCAGGTACAGGTCGAATTGGGGTCTTCACCATTGCCTTGCGCATTTTGCGCTTGAGCTGGTGGATCTGGTCCATGGCCGCCTTCAGCGCCTTGCGATCCCGCGCAGCCAGCGCCTCATCGCGCTTCTTTTGCCAATCCTTGATCATGGCCTTGGTCGCGGCCTTGTCTATGCCCTTTATCTCCTTATGTGCATGCATGTCGATGCCGAGCGCTTTGCACATGGCCACGAGCAGGTGGTCCTTGTTCAACTGCGTGTAGCCCTGCACCGCTTCGTGGGTGATGCCGGCGGCGATCTCGCGCAACTCGGCCAGTGGCTTGTGCTTCAGTTCCTCGTAGGTGTGTGTCATGGATTCTCCTTCGGAGTATTCGAAACAGGCAGGGGTCAATTAAAGCACAGGACCGGGGCGCCCGGGTAGGTTCCCGGCGATGCGGCGCAGGCGTTCGATGTTGGTCATGGTCTATCCTCGATGAATGACGGCCCGGTGGCGGTCTGTGTCGCTAAATTGGGTAAGACTCAATGCTAGAATGTTTTCGAGCTTGCGTTTGCAGGCCGGCAAGCGCCTACCCGCAAGGATGAATCGGTGTGTGCGGCCCACCCCGGGCGGCTACGCCACTCATTAACAGGAGTCGATCATCGCCGATCCCCTGAAGCGCGTCCAGCGCCTGCGCTGGACCGCCTTTGCCCTGGGGGCAACGGCTTTCGTGCTGGCGTTCTTTCACCGCTTCGCTCCGGGCGCGATAGCGGGCGAATTGCAGCAGGCATTCGGCACCTCGAGCGCGTCCCTGGGCCTGTTGGCCGCGACTTATTTTTACGTCTACTTCGCGATGCAGGTGCCCTCGGGGATCCTCGCCGACACGCTCGGGCCGCGCAGGCTATTCACCGCCGGGGCGCTGGTGGCCGGAGCGGGGTCCGTTCTGTTCGGCCTGGCGCCGGATTTCGGCCTCGCCATGCTTGGGCGCTTTCTGGTCGGGCTAGGCGTGTCGGTGGCGTTCATCGCGGTGCTGAAACTGAATGCGGCCTGGTTCCTCGAGCGCCAGTTCGCGACCATGACCGGGCTGCTGGTGTTGATCGGCAACATGGGCGGGTTGCTGTCGGCCGCGCCGCTGGCCTGGGTCGCTGGGCAGACCTCGTGGCGCCACGTTTTTATCGCCACCGGCGCGATATCGATAGCGCTCGCCGTTTTGACCTGGCTGTTCCTGCGCGACAATCCGCGCGAGCTGGGGCTGCCGTCGATGCAGCAGTTGGAAGGCAAGCCCGAATACCCGGCGGCGAACGGGAACTGGCGCGAGGCGTTGAAGACGGTGCTCGCCAATCCCCGCACCTGGCCCGGATTCCTGACCCACTTCGGCCAGATCGGCGCCTATCTCTCCTGGGGCGGGCTGTGGGCGATTCCCTATCTGCACGAGGCGCACGGCATGGCGCGGCAGCTCGCCGCCTGGCACGCGAGCCTGATGATCGTGTGCTTTGCGCTGGCCTCGCTCGCCGTGGGTGCCCTGTCCGACCGCATCGGCCGGCGCACGCCGCTGATGCGCGTGCTCGGAGGCGTCTACGTGCTGTGCTGGCTGCCCCTGCTCTGGGGCGGACCGCTGCCGCTCGCGGCTACGCTGGTGTTGTTCGCGCTCATGGGGACCTCGATCTCCGGGACCACGCTGGTCTGGGCTTGCGCCAAGGAAGTCAACCCGCCGGCCTTCTCCGGCACCTCAACCAGCGTCGTCAACACCGGCGGCTTTCTTGGCCCCGCCCTGTTGCAGCCGGTGGTAGGCCTGGTGCTCGACCTCTCCAGCCGCGGCGCGGCGCACAGCACGGATGACTGGCGCCGGGGCCTTGCGGTACTCTTCGTGTTTGCGCTGTTCGGCTGGCTGTGTACGTTCATGATCACGGAAACGCGCTGTCGCAATATTTATCAAGAGCGAACATGACCAGGTCCAGGGTGCTCGTCTGCCGCCGTGGCCAAGCGCGGAAAACAATTTGATCGCAAAGGCGAAAGAATCGACATGAGTGACCAAGCCATCATCCTGTTTGCCCACGGCGCGCGCGACCCGGAGTGGGCGGAGCCCTTCGGCATCATCAAGCAGCAGCTGCAGGCGGCACTGCCGGAGGTGCAGGTCGAGCTTGCATATCTGGACTTCATGACGCCGTCGCTGGAGGCGGCGGTGGCGCAATCGGCGGCGCAGGGCGCAAAGCGCATTGTTCTGGTGCCGCTATTCATGGCGCAGGGCGGCCACCTGAAGCAGGATCTGCCGCTGCTGGTGGAGAAGATACGCGAGCAGCACCCGCAGCTCGAGCTGCAGGTCATGCCCGCTATCGGCGACGCGCCCGAAATCCTGCAGGCCATTACCGATTGGGTGTTGCGTCGCGCTTCTGTTTAGCGAAGGTCTGGTTCAGTGCATGACGCCATCCGAGTTTCCTCTAAGCCGCGAGCAGCGCGCATGTGCAGCCGAGAGACATGCGGGCGAGGCGCGGGCCGGGATCTGGCGATGCCGGCATTGCCCCGCCCGCTTGCCGCTCCCGCTCTTACGGCGGTTGTCACGCTTTTAGTTGATGGTGGCCTCGTCGGTGCGTTTTTCGCCCTTGTTGTCGGTCCAGGTTATCTGAATTCGCTCGCCCTTCTGGCCGCCCTTGAAGCTGAACTCGAGAAACGGGTTCTTCGACACCGCAGTGCCCCAATGCGCCGACAGCACCACCTTGCCCTGCCAGATCGCGCTCATCTGCTGGATGAAGTGGGCGGGTATGGGCTTGCCGGCGCCGTCCTTGCGCTGGCCGGTCTCCATCTCGTGGCTCATCAATATCTTGACGTTTACTGCGCCGTCCTTGGCAACGGCGCGGATGCGCATCGGATCTGCCATGTTCCTTCTCCTCGATTCAGTAGCCGATCGGTGACGCGCCTAGCCGCCGCATCCGCCGATGGTGACCTTGATTTCTTGTTTCGTCACGTAATACTTGCCCTGCGCCTTCACCAGCACGTACACGTCGGACGTCTCTGCCATTTTCACCCGCGTGCTCACCCCGGGCTCGGTCCCCGCGGGAATGTCGAAGCTTGCGGCCAGCGGATTCGGGTTGTTGGCGATCAGGATGGCGATCGATTCCGTGCCGGGAAGTTTGCTTACCGCGCCGATGAGCACGACGGCGCCATTTTCCGCGATTTCGGGTGCCGTCATCACGATGTCGGCCGAATTGACGCGGCCGCCGGCTCCGAGCGCGTCGAACGCGTCCTTCAGGTTCTTCGCTTCGAAGGCCTTCTGGTTCCAGTCGGCGGCGAGCGCCGCTTCCGGTCGCAGGATGCCTGCGACGGCCAGCAGCGCAAGCAGGCTCGCGCCGCCGCCCGCCTTGAGTACCTTTCTGCGCGTCTGATTCATGTCCCCCTCCTCCTAACCTCTCGTCATATCGGCAAGCTTCCAAGAGCTTGCGGGCATCATACTAACCAGAATAAGGGCAAATCCCGCTTAGAGTGTTTCTATGTTCACATTAGCCGATTTATGGGCGGATTGGAAGTTCGACGGGTCCTCGGCCGGAGCATAGCTGCAGGCCCTGGCGCGGGGCCGGGCGGCCGGGCTCCGTAGCAGGCGCAAGCTATTTGGGCTAGTATCAGCGCCGTCCCGGAGCCGCCTGTTGAAGAAGACTACCTTTCCCACGCCGCAGGACGCCGAAGCCGCGTTCTACGAGGCGCTCGAGCGCGCCGATCTCGACGCCATGATGGAAGTCTGGTCCGACGACGACGAGGTGAGCTGCATCCATCCCGGCGGTCCGCGCCTCACGGGTTATGAACAGGTGCGCGAAAACTGGGCGCAGATTTTCAAGTCCGGGCAACGCCTGCAGGTGCACTTGAGCGATCAAGTCATCGTCTCCGGCATGATGTTTTCCGTGCATAGCCTGCACGAGAACATCCTGGTGCGCGGCGAAGGCGGGATCGGAGGCGCGCGCAGCGTGGTGGTCGCAACCAATGTGTTCCTGCGCGCAGGCTCCGGCTGGCGCATGGTGCTGCACCACGGTTCGCCCGTGCCCGCGCCCGCTGTCCGCCGCGACATTCCGGTGGAAGCGCCCAAAGTACTGCATTGATATTCGCGCCCGAGCCTTACCAAGCGCCGCGCTGGCTCTACGGTGGACACGCGCAGACCATTTATCCCGCTTTGTTCCTGCGCGGGAAACGGCCACGGTACCGGCGCGAGCGCTGGGATACGCCTGATGGCGATTTCATCGATCTGGATTTTCTCGATGGCGGGCCCGCCGACGCGCCGCGCGTCGCCCTGTTCCACGGGCTGGAAGGCAGTTCGTCCAGCCACTACGCGGTGGCGCTGATGCGCGCGCTCGAGCGCGCACGTTGGAACGGCGTGGTGGTGCACTTTCGCGGCTGCAGCGGCGAAACCAACCGCCTGCCGCGCGCCTATCATTCCGGCGATGCGCCCGAGATCGGCTGGATCCTCGCGCGCTTGGCGCAATCCGGCCAGCCGCTGTATGCCGCGGGCGCCTCCCTTGGTGGCAATGCGCTGCTCAAATGGCTGGGCGAGACCGGGGCGGGGGCGGGCGCTTACCTGCGGGCCGCGGCCGCGGTGTCGGCGCCGCTCGACCTGATGGCGGCCGGCGCGGCGCTGGGGCGGGGCCTGAAACTGATTTACACGCGCATGTTCCTCGCCACCCTGCGCAGAAAAAGCCTGGACAAGCTCGGGCGCTTTCCCGGGCTGTTCGACCGCGACCGGATGCTCGGCGCGCGCAACCTGCGCCAGTTCGACGACGTCGTCACCGCGCCGCTGCACGGTTACCGCGATACCGACGATTACTGGACGCGCGCGAGCAGCAAGCCTGTCCTCGCCGGCGTGCGCCTGCCGACGCTGGTGCTGAACGCAAAAAACGATCCCTTCCTGCCCGCTCGCCATCTGCCGCGGCCGCAGGAGGTGTCATCGATGGTGCTGCTCGAGCAGCCCGAGGAAGGCGGCCACGTCGGTTTCGCCGGCGGCGCCTTTCCCGGCAATCTCGATTGGCTGCCGCAACGCCTGCTCGCGTTTTTCGGCGAACAGTTTTTGTAGCGAACGTCTGCGCCCTCTGCGGTAAAATGACATTTCCCCATCCGGCAAGACTGCAGCCAACATGAACTCCGTTCCCGCAGAGATTTTCAAGGCCTACGATATCCGTGGCATCGTCGGCCGCACGCTCACCCCGGAAATCGTCACCGCCATCGGCCAGGCGATCGGCTCGGAGGCGCGTGCGCGCGCGCAAACGGCGGTGGCCATCGGCCGCGACGGGAGGCTGGCCGGCCCCCAGCGC